>Ga0209307_1000022_pt1 | contig 163557 bp, 115 predicted proteins | sample COGITO_mtgs_1105_FD_185519 | JGI IMG/M metagenome (GOLD analysis project Ga0209307, IMG submission 185519) | Pelagic marine microbial communities from North Sea - COGITO_mtgs_110530 (SPAdes) (version 2) | ecosystem: Environmental > Aquatic > Marine > Epipelagic ... | reverse complement strand
CTTCAAACGAAGTATTTAAAGAGCAAGGAACGATTACTCTAATTCGAGGAAAGTAGTTTGTAAATCGTAAGTCTCTAATGACAAATTTTGAAAAGCACCCTGCAAATGGGTGCTTTTTTTGTTTGTATTATACAATACTTTTATATTGCGAAAAAGCGCATTTTAAAGAAATCAATAAAATGGGAAATTATATAGCTAGAGGAACTATCAAGTCAATTTTTATAGGCCTCATTCTTTTATTAGGATTCGGAATTAATTCGCAAGCCTCACATATTTCGGGTGGAAGTATTAAGTACAAGTCATTAGGTAATAATCGATATTACATTGAAGCGGCTGTATTTAGGGATTGTAATGGTGCTGGATATTCTTCACGTACAGAAACTGTTGATGCTTTGTGTACCGATAGTTTAAGTAATGGTTGGAGATCCCACACTATAAATCACTTGGCATTTGTGGCTCCGACTCCCACACCTTTTGGGGGTCCTTATGCTGGAATAACAGTAGGTACGGGTACAAATGCTTTAGTAGCCGAAGAGGTTTCTGATGTATGTGATAAGTTGTTAGACCCTTCTCGAACACCAAATACAAAATGTCGAAATAGAGCCAATGCAGCGCAAGGTTATATGCGCTTTAAGTTTTCTGCAATTATTACATTGGGCCCTTGTGATTCGTGGCGAATAGGCTTTTCTCCAGTTTGTTGTAGAAATACGGGTTCCAGTAACACAAGTTCTGGAGGTATGTATGTTCATACATTCGTCAATACGAAAGATTTTCCAAAAAATTCTGCTCCAGATTTTGCAGATGAAGTAAAGCCAATACCTTCAGCATGTGTAGGTAAAAAAGTGTATTACGGAATTGGTACTATTGATTACGATGGAGATAGTTTACGATTTGAACTTACTTGTGCTATGCAAGATTCTTCAAGGTGTGTTCAATATAGATCTGGTTTTTCTGCGCAAACGCCAGCAGCAGGAATGGTCATGGATAGTGTTACTGGTTTATTGTCATTTACACCAGCAACAGCAGGTAAGCGAGTGGTTGCGTTTTGGGTAAAAGAATACGAACGATGTACTGGAAAGTTAAAAGCAAAAACTCTTCGAGATGTTCAGTTTAGGGTAGAAACATGCTCCAATAATGTTCCTCGAGATGTATCGGGTATCTCGAATATTCAAGGAAAGAATTACACCCTAATTGATAGTTTTAGATTAGAAGTATGTAATGGCGAATACATAACGTTCGAAGATACGATTGTAGATATTGATTCAGCAGCGGGAAAGCCAGATACATTGGTTTTTAGCTCAAATTACAACAAGGTGTTGCCAGGAGCAACGATGCGAGTAAATTACATTACAAAAACTAAGGCAGTAGTTCAATGGACTTGGAGAGCATCTGTTGGTATAAACCCTGTAAAAATATTTTATTTGGTGTTCAACGATGACTTTTGTGATTACCCAGGAAATGGGTTTTCAGTATTTGAGTTGAACGTTAGAAATAGTACCAATGCTGGTAGAGATACAGCAGTTTGTAGAGGAGATACAGTTCCTCTTAATGCATCAGGTGGTAAACTGTATCAATGGAAAAGTGTTTATGGTGACTCACTATATTATAGTGGGCCTAAACAAAATGTGTGGTCAGATACAACGGCAGCAGACACGAATAGAACTATGAAATTTTTACCTTCTAGAACAACGTTGTTAGAAGTTTGGTCAGACTTACAGGAGGGTTGTATAAAGGCGCAAGCTTGTAGTGTTAGAGATACCGTTAAAATAGTTGTAGCTGATACTTTTAATTTGAGTATGCATAATGACACGTTAATTTGTTACAATGACTCAACCATACCAATTTTTGTAAAACCAGATAGAATTACTTCCACTTATAATTATAAATGGAGTCCTTCGAGCTATGTAGATTACGACTCGGTACGAACTCCTAATGCTACACCCATCTTAAGTAAACCTTATGCTGTAACGGTTACTTCAGATTCAGGTTGTATTCGATCAAGTTCTATGCAATTGGATGTTACCCCACCTTTCCCATCTAAAATTACTGCTACGGCTTCGGACACAGATGTGTGTCAAGGAACAAAAACAAAATTAGATTTAGAAATGGGCTACAGACCAAGTTCATGTGGACTAACTAAAGGTGTTTGTATTGGAGCTGTTCAAAAGTTAGATATTGGAACTGGAACAACTTCGAATACTTCAACGGGTGGAGCGGGAGCGGTAATGTGGCCGTGTCCATATGGAAATGACCAAGAAAGTTCAAGGCAGCAGTTCTTGTATCGATCGGGCGAACTTGCTGCTTCGGGAGTTACAAATGGAATAATTCAAGGACTTGGTTTTTATGTTGATGATATTCATGGCACATCTACTTTTTCCAAATACACCATAAAGCTTAAATGTACCAATAAGAATGTTATGTCAGCAGCATTCGAAGCTGGAGCAGTGCAAGTGTTTAGTCCAAAAACAGTTACTATTCAAAAGGGTTGGAATTATCACGCTTTCAATACGGGTTATGACTACGATGGTAGCTCAAATTTGATAGTAGAAATATGCTATGAAAACAGTGGAGCATCAATGAATAGTGAAGTTCGTTATACAACTACTGGATTTAATTCTTGTGTCGTTGCATACGGGTCCTCAGCTATGTGCGCTACTCAATTCATTAGCCTAAGTTCTTACGTCAATAGGCCCAATGTTCAATTTTCGGTATGTCAAGCTCCAGATCCAGGTGCATATACTTATAAATGGACGCCAAGCACGTATTTAAATCATGACACCATTAAAAGTCCAACGGCTACAATCGGTGATTCAATTACCTACTATGCTTTTATAGAGGATACCTTTAAGAAGTGCTCAGGTATTTCTGAAAAAATACATATTGACTTAATTACTCTAGACCTTTCAAAGGATACTATCCTATGTCCCCTTGACACTGTAGGAATAAATGCTACGCCACGAACTACATGTACGGGAGTAAGAACCTATAAATGGACTGCAAGTGACACGTCAGCGTATATTTCTAATGATACTATATCTAGCCCTAATGTTATGGCTAAAGTCAATACGGAGTTCTATCTATCTTTTAGCGATACTTGTGGTTGTACAGTCAAGGATACCTTTAGGATTAACATAAGAAAACTGCCAGCTCCAACAGTAATTAGAAATGTTCCTTCTTGTGGACTTGACAATGGATCTATTCAGTTGACTGGAAATGGTGGGCTTTCTCCGTATAATTATACGTTGATTGGAGGTGGAAAGAATTTAGCGAATTCAAATGGAACCTTTAGTTCATTAAATAATGGTTTTTATACATTGCGTGTAACAGATGCTGGTAAATGTTTCGCCGAATTTGTGGACACCTTTACTAACGCAGCGCCAATTATTGACAGCGTATTGACTAAGAACTTAACCTGCTTTAAAGAGCAGAATGGAGAAATCGAAATATTTGCTTTTCACCCTCAAGGAACTGGTTCAATGCAATTCTCTATTGGAGGAGGGGTTTCTTCTCAAATAGGAGTAGGCAAATTTTCTTCATTGAAAGCTGGTAAATACACAATAAAAGTAGCTTCCTCAAGTCCATATTGTGAGACAAAACCAATTGACATAACTATAACTCAGCCGGACTCATTGTTTGCCACTCTTTATTATTCCGAAGTGACTTGTAATGGAGATGCGGATGCTTGGGCACATGGCGTAGCAGCGGGAGGTACAACTCCATATTCCTATGCTTGGGGTAATGGCTCAACAAGAGACTCAGCAATTAATTTATCTGGGGGTATAGACTCACTTGTGCTAACTGATGCAAACAATTGCAGATATTCAAAGACTATAAACATACTTGAATTCCCTAAAGTGGTATTAGACAGCGTTGACTTCATAAATAGTAGTTGTAACACTTATGATGATGGGAAAATTGAAATGTTTGCTAGAGGCGGAAAACAAGCCCTTTTTTACAGCAGGAATCAAGGCGGAACATACTCACAATTTAATGCCTTTAATAAGTTGAAACCAGAAACCTATTACTTAAGGGTGCGAGACATCAACAATTGTACGGTTTATGATACTATAAAAATAATAGAACCACCAGAGGTTCGAATATCTGCTGTATTTGATTCCACAAGAATATGTGTTAGTACTTGTGCCGATATGATCGTGAATGCAACGGGAGGGAATACAGCTAAGTATTCTTATCATTGGACACCGGGTATATCAAGTACGGTTCAGGTTCAGCGAGTATGTCCAGATGAAAGTTCAACTTATTGGGTTTATGCTAAGGATACTGCAGGCTGTATTAGTCGGACAAAACAGATTAGAGTAGAACTGTTTGATTCGCTTAAGGTGGAAACCTCCGAAGATCGAGCAATTTGTTTATATCAAAATACGGAGCTTCCTGTGGTAGCGAGTGGAGGAGATGGAAAAGGATTTATTTATCAATGGTTCCCACAAACTGGATTGAATAACCCAAACCTACCTAACCCATTGGCGAGTCCAGATACGGCAACTACCTTTACGGTAACTTTGTCTGATTTGTGTGGTTCACCTAGTGTTTCGAATACGGTTAGAGTGGAAGTTCGTCCATTACCAATAATTGATTTTACAGCAGATGTTACTGAAGCTTGTCATCCTGCTACTATCATTTATAAAAATACTAGTCCAAAACAAGGCTTTGACTGCGTTTGGGATTTCGGAAATGGTATTCAGTTTAACAGCTGTCTTGAGGCCCCTTCAATTTATAATAGACCAGGTGATTACAATGTTACTTTGGCTTTAAGTGATGAGTTTGGTTGTAGAGATAGTTTAATACGAGCATCCTTTGTAAACGTTTTGAGATCTCCTCTTCCAATTTTTGATTGGGAGCCAAAAAAGCCTACAACGCAAAATCCAGATGTTCAATTTATAGATCAATCTCTTATTGATATTACGGAATGGGAATGGACATTTGGTTCTTTTGGAACTAGTAATGAACAGCATCCAAAGGTGAGCTTTCCTGAAACACACAAGGATAGGTACCCAGTAAAATTAACTGTTAAAGGAGAGAATGGCTGTGCCTCAGATACCATTTATACCGTTGAAATAGGTCCTGAGTTCTCTTTATATATCCCTAAGGCTTTTTCACCAAACGGTGATGGAATCAACGATGTTTTCATTCCTATTGGTAAAGGTATTGACCCGGAAGAATTCCAAATGTTTATTTATAATCGTTGGGGAGAGTTGATATTCGGTTCAGACAATCCTTCTATAGGCTGGGATGGAACAGATAGTAGAAGTGGTGAAATTATGAAAGCTGGTGTTTACCCTTATCGCTTCTTAATTGGAGACACATTTGGAGAAAAGGAAAGACATGAATATAGAGGCACTGTAACCATTGTTTATACCGAAAATCAGAAATAGTTTTAATAATTGAGACTTTAAATGAAAAGACTGCTCCTAACAGAGTGGTCTTTTTTATTTTTGAAGACTTTCGATATCCTTTTAAAAAGCAAATTATGCAAGAAAAAATTCGCGATCTGAATGCCAAAAAAGAAGAAGCAAAGCTTGGTGGAGGTCCTAAAAGAATTGAGTCTCAGCACAAAAAGTCTAAGTTAACTGCTCGCGAAAGGCTTCATTTTTTATTAGATGAGGGATCATTTGAGGAAATAGGTATGTTGGTGACACATCGCAGCACTAACTTTGGTTTAGAAAAACAAAAATTTTTAGGAGATGGAGTTGTAACTGGATATGGAACTGTAAATGGTCGACTAGTTTATGTGTTTTCTCAAGATTTTACAGTTTTAGGAGGTTCCCTTGCTGAAGCTCACGCTGAAAAGATTTGCAAAATAATGGATCTTGCTCTAAAGAACGGTGCGCCGGTTATTGGTTTAAACGATAGTGGAGGAGCACGAATTCAAGAGGGTGTAGTTTCTCTTGGAGGTTATGCAGATATCTTTTATCGAAACACGAGAGCCAGTGGCGTAGTTCCTCAAATATCTGCCATTATGGGGCCTTGTGCAGGAGGTGCAGTTTATTCGCCTGCATTAACGGACTTTGTATTCATGGTTGAAAATACATCTTACATGTTTGTTACAGGTCCAAATGTAGTAAAGACGGTTACCCATGAAGAAGTGAGTGCAGAGGATTTGGGTGGAGCATCGGCACATTCAACAAAATCAGGAGTAACTCATTTTAGCTGTGCAAACGAGATTGTTGCAATAAATAATATTAAGCAATTACTTACCTATCTTCCTCAAAATTGTGAAGAGCAGTCTCCACTTGATGATTATGATTTGAAAGTATCGGAGGTTAGAGAAGGGTTAAACGAAATTATTCCTGAAAACCCCAACCAGCCTTATGATATTAGAGAGGTAATCAACGAAACTGTTGATGCAGAAAGTTTCATGGAAGTGCATAAAACATTTGCAGAGAATATAGTAGTTGGTTTTGCAAAATTAGGAGGTAAATCGATTGGTATTGTAGCGAATCAGCCAGCTGTTTTAGCCGGTGTGCTTGATATTCAGTCGAGTAGAAAAGCTGGCCGGTTTGTCCGTTTTTGCGATAGTTTTAACATTCCCTTGCTTGTATTTGAGGATGTGCCAGGTTTCTTGCCTGGAACGGACCAAGAATGGAACGGTATTATTGCGAATGGAGCAAAGCTTTTATATGCGTTTTGTGAGGCAACGGTTCCTCGTGTTACGGTGATTACAAGAAAGGCATACGGTGGTGCTTATGATGTTATGAACTCCAAACACATAGGAGCAGATATGAACTTTGCATGGCCATCTGCAGAAATAGCAGTTATGGGAGCCAAAGGAGCTGCCGAAATCATTTTTAAAAATGAGATTAAGTCGTCAGAGAATCCTGCAGAAAAATTGAAGGAGAAAGAGACCGAGTATGCAGAATTATTTGCAAATCCTTATAATGCTGCGGCTAGAGGTTATGTTGATGAAATTATAGAACCCAAAGACACGCGTTATAAGCTTATAAAGGCCTTTAGAATGTTATCTAATAAAGTAGATACATTACCTAAGAAAAAGCACGGTAACATACCTTTATAGGCTCATTTGATTCATGTAACTCTTTATATATTTACCTAGAATATCAAACTCTAAGTTTACTGTTGACCCAACTTTAAAGTTTTTGAAGCAGGTATGCTCATGAGTAAAAGGAATTATTGCTACCGTAAATCCTGATTTGGTTGAGTTAAAAGCTGTGAGACTCACTCCATTAACGCAGATTGATCCCTTTTCTACAGTAATATTACCGGTTTCTGTTCCATCATATTCAATGTCATAAAACCAGCTTCCATCTTTCACTGTAATACTTTTAACTGTTCCAATTTGATCTACATGTCCTTGAACTATATGACCATCAAGACGACCATTCATTTGCATGCATCGCTCCAAGTTTACAGAACCCCCAATTTCTAGTGCTAACAAATTACTTTTTACAAGAGTTTCCTCTATCGCTGTAACTACATGACTATTTGGGGAAGGGAGCTTAACTACTGTCAGACATACTCCATTATGTGAGATACTTTGATCTATCTTTAATTCACTTGAAACCTCACTTTCTATGGTAAAGTGAAGGTTTGTTCCTTCCTTTGAAATAGACTTTACAATCCCTAGATCTTCAATAATTCCTGTGAACATTTATTTTGCATTTACCGGTTTATAATCCGATTGATTTATAATCGTAATTGAACCTTTGAGCTCTTTAGGTATTATACCGGCGAGCCTAATTTCATTTACTACACATACATAGAAATAGACACCCGTAGGGCAGGGTTTGTTCGTCATTTGATTAATTCCGTTCCAATTAATTTCTGGGTTATTCGTTTCATATACAATTTGGCCCCATCTATTGAATATAACCATGTCAACATCTCTAACATATCTCCAAGGATAAATGGGGTGGAACATGTCATTCGAACCATCTCCACCTGGTGTGAATACATTTGGCAACTCGTATAGCGGACAATTGTCAACACATACTCGCGGGCTCAATCCAGATTCATTTCCAAAACTATCTATTGCTGATATAGCATAACAGCCTGCAACGGAAATTAAATCCTCAAACCTAACATTGGTATCTGATGAGCTATTTAATGAAGTAATCAAATCGTAATCATTTCCGACAGCTGGGGAGTAATAGACATTGTAACCAACAGCGTCCTTGTATTCGCAAGTGTTGTTTACATTATTCCAAGTTAATTCATTTACAAAGAGTTCACATTCACTTTCAATGTCTGGTTTTTTTGGTGTGCAAGGAGGAATTGTATCTTTAGGTATTCCGGTTTCAATTTGAGACCAATTAATAATTGTATCTGGTAATTCTTCTATACTATATCTTCCTATAGTTTTTATTTTGTAGGAGTATTGTCTGTCATTAATCAGGTTAGAATCTGTGTAATTCACGGTTGTTGAAGTATCAATCAGTATAAACTCTCCATTTATTTCTCTATAAATTTCAAATAAGAAATTATCCCAAGGGACCTGAATATCAAGACTTAAATGTAACCTTCTGTCATCCGGAGCAATTTTAAGGAATGGAGAACTTGCTACATGAGTACTTCCTATTAATGAATCTTTACTGAACAGTTCTACCAGATAGGTTTGAGCTGAAGTTTTCGTATTTAATTGTTCAAATCTTAGAATAGTATCAATTTCGGAGAAATTTTGATAATTAGTCGATGTAAAGATTAATTCGTTTGCATTCAATAGTCCTTCAGATCGAAATACATTATAGAAATACGGAGGTGAATACTGTAGCAATGAAATATCTTGCGGTTTGGCAAAAGCAATACTATCAATGCCATTTATTACATCCGTTTCTACGACAGAATTTCGATTGATAATGGGGACGTCGAATGGCAACTCATTGCAAGTTTCTTCAGAGGAATATCCAGGAGTCTCACCAGGGTAAATTGCAACAACTCTATAACAATAAATTTGACCGTGAAAAAGACCTACTCCATTATTATTATCTGTGAAAGTAGTTGAATTCCAGTTGCTTGTACTTCCTATGTATTCGTAATCTAAGTAGCCGGGAATTCCAATTTCACAACTATCTGGAACCCAAACAGTAGAGTCGATTTTTCTGTAGATATCATATCCAATAGCATTTTGACAACTAGTTGCATCCCAAGAAATAATAAATCGATTTTTCCCAGCTACGCTTTGCACATTTTTAGGAGCAGGACCAACCACTTTAATACCCAAATTCATAAAGTTAACTAAGCGCACTGGGGACCCATTATCCTCAGCTTTGAAATTCATTTGGTAATTTGAAGTACGAATATGGTTGCAGGTAGTTTGCCAAACAAAGGGAGATGATACTTTACCATTTTGGCCAATAGCTTGATTAAATAATGCGGGGGAGGTAGTTAAGAAAAGTGGTTCTCCGGTACCCGTTAAAGTAACGCTTTGAAAAATAGAATCCGTTACAATAATGTCTTTATTTATTCTTGTTCCAGCTACTACACATACGTTTTCGGTTTCCTTAAATTGAGGTGGTGCATTATTACATTTCAGCACGTTTATTTGCATATCCCTAAGGACATCGCCTATTTTGAGCCAATTCCCCCTGCTATCTTTTCTGTATTCTGAAATGAGAATACAGGCGTTATAAATTCCTTCAAGCCCAGGTCCGTCCCATGTTAAAGTTCCCGTTAGAGGATCAATTTCAAAGGTGTTTTTTGGGCATACAGCTCTTGGGTATGTATAACCTGGAATTGGCGATCCATTTAGACCATAACAAACTGAAAGGCTATACGCTAATGAGTCACCATCAGGATCTACAGCTCCTGGGTTATGATAAAATGGATTGCAGATGCAAGCATCGTCTACTGGAGGAAAAGTTAAAATAGGAGAGTTATTAGAACCAACTATAGGGTTAATAACCAATGTAGAACGAATAAAAAACGGAATACTAACAGATCTTGGGATATTTACCACCTGATCTACGCGGTTCGGGTCTTCCATCGTTATAACGTAAGTTGATGGCCCTGGATAGGTATGTTTTGTTCGATAAACGTTTTTTTGAATTCTACCTGAAACAAGGATTTCTCCTTTACAATTGCAGCTAATACTCGGGTTACAAGGTGATGGACTGTTTATTCTTGGAATGGTGTCGCTATCCCCATCGCCAAAAAATACCCCTAGTTCACACCTGTCCGCTTGCGCTGATCTAGGATCCGTATAGGTAGTAATTGTAATCTCGTAAGTAAACCCGTTAAGTTTTCTATAGGTTATTTCACCAGCTTTATTGTGAGTTGCATTGGCAGTTGATATCACCCCAAAAACAGAGAACACAAAACCAACAATATATAAACACCACAACTTTTGCACAAGAACAAATTTACCGAATATCAGGCACCATAAAATGAAAATAGGGTTAAATGAGTACTCGGTAACTTATTCATTTTTATGGTTATATTCTATCTTTGAGAAAATTCCAATAATGAGAATTGTAGTTGCAGAATACTATGAGTTTTATTGTAAATATCTATAGTGTATTCTAGAGCTGTTGACAGATCATTCAGGAAGCCAATTTTAAAATGGTAGCGAGTTTTTCAAAAGCCATTTTTAAAGAATAATTGCAACGCTGTTAGGGTTGCAAAGAAATTTGATGCTGTTACATCGGCTATTTGTAGAATGATAAAAAACGAGAAACTAAACTGAATTAGCTATGACGGTTTTATATGATTTACAGGAAATAAGAGACATGAGTGGCAATGACCAAGAATTCATCAATGAGTTTCTTTAGCTATTCATAAAAAATAATAGGGAATACTTAAAAGAAATGAACCAAGCATTTGAATTGAAAAACTGGGCACAGGTTAAGTTTTGTGCCCATAAAATAAAGCCTTCTATTATGGTTATTCATGCAGAAGCATTAAACCAACCAATTTTAGACTTAAATGAGTTTGCTGGAAAGCAGGAAAATCTTGAAAAAATACCAAGTCTGATGGGCTTATTAAATACTAAACTTTCAGTTATTTTTAATGCGCTGAAAGATGAGATTAAATGAATGTTAAAATAGTATTAAGGCATAAAGAAATATGTACATTTGAAATTCGTTCTAAATGAAATAGTAGAAAACAGTAGTTTTTAAAGATTGGTTGGTTGGGACCTCCCTTCGGTACACCCTATTACTGAGGGGACTCAAGGTCCTAAATTACAGAAAGCTGCTTTTAGATATTTAAGATTGGTTGGTTGGGACCTCCCTCTGTATAGGGTTTGTGCTTGCACAAGCAGAGGGAACCTCAGGTCCCAAATCGAAAATCAAAAAATTTAAAGCCTTGTTCGTAAAGTACAAGGTTTTTTTTTGCCCAAAAGATTCGTAAAATGACTTTATAATCGAGTTTGATTTACAATAAAATCCTTAGCCAATAATCCTCGTTGCTTTTTGATGCTAATTTGTACTAATAACAGCTGGATGTGTTCACCATACTTACAGCTATACATCCTTTAGAGAGTTATGAGCTGATTAGTTTGCCTTACAGCATAAAAAAAGTCCTTTCAAAGTAATTTGAAAGGACTTTTTTAAAAAGACTTATTCTAAAGCTATATTACTGCACCACCAATTTCAATGTGGTTTCAAGGTTTTGGTCAACAACTAGGAAGTAAACACCAGGTTTAAGAATTGAAATATCCAAATCTTCACTTGGGGCTATGGTGGCATTTAATACTTCCGCGCCAGTAATATCTACAATAGAAATTTCAGCAATTTCAGTTTGACCCTTTAATAATACAATGCCATTGGAAGGGTTAGGAAAGATAGACAGCTTAGGGCTTATATTCTTAGACTCAAGTCCAACTACAGAACCGATGTTTTGAGTAAGGACTTTAGTGCATCCTTTTGTATCTTTAATTGTAATAGTGTGCAGGCCTCCTTCTAAATCATCAGCTAGCACATTTGTGCTTACAGACTTATCCCAAGCGTAAGTATATGGAGGGGTTCCTCCACTTGCAATTACTTCAATTTTACCATCCTTACCAGCTGCTGTTTCAGAAGAGTCGAAGACCACTGAAGCTGATAGTGAGTCAGGGTTTGTAAGAACTACAGTATCCATAAATGTTTCTGCAGTTTTTACGTCTGTAACCGTTATTATGTGCATTCCCGCCTTTAAGTTTGTTGCCATTGAGGTTTGTTGGTTATTGGTACTCGCTCCCCATGCATAGGTGTAGTTCTTTGAGCCAATTACAGTTTTAAAACTGGCAGTTCCATTTGCTTCACCATAGCAATTTGGGTTGCTTTGGTCATCTATGAAACCGTAAAGTGAATCCACTAACATAAACTGGGCTGTTAGGATATTTTGGTCGATACTATCTGTTGTTACTTCTGCTACTTGGTAACCTCTATTTTTTGCCAGCCAGGTATAACGGTTGGTTACGGTAACTGTTTGTTGAACCTGAGTCCAGTTTCCATTCGTAATTTGTCGCCCAAATGCAGTTACTGTTTGTTTTTCTACAGTTCTTAATCTAATTGTATTAAATGTCGTTTGGACAGTTTTAAGGTCTCCATACGCATCACATGTTGTATTTTGATCTAATTCAGCAACAACCCTCAGTTTGTCAAAAGCGGGGACACCAAACACTCTGATAATCGTGTCAATAGTTGAGTCTATTACAGCCGCGGTAGTATATGTGTTCTGATAACCGATTGGAAACTCCATCAATTTTAGGTCAGGATTAAGATTAACATCTGCTTTAAGGTTTGCATCGAAGTTAAAATCAGCAATGCCATCAACTGTTAACGAATCTTTCGTAAGAATTAAATATGCATTTCCTTCTCCTGGACGCTCAAGAACCATTTTAGCATCTTTGAATTTGTTGTCTACAGGATTACCGCTGTTTAAGTCTCTTATTATAATCTGTTGCACTGAATCAGCTTTAAGGGAGCGAAAGTCCCAAGTTTGAGCGCCAGATGTTTTAATGTCCAAGGCTCCAGCATTATTAGTTTTTACAATATTGATAGTATCAGGAGACACATACATGTCTGAGCTATCAATTGTTATTTGAGCATGAATTGATCCTCCGAAAAGAATCGCTGCAAATAGGGCGAAGTAGTAATTTGTTTTCATAATTTGAGTTTTATATTTATAAGACGTTAACTGAAGCTCTGAAGTTGGCAAAGGTTGTAATAAATACCTTGCAACGCTAACAATTCAGTATGCGTTCCTTGTTCAGCAATTTGCCCCTGATCCATTACTAAAATTTTGTCCGCAGACTGTATGGTAGATAAGCGATGCGCTATTACTAGGGAAGTTCTGTTTTTCATAAGGTTGTTAAGTGCTGTTTGAACCAATTGTTCTGATTCTGTATCTAAGGCCGAAGTGGCTTCATCTAAAATTAAAATTGGTGGATTTTTTAGAATTGCCCTTGCAATGCTGATACGTTGTTTCTGACCTCCAGATAACTTGCCTCCTCCATCACCTATATTACTTTGATAACCTTCAGGAAATTGAGTAATAAAATCATGAGCATTTGCAATTTTTGCTGCTTCAATCACTTCTGCTTCTGAAACATTTTCAGCTCCAAAGGCTATATTATTATGAATGGTATCGTTAAAAAGAATGGACTGTTGAGTAACAATTCCCATTAAACTGCGAACACTTTTTACAGTTGCTAAATTGATGGCAACTTCATCAATTGTTATTGCACCTTTTACTGGGTCGTAAAACCTTGGAAGTAAATCCGCTAAAGTAGACTTGCCACCGCCGCTGGCGCCAACTAATGCAACAGTTTTACCTTTTTCGATTTTGAACGAAACATCTTTAAGCACCAAGTCTTTGTCGTACTTAAAGCTTACGGAATTATATTCAATTGCATCATCAAATCCATTGAGAACTGTTGCATTTGGAATATCTTCAATAACATTTTTTGCGTTTACCAAGTCCCCTAATCTATCTGCGCTTGCAGCTCCTTTTTGAACATTATACCACGCTTTTGCCAAAGATTTAGCTGGTGAAATAATTTGTGAAAACAGCATAATAAATGCGATAAAGACGGAAGAGTCCATCTCGCCATCCAAAACAATTTGCCCCCCAAACCAAAGAATTATCACCAGAATCCCAACACCTAAAAACTCACTCATAGGAGATGCCAAATCTCGTTTGCGGTACATTTTTACCATTAAATTGAAATACTTTAGGTTCAGTCCTTCAAATTTCCGAATGCTACTGTCTTCTGCGTTAAAGGCCTTGATAATTCTTAAACCGCCTAAGGTTTCTTCCAATGCAGCTATTATATCACCTGCCATCTGCTGCCCTAGTCCAGATGTTCTTTTAAGCGAATTACCTACTTGACCTATTACCAATGCTGTAAGCGGTAGCATGAGGAATACAAAAATTGTAAGCTTGGGGCTCATGTATACCATTGTGCTCAAAAATAAAATGATACTCAAGGGTTCTCTAAACACCAATTCAATTCCAAGTAGCACGGACCATTCTATTTCCACGACATCATTACTCATCTTGGAAATAATATCTCCCTTTTTTTCTTCACTGTAATAAGAAAGTGGCAAGACCAAAAGCTTTTTGTAGGTATTCTCTCTCAAATCCTTTAGAACTCCGTTTCTAACTTTTGCCATTACAAAAAGTGCGAGGTAGCCAAAAAGATTTTTAAAGAAAAATGAAAAAACAATGACAATGCACAGAAATAGCAGGGCACTTGCCTTTCCTTCAGTTATGGATGGCGCTTCCATTATTAGTTTGCTGAGGTGGTAGTTGAACAAGTCGATTGCGCTTTCGATCGAAAAATTAAAAGCGCCAACTCCATTCTCATAATAAGTTTTAAACTCATCGTCACCTTTTACGAATATCAAATCCAAAAAAGGAATTAGAAGCGTCATGGAGAATAAGGAAAAAATGACAGCTAATAAATTGAAAAACAAATTCATATAAGCGAAACGCTTATAGTTTTTGATAAGGCTTAGTATTTTTATCAGATTCCTCAAGAGAGCAAAATTAAACAAAGACCTAAGGTCCATTTGTTATTGATATTTAATAACTAACACCTTTTCGTTTGAACTATGAGGAAAGCGTAAGAACATTAACTTTGCCGTATGAGCGGATTTAGACAAAACAAGGTTGAAAGTCTTTTAAAAAGAGATTTAAGTTCAATTTTTCAATTGGAAACTAAAGGAATGGGAATCAATGAAATGGTTTCTGTTACGGTAATTCGTATCAGTCCAGATTTATCTTTTGCTAAAGTTTATTTGAGCATTTTTCCTAGCACCAATGCAAGCACGGTTATAGAAATTGTGAAAAAGCATGGATCACAAATACGGGGAATTTTAGGAAAAAAAATTGGGAAACAAGTCCGAATTATTCCGGAGTTAGCTTTTTATGTTGATGATAGCTTAGATTACAGCGAGCGCATAGAAGAATTACTTAAAAAGTAAATTTGAATCTTCCATTTTTAATAGCTAGACGTTACTTTTTTGCGAAGAAATCGCATAATATTATAAACGTTATAACCGGTATTTCCATGTTGGGTGTAGGTATAGGAGCAATGGCTTTGGTTGTTGTTTTGTCCGCATTTAATGGTTTAGAAAAACTAGTAGGAAGCATGTATTCTAGCTTTCAACCAGATATTAAAATAGAATTAAAAGAAGGAAAAACATTTCATCTTGATAGTCTTCCAGCTGAGCAAATTCGTGCAATTGAAGGCGTGAAATTTCTTTCGCCGAGTATTGAAGAGACCATCTTATTAAAATATAAAGAGGCACAGTATTTTGTTACTGCTAAAGGAGTTACCGATGAGTTTTTAGATATGAGTGGTTTGGATTCTATGATTTACGATGGAACGCTCAAATTAAAAGAGGGTAATGTTAATTTCATGGTATTGGGCTATGGGGTTGCAGACCAACTCAATGTTTTTCTTAATCATGTCTTTGAACCAATTAAAACATACGCAGCAAAGCGCGATGCAACAGTAAGTACCCAAATTCACGAAGCGTTTAACACAGATTTAATTTACCCTTCTGCTATTTTTAGTATTAATCCAGAGTTCGATTATCAATATGTTGTGATGCCATACGATTACACCTCAAAATTACTCCAACAAAAAGATCGAGTATCTTCCTATGAAATTGGAATTGAAGATGATGAAAACGCTGAAAAAGTTGCGGAATTAATTCAATCTAAAATTCCTATTCAATACAAGGTTAAAACGCGCTACCAGCTTAACGAATTGTTGTATAAAACCAATCAGACTGAAAAGTGGATAACCTTTTTCATTCTCACGTTTATCTTAGGTATAGCTTCTTTCAATATGCTTGGATCCTTGACAGTATTGATTTTAGAAAAGAAAAAAGATTTACACACCCTTAGTGCAATGGGTTTTACTAGGTCAGCGATGAAAAAGACTTTTCAATTGGAAGGAATGCTTATATCCATCATTGGCGGGGGAGGTGGAATTGCTGTTGGTCTTATTCTTTGTTTAATTCAGCAAAATGTGGGCTTACTCAAGCTGCAAGAAGGTGGAGTTTCACCGTATTATCCAATTGAAATCCAATTGTTGGATATTATTTCTGTGGTGCTGATTGTTGCAGTAATTGGTTTTATTTGTTCTTGGTTACCTACTCGGTGGTTGTTAAATAAGAATTCTCAATTCGAAAGAAATTAAAATAGTATGAAAAAATTAGGATTACTTTTAAGTTCACTTTTGTTCATTCAATGCTTAGTTGCTCAGGAAAGTAAAAAAGAAAAAGTAGCTGGTTACGAGTTTATAAATTGCACGCAATTGGAAGCTATGCCTGTTTCAAATCAATTCAAATCTGGCACCTGTTGGAGTTTTGGAGGCCTCAGTTTTTTTGAATCTGAAATAATACGAATGGGCATGCCTGCTATAAACCTTTCTGAAATGTACATTGTTCGACATGCTTATGAAATGAAGGCGCAACGCTATTTGAGCATGCAAGGCAATTTTCAGTTTGGACCTGGGGGTCAATTTCATGACGTTGTCAAGATTGCAAAACTGCACGGATTCTTGAGTGAAGCTGATTATGCTGGAAACCCAGTTTCTTATGGTTTACCTGTTCACGCAGAATTAGATGCAATTACAAAGTCAATGGTTGGTGTAGCTGTAAAAAGACCAAATAAAACCCTGTCTGAAAGTTGGTGGCCATCCTATAATGCTACTCTTGATAGCTATTTGGGCGAAGTAAATGAAGAGACTGATAAAAAGGGAATGGAGACTTTAAAAGCCACAGGCTTAGTCCTAGATAATTACATTGAACTAACTTCATTCACTCACCTAGAGAATTATAAAAAAAATATTCTTTTCATACCCGATAATTGGACAATGTCTAGCTATTATAACTTACCGTTAAACGATATGTTGGCAGTATTGAATAACGCATTGGATAAAGGATTTACAGTTGCTTGGGATGCTGATGTTAGTGAAAGAGGATTCTCATTTAAGAATGGATTAGCTGTGGTTCCTTCAACTCCATATAGTCAAATGTCAAAAGCTCAGCGAGATACTCTGTTCAACTCAACAATTGATGAGGTGAACGTTACAGCCGAAATGCGCCAAAAATTATTTGAAAATTTTGAAACGACTGATGATCACTTAATGCACATTACCGGGAAATGTAAAGATCAAAACGGAAATAGTTTTTATTACACTAAGAACAGTTGGGGTACAAATAGAAACAGTTGTGGTGGTTTTCTGTACACTTCTGAAGCCTATTTCAAGTTAAAAACGGTTGCAATAATGGTGCACAAGGATGCTATTCCAAAGGCGATTCGTAAAAAGCTGGGTATTTAGTATTTAACCAACTTAATAGATTGAGAATGAGATGCGTTGCGTAGTTGTATAAAGTATACGCCACTTGTTAAATCTGAAATGTCTAATTGATTTATTGGGTTTATGTTTTGCGCTTTCAAAACAGTTTGGCCATTTATATTTTGAAGCAAAAGTTGAGTATTTGATGCTTCTTGATGGTCGATTATTTCGATAGTAACTTTATCATTAGCAGGGTTAGGGTAAACTTTCCACAAGGTTTTTTGATGGGAATTATTTTCCATTACTGTTGTGGTATCAATTATCTCTGGGTCTTTGTCTTTTTCTTTTGGTTTTGGTATAATGAATCCGGCATCTTTCATTAGAATAGAAGCTCCTCCTGTATTCATCCCAAATATCATATCTGGCTTGTTGTCACCGTTTAAATCACCAGAAAATGGCGTGACGTATCGGTTGTATAGAAATAAACTATCACGAAGTTGATAATCGTCAAAAGTAGCAGCGCTATCGTTTACAAATTGATATAACCAGCCGCTGGCGGTTCCGATATATAAATATGTTTTTTGATCTAATGTGTTGGTGTTAACCCCAGTAGAATCTGAAACAATAACTGTAGGTTGTAAGTAGCCATTACCAAATTCATCTGCAAGACTTATTCCGGAAAAGTTCTTTTTTGTGATTGCCTTTTTAAATTCTGGATTTCCTCTTAGTCCCGTATTTTCATAATAGTTTAGGTATGTTTCTTTTGACCCAGCTAAAAGATCGGGCAAAGAGTCGCGATTAAGATCAAAAAAGGTGATCTTAGGAAATGGGTCAAGTTTCAGCGAATCAAGCGTAGAAGGTGTCTCAATAAATTGACAAGAGTCACCAGGTAATGCAATATTTTTCAACCATTTTAGTCTGCCATCTTCGTTTGATAATACAAGATCTATTGATCCATCTGCGTCAAAATCAATTGGCTGAATGTTTATGTCATAATTATTGGTGAAGGGCAGTGGTAGAAAGCTTTCAGAAATCAATTCAAAAGAGGGTTGAATTCTGGTGCCACAGTTTTTCCAATAAAAGATTGAATTCCAAACAGTGTCTCCATCGTTCAATTTTAAACTGGAGCCTAGAATATCTAACAAACTATCACCATTTATATCAATTAGCACAAATCGAGATTGTTCTCCAATATCGATAAGTTCTTCTGAGATAAAACTTCTTGCAGGAACATAATTCATTTTACAGCTGGTATCTGGTATTGATTCGTAATACTGAACTTGTTTATGGTTAGCTCCACTGACATCATCCAATGGAGAAACCAGGAAATCATCAATTGAATCGTTATTTATTTTAATAGTGCTTAAATGAGGGAAAAGGTTTGATCTAATTGTTTTGCTGCTTTTTGGAAAAGAAGTGTCTTGTTCGGTCATTCGAGCAACATTACTTGCGCCATTATTAAATAAACCTATTACTTTTTGTTCACCAACAAATCCAATCATTAAGTCTGGTAGCCCATTACAATCTAAATCGGTAGTTGATAAATTTGCACCTCCATGTCTAGACCCAGACGATAAAAATTTCCCAGCACAACTACCCATGTTAATAAAAAACGCAGTAGGGTTATCGATAAAACCTCCCCAACAAAAATTCGTGAGTGTAAACTCTAAGCTATCCAAACTAGAGTGATTATTTGATCCTGTGTTTTCATAAAGGTAAGCGGAGCCTAAGCCCACCGCAAGATTTACAAAATCAATGTCGCCGTCTCCGTCGAAGTCAGCAATTGCCGGTACTTCTGAAGCTCCAACAGTAAATGGCAACATATTGTTGTCGTATGAGAAGCTCCCTTTTATCGATTTTCGATTTTTGTTATTTACGTCATTAAAACGTAGGCGCTCAAAAGTTAATTCATTGCCATTTGAAGAAGTATTTTTATTCACCCCAATGATGCCATTTTCATTAAAGAATTGGTCCTCCAAACCATCTTGATTATAATCTACAAAGAGGCTAAAAAACCTGCTTGTAGCTATTTGCGAACTATATGTTCTAACTAATTGGTAATTAGCGCCAGGTTTACTGCGAATGAATGTTCTATGCTGAAACGAACCTTTGTCAAATACAATTAAATCTGATAAACTGTCCTGATTCAAGTTTATCTCTGAAAAAATAGGCTGCAGAAAACCTCCAGCCCAAGGAAATGAAAGGGAATCTGACCTTTGTTTTACAACAACTGAATCAAATAATCGATAATCATTTAGTTTGGTGTATTGAGCGTAACCCGAACTTGCTGTAACCGATAATAAGAAAATAAAGCTTACTAATTTCAGCATGCAGTAGTTACATTGTTTAGAATCTAAGAAATTAGTCCAGACCAAAGTAGTTGTTTAATTATTTAAAAAGCAACTTAAGCGTGCTTCTTGTTTTTTGCTCGATTATCAAATCTTTGTTTAATAACAATTCTTCAAGTAATTTGGTTTGGTAGTGCCGAACAGTTAGAAGCTCTAAATTTTCGTTATACCGAACTTTGAAATGCTTACCAAATTCTTCAATTAAAGAAGCGGTTTTGTGAGGGTCATTATCGACGCAAATGGAACAGTTTACTGCTGAATTTTGAACCAAATTGACTTCTAATTTATGCGTAAACAAGGAGTGGTAAATTTCACTCATTTTAGCCTCTCCAAAAAAGGATAAATCTTCTGACTCTAAAGTGATTAACAATTGATTGGGTTTGTAAATATATATGGATTTACTGCCGTTGAAATCAGCTGTTGAGTTTATTTTAGTTCCCTTACAATCAGTATTTTGGAAGGACCTTACACTTAAAGGAATATTTTTTTCTGCAAGCGGTTGAATGGTTTTCGGGTGAATGATGGTAGCTCCATAATAACTCAATTCTATGGCTTCTTTGTAGGATAAATTGGGGATTAATTCTGGAGCATTAAAATACCTTGGATCGGCATTTAAAACGCCATCCACATCCTTCCAAACCACCAGCTCATCTGCTGCTATAAAATTGGCAAATAAGGCCGCTGAATAATCCGACCCTTCTCGGCCAATTGTAGTCATTAAATTATTTTCTGTTCCACCAATAAACCCTTGGATTAAATTAGCAGCAGAAGCGTCTATTTGGCTTAACAATGCTTTTTTTGAATGCTCTAAATGGGGTATCGCTTTTCTGAACCGGTTATCGGTTTTTAGAATTTTACGCGCGTCCAACCATTTTAAGTTGTGGCCTGTTTCCTCAAGATACGCGCCCAATATTTTTGAAGAAAGCAGTTCGCCGGCAGGAATAATTTGATCATAAATTTCATCAAATGCTTTGTCCTTGGAATGGTCTAAATAAGCTTTGCAATAAGCCAAAACTTTGTCTAAGTTTTCTGATGCCTCATTTTGTTCTTCATCAAAAAGGTTAGTTATTATGTTTTGGTGAAAGGTTCTGATTTTATCCAATTGATCACCGATTTCTTCACCCTTCAATTTTGATTCAATGAGTTTTTCGAATGCATTTGTTGTTTTTGCCATGGCCGAAACAACAATCAATTTAGGCTGAAATTCAGCAATAATTTGTTCGATATTCTTAATGGATTCAGCTGATTTTAATGCTGCTCCTCCAAATTTAAAGACAACGTTTTTCATTATACTTTTTATAAGTTATCAAAAGTAAGTTCTTGAATAGTTGATTGTCAAACAATTAGAAGGGGTTGTTCACAAATTATATTTGAGAATTAATAAATGCATAACCTGCACATATACAACTCTTAACGGGTGTTAATTAATACCTTCAAAAAGGTTGTATTTTTACGGGTTATATTATATGCATGGTTTGCCCAACTTTGGGAGTTTTAACTGTGTCTTAAACTTGAATAACTAGAACAAACATATTTTATATGAATTCATTTTTACGCAACCTCAAAATTCTCATATTAGTTCTGACCTTAGGAGGTATTTCGAACCAAGTTCATGCTACCCATGCAGCTGGGGCAGAAATAACATACCGCTGCCTTGGTGGTGATACATTTGAACTTACTTATAAATTCTATCGAGATTGTGGAGGTGTTAACCCGCCCACTGCAGGGCAGCTTAATAGTGGTGGTGGAACCAGAACGTTTATTTCCTGCACAAATGGCGGAACTAGGACGCCCTCTTGGACAGCAACTGATACCAATGATGTAACCCCAGTCTGTAACGGATCTAATAGCGAATGTAATGGAGGCACGATTCCAGGTATTGGTGAATATGTTTTTATGGATACCATTGTTCTAAATCCACAATGTAACAATTGGACAATAGGCGTGCGGGTTGCAGATAGAAATACATCCACGAATATTACTGGAGGCAGGTTGTATGTGGAAACTACTATTTTTAGCACAACTCGAAGGTGCAATGCAAGCCCGACATTTACTAGTGCGCCAGCTCCTTATTTTTGTATCGGTCAGAAAGTAAACTACAGTTACGGTGCAATTGATGCTGACGGTGATAGTTTAGTGTTTTCATTTGAAAACCCAAAAACTGGACCTACCACGCTATCCACTTTTCGAACTGGCTACTCAAAACTTCAACCTATCCCTGGTATAAGTATTAATTTTAGAAATGGCGATTTAGCATTTACGGGTCCTACCACAGGTACATTTACGCTTACTATTTTGATTTCAGAGTATGATAAAGCTACTGGTAATTTGCTTGGGACCATTATGCGAGATATTCAAGTTGCCTCAACATCTACGGGATGTGCAGGGAACAGTACACCAACCATTGACCTTGGGGGTGTTACGAATTTTCAAGATGGTGCCGCGCAAGATTCTTTGACGGTTATTACCAAAGCAGGAGCCAACCTTAGATTTGACATGCCTTTTGTAGATGCAAATTCTGGCGATACCTTGACAACTGCAACAAATGCGGCAAGTGCTTTACCTGGAACGGTGACAACAAGTCAAATTGGTGTAGGTAATTCTGTGAGCAGAAGAGTGAACTGGACTGTTCCAACTGCTGCGACTGGATCTTTTAATGTAACTTTTGAAGCGCGAGATAATAATTGTCCAATTAACGCAAGTGTTTCAGCTACAGCAGTTATTAAAATTGTTGGAGACCTTACAAGTGCAGTTATTACAGGCGTTAAAGAATCGTGTTTTAATGGAGATGATGGATCTTTGACCGTTGATCATGTGGGTGGTATTGGACCATTTGAGTATCGTTGGGATAGCGCAGGAGTTCGGATTTCTGCCAATACAAAAACAATTCTGAATATTCCTTCGAATATTTCATACGTTGCTACAGTGGTTGATTCATTCGATTTGGATTCTATTAAATCAACTGGTTTCAACCTTGCACAAACACTTCCAGTCTCGGTTGCAATAAGTAATACAACAAATATCAGTTGTGCTGGCGGATGTTCAGGAGAAATCAACATAACCTCAGTAACGGGTGGAAACACTACCGTTTCAGGTGTTGGCGGTTATGGTTACAAATGGTCTCCGAGTGGAGATACTATTGCCAATCCAAAAAACCTTTGTGCGGGAGAACAGCTCGTTACAATTAGTGATGACAACGATTGTGATACCGTGTATAGTTTTAGCGTCAGTCAGGATCCATCGGTTGCCGTCGAAATTATTGATTCTACCGATATATCTTGTAAGGGAGGTCGCGATGGAGACGCTACTTCTACAGGAAGCATTTCTGCTTGCGGAGTATATTCTTCAACAGCGGCTAAATGTTCTACTACAACTACTGCAACAGTTGGTACTGGTACTTCTGCCAATGCTTTCAATGGCTACCCTGCTCCAATTGGCCAGCTTGACAATGCAAAACAACAATACTTGTATTTGGCATCAGAATTAACTGCCCTTGGCTTTAGGAAAGGAAGAATATCAAAAATCGCATTTGAAAAACTGGCCGGAGTAAATCCATTTTCTGCAGTTAAGAATTTTAGCTTGAGTATCGGTTGTACGGATTCTACGAGTTTAGATAGTGGGTTCGTTGGCGGACTATTTGAAGTTTTCTCTTCAAGTAGTTATGCTTTTAACCCTTTCATTACGAAGATTACTGTTTCTTTTAATCAAGAATTTGTTTGGGACGGAAATACAAATATTGTTGTTCAAATATGTCACGAACAAGAAACTTCAGGTTTTCCTTCAAATGCTACCACAAAGTATACGACTACTGCATTTAACTCCGTTGCTTATTACACCTCAAAGACGGCAAATGCTTGTTTGGAAGATTCGGCCACGGTTATAATCAAAAATAGACCAAACATTGATCTCTTGTATTGTGATGCTGGTATAACCTATTCTTGGAATTCTACTCCTGTTCAAACAGATAGTGCTGCAACTGGTCTTCCAGCTGGAACTTATATTGTTACTGCAAGTAACATAGCAGGTTGTGCTGCAAAGGATACGGTTACATTGACTGAGCCTCCTGTTGGGTTAACGCTTAACAGCACAATAGTTTCCACATTAGATTGCGCAGGAGACACAAATGGTTCAGCTAGTATTCAGGTAACTGGAGGAAGCCCAGGCTTTTCTTTCTTTTGGCCAACAGGTGTTAATAAACAAGCAGGTGCAGATAGTATAGCTACCAATTTGAGAGGCGGTGTGAAATATAGAGTGACGGTTGAGGATAGTAAGGGCTGTGAGGATACGATTACGGTATTATTAACCGAGCCAGCGTCTATTGTATTCAACAACTTCACTTTGGGAGAAGTATCCTGTAAGGGTGACAATGATGGAAGTATTTCAATAACTCCAGCAGGCGGTTCAGGAGTATTTCCAGCAAATAAGTATTTATGGTCCCCAGCACAAACGGGTTCATCTCCAATAAGTAATTTGGTAGCTGGGACTTACAGATTGACAGTAGAGGACAGCAAGGGCTGTGAAGCTGACACTTCCTTTATTATTACCGAACCATCCGACACGATTACATTTGGGAACTTTACATTGGGAATGGTAGCTTGTAAAGGAGCAAGTACCGGTTCAATAACCGTAAATCCAAGTGGAGGGTCTGGAGTTTATACTACTTATGCATGGAATCCAGTTCAAACAGGAAAGACGACAAGTTTGACTTTATTAGCCGCAGGAACTTATAGGTTAACAGTAACGGACAATAAGACCTGTACAGGAGATACCAGTTTTGTAATTACCGAACCAGCCACAGGGGTAACCTTTGGTAATAGTATAGTAGATCCGGTAAAATGTTTTGGAGAAAGTACTGGAAAGATAACTGTTATACCAACTGGCGCCGCAGGCCCACCATATACGAATTATCGTTGGACGGGAACAACAAGTACGAATGATACCGCAAAGAATTTAGCAGTAGGCACCTATACAGTAACAGTAGCAAATGGCGTATGCGATTTTGATACAACATTCTCAATTACTCAGCCAGCAACAGCATTAAATGCTACTGGTACAACAGTAATTTCAGCACTAGATTGTGCGGGCGATAATGATGGAAGGGCGAGTGTAACGGTAAGAGGCGGCACGCCAAGTTATGGCTTTGCCTGGCCAACAGGAGTAACAACTTTAGCAGGATCAGATAGTATAGCAATAAATTTATCAGGAGGAGTAAAGTATAAGGTAACGGTAACCGATGCAAACTTATGTGAGGATACGATTACGGTATTATTAACCGAGCCAGCTGACATTAATTTCAGCAATTTCACAATAAAGCCAGTATCTTGTAAAGGCGGCATTGATGGAGAGATAACTGTAACCCCATCAGGTGGAACGGGAATTTTTCCAGTAGCAGATTTCATATGGAATCCAGTACAGACAGGCACAACAAATATTACGGGATTAAAAGCAGATACGTATCGTGTAACAGTAAAAGACAGCAAGGGCTGTGAAGCTGACACTTCCTTTATTATTACCGAACCATCCGACACGATTACATTTGGGAACTTTACATTGGGAATGGTAGCTTGTAAAGGAGCAAGTACCGGTTCAATAACCGTAAATCCAAGTGGAGGGTCTGGAGTTTATACTACTTATGCATGGAATCCAGTTCAAACAGGAAAGACGACAAGTTTGACTTTATTAGCCGCAGGAACTTATAGGTTAACAGTAACGGACAATAAGACCTGTACAGGAGATACCAGTTTTGTAATTACCGAACCAGCCACAGGGGTAACCTTTGGTAATAGTATAGTAGATCCGGTAAAATGTTTTGGAGAAAGTACTGGAAAGATAACTGTTATACCAACTGGCGGCGCAGGCCCACCATATACGAATTATCGTTGGACGGGAACAACAAGTACGAATGATACCGCAAAGAATTTAGCAGTAGGCACCTATACAGTAACAGTAGCAAATGGCGTATGCGATTTTGATACAACGTTTTCTATTACTCAACCAGCGACGGGAATTTCAGCGTCTTTTACTGGTAAAAAGAATCCAACATGCTCAGGAACCGGTAATAATGGTGAAATTCAGGCAACTGTAAGTGGAGGTCTTAAACCTTACTCCTTTGTTTGGTTAGGTTCGGGGACGAGTTCTAGTGCAGCAGATAGCCTTAGAACAAGTATGGTTGCAGGTCCAATTGAAGTAACTGTTCGTGATGCGAATGGCTGTGAATTTATAGTTCGAGATACATTGGTTAGTCCAAGTATCATATCAGTTAGTTTCACTATGACGGAAGAACCCCTGTGTTACGGTGATTCTACAGGTAAAGTTTATGCTACCATAACAGGTGGTACAGGTCCAAAAATGTATGCTTTTGTTGCAAAAGCAGGTCAAGTGGGAAGTTCTGATAGTATTTGGGAAAAAACAACAGCGGATACAATAACCGTAAATGTTGAAGATAGTCTTGGTTGTAAAGCAAGTTCAACAGTTGTTCTGGATCAACCTGATTCATTAAGTTTTGTATTTCAAATAATTCAAAGTGTTTCGTGTGCTAGTGATACGACGGGTCAAATTCGTGCTTTAGTAACTGGTGGAACTAGAGGGTATACCTATAATTGGAATGGATTAGGTGCGACTGCAGCTGCAGATAGTTTGCGGGACAGTATTCCAGTTGGTTCTTTTCAACTTAATGTTACTGATAATAATGGTTGTCCAGATTCAGCAATATATAAAATGACGGGACCTACTAATGCATTGACAGCTAACCTTACAAAAGACACTATAAAATGCGCTACTGATACCAATGGTACTGCATTTGTAGTTCCTTCTGGAGGAGCTGGTGGATATGTTTTTAATTGGAGTGCCGGTAATGGTGGTGTTAATGATGACACAAGTAAATTCATTCCTGCTGGCGTGTTTAGAGTAACCATTACTGATGCTAATACTTGCGAATTAATTTTGGTAGATTCAATAGGATCCCCCGATACATTAAAAGGCTCATTTACCAATGTTTTACAGCCTGGTTGTGGCGGTGGAGGTACTCTAGGTTCTTTAACAGTTACACCAACTGGTGGAACAGCAAACTCAACTAACCCACCTTACACTTACAATTGGATTGGAGGCGGAGTTAACGGAGCTAGCGATAGTATTAGAACCAATATTCCAGTTGGAAATATTAAAGTAATTATTTCAGATGCCAACGGATGTGCATCAGACACCCTTTCTCAAGACCTATTCCCTCCTGGAAATATCAACCCTAATTTTACATTAATCCAAAACCCGACTTGTAATGGAAAATTAGATGGAAGACTTATTTCAACGCCCACAGGTGGTAATCAGCCTTATACTTTTACTTGGTCTCATGGTGTAACAGGTATATCTGACAGCGATAGAACAAATTTACCTGCGGGTGTCGATATTATTGTAACAATTCGAGATGGGGGTGGTTGTGAAGAAAAGGATACCATCCAGTTGAAGGATCCAGATTTACTTCAAGTACAATTTACGGATTCAGTCAAAATACTTTGTGCTGGAGGAAACAATGGAAGCGTAACCGCAACTCCAATTAATGGGGTAGCACCTTATTCTTTCAATTGGACAACGGGTGTTTCAACTCAAACTGGAAAAGATAGTGTTGCTATTGGATTGAGTGGAAATACTGCATACAGCGTTACAATTACTGATGATAATAAGTGCACAGTTTCTGATACCATTATACTTAGTGAACCAAGCGGATTGTCATTGAGCTTTTCAGATTCCATTGAAGTCAAATGTTTTAATGAACCAGATGGAAGTATTACGGTTACACCGATTGGTGGTAGTGGAATATATACATACGCTTGGAATGCTTCAGATGGTTCTACTGTTAATACTTTAGCAACTAGCGATAGTGTAGCTATTAAGCTCGTTGGCAATGTTGCATATACAGTTGTGGTGACTGACGCAGTAGGTGGTTGCTCTGCAAGTGCAACCTATACTATGGACCAACCTACTGATTTGAGAGCCTTTGTCCGTCAGCGAGGTAGTGCTACTTGTGGTGACGATAACGGAATTATACGTATTAATGTTTTTGGAGGCGTTCGAAATTCAACTTCCCCTTTTTATAACGTGGTTTGGGATAGTGCTGGAGTGATAAAAACTGGAACAGGAACAAACAATATTTTTACGCTTAATAATTTGTATGCAGGAGTATATACATTTACTGCAACTGATGCCAACGGTTGCTTCATGCAGGACACTGTTTCTGTAAACGATCGTGGAGCTCCAATATTAGTTCCCACTGGTGGTGCAAATAATGGGATTGTAGATGCCGCTTGTAATGGTGTTTGTGATGGAGAAGTAAACTTAACATTAGTGTTTTCTCGAGCGCCAGTTTCATATCTCTGGTCGAATGGAGATACAACTCAAGACGTTGACTCATTATGCGTAGGTCAGTATAATTTGGTAGCTACAGATACAAACGGATGTAAATCATTTTATGATTTTGAAATCAAAAACGATACCAATATCGATGTGAGTACTTCGGTTTCTCCATTGAGCTGTAATTCAACAGTTTGTGATGGTGTTGCCCGGGCGCAAGGAATAGATGGTGTTGCACCCTATAAATACCAATGGACTACCTCTCCACTTGATACATTAGATAGCCTACCTAACCTCTGTGCCGGTAAATATTATGTCGGAGTGCAAGATGCAAATGGTTGTGTTGCAGTAGATTCAGTTACGCTATTGGTACCAACGACATTTAATTTTACAGTATCACAAGATAGCGCTCGATGTAATGGGGCTACAAATGGCTCAGCTCGGGTTAGCAGTGTTACAGGTGGATCAGCTCCTTACTCTTATCAATGGAGCAGTGGTGCCAATGACACTTTATTTGCAAAAACAGGACTAGGAGCGGGAGATTATTTTGTAACCGTATTCGAAAACGGCGGCTGTTCTGTAATAGACACTATCTCGGTGCTTCAACCGGATACTATTGGAAACTCTTTTGCAGTAGTTGAAGCAGATTGTGGGTTTTCAAATGGTTCAGTTACAGCGACCCCAGTTAATGGTAAATCGCCTTACTCTTACAATTGGCCGAATGCAGGAGCTACACTTGCAAATACGGATAACGGATATGCTGGAGGTAGTTACAGCGTGCTAATTTCTGACGCTAGAGGTTGTACAATAAACAAAACATTCAATATTGGAAATAAAAACGGACCTTTAATTGTACTTGACAGTACTCGAAATGAAACTTGTGTAAACTCTTGCGATGGTGCAATATTTACTACAGTAACTGGAGGAAATCCGCTTTACGTTTTTGATTGGTCATTGGGAAATGGTAGCAGTGATGATACTACGAATGCATGCGCCGGGACTTATACTCTTAAAGTAACAGATCAAAAGAACTGTCTGAGCTTTCAATCGGCAACGATCGATCCGGGAATTCCATTGTTGCCCAATGCAAGTATCGTTAACAATGCCAGTGCTCAAAGTGTTTGTGATGGACGTGCAACCTCTGCCCCAACAGGTGGAAGTGGAAGATATGGTTACAATTGGATGCCTGGAAGTTTGACCTCTCAGTCGATTTCTGGCCAATGTGCAGGCACTTATTTCTTAACAGTTACCGATTCTGCTTCTGGTTGTATTGGATTAGATACTATAGAAATTACTGAACCTAATGGTTTTGCTTTAGATTCTACCGATGTTAAGGAACCGACTTGTGCAGCTTCACCATGCGATGGTTTTGTCTTTGTTAGTGTTACAGGAGGCACTCCTCCCATAAAATATTTGTGGGACAATGGAGATACTACACAGTTTACAGCAAATAGATGTGCAGGCTTAGTCAGTGTTACTGTTTCAGATGCGAATAGTTCTTCAACATTTCCATTTATTTTAAATAATCCTTCAGGGCCTACTATTGCAACAGCAAAAGTTGATATTAGCTGTAATGGAGCCGGTGATGGTATTGGCGTCGGAATTGGTGCAGCAGGACTTACATGGTCTTGGCCTTCATTATCGATAAGTAATGATTCTGCTACAGGATTAACTCCTGGGTTATATCAAGTGCAAGCCGAAGATGCTGCCGGTTGTATTACGGTGGATACAGTGCGAATTGAAGAACCAGATTCGTTAAAAAACACATTTGCAACCGTAGAGCCTAATTGTAATGCATCAGATGGAAGTATTACTAGTAATGTTACTGGTGGAACAATAAACTACACTTATGAGTGGTTAGACGGAGCACAAAGCGCACTAAGCCCGCCTCAATCGGGAGTTGCACTTGCAAGTCGCAGTTCAGGATTGTATCATTTAAGAGTAACAGATCAAAATGGTTGTTCAATAATTCAACCGATTACTCTTAATGATAAAAACGCGCCGGTTGTTGCTTTGGATAGTGTAAGACACGAATCGTGTTTGAATAAATGCGATGGTGGTATTTCTGTTAATGTTTCAGGCGGTGCAGGAGGTAATGTCTATTCATGGTCACCTGGAACAAATACAAATGAAGACTTGACTAACGCATGTGCTAGCACTTATACTTTAACAGTAGAGGATGCTGCCAATTGTAAATCATTCTTAACTGAAACTATCGATCCAGGTAAATCTTTAAATACTAACGTAACAAAAATCAGTGATGCTTCTGCACCATCAATTTGTGATGGTAGCGCAAGAGTTAATGTAGCTGGCGGAGTACCTCCGTTAGTTTACTCATGGACAAGCTTGGAAACGATTGACATTGCAACTGCCCTTTGCGGAGGAATGAATTACGTAACTGTGACAGATTTCAACAGCTGTCAAGCAATTGATTCAGTTGAAATCTTAGAACCAGTGAAAATTATTTTAACGAACATTGATACTACTGCTCCTAAGTGTGGAAAATGTGATGGAAAAATAAAAATCACGCCAAGTGGTGGATTATCACCTTATACATATAAGTGGGATAATAATGATACTGCTGACAGTACAATTAATCTGTGTGCAGGTATTAAAAATGTAACCGTAACGGATGCAAACCTCGATTCAGCAGTATTCCAAATTGGGTTGAGTAGTCAAAACGCGCCTACTTTGGCAATGGTTGAAAATGATGTAAGTTGTTTTGGAGCCTGTGATGGTAGTGCTACCGTTAATGCTTCAGGAGGTGCAGCTCCTTACAGTTATAGATGGCCAACTATTGGCATGAGAGATTCAACCATCAGTTCTTTGTGTAAAGGCATTTATTTAGTAGAAGTAAGAGATGTCAAGGGTTGTATTGCGGTTGACTCTGCGGTGATTGATGAGCCATTAGATATTTTGGTTAATATTACTACCGATAGTGCTGATTGTGGACAAAACAATGGTTCGGCCAGTGTTACAGCAGTTGGAGGAACAGGAACGTTAACCTACAAATGGTCAACTGGAGCAGGAAATGTAACCGCAATTAGTGGTGTTGGAGCAGGTGCTTATACGGTTGAAGTAAGTGATGCAAAATGCTCTAAGACGGTTGGATTCAATATTAATAATCCAGCAGGTCCGACAATAACAGTAGATACTGTAATAGACGAAACATGTATCGGTTCGTGTAATGGAGCAATATTCATAACTCCTTCTGGAACTCCTGGACCTTATACATTTGATTGGACGCCTAGTACTTTAACTGGTGAAGATGTATCTGGATTATGTGCAGGAATTTATTCTGTTAAAGTTTCAGATGCTGCCAATTGTATAACGGTTGTAACCGATACGATTGAGTCACCTATAAACCTTGGAACAACAATCACGGTGATTAATAATGCTTCCGCTTTTGGAAAATGTGACGGTAAAGCAAGTATTTCTATTCTAAAACCAGGAGTATATAAATATGCTTGGGGTAGCGGAGATGTCGGCGACACGGCTCGAATGTTATGTGCTGGAGTAAATTACGTTACTATTACTAATGATAAAGGTTGTCAATATTTAGATTCTGTGGTAATCAATCAGCCTCAGAAAATGATAATCATAAATGTTGATACCGATGAGCCTGATTGTAATGTATGTAATGGTAAAGCTACAGTTGCAGTAACTGGAGGAACTCCACCTTATTCTTTCATATGGGATAATGGAGATGCTGCTGACAGCACTACAAAACGTTGTGCAGGAGTATTGTTTGTTACAGTTACTGACAGCAGGGGTTATGCTGAAATATTTAGCCTTGGGCTGAATAATAACTTAGCTCCAAAAGTGATTACTAGTTCGACAGATGCGAACTGCTTTGATGAATGTTCAGGAACTGCTTCTGCTTCCGGTTCGGGAACTTTATCTCCTTACAAGTATAATTGGCCGTCTATTGGTAAAACTGGACCAACAGTTAGTAATCTGTGTGCAGGATCATATATTGTTGAGGTTTCAGATAATGTTGGTTGTGTTGCTACACAGACAATATCCATTGGAGAACCAACAGAAATTAAAGTTGATGTTAATAAGGTACCTCCAGCTTGTGGAATAGCTAATGGAATAATATTTACCAGTGCTAGGGGAGGTAATACTGCCTCAACTGGATATACTTATAGTTGGTTAGGTAGTCAAGAGTTGCCAATTGTGCCCGCTCAAACTAGTGATCAATTGATTAATGTAGTTGCTGGTTTGTATTACATAGTGGTGACTGATAACTCAGGTTGTAAGGATACTACTTCGATTAGTCTGGATAATAAAGGCGGAAAACTTGCTATCGGTCTAGATTCTCTAGAACAGGTTAGTTGTGCTTCACAATGTGATGGAGCAATCTTTACTAGTATATCAGGAAGCAGTCCTGGAACGTATCAGTGGATTCCTGGAGGTCAAACTACACCAAATATTTCTGGAATTTGTGCTGGAATATATACAGCTGAAGTAACTGATACCAATAATTGTAAAACATTGCAATCTTTTACTGTAAACGGTCCAGACCCATTAAATGTCGTTTTCTCGAGAACAACAGATGCTACTTGTGAAAATACTAATGATGGATCTATTACTGTATTGGTTGCTTCGACTCAGAAACTACGAATAGCTTGGACGGGTCCTGAAGGTTTTGGCTCTAATAAGTTGAAAGTTGAGAATCTCTTGCCTGGAACATATACGATTAATGTAACAGATGAGAATAGTTGTGTTTCTATTGATTCAATTGCACTTGATACTACGTATAAATTTATCCTTCAAGTTGATTCGAATAGAACTACATGTAACGCTTCAGTTCCTGAAAAACTTCAGGTTAATGTAGCTACACAAGACTTTTATTCTACATTCTGGTATGATGGTACTGGAAAACTAGTGGGTAAACAAGATACGGTGAGTGTTGTACCTTTAACAGGGGAAAACACCTATACTGTTGAAGTCAGACAAGATGTGTGTATTAAAACAGACACAATTGTTATTACTCAAATAGGTAATCTATTTGCAGATGCAGGTGAAGATGTTAAAATGGTTGATGGTCAAAGAATAACCCTTGGAGGTTCTCCTTCAGCTCCTGAAAATGCATCAGTACTTTGGAGTCCTAGCGAAGGTTTGTCTGCTGAAAATGTTAAGAATCCAGTTTCTTCAGCGACCGAAACAACCGTATATAAATTAATAGTAGGTGATATAGAGGGTTGCTTTGTTATTGATTCGGTTGTAGTGACTATTGAGGATAAGATTGAAATTAATGATGGGTTCTCTCCGAATGGAGATGGAGTAAATGATGTTTGGGAAATAGCTGTACTTAAAGACTTTCCCGATGCTAAGGTGACTATTTTCAATAGGTGGGGACAAACGATTTATGAGACAGACCCTTACATACCTTGGGATGGAACCTTCGAAGGTAAACCGATATCAATTGGAACTTACTATTACATCATTGACCTTAAAGACAGTTCTGTCAGTGAGTCAGTTATAAGTGGACCAGTAACTGTAATTAGATAGTCATGAAGAATTTTAAAGCAGTATTTCTGAGTGTAGGGTTGGGATTAATTTCTTTAGTTTCTAATGGACAGCAATTGGCACATTACAGTCAGTTTTTCCTCAATGATTATGTATTGAATCCGGCTGTTGCAGGAACGCATAGTTATTTTGATGTTAATTCTACATATCGTTATCAGTGGGTAGGTATTCAAGACGCCCCCCGAACGTTTTTATTAAGTATGAACGGGCCTGTTGGAAGTAAAGGAAACATGGGTATTGGTGGTTATGTATATTCAGATGTTACTGGGCCTACAAGAAAGACAGGCTTTAAAGCAAGTTATGCATATAACTTTAAGATAACTGATAAAGTAAAGCTATCGTTTGGCTTGGCTGGTGGACTAATGCAATTTGCTGTAGATGGGTCTGAGATTACTTTAAATGAAAAGAATGACCAAGCAATTGCTTCGGTTTGGACAGCAGCATATACTCCTGATGCAGCTTTTGGAGCCTATTTATACCACGACGACTTTTTTGTAAGCTTATCTATTCCTCAGTTAATTGGAACGAAATTACAGCTTGCTGAAGGTTATAGCTCAACGGATAATTCACTTAAAAATCACTATTTTATTAGTGGTGGATATACCTTTCATATTAACGATGAATTTGATGTTCAGCCTCTTGTTCAAGCAAAGTACATTCCTCCTACTAATCCACAAATAGATATAGGTGCTCGTGTTATTTGGAATGAAATGATTTGGCTTGGCGGTACCTATCGCTCTGAAGATGCTGCTTCTATTTTTGCTGGAATTAACTTCTTAGAGAACTTTTCATTTGGCTATGCTTATGACATCATTACAAATGATATTCAGCAGGTGAGTTCTGGTACTCACGAAATCGTGCTAGGGTTAAAGTTTAACGAGCGCAAGGATTAGTTGAACAGCGATTGGATTGCCTTCGCTTTAAGAATTGTTTCCTCATACTCCTCTTCAGGAGTTGATGCATTTATAATTGCACCACCAACGGCATAACTTAATGCATTAGTTGTTGCATTGTAGAATAAGGACCTAATTACTACGTTAAAGTCAAAATCATCTTCAGGCGTAAAAAAACCGATACAACCCGAATACATTTCACGTTTGAAATTCTCTAATTCCTCAATGATTTTTAAAGCACTTATTTTTGGGACCCCTGTCATTGAAGCAATCGGAAACATAGCTTCAATAATATCTATAGAATCTTTCTTTTCGTCAACCTCGCAAACCACTTTCGAAATCATTTGATGTACTTGTGGAAATGAATAAATACCAAAAAGCTCTTCAACTTTTACTGAGCCCTTTTTTGCAATTTTAGATAAGTCATTTCTGGCTAAATCTACAATCATTACATTTTCGGTTTGGTCTTTCTCACTGTTCTTTAGTTTATCGATTAAAATCAAATCTTCTTTTGCATCTGAACTTCTAGAAATTGTTCCTTTTATAGGTTCAGTGATTACCCTATTACCTTCTCTTTTCAAAAAACGCTCAGGGCTGGCGCAAAGTGTGTAAAATTCTTTGAACCGGATAAACGCTGCAAAAGGGGTGGGAGAGGACTTTACCAATCGCTGATAAGCTGAAAATGGGTTAATGCTGCCCTTTGCATGAAATTGTTGGCAGAAATTAGCCTCGTAGATATCACCTCGTTGAATGTGGACTTTGACTTGTTCAATTTTTTTGAGGTACTCTTCTTTCGAAAGTGAAGGATGAAACTCGATACTTTCTTTTGGTTTTAAAGGCTCACTTATTTTGCTCCAAACAGTAGCTATTAATTTTTGGATTTTTTCTTTAGAGCTTATTTCTGGAAAGAAATGACATTGAACTGTCAAACAACCTTCCCTAGAAAGGATTTTGAAAACTAATTCGGGCTGAACAAATACTAATTTTGGATTATTAAACTGAGCTGGATTGTTCGAATTTAGATCTTCTAATTCGTTTTTGAGGTCATAGTTTAACCAACCAAAACTCCAATCTTGAGTTTTTTTTCTGAATAATTTTAATTGTTCAAACGCATGATTTGTATTGGTTTCAATTTGCGAAATAGTGCCCACGGCAAGGTATTCTGCAGTATTGTTTGTGCCGCTTCCTAAATAGAAAACCGGGGATTGATTTTCTAAGGCCAGGAAGTTGATGGTGTGCTCAACTTCAAATGTTAAACACGATCGCAGTTTAGCCATTCAACACCATACCTTTAAGGGTAGCTATCCATTTTGGATGATCGTTCAGGCTTTCAACAAGCTCTAATTGTTCGCCGCCATGCTCATGAAAAATTTCTTCGTATTCATCTTTTATTTCAATAGTAGTTTCTAAGCAATCAGAGACAAATGCAGGACTAAAAACCAGTAATTTTTTCATTCCTTTTTTTGCCAAGTCCTCAACCACAACATCAGAAAAAGGTTCTAACCAATTTTTATCCAACCTTGATTGGAAAGAAACGGTGTAATCACTTTCTTTTAAATTGAGTTTTGCAGCAATTAACCGAGTTGTTGCATAACAAGTTGCTTTGTAACAATGGAAGTTTTCGTGAGTAATTTCCGACTCACAATGTTTGTCACTGCAAGGGCCTTCGTCGTAAACTTTATCAACCTGACGCTCAGGCAATCCATGATAGGAGAATACGAAGTGCTCAAAATTGGATAAATCGTGTTTTTTGGCGTTATCCACAATGGTGTCAATGTAGCCAGTGTGGTCGTAGAATTGTCCAGTTATTCTTAAGTCGGGAATTACATACCAATTTTTAATTACTCGCATAACTTCTTCCACGGTACTACCGGAGGAACTAGAGGCATAGTGAGGATACATAGGAATGCATATGATTTTTCTAGGGTTTTCCAAACGCACTTGTTCCATCACCTCAGGAATACCTGGATTTTGATACCGCATTGCTAGATGAACCGTATAGTCGTCTCCTAATGATTCCTGTAAAAGTTCTTTTGCTTTTTTTCCATAGATAATAAGAGGGGAGCCATCTTTTGTCCAAAGTTCTTTGTATAGCTTAGCCGACTTGGGCGCACGAAAAGGAACGATAATTAGGTTTACTAAAATTTTACGCAATAACCATGGAATATCAATTACGCGTTTGTCGTTTAAAAATTGAAATAAGTATTTACGCACATCACTTGTGCTTGGACTATCGGGGGTACCTAAATTTATTAGGACAACTGCAGTTTTGTTCATATTAAGCAAAGACAATTAACTATCAAAAAAGGTCTGCAAAAGTAGGGATTGAGGTTGGTATAATAAACGAATTAATAGCATCGAATCAACGCATTAAATACATTTTACCAAACTCTTTCTTGAAGTATCCATCTGCACCTGAATCTCGGTGCTCAACAGTTTCTCCTTCAATTTTGGTAAGCACTCTGTAAAAGTAGACCCCATTGGCCAATCTATCGCCAAATTCATCTGTACCGTCCCATGCATATTCAGTTATGTTTCTTCCGATATGCAAATGTCCGAGTTCATGTTTGTCTATTTCACGAATGACTCTGCCGCTTATGGTAAGGATTTGAACTCTAAAAAGGTCTGGGATTTTATAACCCGTTAAGGTAAATACAAACTGAGTTCGAGTCGTAAACGGGTTAGGGTAATTCATAACATGAGTTATGGTACTGCGATTTATTATTTCAAAAGTGATTTCAAAATCCTTATTTCCACTTCGGTTCCCACTAGCATCAGCTGCGTTGGTTCTGTCGCATCTGTTGGACAAGAATTTAAAAGTACAATTATTTTTTAATTCTAAGCGGCCAATGACATGAACGATTTAAACACAGTTTTATCTTGACCAATCAACTGATTTTTCTTAATCATTCTGACAACTTCGATACCTGATAAGGTTCTTCTAGAAGATTCAAATTCTTTAAATCCCAACCCCTGTTGAATTCGCCATTTGATAAAACGGTGATCTTGTTCTACTATATTGTTTAAGTATTTGCATTTCCTGATTCTAATTCTTGATTTTGTTGCTAATGCGCGTTTGTTATAAACCCGAATGGCACTTGAATTTGACCCGCTTTTGTCTATGTTTATCACTCGAGGTTTTCCATTATACTCAATTGCCTTAATCAAAAAACTTTGGGCTGACATACGCTGTCTTCTTTTGGTTAATAGAAAGTCTACTGTATTTCCTTGCTTGTCAACGGCTCGATACAAATAACGCCACTCTCCTTTAACTTTGATATAGGTTTCATCCATTCGCCAACTCATACCTACTCGCTTCTTTCGTTTTCTAAATTCCTTGTCCAGAATAGGAGTGAATTTAAACACCCAACGTTGAATTGTTGCATGATCTACTTTTACACCACGTATTTCCATCAGTTCTTCTACATCTCGATAGCTTAAACTAAAACGTAATTTAAAATAAACAGCTTGTAAAATGATCGATTTTGGAAAACAATGATGCTTGAACATATCTTTTTGATCTAAATGTAGCTAAATAATTATTTTAGTTAAATTAGATGCGACAGAACCGCTGATTGTAATTAATCCACTCATTTCCATGCGGTTGAGCTTGACTAAAAAAAGGTAAAAGAAACAGTAGAAAAAACCGAAACAGTTTCATCACTTTGGTTTATTGAAATCTATTTTAAGTGAAAATACGTTAGAGTATAAAGCTACACTATTATCTCCAATATCTGTTAAAGCATAATCAATACTTACTCCTTTAAAGCTTAACCCAATTCCAATATTTGGTTCAAATGTGGTGACTTTATGAGAACCAACCTCTGCTTGAATTTTTTGAAAGTTACCCAGTCCACTTCTTAAATAAACAATTTCATTCCAACTCAGTTCTAATCCCATATAAGGGTCAATACTAAAAGGGTCACTCTGAATCAAAGTATTCCTTTGTCCATCAGTGGTAATATCAATGTTAACTTCTGGTTGAACTCCAAACTTTTTCACTTTAAAAAGTCTACCAGCACCTAAAATTAATCTTGGAAGTGTGATTTCTAAACCATTCTCAGGAATTTCGTTATTGGTTTGCTCAAAAACTTCTATTGTGCGTTGATTGAGGCTATAGGACCATGCATTAAAAGTAGAAGTTACGTCTCTGAGCGTTGCTCCAAAATGCCATTTTTTATATAAATATTGTGCGCCTGCGTCCAAACCAAACCCCCAAGCTTGAGCAAAATCACCAACTTTTCGATAAATTACCTTTGCACTTCCTCCAATTGTAAGCCCCTCAACAGGTAACGACCTAGCATAGGAGAGAATAAAAGCATTGTCAACCGCAGCAAAGGAGGTAATGTTATCGTAATTCACATTTCCATTTTGATCTACCAGATCAATTGTGTTTGGAATGTCATCTACACCAAACCTTATATATGAAAACCCCACACTAGACTGGTCATCTATTTTAGTTGCAAATGCCGCGTAATCGTATTTAGCAATGCCTGCAAAGTATTCTGAATGCATTAATCCTACCGCATAGTCTTTTTTAAGGCCTGCTAAACCAGCAGGATTCCAATACCCACTAGTAACATCATTGACCGTTGCTACAGTAGCCTTAGAAAGCGCCATAGATCGCGCTCCAACACCAATAGCAAGAAATTCATTGGAATATTTCCTTACCTGAGCGTTGCCAAAACTGACCGCTAGGCTTAATACAAATAACCAAACTAGTTGCTTTATTTTAGACTGAATAAATCGAATCATAGCAAGTGCTAATATAAATGGATTGGCACTTTAAACTATGATTTGCAACAAAAATTGTAAAGAGCATATGATTAATGAACGAACGGTTTTTTAGTTTTCATTTGTAATATGCAAATGATTAAAAATTTCATTCCAAATTTATTCACGCTTTCGAATTTATTTTGCGGTTTACTAGGCATCTATTTTAGCTTTCATGAAGCTTTGCATTGGGCATCTGTAATGATTTTTGTTGGTGGGTTTTTCGATTTTTTTGACGGAATGATTGCTAGATTGATAGGTGCTCATTCAGAGTTAGGAAAGCAATTAGATAGCCTGGCAGATATGGTCACTTTTGGTGTTTTACCTGGAATCATATTGTTCAACCTCATTCTTTCTGCGCAAGGCCATTATTTTTCTAATTTTTCCGAAATACCCATAACTTCATTTGCTCTTGCTTGCACTGGTTTTTTAATTCCTTTGTTTGGAGCATTACGATTGGCTAAATTTAATACTGATGAAAATCAATCAGACGAGTTTATTGGCATTCCTACTCCAGCAGCAGCTATTTTTATCGCTGGCTTGCCAATTGTGTTGCACTGGCAATATTTCCTAAACTCTTACATTCCGCATTCGGTTGCAGAATTTGTGAGCCTTTCTCAAATTTATTATTGGAACAATACCGATATAGGAATAATGCTGTTTATTACGAACGTTTGGTTTTACGTCTTAGCAGGAGCTTGCCTTTCTTTACTAATGGTGCTTCCTATTCCAATTTTGTCTTTTAAATTCAAGAATTTAAACTGGAAAACCAATTTATGGAGATATTCTTTTTTGATTCTTGCAATTACCACAATTGGATTTTCATTTATTCACGATATCGTTTATGTAAAAGGACTTCCATATATCCAATGGTTGGTAATTCCTATTCTGATTACAGAATTTATTTTTGTGTCGATTATTAAGAATTTAGTTAGCGCTGATCATTAGTACTTTGACTTTGATAGCTCTTCTTAGAATGCATAAGTCAAATTTGGAAGTTTGTCTTTATCGACCATTATAATCACCCATAGCTCTATTCACTCCAGCTAACCCAATAGCTTTAATTCCTTGTTGAGCAATTTCTATTCTTTCTTTTAAGGTCTTGGTTTCTTCTGAGTTCCAATGTCCAAGCACATAATCTACTTGCTTTCCTTTACTAAACTCACTTCCAATTCCAAATCTTAGACGATTGTACTGCTGGGTACCCAGTAACTCATTTATGCTTTTTAGGCCGTTATGTCCACCATCGCTTCCCTTTTTTCGAATTCGAATTTTCCCAAAAGGTAAGGCTAGATCATCTGTAACGATAATAATATTTTCAAGATCGATTTTTTCTTTTTCCATCCAATAACGAACAGCCTTTCCGCTCAAGTTCATAAATGTTGAGGGTTTTATAAGAATAAATTGACGGCCTTTTGATTTGATTGAAGATACATCGGCATAACGGTCTGGGCTAAAAACAGAATCGGACGCACTAGCCAGTGCGTCCAATATCAAAAAACCTATATTATGTCTAGTATTTTCGTACTCAGCACCAGGATTTCCTAGGCCTACAACTAAATACTTCATGAGAGTTATGCTTCAGATTCAGCAGCTGGAGCCTCTTCACCCTCTGCAGCAGCTTCCGTGCCTTCCTCTTCTTCTTCGCCCAATTCATCTTCAATTGCTCCACGAGCAGTTTTAATGAAAACAGCATAGTTATTAGATGCATCAGTAAACTCCACTCCTGGAATTGAAAGGTCACTGATTCTTACACCCGATCCAATTTTCAATTCTGAAACTTCAATTTCCACATTATCTGGCATCGCTGAGAGTAAACCTCTTACCGTAATTTTTCTTTGTGGAATTCTCATTCTACCACCATTCAAAACACCAATTGCAGCTCCAGTAGTTCTTACTGGGATTTTAAGGCTAACCTCTTGACCTTCTTTTGGTTCGAAGAAGTCCGCATGTACAATTCTGTCCGTTACTGGGTGAAATTGAATGTCCTTAAGGTACGTTGTAAAGTTTTTCCCGTCAACATCTACGTTAACAACATAAACATTTGGAGTGTAAACTAAGTTTTTAAAATGTCTTTCGTCAACTACAAAATGTATTGGATCGTTTGCGCCATAGATAACACAAGGAACCATTCCTTCTTTTCTTAAAGACTTAGAATCTTTTTTTCCTACAGCTTTTCTAGCTGACCCTTTGATAGCAATTGCTTCCATCTTATTCTATTATTGTTTAAATCAAAAAGTGTGAACTAATTGATTTTTTGTGAATTACGTTTTCTATTACATTACTAAACAAATCCGCAACTGTAAGTACGCGAATTTTATCTGACTGTTGTTTTAACGGAATAGTATCTGTTACAACTAACTCAGTCAATTTTGAATTTTCTATTCTTTCGTAGGCGGGGCCACTTAGTACAGCATGAGTAATTAGCGCTCTTACTGATTTTGCGCCGTGGTCAAACATCATGTCAGCTGCCTTCGAGAGTGTTCCGGCAGTGTCTATTAAATCGTCAACCAATACAACATCTTTACCTTCAACGTCACCTATAACCGTCATGTTAGCAACCTCATTTGCCTTCTTACGTTGTTTGTAGCATATTGCCAGGCCACAATCTAAAAATTTCGCATAAGAATTTGCTCTTTTTGTACCACCTGTATCAGGAGCAGCAATAAGTAAGTTGCCCAAATTAATTGATTGAAGATAGGGTATAAAGATAGAACTAGCATATAAGTGGTCGACAGGTACTTCAAAAAAGCCTTGAATCTGATCTGCATGCAAGTCCATTGTTATTATCCTTGTTATGCCTGCAGCCGAAAGCATATTGGTAACCAATTTTGCTCCAATCGCAACACGAGGTTTATCTTTTCGGTCTTGTCGGGCAAACCCAAGGTAAGGTACAACAGCAATTATTTCTTTGGCCGACGCTCTTTTCGCAGCATCAACCATCAGAAGTAACTCCATTAAATTATCAGCTGGTGGAATGGTACTTTGAATAATAAACACTGAATCACCACGAACAGTTTCTTCGAATGAAGGTTGAAATTCCCCATCACTAAAACGCAACATAGATACCTGGCCTAGTTCAGAACCAGAGGCTTGAGCAATACTCTTTCCTAGTTCTTCCGAGGCGCTACCAGCAAATATTTTGACGTGTGATGACATTTTTACCTTATAAAAATCGGGCTGCAAATGTAGATAATTTCCATAGTATTAAACAAGCTTTTTTTAGGCCTAATAAATAGGTCTAAACTATTGGAAATCAATTACCAATCTATATTGATTCAGAGGCATCTAAAAAACTTCAATATATGACTTTCAAAAAATGCTAATTTTACATCCAATTATGTCTCAATTGAATTCAGTGATAAAGGTTAAGTATTCATTTCTATTTTGTGTGGGCTTTTTAAGTTTGGCGTTGTTTTCGTGTAAACAAAAACCACCAAGAGCGAGTTTTGTATTTGTTCAAGAGAATGGTGGGATCGTTCATTTCACGAATACCTCTGCTGGTGAAATCACTAAGTTAGAATGGGACTTTGGTGATAATTCTGCAATAGTTGATGAGATAACAGCAACAAGTCCTACGCACAGGTTTTTGACAGGCGGAACATTTAATGTTTCTCTGACTGTAGAAAATGGTGAGGGCACCGATACCTACTCTGAAGACGTTACTATAGAGTCCGGAGACCGAGAGCCTATTGAAGATTATCCTACTTTTTCTGATGCGGAGGGATACTTTTACGCCAGAAATCGGTTTGAATTTGACCCAATAACTCCTGGGGTATTGACGAATATAAAGGCAAGCGCATTAGTTACAATGTATGACACAACTAATTTTTTAGTTGCTGTAGGAGCTGTGAATGTTAATGGCCAAAACCTTGCGAACAATTCTGACAACTCTTATTCCTATCATAGTGAAGATTCCTCTTGGTATTTCAATGAAGGCGTAAGGTGGAGTGCAGAAGGAGGTAACGATTTCCCAACAATTGTTGAGAATATTGGTTCTGTTGAGTTTCCTGATATTTCAGCTATTGTCTCACCTAAAGCATTTGTAAAGTCTATCGACACTGTTTATAATATGAGAGTGAAAGATCCCATTTTACTAGCAGATTCTGTAAAGTTTCGCATTGAAACAACTGATGGTATTTTAATCATTGAAAAACGTACTTCTGGCGGTTTTAGTGGTGTTGCATTTGACCAAACAGAGCTTCTGAAGCTTACAAAAGGTGATTATATCACTAAGGTAATTGCATTCAGTTATGAACGCCACGTTTATAACTTTAAACCAGTATATTTTACAAAGGAATCTTACACCGAATCAACTCTTACGGTCAGGTAGGTATATCTTTCTGTTTTACAGTACTTTGTACTAATTCCTGTCTATCACTCAAAAGTTCCAATTTTACGTATTTTTACCGCACTTTTAATAACCTTTTAAATAAAAAATGGCAAGTAATAAGTACGAGGCTCAAGTGAATGAATTCATGGAGTCTGTTAGTAAAAGAGACGCGCAACAACCTGAGTTTTTGCAAGCTGTCCAAGAAGTAGCTGAAACAGTTATTCCTTTTATAGAAGAAAACTCAAAGTATAAACAAGCTAAGATTCTTGAGAGAATGGTAGAGCCTGAGCGTGTAATAATGTTTAGAGTTCCGTGGATTGATGATCAAGGCGAAGTTCAAATTAATAGAGGATATCGTATTGAAATGAATTCGGCAATTGGACCTTACAAAGGTGGTTTGCGTTTTCATCCGTCAGTCGATATTAGTATTCTTAAGTTCTTGGCTTTCGAGCAGGTATTTAAAAACAGCTTAACTACATTGCCAATGGGTGGTGGAAAAGGTGGAGCTGATTTTGATCCAAAAGGAAAATCGGATAATGAAGTAATGAAGTTTTGTCAAAGCTTTATGACAGAATTATGTCGTCATATTGGTCCTGACACGGACGTTCCTGCTGGTGATATAGGTGTTGGCGGACGAGAAATTGGTTTCATGTTTGGGCAATACAAAAGAATTAGAAATGAATTTACTGGTGTTCTTACTGGAAAAGGTAGAGAATTTGGTGGTTCATTAATACGCCCTGAAGCAACTGGATATGGTGCAGTGTATTTCACTCATAATATGTTAGAGACAAAAGGTGAAAGTATTAAAGGAAAGACTGTCGTAATTTCTGGTTCTGGAAATGTAGCTCAGTATGCTTTAGAGAAAGTGATTCATTTAGGTGGTAAAGTTGTTACGGTATCTGATTCTTCTGGTTATGTTCATGCATCTGCTGGTTTTCATTCTGAACACCTTGAATTCATTAAAGAATTGAAGAATGTAAGAAGAGGAAGAGTAAAAGAAATAGCGGACAAATATGATGGTGTTGAATTTCATGAAGGTCAAAAACCTTGGGGTGTAAAATGTGATATTGCGTTGCCATGTGCGACTCAAAATGAATTACATGAAGTTGATGCTAATACTCTAGTATCAAATGGAGTTGTAGCGGTAACAGAAGGCGCTAACATGCCTTGTACTCCGGAAGCAATGCATGTATTTGAACAAAATAAAGTATTGTATTCTCCAGGTAAAGCTTCTAATGCAGGTGGAGTTGCAGTTTCAGGTTTAGAAATGAGCCAAAACTCAATGCGATATAGCTGGACAAGAGAGGAAGTAGACGGTAAGTTAAAAACCATTATGAAGTCAATTCACTCGGATTGTGTTAAGTATGGTACACGAGAAGATGGATATATTGATTATGTAACTGGAGCAAATGTTGCAGGTTTCATTAAAGTTGCTGATGCAATGATGGCTCAAGGAGTCGTTTAACCAATTGATTTGAATAAAAAAAAGGGGCGACAGCCCCTTTTTTTTGTCTTTTTTGATGCAGTTTCAACTCAACGACAAACTGATTATTTCTTTCGTTTTTGTTAATACTATTCAACTCTAACTTTAGTTTACTTTCTGCCGTGTACCCAAAAGTTGCCGTTGATTTTACTTTTTAATTCACTTTCTTTAAGTTGTTTTATTTCTGAAAGTGCTGCATCAAGATCGTTAAATTCACTCGTGTAAACAAAGAAGAATTTCCGGTCTGCTCGTGATACCACTTTTGTATCGACACCAGCTTCACGCTTTAACATGCGTTGATAAGCTTTAGCGTCTTCAATATTAAAATAGGAACCTACTACGGTATAGTATTTACTGTACTTTCGTTCATCATCACCTTCTTCCGAAACACCGCTCACTTTTAGGGCTTCTAGTTCTTTTTCAATTGCTTTCATAACTTCAGCAGAATCTAAGCTCTTGGTGTTGTTTTTTTGTTCGTTAAGCTTTGATTTTAACGCTTCTATTTCTTTTTCAAGATTATCTATTCGCTCCTTATCTTCTTCGCTTAATTCGGATGTTTTGTTCGTTAGAGTTTCTTCATCCGTTGAAGTATTTGGTTCGACTTTATTATCCTCAATTATTTTATCCATTTTAGGTTTTTCCTTTTCATAGGTACTTTTGAGTTTATTGACTTCTTCTTTTTGCTCTTTTAGGGCTTTCTCCTGTTCTTTAACCTGCTTTACAAGTGTTTCATTATTATCTTTTAATAGGTCAATTTCTTCTTGTTGGTTTCTTATGCTTCTAGCAAGTTGATCTCTGGATTGATTTCCTTTAACTTTTCTTGGAATTCGATAACCAATTGATATTTCATGTGTGCCAGAATTGTAGTCTTTTATTCCGCTTGTTGATAAATCGTAGGAATAACCTAAAATGAGTTGATCAAAAATTTGTGCTCCAGCAATTATAACTACTCCAAAATTCTGTCTGTAGCCAAGTCCTCCCCAAAACTTTTGGTCCCACTTAACAACGGTATTAAACTCTAGCGGTAAGTTGGCGCCTTGCATGTGTCTTACAAAGAGTGTAGGAGAAATGGTAATTGGCTTTTTACTTAATTCAAAGTCGTAAGTTGCAAATATGTTGAAGTGTCTAAGGTTATTGTAAGCAGTTGCTTCCTGAGAAATATCATCCTCATAATTAAATTGGCTATTCATCAATTGATTGATAGAAAATCCTGCAGTTAACTTATCCCATTGATAAACCAAACCAAAGTCAGCATCGAACGCCATTTGATTACTGTTATAATCCAATAAATTAGATTCAGTTTTATCTACAACACGTACTTTGTTAAAATCAATACTTCGTTGAATGAATGCTCCTCCAAGACCAAATGAGATTAAGTGATCTTCTGTTATTGGCAATCGATACCTAAAGTCTACTTGCCCAGTTGTAGTATTAAAAATATGTACTTGATCTGTATTTATTTTTAAGCCCAGAGCATATTTTTCACCGCCTAAAGGAGTTTCTAATGTGATGGCTGAAGTTCTTGGTGCATCTTGTATTCCTACCCATTGTTGCCTGTGATGTAGCATGAATCGAGTTTCATTTTTTGCTGCAACAGCCGCTGGATTATTGAGGTACAGATTCAAAAAATTTTGACTGTAAATAGGTGTTTGCTGTGCTTGTGTAGCAGTAAATCCTAATACAAAAGCAAGTGTAATTTTAATTCTAGTCATGATTACTTACTTATTATTTCTCAATATTGTTAATGCGCCCTTGTAGGTTCTTTCACTGTCTGGAAAAGATATGGTATAATAATATGCTCCGTCAGGGAGTATATCACCTTTTGCATTTCTTCCGTCCCAGTCGTTTTGATATTCCGTGGTATTCAAAACTTCACCACCCCAGCGATCATAAACTGCAATTTTTCCATCTTGGTAGTTTTCAATATTTTGTATTACCCAAAAATCATTTTGCCCGTTTCCATCTGGTGTAATAACATTTGTAGGTATTACATTAAAATCATTATTTGTCAATATTGTTTGAGTAGCTGTATTCGAACAACCCTTTTCGTCGGTTCCAGTTACCGTAAAAATCGATTCTTCTTTTGCTGTAAAAACGGGATCAGCTATTGTTGAATTATTCAATCCGGTTTGAGGTATCCAATCATACTCTATTCCTCCCTGTGCAAGGAGTTGAATTTCAAATCCTTTGCTAATAGTTGTGTCGTTACCAATTAAAATCTCTGGTAATTTATAAATCTCTACATTTCTGATAATTGAATCTTTGCAGTTGTTTTGTGAAGAAGAAACGAGCTTCAATTTATAAACACCTGGTATTTCAGGAGTAAAAACGGGTTTTGGTATAATTGATTCAAAGATACTGTCCAAGGTCCATTTAAAGGTAATTGTTCCGTTTGTAATCGTGGATACATTGTTAGGTTCTAAATCGTTATATAAGCATGCATTATCAACACTAAAATTAGATACTGGCACTTCATATACCTCGACTTGTTTGATGGTATCTGCAATACAGTTTTTATCTGAAACGGCTTTTAAGTTAACATCGTATTTACCGTTATTCAAGTACAAATGAGCCGGTGAAGGGATATTTGCACTTGTTCCGTCGCCAAAATCCCATGTAAATGAAACAATTGATCCTCTTGCAATTTTAGTACTATCAGTAAAAGGCATTTTGAAACCATCACAAATAGATTCGAAAACAAAATCAACTTCAGGAATTTCATAAGATATGACCTGTTTAATAATTGTATCGGTGCAACCAAATTCAGAAGTGGAAACTAATTCTACGGATTGATTTCCTTGAGTTGGAAAAAGAAAATTGACATCTTCTAAAGTATCGGTATTAGTATTTCCAAAATCCCACAAGTAACTCAATTTACCTTGAACACTAAAAGAGCGATTTGTGAATGGAGTAGAGTCTTTAAAACAAACATTAGTAAAAATAAAATCAGCTACTGGGTTGGCATAAACAGTTATGTTTTTTGTCATTTGATCTGTACAGCCTGAATCGGTTGTTTGTACTAAAGTAATTTTATAGTTACCTGGTCCTGTATAAAAGTGTTTTGGGTTTTTAAGTGTGTCCGTATTTCCATCACCAAAGTCCCAGGAGAAGGTAACTGTGGTATCAGGAATGTTTGCCCCGCTAGAATATGCACTATTATCAAATAAAAAAGCCGAGTCTTCAAAACAAACATTGTTTAATGTAAAGTCAGTTGCTGGCTGAGGGTTAACCCATACGCTTGCAGTTGCAGTATCAGTGCAATTGTTAATCGTAGTAGTAATTAAGCGAACGTTATATGTTCCAGAGTTAGAATATTGGTGTTTTGGGTTATTGTTATTTGAGGTATTTAAATCCCCGAAATTCCAGGCAGAAGTAAGGTTGCCTAACTTAACTGTAGAATTGTTTTGAAAACTCATACCTTGACCCAAACAAACGCTAGAACTTGAAAAGGAAGGGTTACTTCTCGGATGGGCAACAACGAGTCGTGTAATTGAATCTTTACAATTTGTACCTGACTCAGTTACCACAAGGCTGGTTGTAAAAGAACCATCTGTTGAGTAGGCATACTTAGGGTTTGCCAAAGTGCTATTTCCTGCTGCATCACCAAAATCCCATACATAAGCTAAACTGCTACCAGCAAATGGATAAGTAGAGGTATTTGTAAATACACTCGAATCAGTTATACAAGCGTTTGTTGCGGAAAATGCTGCCGTTGGCAATGCATTCACTAGTACATTTTTTGACAATGAATCAACACAACCTTGATTTGTTGTAGCCTTTAGCTTTACTAAATAGGTTCCGTAATTTGTGTATTTATGTAATGGGTTTCGCACATTTGATCCATTACTGTTCCCAAAGTCCCAGCTATATGATCCAATTGTTGCTCCAACAAGTTTAGTACTATCTGAGAGCTGAGTAGATGCACCGAAACAAACACTGTCTGCGCTAAAATTGACAGACGGCAAGGCATATACAACTACTGGTTTAGAAATTGAATCAACACAACCGTTATTTGAAGTTACGCGCAGTGTGGCGTTTATTGATCCCGCTGAAGTATATGCGTATTTAGGATTAATATTTATTGATTGAGCGCCTACTGGGCCAAATTTCCACAAATGCGAAAGTGTTCCTCCTTTAAGGAAGGAGTTGTCTGTAAACAAAGTTGTGTCACCTGCGCAAACATTTGTAGAGCTAAAATTGGCTGCTGGCGATTCATAAATCACTATAGAAAATTGTTTTGTATGTGTGTAACCCGAGTCTGATGTGGCTTCCATTAAAATGTTGTATGCACCTGGAGTTGTATACTTATAGATTGGATTCTCTTCGCTGGAGATACTGCCATCACCAAAAGTCCAACTGAACGTCATATTTCCTTTTTTAACGAAGCTATTATTTAAAAACTTAGCTGAATCACTAACACAAACTCTATTAACACTAAAATCTGCTCTAGGAATAGGGTTCACTACCACCGTTTTTTTCAGTGTATCGTTACAAAATTGAGTATATGAAATAAGTTCAACAGAGTAATTTCCTGTATCAGCGTAGGTATGCGTTGGGTTTTGAGTATTTGAATTGTTGCCATCTCCAAAGTTCCATAAATAACCAAGCGTACCCGTTGCTATTGAAGAGTTATTTGCAAAAGTTAGTGCTTTACCTTCTGCTGTAGTAGGAGCATTCCAAATAGTTGAAGGAGTTGCATTTACAGTAATCGTTTTTGCAATTGTGTCTGAACAGTTGTTAGCTGATTTGAATATTAATTGCGCTTGGTAGTTTCCGTGAGTGGTGTAGGACTCATTTGGGGAATATGCTGCACTTGTATTGCCATTTCCAAAAGTCCAAGTCGAAGTGCCATTTGCAGGTGTGCTAGTATTGGTGAACTCGGTAGCCGTTCCAACGCAAACAGTTGTATTTGTAAATTTAACATCAGGAATAGTGTCAATTACAACAGTTTTTGAAATAGTAGATTTACAGTTGTCAGCAGACGTAGCTACTAATGTTACGTTAAAAGAGCCGGGCTTTGTAAATATATAATTTGGATTTTTATTCAAACCTGTACTCCCATCACTAAAATCCCAGAAGTAGGTATTTGAGTTACCGTTAATAGTTTGATTAGAAAACTTCGAAACAGAAGTATGGCAGGTATTTGGGACGCTGAAATTAGCAATAGGAGAGGAGTTTACCCATACAGCAGCTGTATCACTTAACTCAGTTCCACATACTCCTAAGCTTAGCTGAACTCTATAATGAGTAGTAATAGTTAGATTCGAAAAATTGTTTTGGATCGTTGTGTTGTTTACATCTGTCCAAGTTTGCATCGTATCAGTAGAAATTTGCCATTTATCAATTATTCCACTCTGATTATTTAGAATAATAATACCTGAATTTGAAGCGTCACAAACAGTTTTTGAGCCATTTAAGTTGCCCCCTTTAATCTCGGGAATAACTTCAATAAACGCTGAGCTAGAAGCAACTTCGTTGCAGTTTGTTGATTGCACAATTGCCCTATAATAGGCATTAGAAACTAAGTTGCTATAAGTAAGACTTGTGGTAGTATTATTAATAGAACCCCATGTAACGCCGCTATTTGGTGCGCTCTCCCATCGCACAACATTTCCAGTGTGTCCAGATAGATTTATGGTAGCACCATTAGAACTAGCACAAACGGTAGCAGAACCGCTTACCGAACCTCCAACCGTTGCAGGTGATATAGTTATTTTCCCAATACTTGAAGAATCTGCTGCACATGTACCTGATTTGATAATACTTCGATACCAAGTTTCGGTATTGATATTTGTAAATGAGATAGTATCAGTTGTAGACCCCTCAATGGACCAGTTGGCGCCACTATCTGTTGATTTTAGCCAGTTTGTCGTTGTTCCAGTTTTATTAGGGGTAACTATTTTTCCGCTATTTCCACTAATACAAACGGCACCTGTTCCAGATAAAACACCAGCAACACTAGTGGGGTCGATGGTTAATTTAGCTGGGCTTGAAAACATAACGCTACAGCCTTCATTTTGGACAACTGCACGGTAAGAGGTAGTTGTTTGCATGTTGCTATAGGCTAATGAACTGTCTAACTTTACAATATCAATCCAAGGATTATTACCAGTGAAGCTACTTTGCCAGCGAATAACTTTTCCTGTATTGCCTGATAAAACTAATGAACCACTATTAATATTGTGACAAATATTACTAGTTCCACTTACGTTTCCGCCAACTGTAGCTGCGTTTACGTTTACCACAAACGCGGCGCTTGTATCGTTAGAACAAACACCACTTTTTGTAAAAGTTTTAAAATAGGTAGTTTGAGTAAGGTTGGTAATATTATAAGTTTTAAGCGGGTTTGCAAGCACATTGTAATTAGTGCCATTTGTTGAAGTTAGCCAATTTTGGATACTACCATTCGAGCTTTTTACGGTTAAAACAGCACTGTTTGTGCCGGTACATAAATCAGTTGTACCAGAAATAGCACCTGCATTACTTACAGGATCAATATTAATTCTTCCTATTGCTGAGTACACAGTATCGCAACCTGGATTATGTATAATTGCTCTATAATAAGCTGTGGCACTAAGATTTTTATATGGTTCTTTGGTCTTGGAGTTAAATGAATAAGACCATGGGCCATTGTTTGAATTTGCTTGCTCCCAACCCAACACATTTCCTAAATGTCCGGAAAGAGTTAGAGTATCTTCATTAATTCCAGAACAAACTGTCGAAGTTGACAATCCATTAGACGCTAAAACCGAACCTCCAATAGTTTGTGTATTTACAATGACCTTGGATACATTGGAAGTATCTTTTTTACAAGCACCATTCTTTGCAACAACTCTATACCAGGTAGTTGCAGTTAAGTTTGTATAGGATTGAGTTGTTGCCGAAGTGGCATTTTCATTCCAAGTAGAACCATTATTAAATGAAGTTTGCCAACTATAAATTGCTCCAACTCCATTACCTACAGAAAGTGTTCCTGAATTATTATTTGTACAAACAGTTGCATTTCCGGTAAGAGTTCCCACCACCGTAGATTGATCTACTCTTATTTGAACACTTGAAGATGCAGCTTCAGGATCAGCTCCATTTTTTACTATTGCCCTGAAATATGTGGTGGAAGTTAAATTAGAATAGGTATACGTAACTCCAGTATGCGTAATCGTACTCCAGGGGTTTCCACCAGAATTTGAATATTCCCAACGAACAATCGAACCAAACTGGCCACTAAGATTTAAAGTTCCAGTATTGCTGCCTGCACAAACAGAATCTAAATTGTTGGCGGTTGCTGTTTGTAGAGTCCCGCCTACTGAAACTGGAACTGGAACTGGAACTGGAACTGGAGAATTTGCAAAAATGTTCCCTGAACACAAAACAACTAGGGCTAAAATCAAACTTTGATAAAGAAATTTCATATCAACTTTTATCTGGAAATTACTACTCTAAATACTTTTCTTTCTCGTCCTAAATTGGCTTGCATAAAGTACATGCCTGGAGCTAAGTCACTAAAATGAAAATCATTGACATAGGAGTCTACACCCGTTATAAATTCTTGGTGAAGAATGGTTCCACGCATATCAAAGAAGTACAAAGCAACATTGTCTTCTTGGCTCAACTCAAGCAACAACCTAAATGAACCATGATTTGGGTTAGGATATAAATTTGCCCTGACAAATTCAGTTGTTTCTAAACTTTCTTCTGGGTTACTAGGGTCAAATGCGTCTTGTTTTAATCGTTTAGAAACTTCTATTTCTTTAGTCCTAGAATCCTGACAAGAACCATTGCTAACTGTAAGTTTTACATTGAATTTTCCTTCAATTAAATATCGGTGTTCCGGGTCTTGAAGATTTGAAGAATTCTGGTCACCGAAATCATAGTTCCATGAGGTGATATCAGGATAAGACAAATCTACAAATTGCACAGTATCGGCCATTTCTACCTTACTTGTGGAAAGGAAATAGGCATAAACAGTATCAGTTTTTGGGGTAAAGTTAATAGTGTCAGAACCAATGCAACCTCCAGATGTTGTTACTTGAACGTAGTATTTTCCCGCTGCTGAAACTGTTGATATTTGTGTTGAATCAACATAGTTATTTGGCCCACCCCAAATATAGGAACCTCCTTTATTACCCGCATCCAGTGGGAGTTCTTGGTTTATACAAAACCCAGTATCATTTCCTAAGTCTATGGTTGGAGATACTCCTAGGTTTACATTGATAGTATCAGACTTTGAACAGCCAAGACTGTTTGTTACTTTAACCCAATATTTACCAAGTGTTGCCACCGATATTGTTTGATTAGAAGTATTGTTTGACCATAACACAGTGTTACCAGTGTTTTTGGCGTTTAATGTAAGTGTACTACCCGAACAAATATTAGTATCAGCACCTAAGTTTAGGTTTGGAGTTGGCTTAATCCCCAACGTAACTGTATCTCTCCCCACGCATGACTTTGCGCTAGTAACATGTGCCCAATAAGTTCCAGCAGTTTCAGCTAAAAGTTTTTGCTTTGTGGAATTGTCATTCCATAGATAGGAAAGTCCCGGGTTTTTTGCATCTAAATTGACACTATCACAAACATCGCGATCGTTTCCGAGGTTCACAACTGGAATTGCATTTAGAGTAACATTTATAGCGTCGTTTGACTTACAATTTTTAGCATCCGTAACGGTTACAGAATAAGCTCCACTTTGTCCAATAGATACTGTTTGCGTTCTGCTTCCATTAGACCATAAGAATCTACTTCCAGCATTTTGAGCATCTAAAATTACATCTTGGTAGTGGCAAGAATCTAAATCGGAACCAAGATTTACAGTAACGCCAGCATCGAATTTAACAACAACGGTATCTCTACCAGTACAAGTTAAATTGTCAGTTACACTCACCCAAATCGTATCAGATGATGTTGGAGTGAAAGTTTGAGCGGTTGTTCCACCTTTCCATAAATAAGTCTTCCCCACATGCCCTGCGTCAAGCACTGGAGCGTTATTTGCGCAAGCTGATACATCAGAGCCAAGATTAACTACTGGCAACGCATTAATTGTAACTATGCTAGTATCTTTTGTTACACAGGTACTAATTGATACACTAACAATGTAAGTACCCGTTTGCCTTGCATTTATTGTTTGACTAATTGCATTATTGTTCCAAGCAAATTTAGCTCCTGGATTACCTGCATCGAGGGTTGTGCTTCCACAAGCAGTAATTGAAGGTGGCAGGGTAATAATGGGTACAGCCTTAATAGCAATATTTACGGAATCTTCGTTTGAGCAATTATTCGCGTCCGTAACTTTAAGCGTATATTTTCCCGTTACACCAGCTTTCGTGGTCCGATTTGAAGTACTATTTGACCAATTATATAGTGTCCCCGAAGGATAGTTGTTTAGAGAACTCAATGTTATAGAGTCACCAGCACAACCAATTTTATCAATACCTAAATTCACATTAGGAATAGATCGAATTGATGCTACAATTTGATCGCTAGCAAAACAGCCACCATCGGATACTGTAACTCTATATGTGCCTGCGTTAATTACTTCTAAGGTTTGAGAAGTTTGTCCTGTGCTCCATTTGAAATTTAGCCCAGGATTTCCGGCATCAAGCGTATCTTTTAAACCCGAACATAAACTAATATTCCCACCTAAATTGACAATGGGCTTACTTATGTATGATATTTTGATACTGTCAATTGCCTTACAGTTGTTCTGGTCTGTAACAGTAACTGTATAAGTGTTTGCAGCTGAAACTTGAATCACCTGCGCCGTTGAATTATTGCTCCAACTAAAAGAAGCCCCAGGGTTTTTAGCGTCAAGAATTACAGTACTACTTTGGCAAACGGTATCGTCATTTCCTAGATTTAAAGTAGGCGATGTATAGGCTTGAACATTAGCATTAGCATTTCCAATACATCCATTTACGTCAGTTACAGTTACAGCGTAGAACCCGCTACCAGCAACTTTAAGCACTTGTAAAGTAGAATTATCACTCCATTTGAAAGTTCCTCCAGCATTACCTGCATCCAACTCAAGCGTGTCGCTTGAACAAATAGAACTGCTATTTCCCAAGTTCACAATTGGTGGTGTTGAGGTGGTTATTGTTATTGTGTCTTTTGTACTACAGCCATTATAGGTAGAAACAACAGAGTAAGTGCCAGCAGCTTTTACAGAAATTGCTGGACTATTGCTTGAAGTAGACCATGTCGTGCTATAATTTGAACTTCCTACAGAAAGAAGTAATGATTTGCCACCACAAAGGTTAGTGTCGTTTCCAAGATTAAAAACGGGTGCTTGATTTAGTGTAACGTTACTGCTAGCTATACTAAGACAAGTTGTTGCCGTGTCGGTAACTGTAACTGAATACAATCCAGTAGAAGTTGGATTTAATGTAGAATCGGTACTGTTGTCATTCCATAAAAAGCTGTAGTTGGTAGCATTTGAAGATACCGCTTGTAATGCAATAGAACTACCTGCACATGCATTAAAAGTACTGTTCAGTGATAAAGTTGGAAGCGTGTTTATAGTAACTTTAATTGTATCTGTAGTTGAGCAGCCATTTCCGTTATCTGTAATTTTCGCCCAATATGTTCCAGTTTGATTTGCTGTTAAAGTTTGTAATGTTGAGTTATCAGACCATAAGTAAGAGCCATTTGAAATGGAACCTGCATTGAGTAAAGTACCTTGTGTGCCACATATTTTTTTATCCGTCCCTAAATTGAACGCAGGTGCTGGTTTGTATGATATATTAATGCTGTCGTTAGTTGAGCATAGCGTAGTTGGATCCGTTACAGTAACAATATAAAAACCTGTAGTAGGGTTTGAAAGCGTTTGTGTTGAGTCTCCATTAGACCAGTTGAAGGTTTTGCCTAAATTACCAGCATCTAAAGTTACTGCTGTACCAGCACAAACATTAATATCAGCTCCAACATTAACAGCGGGAGGAGTTGTTACCGTCGCGACTACAGTATCTAAACCTAGACATCCATTTTGGTCTGTAACCGTTACTCGAAAAGTGTCTGTGGTCGAAACATTTATCATTCTGCTAGAACTAGATCCTGAAGACCATACCCAACTGTATGTTGAACCAGGGTTTTTTGCATCTAGAATAGTATCTCTACAAGAAGAAAAATCGACACCAAGATCTGGGTTAACTTGAGTATTTAAGTTTACCACAACAGAATCTACTTTTTTACAAGCTTGAGTTCCTGGAAGAGTAACAGTTACCTTGTAGGTGCCGGAAGTATTTGCCGTGATAGTTCTTGCAGTAGCATTTGTACTCCAAAGATAAGTTGCTCCAGTATTTTTTGCATCTAGTGTCAGTGAAGTACCACAGGTGTTTTGTGTTCCTCCAAAATTTAAAATTGGAATTGAATCTATAATTATTGGCACAGTAATAGAGTCTTTGCAACCGCGTGTTGAGGTCGCAACAAGTTCAACATTGTAAATGCCTGCTGAAGCATAAGTAACACTTGAGTTGGTGCTAGTAGGTTGATTAACGACGTTTTGAAAACGCCATAAATATCCAGAAATAGTTTCTCCTGTAGCAATTATAGTTTGATTTGTAAGTGTGCTAAGACTTCCAGCACATGAACGGGCAAACGCGGAATCAAACTTAGCAATTGGCCCTGGATAAATATTGACTGTTTTTGATAGAGTATCAGTACAACCCGATTCTGTACTTACAATTAGTCGTGTTTGATAACTAGCGCCCGTATCGAATCTATGAATTGGACTTTGCTCAATACTTGTATCTCCATCCCCAAATGTCCATTTGTAAATCAAGGAATCTGTAGATTGAACGAAACTGTTGTTAGTGAAAACTGCTTGGTCGCCAGCACAAATATTTGTATTACTTGAATATTGAACTATAGGTATCGCGTTTATAGTTACAAGTTGACTACTTGTGTCAGAATAGTTGTTGCTATCTTTTGCTATTAATTGAACTTGGAATTTTCCAGATTGAGTGTAAGTATGCTTTGGCAGGCTATCCGTGCTTGTTGATCCATCGCCAAAATTCCAGAAAAAGGTTTGTGCATTAGTGGAGTTATTGGTAAACGAAAAGCTGTCGCCTTTGCAAACAGAAGTTGTGGAAAGTGTGAAACTGGAAGTAGGTGTATTTACTGTCTCAATGGTGTCGATTTTCTCATTGAAACAACCAAAGTTTGAGGTAGCTTTTAATTTCACTCCAAATTTGTTATTGGTTGAATACGTGTGGCTAAAGAAATTTAATTTGGTTGAGTCCGTTGTTGCGTCGCCATAAGTCCAAATAAAACTTAAAGTTCCGTTACTTCCATTTGGAAGGAATGAAGTATTTGTAAAGTCAACTTTTTTGCCATTTGAATTATCTCGTTGCATAGAAAACTGAACCACGGGGTCAGGTTCAATTTTCACTTTTTTACTTAATCGACTAAAGCATGTTCCTTTAATGCCAGTTAGAGATATGGTATAGGTATTGGCTTTTGAATAAAGACGTCTAATCGTATCTCCACGTTGTCGCAATGAATCGTTAGGTGTGCCATCGCCGTAATTCCAGACATATGTTGTGGCAAGTGTGTCTGATGCATCAATAAGAACAACTGTATCTTTCTCGCAAACTGTATCTCTTTGAATAATAAAATTAGGCTGAGGCACTGGAAGAACGACAACATTTTGGGTATTAGTGCTTACACAATTGTATTCTGATATTGAAGTAAGTTCGGGTCTGAACGTTCCGCTATTTTGGTAAGTATGTTGAGTAAATGTTGTGCTGCTATCCTTGGTTCCATCGCCTAAATCCCAATGGTAGGTATGTAAGTTCTGAGCGGTATTTTTAATGAAACTAGTTTTTATTCCCAAGCAAAATGTATCTAAAGTAATATTGAAAGACGAATCGGGTAGAGGATGAATGTAGACCACTTTGGTGATACTATCTCTACAGACATTTGTAATATCTGTTGGTGTAATCGATAGCTTTACGTTGTAAGCCGAATCAATTCCAAACCCTGGTGTGGTTGCCGCATAGTAATTTAATGGGTTTTTCTCAGTTGAAGTAGCCCCGTTGTCAAATGTCCAGTTGTAAAGCCATGTTTCTTTGGTTTTAAGTATACTTGAGTTATCGAATACCGAGGTATCGAATATACAAACACTTGCTTTTGCACTATCGAAATCAGCATCAACAAAGGAGTAGAACCGTACTGCATTCGTATCGCTTATTGGACATCCTTTGTCTGAAGTTGCCTTAAGGATGATATCATTAGTGTCTGGAGTTGAATATGAATGCTTAAATGACGATGCACTAATTACTGTATCGGGTGTTCCGCCACTAAAATGCCATTTGTAGGTAAGAGTTCCACTTGAAATTATAGTGTTATTGGTTAAACGAATACTATCATCGACACAGTTGTCTGTGAAGGTGAAACTTGTGCTCGGTAAAGGGTAAATAACAACGGCAATTGTAGTATCGCTTCTGCAAGGATTAGTTATATCTGCGGGAGCCACTGTTAGTTTTACGTTGAATAATCCATCCGCCTTATATACATAGTTTGGGTCTTTGACAATAGAAGAATCGCCATCATCATATTTCCATTTATAGGTCAAGTTAGAACCATCAGACATAGTGGATAGGTTGATGAATTTAGAAGTAGAGTCCAAACATTGACTAGCCAAACTATCTTCAAAGCTTGCAAACGGTAATGCATAATTTTTTACAACTACTGAACTGTCATCGATACACCCTTTGTTACTTGTTGCTTTAAGAGTAACCGTATAATTACTTGGTGAAATACTTGCATAAGTGTAATTAAAACTACCTGCATGAGTGAGGGAAGTATTTCCATCACCCATATTCCAGTTATAGCTATTAGTACTTGGGTTGTCTATTGTTGAAATATTAGTAAACCCAATTTGACCTCCATTGCAATTGTTGCCTCCAGTAAAAGCTGCTACTGGATTTGGATGAATTGTAATTGGGTTAGTAGCAACAATGCTTTTACAATTTTCGGAGACAACAAAGATAGCAGGTGAGTAGGTACTAGTGTCGGAATGTTGGGTATAAGAGATTTGTGGAGATTGAACTGATCGCTGAGCTGTATTTAATGCATTTGCGTTCGTTGTTCCAAAATCCCAATGGTAAGTTGGGCTTACTAGAGTATTTCCTATAGGGCTTGTAGTCACTGTGGTGTTAAAGGTTACCGTACTGTCTTCACATTTATTAGCTGTGGTAAACGCTACGACTGGCATTGGCTTTATTCTAACCGATTTAGTAGAATCATTTTTACAGCCAAATTGACTCGTAGCACTCAATTTTATATTGAATGTTCCTACGGTGGAGTATGATTTTGATACGCTTGATCCTTGGTTGTTGGATGTGGTGGCATCACCAAAATCCCAATTATATGTGGTATTTATTGTTTTGGCATTCACTAGGTTTAGCGCGGTTCCAAAACAAACATCGCCACTGTCAAGTGAAAAAGTAGGGGTTGGTAAAGGATGCACTGTTATTGGTGAACCAGTTATTGCGAACGAATCTTTACATCCTAAATTACTCTCCACATGAAGTTTTGGAGTAAATGTACCTGCATTAGAATACGTTATACCAGTTGGGTTTTGATTGCTCCTTTTGGCTGAGTTTGATGAATTTGTAGCAGACTCACCAAAGTCCCAATTGTAGGTTGTAGTATTGTTAACTGAAGTAGCTTGAAAACCAATTACAGAATCTATACAAAATTTAATTGGTGACCTAGCGGGAACAATAACAAGCGAGGTAATAGCACTTGGCAGCGGCCGAACTTGAATGTTACGTAATAGCGTATCTAAACAATTTGTATTTGACTTTACAACTAGCATAAGAACATCGGTGCGGTTTGCAGGACCCGGAGGAGCAATTCTATTGTATTGCACAGTTGCTAAATGTGATGGGTTGCTTTTAGTTTGTAAATCAATACCGTTTACATACCAGTAACTGGTATTTATACTGGTGGCACCAGAAATTGTAGACGCATTTTGAAATTCAAAGGTCTCGTTTGCGCAACGTTCAAAAGTAGTGGCTGTAATTCCAGCGACAGGGTTATCGTACACTGTAATTGCCTTTACTACTGTGTCCTTGCAGCTTGAGTCCGTTTCCATAATTAGTCGTACTGCATAATTGCCAGGGTTGGTATATTGTGTTGATCCATTATCTAGGTTCGCTTTTGTTTGAACAAGTGTACCATTGTTAACTGTGTCAAAATCCCAAAAGGAATTTTTGTAATTACCCAAAGAAAGATTAGCTGTAGTGTTCGTGAATGTTAACGTTCGGTCTTCACAAAGAGTTGTTTGCGGAGTAAAATTTATGTTGCTTGGGCTTGGGTTAACAAACACTTGAAATTCATGATAATTAAAGCAACCGGTAGTTGGGTTAGTCACAAGCACTGCATAGTTGTCTGTGGTTAGAATGTTATAAAGATTTGTTTGACCAGAGTTAACGTCAGCTATACCGTTTTTATACCATTGATAAGTGAAGTTAGCAGCATGTGAGGCTTCTTTAGCATCAAGCTTTAAAGGTGCTTGGTTGGTGCACGTTGAGTATTTATTATTAAGAGTAACAACGGGTTCTGTTGGGCAATCTCCAATTACGTAGCGTTGAGCAATGTTTGTTATTTCTGCTTTTTTGGTGAACATTGTTCCTGCACCGTCGTCTACAACACTTATTACAGGTGTATAATTAGAATTTAAGTTAGATGGAGTTCTAAAAATTCTGTATTTGCTTGGGGTAGAGCCAGAAGGCTTTTCATTTTGCAAATAATTAATCGTTATTTCTGGGTTTGCTATTGCACTTCCGGGCTCTATTAAATAATAGCGTTCAAAGCTGTTGTTAGGTACTTGTTTTTCATAATACCTGCTCAAGGTGATATCTGTTGCGTAATTTGTTGTAGCGACTTTAGCGCCTATACCACCAAATCTTGAATTTGTGGTTGAAGGCGAACCCGCCCTAAGGTTAAATGGATCGGCATATTTAATAGTAATACCGCCAAGACCGGCTTTGTCTCCAACAAACGAAGTGTTGGTTTCTCCAATTAATTCTGCTTGGTACTGCGGAGTTCCACTCGGATAAGACAGATTTAAATTTTTACCGTTTAGATTAAGTATTCCTTGAAATAGATTTAGGGTGTCAATAACTGAAATTGAAGTTTCTAGGTGCAAAGAGTCTGATAAATTTAAAAACAAATGTCCAAATCTGGGAGGAAGCCCGCTTCCGCTAATTGCTCCTGATAATATAGTTACTTTACCGTAATTTGTGCCAACCGCAGGTAAAAGAAACATTCTGTTTTTGTTGTCATTATTTGAAATAATCCCGCTGTCTGCCTGCATTTGTCCTGCTAGGTTCAGCTTTTCAATGTTTTCAGAGTCATCCTGAATATAACGCCCATTTTTAATAAATATACTTCCACCAGGATCAACTGTAAGAGGTAATCCTTTATTAATAATAAAAACAGAATCTGTTTGACCAAAACTCGAACTACCAGCCAACACAGCGAGCATTAGGCACCAAAAATTAATTATGTATTTCAGTTTCATACCCTTTTATTTTTCAGCTGGTATTTCAATTTCTTTTATTTCAGACCTCATTATATCCCCTGCTATAGTATACACTCTTAGTTGATATTGATAAGTTTTGCCTTTTTCGAAAGTTTTGTCATTAAACACAGTGTTTGTTAATTGACCTGAGTAAGGCATAAACCTTTTGTCATTTGTCATTTTTCGGTACACTACAAAACCTTCTACTTGGTTTTCGGGCAATGCAACCCATTTTAAGCTAACTACTTTTCCCCGGCGCTTTTTCTTTGCTGAGAAGCTTCCCAACTTTACATTTTCATTTTTATTCTTGCCAGATGTGTTTATTTGAAACTCGTTACTCAGTACAGATTTATTTCCAGCACTATCAACAGCTTCCATAGTGTAGCTGTATTTAGTTCCCGGATCAAACAATTTATCTTCATAAATACTTTCTTCTAGTTTTATCAAACGGCTGTTCAATTTCTCGTTGCTAGAGACTGTGTCTTTGAGGTTTTTACGGTAAATATTGTAGCCTTTTAAATCTTCATCCTTATTAGGCACCCATTCTACTTTAATGATTTTTGACTCTTCCGTAACTATTTTAATAAACGGTTTTATTGGGGGTAAATGATCAGGAAGCTTGGCAACACTGTATTCTGATTTAAGACTGTAATTCCAAGAGGTATCTACAGCAGAAACGACATAATGAAAAGTGTTTTTTACGTTTTTCGACATGCTTTCGGTATAAAGAGTTTCTTTTGTTGGCTTTGCATTTACCATTGTATATTCTTCTTCGTTGTTTGTGCCGTTATCAATTACTTTAAAAATAACATAACCCATTAAATCAGATTCTTTGCTCGGCTTCCATGTCAGATTTACTTTGCCTGTATCTGTTGTTGTTTTAAGCCCAGTAGGAGGTAATGGCGGAATAATATCTCTAACTTGTACCATAGTAGGTGCGGAAATTATTTCATTTCCAGATGCATCAAAGACCCCTACTTTATAGTAATAAGTTCCAATGGATTCTACTTTGTCTTTAAATTCTAATACCTCTTTTTGTAAGGGGACGTTATTTAATTTAACTGAATCTCCTTTGGTATCCAAATAACGATAAACATTAATTCCACTTCTGTCATCGTCATTAACTAGGAGCCAAGTAATAGTAACGTTTTGTGTGTCAATTTTAAAGTCCAAACCAAAAGCTTCTTGAGGAGGATCAAAATCGATTACGTCCGCATTGATTACTCCTGAAGAAGCACTTTTTTCCGAAAAATAATCTACTGCGAAAAACTCATACGTGTATGCTTCTTTTTTATCAATTGTATGGTCCACTAATAGGTGTTTTGGCCAAGGCAATAATTTACCAGCTTCGTCTATATCACGCTGCACCGGATATACTGCTTTTCCTGTAATGGTATCCATTTGCCCTGAACCAGATGTTCGGGTAACAATTATTCCGAAGTACCTTTCTGGGTTAGGCTTAAAATTGAAATTTATTTTTCGTTTTTTCCTTTCAATTACAATGTTCTGAGGCGGTTGTAATTGCTCATAATTACCAGCAGTTATTTGTATTTGATCCATTTCAATTTCTTGTCCATTTTCAATTGCGGTTAATCTGTAGGTGTAATTGGAATTAGAAATTGCGCCTTCGTCTTGATAACCTACCGCAATTGCTTTTGCAAAATCGTTATTAGAAAATGCCTTTTGCAAAGCAAAAACAGAAGCAACATTTCCTTGAAATTCTGTTACAGTGATTTTTTGAAAAAGCCCCTTAAACATTTCTAGTTCAGTAAAAGTTTCTGCTATTTTACTAACTTCAGAATCATTCCATAAGAGGGGAGAGGTATTTAGTTTTTGCCAATCAGAGTTGTTTGTCTTTCTGTACAGATTAAAGCCATCTTCATAGTATACCTTTTCGCAAACCCATTTCAAGAAAACTGAACCGTCTTCCATGTTTTTAGCTAAAAGAGTGTTTGGCTTTTTGTTTTCTTGAGCATTTGCCATTAATCCAAGCAATAAGCCAAGGAACATTAGGGATATGTGAATTCGCATACTCATTATATACCCATACTAAATCCCATATTAAAACTCTTGGAGCAACCTAAAACAGTAGCGCTTCCATTTAATTCCCCTGAAATAATGTCTTTATCAAAATCTGCTTCTAATTTACCATGTAATCGAACACCACCTATAGTGAAGTTTGATACAGGCCATGGTGGATCTACTGTTAGAGAGGCCCTAAAGTCAGCGCCTACCATTACACGATTTATTGCGAATGATGGACTATAAGTAAATTTGGCCTCGGCAAAAATAGTAAGACTAGCTCTAGCACAAATTTTTGCAATACCAATACCTACACAACCTCCTGCTTTAAATCCACCGTAAACCCCAACTTCTGTTGTTTTCTTGTCCATTAGCAAGAACCCACCACCACCAAATCCAGAGCATGTTGGAAAAATTTCGATTTGTTTAGCTTTCGAACCTATCGCTACATTCCAATCTCCTTTTTTAGATTCGATAACCATAGTTCCGCTAATACAAATAGGTTTAGCACTTGACACGGCACCACTAACCAGTAAATAGTCTTTTCCACTATCGTAGTGCATTTTCACTTTTCCCTTAACGCCTGCAGCACCACTGGTAATTTTCTTTTTTAGGTATTTAGGCCCTTTTTGTTTTGGACCTTCTTTGGCAAGTTTTGGATCTTTAGCTCCTGTTCCTCCTCCTGGTATAACTTTCTCTGCTAGTGATCCTGAAACTTTAAAATCTTTAGAACCCGTTTCAATCAATAGATCATCGCTTCCTTTCTCGTATCCAAAAATTATGTCTTTTTTGGAATTGGCTGAAACAGATATTTCACCAATGGAAGAATTAGAAGCAATTACTTTTACGGTTTTGCTTCTACCAGCTTCAACAGCTAATGTGTTACCATCATAAGCGCCTTTTAAGCCATATTGGCCACTCGTGGCTTTGTAAAATGAGACAAGGTAACTACCTTCTTTGTAAGAAATAAGATTAGAGGTTCCACCAGCAGTAATCGTGCGGGTTCCATCAGAAAGTTTTATGCTTTTGTTGGTATAAGAAACATTTGCTAGGTATTTTCCATCTTTAAGTTCAAGGTCCGAATCTTTTGTAATAGCTAGACTTCTTGTTCCTTTACTTGCTTTAATGAGCTCATTTCCTTCACCTAATGCTAATGTAACATTGCCGTCGGTATAAGATGCGCTTCCCTTATCAATGGCCACCTTGTGTTTGCTAACTTCAAGTTCAAGCATTTTGGTGCCATTTACTTTTATTTTGTTAGAACCATAATCTACAGTGGCGGTTCCGGTACTTACGAATGAAGCAGTGTTAGTTCCATCAGTGGCGGAAATTGATTTTACACCGTTTTTGTTTTCAAGCGCAATTGAATTACTGCCTGTTTTAAGCTCCATTTTTGTTGGGTTAAGGGCAAATGAGTTGGTTCCGTCACTAAAGTTAAGGTCTTTAGATTTACTAAATGAAGCAGTGTATGAGTCATACTTCAAATCAACACCTTCTGTACTAATTTTTACAGATTTTTTCGTTCCATCAGCATAAGAAGCACTTTTATCTTTGTTTAGCTTTATAGTTTTGGTTCCATCCGATAAACTCAATCCTGCTGTACTTGCTGCGAATGAACGTGTTCCGTCAGAAAAGCTAAGCGATTTATTGGTTCCAAAAGAAGCAACGTAACTATCGTATTTAACACTAACCTCGTCTTTTGAAAGCGTCAATTTTTTACTTGTTCCCTCAGCAAATTCAAAGGATTTGTCTGATTTTAATTTAATCGACCTTATTTTGTCATTTAACTTGACTTCTGTTGGTGTAAAGCTCATTCCATAAGTTCCGTCACTGTATGTAAATTCTTTACTGGTTGCGTTTATGGCAAGATTGTAAGAGTCGTATTTAACCGTTAGTCCTGTACTTGAAATTTCAAGCTCTTTAGTTGCCCCATCTTTTAATTCTACTGATTTATCCGAATTTAATGCTATGCTTTTTGATCCAGAACTTAATTTGTAGGCACCTGCTCCAGTTCTTTCTGCGGTATATGTTGCTGTTGCATCTGTAAGGGCAAGTGTTCCGTTATTGGCATTGTCAAGCGATATTTTTACGGTGTTTGTACCTTTTTTAACCGTCAAGGATTTCATGCTGCTGGTTGAGCTAATGGTACAAGTATAGCCGTTTTCGGTAAACGTATGAGTTCCCATATTATTTACAAGCCCCATAGCTACTGCGGTTCCTGCTTTCTTTAATTCATATTGGCTACCAAAGTTCAAATGGAAGTTGGTGCTACCAATATTCAAGTCAAATTCTTTGCTAGTGGTTATTTGAAGATCGAATGCCGATTCTGAGTATTTGAAAGTACCTGTTTTTGCTACCACATTTGCATCAACTACAATTGCTTTTCCATTTTGAGAATATGAAATTTTTCCACTTCCAGCTCGGTTGGCATCAATACCCATAGAAACTCCATTATAGGAGAATGCTAAATCCGCTTCGTTTGTGTTGAGATTTGCCTTAATGCTATCCGAGCCAATTTTCATGGCAAGTTTACCCGTGGCAGCGCTTTGATTTGCCGCCAAGTAAAGTGCATCGCTGCCATCCTTTATGAAAAAAGCCCCTGATTTTTTGGTAACATCTCCATCAATTTTTAGTTCTTTAGTTCCTTGAGTCAAAGCAAGTTTACCACTACCAGATTTGTCTCCAGTTATAAAAAACTTTGTTCCGGAATAATCTGAATAGAAGGTTGCACTGGTTGAAGTAGCAGCAGTATATATGGAATCTGACTTTACTTTTAATGCAAACATTCCAGTCTGTGCTTTCTCATCAGCAGAAACATACACTGCTTTAGTAGCATCTTTAGCCATAACAGAGAACACATCATTATTTAATCCAGTTTTAAATCGGTAAACACCTTTAGAAATTTCTAAGTTGCCATTTCCATCCTTGTCAGCGTCAACCATAAAATAAGTGCCCTGTTGAGCCACCTCCACTTTCATTTTGGTTGAAGATAAATCTGCACTTACCGAGTCGTTGCCGTTGGCATAGGAAAAGTATCCTTCTAAGTCTTGTTTGTTAGCCTTGGCGATAACTTTTTCCGAACCATACTTTGCGAATATGGATCCTTTTCCTGCAGTTTTATCTGCGCTTACTTTTAGGTTTAAACCTTTGTAGAGCGCTTCAAATTCTCCACTGCCGCTTTTGTCTAAGGCAACAAACAAACGTGTATTTGCATCGGGTATTATTTCAACACTACCAGTTCCTGCTGGTTTATCGGCTTTTAGTTCAAACTTTGCTGAACCATCAGTAATCATAACTCTGCCTTTACCAACTTTATCGCCGCTAGCTTCAAGCTTATCAGTTCCACTGCCAATTACTAAAGAGCCACTTCCATTCTTTTTGTCTGCGGCAACAGAGAAAAGTGTGCTGTTATAAGTAAACCCAAATTTCCCTGTTTGTGCCACTTTATTGGCTTCCATGGTCAATGTAAGTTCTCCTGTTTTAACATTTAATTTTCCAGCACCAATTTTATCAAATGAAGCGCCAAAGGAATTGCTAGCATCAATTTCAACGTATAGATTTCCTTTGCCTTCGGTTGCATTTGCTCCCAATTCTACTTTGGTAGATGCATAAGCAACTTTAATTTCTCCTGCCGTACTCGATTTGTCGAAACTTGACTTTAGTTTAAACCCACTTATGTCAAAGTCAATAGATCCAACATTAGCACCGTCATAAGCCAAACCTACTGCACTAGAACCCGTTTTTAATTTGAAGGATGCGCTTCCTAAGCGAGACCCAGAGAGGCTAAATTCGTCCGACCCATTTTTATAGGAAAGTGTCGCTCCGGCAGCTGAAGAAATATCAGCCGCAAAGCCAAATGTTGTAGCTCCAGTAATGTAGGTGATACCAGCGCTCTCTGCACTTGCCTTTAACTTCATTTTATCGCTGCCGATTGGAACGGTTACTTCTATTGGCCCAAGTTGTTTTGCAATTTCTTTAGCTACTTCCTTTGCAGCTGCTTTTTTTGCAACACCACCAGCTCCTGGAGTTCTTGAAGAGGCGTTAAGCATCGATAGATCTCCTTCCAAATCTATAATGAACCCACTCTTTTTAACTTCGAGTTCAGCAGCTATATCGACTTTAAACAGTTTTCCTCCACTCGGATCTATCATTTGCATATATAGTCCTGCGCCAAAATCAATGTCCTTATCAATAATAAAATCTCCTGTTTTGGTGTCTTGATTCATATGACGATAGACTCGACCTTCCATTGCCACAATATTGAAGAACCCCATGACAGATACACCCATGCCTTGTGTATCGTTAAAATAGGCGTCGAAATACCAATATTTAAGAGCTTCTTTAGTACCTAAGATCATGCTGGCGCCTAGTTCTATATCAGCAGGAACTTTTAGTTTACCTTTTATATCTCCCTTAAAAACAGTTCCCCAATATGGATCTCCTTTTCTTAGCTCCAGTGAGCCTTTCATAGCAATGATGCTCGAGTTTAAATCCACCTCAATTTTTTCAAATGCAAATGACTTTTGGTCTTGATCTGATTTAATTGTAACGGGTACCTCTGGTTTATTGGAGGAATATTTGGCGTCGCTAAAGTTGATGTCTGCAGGTTTATTTTTAACTTCAGTAACCGAACTAAAGTCCATAATTGGAGGGCCAGTTTTACCGGCTACATCATCTCCCAATGGTGCAGTGCTTCTAATACTCAATGCGTAATTGCCAGCAATTAAACTTGCGCCTAATTCATAGGCATTGATATTGAAACCTTCGTATTTAAGTTTTACTTGTTTCGAAAGTTTATGAGACCCACTTCGTTTTCCATACCCAATAAACATATCACCGTAAATTCTAAAGTCGGTAAGTGCTTTGAAGGTGTGCTTTAAAACCGGAGACTCTACATCAATCGTGCAATCTAAACGTTCATTGTCAGCAAAAACGGCCCTTTTGATGGTTACTATTTGCTTTTGTTCTCCTCCATTTGGGCTAAATGTTATGATTGTTCCATCAAGGGACTTATCAAATGCTCCCGCATTAAAACCCTGGTCGTTTAATGGAATAGTATAGTTGTGTTTAGTGCTTTCACTTATAAATGGAATTATTACATTTCCCGTTACGGTACCTTTTAGTTTATTATCAGTTACAGTAAATTGAATGTTTTTTAATTCAGCTGGAAATAAATTAAACGTCGATTTTTCTGAAGATTTAAAGTCTCTGCTTAATGCACACTGAAGCCCTTTAGCATCAATATCTAGCTTTGTCTTATTGTCGCTATTTAGGTTATAACTTTGGGTGATTTCGCTTTCCAAAATCTGTTGTTTCGAATCATCAAGTTTCGTTTGCATTTGTAATGTAAATTCTTGATAATAAACGCCTTTCCATATTTTATCTGAAGAGTGTTGTCCAGGAGATTGAGTCTCATCTAAATCAATCACTACCTTTTTGGGCTGTGCATAAATATTGGTTTTTTGCACTAAAGGCAATATGTTTTGAGCACTTAACTCATCGGCCTTTGTTATGTTGAAATAGTAGAGTTGATCCGCTTGCTTTATGAAAAAGGATAAACGTTGATTGTCTGATGTATGTACATTAGGATTGACATAAAAGTCTGCATCAAATCGCATTTTGTACTTATTGGCGCCACTACAAAGGAAATCTGATGTTGTTCTCAGTTTTAATCGACTATTACCGAGGTCTAATAAATCAAAATCATTTTTATTGCTAAGCTTTGCGCTTCCCAATAATTTGTATTCTTCAAAGTTTAACCAAGATGGATCTGAGACAATATAAGCCACTTGGCCACCCTTTACAGGATGTGGTAATTTTAATTTTATGGTTCCCTTAATTGTGAAGTTATTTTTTGTGAGCTTCACACTATCAGGATAAAATATAGCGTCGTCATTTATTGAATTGAATGGTGTAACTGTTATTGGGTCAAGCGTAATGGCCGAAATTATTGTACCTGATTTCAAAACATATTGTCCAGCTGATACGCCAACATTAATACCTGAAAATTTAATTTTCTTCTTATCTCCTTTTGAATTGACAACTATTTCACCAGTGCCATCTAATTTAGTAAGGTCCTTATTGGTAGTTGAAATAACTTTAACAATCTCGTTTCCAGCATAAAACGATTTAATTAGCGGTGGCCCTAGTACACTTCTAATTTCTGATTTGGCAATTTCTCTTTTACCGCTATAAGCTTTGACTTGCCATGCATATTCTCCTTTCTTTTCAAAAGATTTAGAAGTCATGGTATGAGAAAAATCACTTAAGGAAGATTGGTCCGAACTAGTAAAGGTGTACCAACTGCTGTTTTTATCGATAGCATCTTTTGGAGATTTTCCTGATAACTCTACAATTTTTAATTCGTATTTGAATTTGTTTCCCGCAAGCACATTATCTGGTGCTTTCCATTTAAAGTTTTTGTTTTCTCGTTCTTCAAAACCATGACCGTCTTCGGGAGCCTTTAATTCTACAATGCCACCAGCTGGCAAACCGTATTGAATCCAGCCTACTTGAGAAACCCCATCGTTTTTAAAGCTCTGTCTGCCGTTTTTTTCTCGAATAGTTATCGTCCAAGCATAACGCTTGCCTTCCTCAAGTAAGGTTTGGGTTATATTGTAGTTAAAGTTGGTTGTGGTAATGGGGGTGGTAGTTCCAGTTTCATATATTTTAAGCACCTTACTGGCAGAAATGGAATTCATTGGATTGATTGAATTATCCGTTATTTCGTAAAGTTTTAGCAGGTACTCCACGTTAGTAAACCCTCCTGGGGGTGGGTTTTTAAGCTGCCATTGAAAAGTTATGTTTTGAGGTGTTTGAGGTGTTACGGTAATTCCTTGTGCTGGTGTTGTAAGTAATGGCGGATCTTGCTTAGAAATGAATGCCACCGTGCAAGTTGTTTTAGAAATCGCCCTTCCCGAATTGTACTCTTTTACGGTAACACAAAATTGGTAATTACCATCAGGTAATCTACCAGTACTATTCAATTCCGAAAGCGTTATTCCGGTCAGGTTCAAATTACTAAAGTTTAAATAGGAGGCAAAATCAGCTCCTCTAAATATTTTAGAAACCCCTGGAGTTAAAGTTGTTCTATTAATTGGCTTGAAATTCGGTTTAGACTCTAATGTTACTAGATTACTTGAGATTTTAACGTGGAGATAAACATCTACAGAAGATTCACTAAAGTCATTGAAAATAGCGCTTACCATTAATTTGTTTGCACCTACTGATGAATAGTCGGACAAATAGGCTGTATAAGGAGGAGCCAAGGTTGTATTGGCGGTAACGGGTAATGCCTTTACCTGCGCATATGTCTGATTGCCAAGTGAAATTATAGCAAGCCAGGTAAATAGTATGTTAATGATTGTCGTTCTCAAAACGTATAGTTGTAACTTAAGCCAGCTTGAATTTCTTCTATTGGAGTGGAGTTATTTCCTTCTCGAGCCATTAATCTCCCATCTAATTTTATTTGGTGATGATTCTTAATATTATAACCAATACTGGCCATAATGTTTGAACTAGTGTCTTGGAATTCTTTATCTAAGTAGTTGTTGAATAAACTGTAAGCAACCATGGCGGTTAAGGATTTCTTTAAGAATGGTTTACTAACAGCTACGGTAGGGCCAATAGCCTCGTTGACTATGCCAGGACTTAAAAATTGGTTATAGTTAGCTGCTGCGGTTATATTCAGTTGCTTAGGTACAAGTGTAAATGTATAACTCAGATTAGAATTGTAAAACTCACTTCCATTCTCAACTGTTTGAAGGTCTCCAGCGCTAATACTATTTGCTTGCTGATAATTGTTCGATAAAACCACATTATGGCCAAATTTTTCACTGGCAGTGGAATAGGTCGCGACTATACCATAATTAGCAGTGACTTGAATAAATCGAATGGTATCTCTAACGTTTAAGGCGCTAGGGTCGCTTGTGGCTCTGTAATTAGAGTATAAGCCAGAAAGCATTACTTTATTACTTATCGCCCATGTCACATTACCTGAGCCAATTATTCTTCTATCGTTTGTGTATAGGTTGTCAGCTAAATTGTTCCGCTGAAGCCCTAAGCTTCCAGCAAGGTTTACTTTTCTTTTCAAGATAGAAGTAGCAATATTTCCAGTTACTTCTTCTACGTCATTATTTAAAAAAGCGGCACCCATACTTTCATATTCGGGTCCTACCCTTCTATAGGTTACTCCAAACGAATGTGATTTTATCGCATAAGTTAAATTTCCTGTGAATGCAGAATTGGTTACTGTTGATGAATTTGATTCAATAAGCCAACCAAAATTATTTTGGTAGCCAAACTCATTGCTTTGAACTGCTTCCAATCTTCTATCTCTTGTATATGCACTCAAGGCGTATTCTCCATTAAAGCTTAACCGTTTACCAATTTTTTGTTGAAAGGTAATCGCTGATACCACATTCTCCGCAGGTTTAAGTAAAAGCAGAGAATCGGTGTTAATTGAACTAATTAAATCTTGTGCTTTGAAAACAGAAAAGCCTATTTGGCCAGATTTGTATTTGTATTCCACATTAGCTCCGTAACCCCATCTTTCAAAAGCAGGATCTTCCGAAACTACGTTTAAACCATTGGTGAGAGGGATAGCCTTTATTAAACGCCCTCCCATTGCTTTTACTTTAAATTTTGTATCTGGAATTTCGAGTTCAACACCAGCACCTAAAAAATTTAACCCAGCCAATGAATACTGACTAAACTGCATACTTCTGAACCCCAAATGTGCAGTAACCCATTTGTACTTGGGGCTCATTCCAAATTGGTTAAAAGGTTGGGCAAAGTCTTGGTTCTGGGAGGTAAACGTTGCGCTAAACGGTATCGCCATACCATATATGTCAATGTTCACGTTTGCATTGACTATCCAGTAGAATGGAGGACGCTGTGCTGCCTGTCCTTTAGTGTCATACCCTACAAGACTACCGCCAATACCTCCACTTAGTTTAGCCTCTTTCCAAATCGGTTTCTCGCCGATGGTAGAAAGGTCTTGACTATAGCTTGATAAACAGCAGGATACAGCAAGTACTAACCCAAAGGCATAGTTCAGCGAGAAGTTTAAGTTTAGCATTATCAACAAATAAAAGACAAAATACGGTTGAATCGTTTTTTTTAGGGACGAAACGCAAGTTTTTAGCTCTAAAACATGTTGAGTAGCTTTTATTTGTTGCTGAATTGCATGTGTAGGGTTTAAGACAGAGTTAGCTGAATATATTTGCTGTATCAAAAACTAAGTCATGTACGGAAAACTAAAAGATCATTTACAAGAAGAATTAGCGCAGATAACTGCTGATGGTTTGTATAAGAAAGAACGCATAATTACAACTCAACAGGACGCTGTAATCAAAGTGTCAACTGGAGAAGAAGTGCTGAATTTTTGTTCTAATAATTACCTGGGATTATCATCGCACCCACGAGTTGTTGAAGCTGCTCACCAAGCATTAGATTCTCATGGTTTTGGAATGTCTTCGGTACGCTTTATATGCGGTACTCAAGATATCCATAAAGAATTGGAGCAAAAAATTGCAGATTTTCTAGGCACGGAAGACACCATTTTATATGCGGCAGCATTTGATGCCAATGGAGGTGTTTTTGAACCCTTGCTTACAAAGGATGATGCTATTATTTCAGATGCTTTGAACCATGCTTCCATTATTGATGGCGTGCGTTTGTGTAAAGCAGCAAGGTATCGCTATGCAAATAATGATATGGCCGACTTGGAGGAACAGTTAAAAGAAGCTTCAGGTGCTCGTTTTAAAATAATAGTGACTGACGGGGTTTTCTCAATGGACGGGTACGTAGCCCAACTCGATAAAATTTGTGATTTAGCCGATAAATATGACGCGTTGGTAATGGTGGATGAATGCCATGCAACGGGTTTTATAGGCAAAACGGGCAAAGGAACTATTGAGCTTAAAAACGTGATTGGTCGAGTGGATATCATTACCGGTACTTTAGGTAAAGCGCTTGGTGGTGCCATGGGTGGCTTTACATCGGGTAGAAAGGAAATCATTGAAATTCTTCGCCAGCGTTCTAGACCTTATTTGTTTTCTAATTCACTAGCTCCAAGTATTGTGGGTGCGAGCAATGCAGTTTTTGATTTATTGAATGAGTCTACAGAGCTAAGGGACAAGTTAGAATGGAATGTAAACTATTTCAAAAAAGAAATTAAAGCTGTTGGGTTTGATATTAAAGATGGCGATAGCGCAATCGTTCCGATTATGCTTTACGGTGCAGCTTTGTCTCAAACTTTTGCTAATAAATTGTTGGAGGAAGGTGTATATGTGATTGGATTCTTCTACCCTGTAGTTCCAAAAGAGCAAGCTAGAATTCGAGTTCAATTAAGCGCAGCTCATAATCAAACTCATTTGGATAAAGCTATTAAAGCATTTGCAAAAATTGGTAAGGAATTGGGCGTTATTTAAAAACGCGCACCTAAAACAGTCTCTAATGAGAACAATACTAATTTTGTTAATGATAATATGTTATCAGAAACTAAAATTTTTGGGTCTATTTTTCCCTCATATATCTTAAATATTATGAAATACTCACTTTCTATTTTCTTTTTATTAATCTCCATGCACTTTGCTTCTGCTCAGATTGGTATAAACAATTCTAATCCAGATGATAATTCCGTTCTGGACATACAAGCAACTAATAAAGGGCTGCTTATTCCTAGGTTATCTACTACTCAGCGTGAAGCAATGAGCACTGGTACTGGGTTTTCTCAGGGAATGATGGTTTATGATATTACCCTTGATATTCTTTTTGTAGGATATGGTAATGGAGCTTCGGCTAATACTAAATGGTATGCAATAAACCCTTGGAAAACAGAATATACAACGGATAATAACGCAGATACAGCCCATATGACTGCTATGACTGCCACAGGTATAAAACATGGGAATATTGGTATTGGAGAAACAAATCCAACTGAAAAATTGCATGTCGATGGTAAGGTAAAAGCTACTGAATTTATTGGTTATGGCGCAACACCAATAGGAGGTATAATTATGTGGAGTGGTTCAACTGTGCCAGATGGGTGGACTCTTTGTAACGGAGTAACTAGCAACGGAATTACTCCGCCAAATTTATCAGGCAGGTTTGTTGTCGGAATTGGCAGTAATGGAACGACTTCATACAGCCATGCTAATAAAGGTGGACTAGATGCGGTAACCTTATCGACTAACCAAATGCCACAACATAATCATACTTTTAGTGGTACCACAAGCAGCAATGGAAGTCATTCCCACCAGTTTCAGCAAGGTTATAATGATGGTTTAAGAGGTGCATCCAGTTATAGAACTGGCAACCCTTATCATAAACAATCTATTCAGTATACCTCGACAGCACCTAATCATAATCATAATTTTAGTGGAACAACTAGCCTTAACGGGTCATCAACTGCCCATGAGAATCGTCCAGCTTATTACGCAATAGCGTACATAATGAGAGTTAAATAATTGGCACTTTTTGTCTGTTTTGTCTGTTTTAGCGTTTTATTAACCGTGTAATCAACATCAATGCTGCTGCCATGAAAATATACCACCAGCCTGTACATTCATTTATATAATGCCCGTATACTGGTCGCAACCTCAAAGTGCTCTTTGGGGTGGGTGCTAGGTTAAGTTATTGACTTGCGTGTTTTCAAATTTCTTAAGGTTGAATACTCTTTAAGTGTGAGCTTTAATTCTTTCAAATTAATAAATAGGACGGTCGGGGCTTTCTGTATATTTTAGATAGTATTAAGAGGTCTATATTATCGGAATTTTTGAAGGTTAGTATCGTTTTTAATTAATTGAAGCTCTCGATCAACTTTTAAATAGTCTACTCTAAGCCCACATTAAGAATTGCTGGTTAGCTTTTTTTACCGAGTTAAACACTTAAATCACGGCTAACAATATCCAAAATTGAGAAATGAGAGGCCAATTGCATGACAATTATGGCTAGAAAATAAAGTCCAAATTTTTTCTTTTCACCAGGTTCTAACTGTGCAATTCCTAATATTGCCAAGATGAAACCAAAACCGGTAACAGGTATGAACGTATAAAGTGCTAAGATAAATGCTTGCAAAACATAGTCTTTGGTTTTTTGAAAAAGCGGAAAGTTTTTCAACGAAAAAGACAGAAGGACCAGCAGTTCAATGATTAAGGTTAAGTATGTCATAACCATAGCCACCGTATGAAGTCTAGGAGCATTGTCCAAAGTGATTTTGGCGTTCAATGTTGGCTCTATACTCAAGTATTTCAAAAGTAATTTCTTATCCAAAAATTGTTCAGGAGTGTTGCCGACCAATGCTGTGTTTATGTATTGCATTCTGAAATCTGTAAGTAAATGGTACTGCATAAAATCACCAGTAAGAAAATCTGGAGAAGTAAATTTCCAGAATAAAGCAAATAAAAAGGTGAGAACAATGAGCAGATGTGCATTGATTTTTAAAACTTGAATCCTGTTCTTAAAAAGCGTTGAAATAAAGCAAACTCCTACCCAATATGTTATTAGGTATTGGTGGTTATCAATATAGTACCAATAGCGCGCTGCAAATATTGAATAGGCAATAAAAAGGAGGACCCACAGCCATCGGTTCCGTGATAATTTAGGTGAAAAAAACATGAAGAGTGCTGATACCCTAACTGGCACTTCACCTATCCAAGCAGGTGGGTGGTAAAAAACAAGTAACAAAAGAGTTAATCGATATACTAAAATATCTCGAGGATAAGTTTCCAAGAAATTGATGAATCCTTTTATGTTGTTTGTACCCAACATCATTTGCTGGCTTGGTATTTCATAAGCTCAAAAAATTGCACGCTATTTTCATTTGCACTGTAACGTCGCTCATAAATCGCGGTTTTTACAGTTGAAAAGGAATGTAATTTTTCTCCATCTAATTTCAATTTATCATTTCGAAGCGGAACATAAATTGTCTCATTGTTCCTCCAACCCAGTAAATTTGCAGCTGAGTTTTTTTCTAGATTCAGTTTTTCTACGTAGTTTTTTACAAGTAAAGCATTGGCTATTTTTTGCAGTTTTTCTAGACTGGGTTTGGCTTTTAATTCCAAGCCAAAGTCATTTGACCATGTTTCTGTATCCAATTTCTGAAACTCAGGTAATAGGCGTACTTCACTTCCCATTTCATCAATTCCAATACACACCAATACTCTGGAGTCCGTTGAAACATTACTTGCAAACATGCCAAATCCGCCGCCATTCCATTGGCTTAGATGATGACTTTTGGCCATTCGAATTTGATTGAGCGCTATCAAGCAAAGCACTATGGGCATGGCATAAATAAACGGGTTTAGGTTTTTTATGTTAAAACTCACTTTTACTAATTTACTATTTGGTAAAACGTGTTTGCCATATTGGCAAACGTAATAATTATTCAATAGAATTATTTTTTTGCAAGAGAACAAGTAGTGTTTCAAAACACATTAAGTTGATTTCGTCCCTTTTTTGTGATTGACTGTTATTTTTATATAAATTCGTTAAATAATACATCGAAGTTGAAACAGATATATATCCTGTTTATTTTTTTAATTTTCTCTGCTTGTGGCCAAGCCCAAGTAGGTATTAATACTCCATCACCAGACCCAAATTCGATTTTGGATCTAAGGTCCACCAATAAGGGTTTGCTAATTCCTCGGTTGACAACTGTTCAGAGAGAAGCAATGAGTTCTGGGACTTTCGCTCAAGGTATGACAGTATACGATACGGATTTAGACGTAATGTTTGTGGGCTATGGAGCAGGGTCGGCAAGTACTAAGTGGTTTGCTTTGAATGCGTGGGAAACTGAATACCGAACAAACAATAATTCGAGTGCCGCAGACATGACAACTATGACTGCTGCGGGTATCACGCATGGCAACGTTGGTATTGGAGTTAGTGTTCCAACTCAAAAATTGGATGTAAATGGGAAAGTAAAAGCGACTGAATTTATTGGTAATGGAGCTGTTCCTCTAGGCGGAATTATTTTATGGAGTGGCACGGTTGCTCCAACAGGTTGGACTTTGTGCGATGGAGATACCGAAAATGGATACAAAACTCCTAATTTGAGAAATCGTTTTGTTGTAGGGTATAATCCATATGATGCGCGCTACAACGACCCTGGAGATTTAAGTCAGAAAGGTACGACTGTTGCTGCAGATATTGGCGGTTTGCCAAATGTAACTCTTGATTTATCTGAAATGCCTCGGCATAATCATGGTGTGAATGATCCAGGTCATACACACGGCTACTGGAGAGCTGATTTCAGTACAGGCGGCGGGTATGAACAAGATGGAGGCAGTGACCAATACAATATGGTTTATAACGGTTCTAGGCATTGGGTAAGCACCCAATCAATGCCTACTAATATATCGATACAATATGGAGGAGGAGTAGGAACAGCCCAATCAGGGTCAAATGGCGCAGCTCATGAAAACCGCCCGCCTTACTATACGCTTGCATATATTATGCGAGTGTACTAATTCTTCAACAGTTGACAACGCTGGTTTGAAAATGAGTGCTGCGTACAATTAGGCTCACTTTGATAAAGGTTTCTATATTGCGAAAATTGGAAAAAATTAGGTTTTATATTGTTTTGAACAGTTTTTATTCCCTAGAGCGTCCAGTTGTTGTTTGTCCGTTTTCACTGCAAAATTGAACCAATGAGGTTTATTCTTTGTGCTTTTTTGTGCATACTTCACCTAGTTGCACAACCTCAAAATATATCAAATGCTCAATTAGATTTTGAGAATGAACTGGCAAATGCAGAAAAGAATAAATCAGTTCAAGACTTTAATCAGGCAGAAGTCAATTTTAAACGGGCGATAGAAATAGCCAGACAAAACAATTGAAAAAAACTTGAATTAAACACTTCTATTTCACTTGCTGAGTATTATAGATTTCGTGCGCAATTCGCGGTTGGATTAGATTTATTGTATTCGCTAAAAGGGGTAGAAGTATACCCTGATTTGCATATTCGAATGTTAGGGCGAATAGCTGCAATTCAACACGAACGTTATGATCTTCCTATTGACCTACAGCTTGATTCGGTTCAGTTTTTTTTAGATTCTGCGATAATGCTATCCAGTCAGTTGGAAATCAATGAGCACCTGCCTTCTTTACAGCGTGAATATGGTGTTCTGCTTATTGAGAAAGATTCGCTTGCTGCAGGGCTTAAATACTTAGATCAAGCAGCTACAGTTTTCTTAGCGCAAGGCTGGGCACTTTGTGATGGTAGAACCGTAAACAACATAAAGACTCCGGATTTACAAGGTCGATTTATTGCAGGGGTTGACTCCACAAATACTAATTGATCGACAAGTAATACCTATTTCAAGAAATTATAAACACAAGATTTCAAGCCTTGCATAGCAGTAACCTAATTTAGATGTATAGCGCCTAACAAAACAGAAAGAATATCGAAATGAGAAAAATAGGAATAGTAGTAATTTGCCTTTTGTTTGGTTTTCTAGCTGAGGCACAAGTTGGAATAAACAACCCGTCACCAGATGAAAACGCAGTGTTGGATTTAAAAGCTACCGATAAAGGGTTTCTTATCCCACGTTTAACAACAGTTCAGCGAGAAGCAATGAGTTCAGGTGCAGGGTTTTCGCAAGGCATGATGGTCTACGATATCAATCTAGATGTTTTATTTGTTGGATATGGAGTAGGTGCAACAGGAAACGTAAAGTGGTACGCCATGAACCCTTGGAAAACCGAATACAGAACAAATAATAATTCTAGTGTTGCCGACATGACGACAATGACGGTAAATCCAGGTTCAACTATTGGAGGTGTGGGAATGTCTAACTACGGAAATGTTGGTATAGGTATTATAGTCCCTCAAGAAAAATTACATGTAGATGGACAAGTGAAAGCCACTGGTTTTAAAGGCTTTGGAATAACGCCTATTGGAGGTATCATCATGTGGAGTGGAGCACTCAATGCAATTCCTGCTGGTTGGGCATTGTGTAATGGCCAAAACGGGATACCAGATTTACAAGAACGATTTGTTGTAGGAGCAGGTTCTGCTGATAATATTTCGGTGCCAGGTTCTACGCAATATGCGTTAAACGCAAAAGGAGGGGAAAATAGCGTTACTCTTTCCGAATCTACGATTCCTTCACATCGGCATTCTGGATATACTAGTACTGATGGAGCTCACAGCCATACCGGTCAAGAAAATGCTAGAGCAGATAATGATGACAATGACGGTATTGGATATTATATTGGTGGCCGAGGAGGTAGTTTTAACAATAACGGCGGGAATGGGTACATTTTATCAACTGGAAGTGCGCATAAACATTATTTCAGCACAAATCCAACTGGCGGTGGGCAATCCCACGAAAACAGGCCCCCTTATTATGCATTGGCGTATATAATGCGTACTCAGTAATTACTGTACTTCACAGTGTTTTTTTGAGTGCCTAATTTCAAAAAGACTTTTCCGATTTTTAAGAACTGGTAATAGTTGATCGATAGGTAGCAAGCGGCAGATGTGTTGTTCTGGATCAACTAAAATAACGAGTATGTGCGTTGGCTTATATCATTCACGTGAAATAGCAGAACCTTTCATAGTGAAATAATTAAAACTCCACAAAATACAGGCTACAGCACTGATGGTGACTTTTCATACATAGCGATTGGATCGGTTCTATAATTTTTAAACATATTTTAATCTAGTTGTAGGTCTTCCTCTAATCTACCGCGTTACTGAAAAGTAAGCAGTAGTTTCTTAAAGTACGTGCTTATTTAGATGTAAATTGGAGATAGTTTTTGTATTACTGCACCTCAAAATGCTCCTTTAGATTGGTTAAACTCTTAAAAGGGTTGTCTTCTACAAACATATTGGCAAGCCATTCAGGTACTTCACCACCGGTATTAGACTTTCCTTCTAATATCACCTCGGTGGTATTTTCATCGAGTTGTCTGATCTTCCAAAACCCAATTGACTTTTCAATTCGAACATAGTCCTCATTTCTAGGGATATAATTAGGAAGCGCAGAAGATCGTATTAAATAGCTACCATCGGCTTCTTTAATACACATAGATTTACTAATGATTTCTCTATCATCAACCGGCCATGGAGCTGCGAAAACATAGTATACGATAAACTCTGTACTACCCGATTTATGCAATACTTTGCAAATCGTGTTATCGGAATACCAAGATGTGCGTTTATCCCAATCTATTACAAAGTTGTATACGGAGTCAACATTGGCATTTATCAAACAAGCCCCTCTGTATTGCTTAAGCGTCCAACCAGGAGCATCCTTTGTCCAAACTTTAACGGAATTCTTGTTTTTCTTTAGCTCCCACTTTTCCTGTGCGCTTGCACTAAAAGCAAAAGCCAATGTAAATAGCAATGGGAATAATAGGTGCTTTAACTTCAAGGCTGTGCAGCTTTAGGATAGCTTAGCCTTTACCAAACCAGACACTAATTTATTGTCTGCTTTACCAGCCAACTGTTGTGAAGCCATACCCATTACTTTTCCCATATCTTTCATGCTTGAAGCACCGGTTTGAGCAATGATATCCTCGACAATTTTAGCCACTTCATCTTCCGACAGTTGAGCAGGCAAGTATTTTTCAATAACGCCAGCTTGCTGCATTTCCATATCTGCTAAATCTGCTCTGTTTTGACCATTATAAGCGTCAGCAGCTTCTTTGCGTTGTTTTACCAATCGTTGCAAAACAACAATACCAGCGTCATCACTTACATGGCCATCTGCACCCTTTTCTGATGCAGCCAATAGCAATGCAGATTTCACTGCTCTTAAGGCTTCCAATTTGTCTTTAGCCTTTGCCTTCATGGCTGCCTTGATGTCGTTATTTATATCATCTACTAATGCCATGTTCTAGTCTACGTTATCGTGTAAAAATGAATTGTTTGACTTTATTTCTGTCTTCTTTTCCCCATTTTCATCTTCCGTTTCATTGATACTTAATCTAGAAACTTGAGATACATCAGATGCAGCAACATCGTCCAATTCAATGGAACGTCTTTTGAAAGCAGGCTGACCTTCTAAAGAAGAGATACCCGACGGAGTTTTAAGCTGCATGCTTAAGTTTCTTAACCGAGCCATCCTTTCCTGCGCTAATTTCTGGCGTTCTTCTGGATTAGCTTCTGGTTGAGGTGCTTCTTCTTTTTTGTCTTCAATTTGTATTGTAGTGGCAATCGTTTTGTCTTCGCTTGACTTCAATTTAGGATTCAAATCAAATTCCTCTTCTATTTCTTCCACTTCTTCAGAAGGATTAGAGTAAGCATTCTCGTCTTCAGCCAAGAAGGCGTCATCTTCCAAATTATATCTGATTATTTCTTCTTCCGCAACTGGTGTTTCAATTGCCTCTTCCACTTTAGAATTATTGGAAGCTTCAATTGAATCAGTATTTTTTTCTTCAACTACTTCAGAAGTTATTTCGTCTGTGCTGTCTTCAGATACAAGTTCTTCAGTTGAACTCTGCTCATCCATTTCATAAACAGTTTTAGCAATTGCTAAAGGTCTTTCTTGAGCTTCATTTGAAACCGGTTCATCCTTTGCTTCAAAGGTTATTTTTTCACTGGTTTCTGATTTTGACTCAACTGTGTTCTCCTCTGTTTTCTTCTCTGGAGTAAACAAGATCACTTGTGATGGCTTTTTTGGTCTTTCTGACCCTGGAATAGGAGCTGTTAATTCTGTTATAACATCGTCATCAAGGCTTTTAACCATAGGTTTTGGCTCTCGTTTTATTTCTTGTGAAACATGCGGCCTATCAATAAAGCTAGTGGCGATTATGGTTATGCTTATTTCATCATCTTCCAGTCTATCGTCCATTCCGTGACCCCAAATTACTTCAGCCTCATCTCCTGCTTCTTCTTCAATGTAATCGGTGATTTCGGTAATTTCATCAAACAAAATTTGATCTTTACCATAGGTAATGTTCAATAGAATATTGGATGCGCCTGTGATATCGTTGTCATTCAATAATGGAGAAGCAACCGCATTTTGAACAGCAACCGAAGCTCTGTTTTCACCTTTAGCAGTTGCAGAGCCCATTATAGCAACTCCGCTACCCGTCATTACTGTTTTCACATCATTAAAATCAACGTTGATTTTACCGGTAGTTGTAATTGCTTCTGCTATTCCTCTTGCCGCAGTGGTAAGCACATTATCAGCCTGCTCAAATGCGTTGTCTAGGGTCAAGTTTCCGAACATTTCACGCAACTTGTCATTGTTGATGATTAAAATGGTATCCACACAATTTCTCAGGTTGGCAATTCCTTCATCAGCTCTGCGTTTACGTTTTTTACCCTCAAATGAAAACGGCATGGTAACAATACCAACTGTTAGAATACCCATTTCTTTAGCTGCTTGAGCAATAATAGGGGCTGCTCCGGTTCCTGTTCCACCGCCCATTCCAGCAGTTATGAAAACCATTTTTGTGTGCGCACCTAGAATCTCTTTAATTTCATCGATAGATTCAATAGCGGCATTTTCTCCAACTTCTGATCTTGAACCAGCACCTAAACCCGATGTAAGACTTGCTCCCAATTGTATTTTGGCAGGAACTGGGCTAATGTCTAATGCTTGTTGATCGGTGTTGCAAACCATAAAATCGACATCTTTAATACCTTGACGATACATGTGGTTTACAGCATTGCTGCCGCCGCCACCAATGCCGATTACTTTAATAATTGAATGTTGTTCTTTGGGCAAATTGAACTTCATAACTTCTTGTTTTTGTGTATTCTAATTAGTCTTCGTCTTCTTCTAAATATCTTCTTGTTTTGTCAAACAAGTCTTGAAACCAGCTACTGCGCTTTGTTCCAAAGCTTGTCATTTCATCTTTTGGTTCTTCTATTTCTAGCTTAGAAGTAGTTTCTTCTACGTCATCTGAAATTGGTTCTGCTGGTATATCAGCAGCAGGAGCAATAGGCGTTGTTTGATAGGTATCTTCAGGCTTTGTATCGGCAAGTTTTGCCTGATACTCGTGAATTTGATATCCTTCTAAAACTAAGCCAACGCCAGTCGAAAAACTAGGACTTGTTATCTCTTCGGCTCCAGCAGCTAAATGCTCTGTCGGATACCCAATTCTCGTATCCATGCCAGTTGTAAATTCAAATAGTTGAGCAATGTGCTTCATTTGTGCGCCACCACCAGTAACCACTAATCCGGCAATTAATCTAGATTCAAAACCAGAATTTTTGATTTCATAATAAACTTGCTCAATGATTTCTGTCATTCTAGCCTCGATAATTCTAGACAAGTTTTTTACAGAAATCTCTTTCGCTGGACGGCCGCGAAGACCAGGTATGGAAACAATCTCGTTTTCTAAGTTTTCACTTGCCAAAGCAGAACCGAATTTTAATTTCAGCAGTTCTGCTTGTCGTCTAATAATAGAGCAACCTTCTTTTATGTCCTCTGAGATTACATTACCTCCAAAAGGAATTACCGCAGTGTGTCGAATAATGTTATCCTGAAAAATAGCCAAGTCTGTAGTACCACCGCCTATGTCAACTAAGGCAATACCTGCTTCTTTTTCTTCTTCGTGTAAAACAGATTGTGCAGAAGCAATGGGTTCTAATGTTATATCTAAAACGTTAAGTCCAGCTTTTTCAACACATTTTTTTATGTTGTTTACCGCAGCAACTTGAGCAATAATTACATGGAAATTAGCTTCTAATCTGCCTCCAGACATGCCAATTGGGTCTGTAATTCCTTGTTCGTTGTCTACGATATATTCTTGTGGAATTACATTTATAATTTTCTCACCGGGTTGCATAACCAGTTTAAACATGTCTTTTCTTAATGCCTCAACATCTTGTCTAGAGATTTCATCTTCGAAACTGTCTCTGATTTTAACTCCTCGGTGTTGAATACTGCGAATGTGTTGTCCAGCTATACCAACATTGACCTCACGAATAGTAACACCCGATTTTTCTTCAGCCAGTCGAATTGCTTCTCGTATCGATTCAACGGTAGGAGTTATATGGGTTACTACGCCACGATTTACACCTGGTGATGGTGCTTTTCCCATTCCTAGAATCTCTAGTTTTCCATGTTCATTTTTGCGACCAACTAAAGCGGCAATTTTTGTAGTCCCGATATCGAGACCGACTACGAATTCATTGGGTATAGACATAATTTATCGTTTAGTGCAGACAACTTGTTTTTTGTATTTTAAATTAATACTGGAATAGTTGTTCCACCCAGTATTATTCAGGCCTTTTTTATAAAATATAAATAGTTTCTGAAATTTCTCCTCTATTTCATGAGCTTCACCAAATACTATGGTATGGCTGCCCACTCTAGGAATCATTTCTATGTCGTTATTTTCATTCACATAAATTTGAGAAATTTGAGAATTCCAAAATTTATCTTCGTTTATGAATTTCGCCAAATCATATAATTGTTTCAATTGATCCGCTCCAGTTAAATTGCCATCATCTAGTTTTAGCCGATTGATAAGTTCAGTGTTTTCAACTGCTGTAGTGTTCTGTTTTCTGAAAATTTTGTTCAATTTTATTTCTAAATGTTCGAGTTGCTGAACGGTTGAGTAAGGAATATTTATTGCTCCATTCGCAACAAGAACGCGCGCAGCATACTTATTTGATAAGGGCATAAGGCTACCGAATTTGTCAAGGTAAAAGCTTTCATTTTGGGAATTGTAGAGGCGAATAATTGGTGTACGCTCCTTTATTTCAATGACCAACTTTCCACTAATAGAGTGGTATACCTGAGCTTTTTCTACTGAAGAATTATTTTTTAGTCGAGTTTCCAATAGGTGAATGTCTACTGCCGACAAGTTTTGGTTTTCAAACTGATATCCTAGATTTGAATATAGGGTCTTAATGTCCTCAGAGGTTACAAAACGCGAGGTTGCTGGCTTATCTATATTTATGGAAATTGAACTAAGAGACTGGTCGAATTGTTGTTTCTTGGTAAATCCCACAAGAGCAGTCACACCGCCAAGCAGTGCAATCCATGAAAATATTTCCAATGCTCTTTTCAACCTTTTTGCTTTAATATGTTGACTCTCAAGGGCTCGACAAGTGTACTGATGTCACCAGCCCCTAAGGTAATTACTATTTGTAAATTTTTGTTTTTAAGCGCCTTACCCGAGATGAGGTCTTCCTTTTTTACTAACGTCTTGTTATTAATAACTACTTTTTTGAGCAACATTTCAGAACCAATTCCTTCAATCGGTTCTTCTCTAGCAGGATAAATATCAAGGAGTAAAAGGTCATCTAAAAGGGATAAATTTTTACCAAATTCTTCTGCGAAATCACGAGTGCGGCTGTATAAATGTGGCTGAAATATTCCAGTAATTGTTTGACCGGGATACATTGACTTTACGGACAAGAGTACGGCTCGTAATTCCTCGGGATGGTGCGCATAATCATCAATAAATACTAGATCAGGTTTATTAATAATAAACTCAAAACGACGCTTTACCCCTTTAAAGCTTTCCAATGCTTGCCTAATTTGTGGTGTTGAAATACCCGCCCAAGCTGCAACGGCTATGGCTACTGTTGCATTTTCAATATTGTGTTCACCAGGAAAATAGCTAATAAGATCTTCTATGCGTTGATCCGAAAAGTTGAAGTTGAAGGTGGCTTTATTACCTTCGAATTGAATGTTAGTGGAATTAAAATCTGCGCTTTCGTTTATACTGTAGTTGTAATTTTTCGGGGTAGCAGGTAAATATAAAGGGAGTCCTTTTTTTACAAATAAGACTCCTGCTGGGTCAGTTTTGGAGGCGAAACTCGAAAAAGTTGATCGCAAATCTGCGGCGTCTTTATAAATGTCTAAATGATCAGCATCACAAGAGGTAATTACACTGATAAATGGATTTAAGCTCAAAAATGAACGGTCAAATTCATCGGCTTCTACAACGCAATACTCAGAATTAGGATTGTATATAAAGTTAGTCCCCAGATTAGTAGAAATACCACCCAAGAATGCAGAACATCCTAATTTACTGTTGTGGAATATATGCGCAATTAAGGTTGAAACCGACGTTTTTCCATGCGTGCCAGCCACTGCTATTGTTTTATAACTGTGGGTAAGCTGTCCTAATACTTCAGAGCGTTTAAGGATAGGTACACCTTTGTTTTCGTAGTATTTGTAAATTGGATGTTGATTTTTTATTGCTGGAGTCCAAATTACTAGATCAATGTCGTCTTGCAGTTCGCTTGTGTTATCTGAATAAATTATTTCTATACCTTCTTCTTCAAGGTCATTCGTTATTTTAGAATAGGTTTTATCATAACCGCTAACAGCAACGTTCTTTTGATGAAAATACCGAGCAATTCCTGACATGCCAATCCCTCCAATGCCCAAAAAGAATATATTTTTCGCCTTTTGAACGTCCATTATAGCGCTATTAGTTTAAGTGCTTCCTTGGCAATCACTTCTGCTGAATTAGGCAATCCGAAAGGGGATATATTATGTGCTAATTTGCTCAGCTCTTCATCATTTTGGACTAGGTTTAGAGCTTGTTCTGTTAATAAATTTGCAGCCTGAGAATTACTTATAATTAAAGCAGCATCATGCTGTGTTAGAGCAATCGCATTTTTAGTTTGATGATCTTCAGCTGCACTAGGTAACGGAACTAGAATTGCTGGTTTTTTTGTAAGCACAATTTCTGTAACGGCAATTGCACCAGCTCTTGAAATAACCAAATCTGCTGCAGCATATGCTAAGTCCATTTCAGCAATAAACTGATGCACTTTTATGCCCTTATTTTTAAGGTGTTTGGTTCCGGCTTCAACTGTTTCAAAGCTGACTTTTCCAGTTTGCCATATTAATTGAACATCTTCTTCTATGAAGCGATTGATTTGCGGTAAAATCGCCTCATTTATAGCTTTTGCTCCTAAACTTCCGCCTATTATTAATATGGTTTTCTTTCCTTCGTGCAATCCGAAAAACTCACAGGCCTTATTTCGTTTTCCCTCTATTTCAATCACAGTTTTACGCACAGGATTTCCGGTAAGAACAATTTTGTCGGCAGGAAAAAAGCGCTCCATATTTTCAAAGGCGACACATACCTTGTTGACTGATTTTCCTAAAATTTTATTAGTTATTCCAGCGTATGAATTCTGCTCCTGAATTAAAGTGGGTATTTTCTTTTTGGTGGCAATTCGCAGAACAGGACCACTGGCATATCCACCCGTGCCAATAACTAAGTCCGGATTGAATTTTTCAATAATCTTTTTAGCCGCTTGTAAACTCTTAATTACCTTAAAAGGGAACATTAAATTTTTTAAACTCAATGATCGCTGAAATCCACTAATCCATAAGCCTTCTATAGGGTATCCAGCCGCAGGAACTTTTTCCATTTCCATTCTTCCTTGCGCTCCAACAAACAATATTTCAGCATTGGGCTCCAGGTTTTTTATTGCATTGGCAATTGCAATTGCTGGGAAAATATGTCCTCCAGTTCCTCCTCCAGATAGAATTACTTTAGGCGATGGCATAATCCTCAAGTTTAGTTTTCCTATTATTTTCTAAATCAATTCCGCGGCTTACACTTAATATAATTCCAAGTCCAATACAGGTAAACCAAGTGGAGGTCCCTCCCATACTCATTAAGGGTAACGGCTGACCTGTTACAGGCAATAAGTTGACAGCAACGCCCATATTAATTAGAGCCTGGAACACCATGAGGAAAGAAATTCCCATGGCAAGTAATTGTGGAAATGGTTTCTCTGTTTTAGTGGACATTTTTATGGTTCTAAAGAACAAAACAATGTAGAGCAGTAGTATGAATACGCCCCCTAACGCTCCGTATTCTTCCAATACAATAGCATAGATGAAATCAGAATAGGGATGAGGTAAAAAAGCGCGCTGTGTGCTATTTCCAGGTCCGCGCCCAATAATACCGCCGTTTGAGATTGCAATTTTGGCTTGTGCCACTTGATAATTTCCTGCTATATCCTCTGCATTTTTATCACCCATATAGCGTTCTACCCTTTTTTTCCATGTTTCTGCCCTTGGAAAGACTTGGGGAGCAAATTGAGCGATTAAGAAAATCATGGAAAGCGCGACGATAGCTACCGGAATTAGAGACAGGAAGTGTTTTATTGGTACACCTCCTATGTACATTAAAACCATACATGCACTAAAAAGCACTGCCGCTGTAGAAAAGTTTGCAGGCAAAATCAAAGCGCACACCACAGCAACAGGTATAATGATGGGTATAAACGCTTGTCGAAAATCATGCAATACTTCTTTCTTTAGCCAGAGCATTCTCGCTGTGTACATTATCAATCCTAGCTTTGCTAAATCAGATGTTTGAAACGACTGATTAATCACCGGGATGGTAAGCCAGCGACTTGCATTATTAAGGTTTGAACCAATTAGTAGAGTCAACAGGAGTAGTGGAACTGCCGCGTATAATAAAAGTTGAGCAATTCTAGAGAAGTAGGAATACTTCATTTTATGGGTTACGTACATAAGCACAAACCCAAGTCCTAAAAATATTCCATGACGAAAAAGGTAATACGCAGTATTTCCTCCCTGATGCTTATAAGCTAAGGTTACAATGGAGCTGTAGACCAATAACAAGCTAAATACCGCCAACATTAACGCTATTAGCCATATGGCTTTATCTCCTTTGAAATATTTTAGAACGGTTTTCAATTATAGTCCTCTTGCGGCAACTTTAAATTGACGACCTCTATCCTCATAGTTGTCAAATAAATCGAAGCTAGCACAAGCAGGAGATAGAAGTACTGCATCGCCTTTTTGAGCAATACTATATGCAGTTCTAACCGCATCATACATGCTTTCGGTATCGTAAATCTTTTCTATTATACCACCAAAAGCAGCGTGAATTTTAGAATTGTCAATACCTAAGCAAACAATTGCTTTTACTTTATCTTTTACCAATGGAATTAACGAATCATAGTTGTTGCCTTTGTCAACGCCGCCTACTATCCATATGGTTTTTTCTTCCATAGACTCCAACGCATACCATGTGCTATTTACATTAGTTGCCTTTGAGTCGTTTATGTAGCTTACGCCGCATACTTGAGTAACCGTCTCTAAGCGGTGCTCTATGTTTTGAAAGTCGTTTAAACTCTCTCGAATGATTTCCTTTCTCAATTCGAGAATCCTTCCGGCAACTCCTGCTGCCATCGAATTGTAAAGGTTGTGCTTTCCCTGTAATGCTAATTTTTGAATTGACATTGTTATACCTGTTTTTATATTAATTATTAAATCCTTGTTATCTATCCATGCGCCCATTCCATCTCGTTTTTCCAGCGAAATGGGAATGAGCTGTGCTTTTGTTTTTGTGCTTTCGAGGTGACGGCAAATAGTAGGGTCGTCAATGTTGTAGATTAAAAAATCTTCTTTTGTTTGATTTTTTGTAATGCGCATTTTTGAAGCTGCGTATAGTTCGAAATCATCATTGTACCTATCCAAATGGTCGGGAGTAATATTGAGCAAAATGGCAATGTGCGGTTTGAATGTTTCGATTCTATCCAATTGAAAGCTACTTATTTCAATTACTGCTAAGTAACCGTCTATTTCACTAGCCACTTGTTTTGCAAAACTTTGCCCGACATTACCAGCAATAATTACCCGTTTATCAGCTTTATTAAAAACGTGACTGGTTAAGAGGGTAGTTGTTGTTTTTCCATTTGAACCTGTAATGGCAATTATCGGTTTTTGGTAATACCTGCTTGCAAAGTCCAATTCATCAATAATTGGAATTCCTTTTTGTTCAATTGCTTGAATTAACGGAATTGTATCAGGTATTCCTGGGCTTTTAATTACCAAATTAGCAGATAGTATTTGCTGCTCAGTATGTTTTTCCTCCTCGAAAGGAATATTGTTATGTAAAAGAACGTCCTTCGATTTTTTAGAGATTGTTCCTTTATCAGAAACAAATACTTCAAAACCTTTTTTCTTGCCTAAAATGGCAGCACCACAACCGCTTTCGCCTGCTCCGAGTACAACCAGTTTCTGCACCTTACCTTAATTTTAGTGTTACAATGCTTATAATCGCGAGCATAATGCCTACAATCCAGAAGCGAGAAACAATTTTGGGTTCGGGTATTCCTAATTTTTGATAGTGATGGTGTAATGGAGCCATCTTAAAGACTCTCCGACCTTCACCATATTTTTTCTTGGTGTATTTGAAATAGGCTACCTGAATGATTACAGATAAATTTTCTACTAAAAAGATTCCGCATAGAATTGGAATCAATAATTCCTTTCTGATGGCTATAGCGAAGACAGCGATAATGCCTCCAATTGAAAGGCTGCCCGTATCACCCATAAATACTTGGGCAGGGTAAGAATTGTACCATAAGAATCCAACACAGGCTCCTACAAATGCCGCAATAAACACCACCAACTCGCCAGAATCGGGTATGTACATGATGTTGAGGTAATCCGCGAAAATGTAGTTACCACTTAGGTAAGCAAATATCCCTAAGGTGGTTCCAATGATTGCTGAGGTGCCGGTGGCTAGCCCATCTAGACCGTCGGTCATGTTGGCGCCATTGCTAACCGCAGTGGATATTATTATTACTATGGGTAAAAATATAATCCAACCAAACTTTGAAGTCCAATCACCCATCCAGCTAATGAGCCACATGTAGTCGAATTCGTTGTTTTTAATGAAAGGAATGGTTGTTTGGAGTCCTTTGCTCTCTTGCCAGGTATAGTTTTCTTTGTTGCTGGCGTTGGATTCAGCTTGATTTTGAATTTCTGTTGTTGTACTATTTTCCTCAATAAATTCTTTGTGCCTAATTACGGTACCGTCACTGAAATAAAGCATTGCGCCTGCAATTAATCCAATTGCTACTTGTCCAACAATTTTGAATTTACCTGCTAGCCCGTCTTTATTTTTGTATTTGATTTTTAAGTAGTCATCAGTAAAGCCAATTATTCCAAAACCGATGGTTGAAATAATCATAATTTGGACATAAATGTTATCTAGTTTCCCGACCAATAGAGCAGGAATAAGAATTGAAGCTAGGATAATCAGCCCGCCCATAGTAGGTGTTCCTTGTTTGGCCATTTGGCCTTCTAACCCTAAGTCTCTTACTGTTTCACCAAATTGATTTTTTTGCAACCAGCCAATGATTTTTTTGCCAAAAACCATTGAGATAATTAATGAAAGAATGACTGCTACTGCCGCTCGAAAGGTGATATAGTTGAAAACACCTGCTCCGGGGAAGTCTATTGAATTTAGATATTGAAAAAGATAGTATAGCATTACGAAGCAAATTGTTTTAAGTACTCAGTAAGAATTTCCATGTCATTGAAGTCAAGTACTTTGTCTCCAATTAATTGATAGGTTTCGTGCCCTTTTCCAGCAATTAAAATAATGTCGTCAGGTTGTGCTTGACTGACTGCTGCTTTTATCGCCTCTTTTCTATTGGTAATTGCAAGGGTCTTTTTTGAGTTTACTGGCTCTACGCCTTTCTCCATATCGGCTATTATGGCCTCAGGATCTTCATGCCTTGGGTTGTCAGAAGTGAGGATGACTTTATCGCTATTATTGACAGCAATTTTTGCCATTTCAGGTCGTTTGGTTTTATCTCTATTTCCACCGCATCCAACGATTGTAAAGACTTTTTGGTCGCCGTTTTTTATTTCATTTATGGTTTCTAATACCTTTAAAAGTGCATCTGGTGTGTGTGCATAATCTACTATTCCAGTAATACCATTGCTAGCTTTTATTTGCTGAAATCTGCCTCTAACCGGTGTTAGCTTTGAAATTTCAGTAAGTATTTCTGTAGAGTCTTCTTCTAGAATTTTAGCAGCAGAATAAGCCGTAAGTACATTGTAAGCGTTGAAACGACCAATTAATCGAGTCCATACTTCTTGGTTGTCAATATTTAGCAATAAACCAGTAAAGTCATTTTCTATGATTTTACACTTGAAGTCTGCCATAGTTTTTAAACCATAGGTGTAGACTTCGGCTTTCGTATTTTGAACCATGACTTCATTGTGAAAATCATCTCGGTTTAGGAGCGCAAAACTGTTTGCACCTAAGTCATCAAACAGCATTTTTTTGGCTTTGATGTATTCATCAAATGTCCCGTGGTAATCTAAATGTTCATGAGTGATATTTGTGAAAATGCCTATTTTAAAATTTACACCTTCAGTTCTTCGCTGAACCAATGCATGAGAGCTTACTTCCATGAAGCAGTGGGTGCATTCTTCATCAACCATTTGCCTTAAAAGCCGGTTTAATTCTAGTGGATTTGGTGTGGTATGAGTAGAAGGAATTTCCTCCCTCTGAATTTTATTTACAACCGTAGAAAGTAAGCCACACTTATGTCCAAGGTTCATGAAAAGTTGATGAAGAATGGTTACAGTGGTTGTTTTTCCGTTTGTACCCGTTATTCCAATTAGTTTGATTTTATCTGAAGGATTGTTGTAAAAATTACAGGCCATTAGGGCTAATGCACTATTGCTGTCTTTGGTTTCAATATAGGTTACGTTTTCTGCAGTTTCTTCAGGGATTTCCTCACAAACCACGGCGAGCACACCTTTCTCCACAGTTTGTTGGATGAAATCGTGACCATCACTTTGTGTTCCTCTAATAGCAACAAAAACAGAAAACTGACCTACTTCTCTAGAGTCAAAGCAAATATTTTGAATAGCAACATTGGTGGAGCCCACCACGCGATTCATTGCAACTTTATATAGTATGTCTTTTAGTAATTTCATTTAGGTAAGAATGAGTTTTACGCTATCAAAATTTTCAACTTTAGACCCCGCACTTGGCGTTTGTTCCTTAATAGTTCCTTTACCAGAGAAATCGGCTTTAAGTCCCATATTTTCAATGATGTAGATGGCATCCTTTAGGTCCATGCCAATAAAGTTTGGAACAATGCCCAATTTAAATACCCGCTTATACAGGGTTACTTTATCTCGACCTGTTGACGCGGCCACCCAAGTAGCATTTTCTCCTTTTTGGGATGAAGGCACTTTTAATTTTGAGTAAACGTTATCTAAATCGTATCGATTTCCATTTTTGGAAACAGGAATTGGTGTGCGTTCGGCTAAATGAGTGGTGTTCTGTAATTCCTTATGAAGCTGTATACTAGTTGCATAGACTTTATCGGCTATTTCTTTAAAAATTGGCCCCGCTACTAGGTTTCCGTAATAAACGTTTTTAGAGGGTGCGTTAACTACTACGATGCAGCTATACATTGGATTGTTAGCTGGAAAATAACCTACAAAAGAAGCTTGATAACTTACTTGCTTGTCGGTTTTGTAACCAGTTTTCGTATTATATATCTGTGCAGTTCCTGTCTTACCAGCAATTTTGAAATTGGCATTTTTTAAGTTTGTAGCGGTTCCTTGTTGAACGACGCCCTCTAACATAGCTTTTGCTTTTTCGATTGTAGCTTTAGAGCAAATCGCTGGATTTATTACCTCTGGACCAAAAGTTTTTATGGGCACGCCTATTTTGCGAATTTCTTTTACAAATCGTGGCTTGACCATTTTTCCATCATTTGCTACAGCATTGTAAAATGTTAGGATTTGAAGTGGCGTAAGTGAGACTTCATAACCATGGGAAATCCACGGAAGAGAAATTCCACTCCAAGTCGGATCATTTGCTGATTTGATTCTTGGCTCTCCTTCTCCATATATTTCAATACCTAGCTTTTGGTGCAGGTTCATCTTGTACAGACGATCAATAAATTTTTGAGGGTTACTTCTGTAATTTTCACTAATGGTCCTAGCTACCGCTATATTTGAAGAAACTTCAAAGGCGCGTTTTATGGTAATTTTACCATACCCTCCAACTCTCGAATCATACATTTTTCGATCGTAAAATTTAAAAACACCCTTGCCTGTTTCCACGCTATCTGTTAAATCAATATACCCATCCTCAAGTGCGGCAATTAGAGAAGCTAACTTGAATGTTGATCCAGGTTCGGTGCTTTCGCCAACAGCATAATTGTAGGTTTCCCAATACTTACCGCTTTTAGTTTTATTGAGATTAGCTATTGCTTTTACTTCACCCGTTGCCACCTCCATTAACACAACACAGCCGTGGTCGGCATCTTGCTTGATTAGTTGCTCGAGTAATGCGTTTTCCGCAACATCTTGAATGTTAATGTCAATTGTTGTGACTACATCAGCGCCATCTTCAGGCTCTATTTCATTTTCGTCTTCAATGGGCATCCAAATTCCACCAGCTATTTTTTGCATGAGTTGCAGCCCTTGAGTGCCACTTAATACTTTATTATATGCACCTTCTAAGCCAACTGGTTTGGAGTTGTCACGACTGTAACCAATAGTCCTAGAAGCCAATACTTGAAATGGTTTTTCTCTTTTATTTTGTTGGATAGAAATAAACCCACCTTTGTATTTACCCCTATTAAACAGAGGGAATTGACGCATTTTTTTAATTTGTGTGTAAGAAAGTTTTCGGCGAATAAGATGATATCTGGCGCCGTTTTTTCGCGCTTGGGTAAGCTCAGCTTTCCACTGATTTTTGCTTTTCTCTGGAAGTAGTTTTGAAAGTTCTAAACAAAGTGTGTCAATGTTTTTGGCAAATAAGTCATTCGTAATGGCTTCGGCATTTAGGTCAAAACGCACTTCGTATTTTGGAACTGATGTCGCTATTAGACTTCCGTCAGAGGCATAAATATTCCCTCGAATAGCATCAATTTTCCTGTGTTTTGTAGAGTAGGATTTTGCAAGTTCTTGCCAATGATCACCTTCGATAAATTGGACTTGGCCGATTTTAAAAATTATACCTATCCCAAATAAGATGAGCAGCATGTATATTGGGTAAACCCGCCGTATGAGTTTCTGCTTATTACTCATCGAACTCGGTTTTTACAATTTTCTTTGGAGGCTCAAAAGACTCTTCCAGTCCCAGTTCTTTTTCTTTAATTATTTTAATTACCTCACTTTGCTCACTTTTGTACATAAGCTCCGACTTGATGGTAATGTATTCGCTTCTCAATTCCTTAATCTCACCATTTACAGTGTTTAGGTTTCTTACATTTTCTTCTGCAAGAAATCCACTTGATATATAGGTCAGAGCCAAAAGGGCCAAAAACAGGAAATAGGGGAGGTGGTCAATTACTGTTTCACGAGTAAGAATGTTACCATTCACCAAGTCCGCAATTATGCTGCGCTTCTTTTTTGTGATATTTTTTTCTGCAGCCATTATCTTTTCTCAGCTATTCGGAGTTTAGCACTGCGTGATCGTGGATTTTCTTTTAATTCTTCTGTGGACGGTGTTATTACTTTCCTGTTTATTGGGTCTAATGGGCGTAGTAAGTTTCCATAAAAATCTTTTTCTGGTATTCCTTCGAAATTCCCAGTTTTGAAGTAATTCTTTACTAATCTATCTTCCAGTGAATGGTAAGAAATGAAGACTAACCTGCCTTTAGGTTTTAGGACTTGAGCGGATTGAGAAAGCAGCTCTTTTAATGCTTCAAGTTCGTTGTTTACCTCTATTCTTAAGGCTTGAAAAACTTGTGCTAGATATTGATTAAGTTTTTTTTCTGGGGTGAATTTTTTAGCGATTTGTTTTAATTGGTCTGTGGTTTTGAATTTCACGAGATCTCTTTCGGTTACGATAGCTCCAGCAAGTTTCCATGCATTATTAATTTCCCCATACAGTCGGAACATTGTGGAAAGCTCTTCTTGAGTTTTTGTATTTAGGATATCGGCAGCGCTATTTGGCTGTTGCGGATTCATTCTCATGTCTAGAGGGCCATCGAAACGAGTGCTAAACCCGCGATCTGGAATGTCAAATTGATGAGAAGACACGCCAAGGTCAGCAAGCAAGCCGTCTATTGGGATAGCTGCTAACATTCTAAGATTGTTTTTTAGGTAGCGAAAGTTTTGTTTGACTAAAGAAAACCGCTCATCATCAATTTCGTTTTCATGACTATTTGGATCTTGGTCAAAAGCAATCAATCGACAAGAATTGTTAGCCTCTAAAATTCCGCGAGCGTGTCCGCCTCCGCCAAATGTTACATCGACATAGCAGCTGTTGTCTTGGAGGGAGAGGCCCTCTATGCTTTCTTTAAATAATACTGGAGTGTGATACTTAGTCATCCGCATCTGGACTTATATCACCCATAACTTCCTCTGCGAGTTCAGAGAAATCAAACTCTTCGCTTTCGAGCATTTGCTCGTAATTCTTGGTTGACCATATTTCAATTCGCTCTCCATTTCCAATAACCTTAATCTCTTTTTCTAGAGATGCTGTTTTGAAAAGCGTCTTTGGAATTAAGAGTCTGCCTGTACCATCAAGCGTTATTGGAGTAGCCCCATTATTGAATTTTCGAATAAATAATGCATTCTTTTTAATAAATCGGTTCAGTTTAGATAGTTGCTTGGAGACTTTATTCCACTCTGCTTGAGGGTAAAGTACTAAACAGGGTTCATGAATATCTCGGTTAACAACAAATCCTTCATGAACTAACGCTTCCAGCTGTTTTTTTAGCCCATTAGGTAGCATGATCCGGCCTTTGGCATCCATTTTACAATCGTACTCTCCTAACAAACTGATCATTACAACTATTGCTGAAAAATTGAGTGTAAAATTATAAGAATTCTCCCACTTTTTCCCACATAATTCCATTTTTTACCACTTTGTTGAAAACTTTAAACGTTTTATCATTTTATAGATTGATATACAGGTTGTTGGGTAAGCTTGAGTTGCCCGACTCAAGAAGGGATTTTGTTTTAAAATAGGTGTTGATATTTCTATCCGTCTTATTGGATTTGGGTGGCGTTGATTTATTGTCAAATGATTATTTTTGATTCAATCAGAAGTTTAATATAACTCATGCAAGACACGCTAAAGAAAAAAGGCCAATTTGAATACATTGAGGAAGGTGAAGGTCCGGTAATATTGATTCTTCACGGATTATTTGGCGCTCTCAGTAACTTTGTGGAGGTCGTTCCTTACTTCGCTAAAAAAGGCTATAAAGTTGTTATTCCGATTTTACCCTTGTATACATTGCCTGTAATAAACACGAATGTCAAGAACTTATCCAAGTTTCTTAGAGACTTTATTGAATATAAAGGTTATGAGAAAGTGAATCTTTTAGGAAATTCCTTGGGAGGTCATGTTGCTTTAGTGTACACTTCAACGCACTTGGACAGTGTAGGAAGTATTATACTTACTGGATCATCGGGCTTGTATGAAAATTCTTTTGGAGGAACATTTCCGAAAAGAGAAAATTATGAGTTTATAAAACAAAAAGTAGAGTATACATTTTATGACCCAACTGTTGCTACAAAAGAATTGGTCGATGAATGTTACGAAGTTGTAAATGATAAGGCCAGAGCACTCAGGATTATAGCCTTAGCTAAATCTGCAATTCGCCACAATATGGCAAAAGAGCTAGAGTTTATGACAATACCTTCTTGTTTGATTTGGGGTAAAAACGATACTATTACTCCGCCAGAAGTTGCAGAAGAATTTCATAGCCTTTTACCTCAGTCACAATTGTATTGGATTGATAAATGCGGTCATGCTGCAATGATGGAGCAGCCACAAGAATTCAACAGAATTCTAGCTGATTACCTAGACTCACTATACAAGTAAAAACATAAATTTTCCATGAAGTTAAAGTCATTCACCTTTCTGAAAAGTAGTGAGAAAGTCTCTCAATGTCCAAGTGGAAAATTGCCGGAGTATGCATTTATAGGAAGATCTAATGTGGGAAAATCGTCATTGATTAATTGTTTGGCTAACCACAAGAACTTAGCAAAGGTGAGTTCAAAGCCGGGCAAAACCCAGTTGATAAATCACTTTGAAGTGATTAGTGAAACTGATGTAGAGAAAATGTGGCATTTGGTGGATTTACCTGGGTATGGATATGCTGTAGTTTCAAAAAAGAAACGTGTTAAATGGGCCGGTTTTATTGAGGAGTATTTATTACAAAGAGAGCAGCTTACTAATGTTTTTGTTTTGGTTGACTCACGACTTGAACCACAAAAAATAGATCTGGAATTTATTCAATGGCTCGGAGAAAAAGGACTTCCGTTCAGCATTGTTTTTACAAAGATTGATAAGAATAAAACGCAAAAATTGAAGACCAATATTGAAAACTACCGTAAACGACTTCAGGAAGATTGGGATGAACTTCCCGTAATGTTTTATACCTCAGCAACAGAAGGTGAGGGGAAAGATGATTTGTTAGGATATATCGATAAAGTAAATATGTCGCTTTAAGAGCGCTCTATTATTCCCATTTCTTCTCCAAAATATCTTGCAAATTCGCGGAGTTGGTGAGCCATTTTTCCTTCTCCGGTGCTGCGTTCTAATGCATCACTCATTGTAAGGAACGTCTGATGATAAAGTATTTTCATATCATCAGTTGTCATGTCCTTAGTCCAGAGGTCAATTTTTAGCGTATTTTTTTGTTTGCTATCCCAAATCGATAAAAAGGCTGCGTCACAGTCTCCGGACTCATCATTTTCTGTTGATTTCCAAGCCATTTTATCTGGAACACTATTTTCATCCAATTCAACGTCAATTACTATTTGAGATTTTTTTGCCATTACTTTTTGGGTTTGTAGTTTGATGCATTGAGAATTCCTTGAGCATCTTTATTGTTCATTAAATCAATTGCTGAAACCTTTGGGTTATTGTCCATGTACATTCGTACGATTTGCCAGCCAAGCCAGTTTCCAGTTCTTGCAGGGGATGCACGGTCAAAGCCAGGGGTAAAAGGGCCTTCATTTACGTATTTGAAATAGTCTCCTTTAATTTGACTGAAGAGCAATTTTTCATTTACAAAATGACCCCACATTGCCATTTCATTGTCTTTGCACCACTTTAATTGTTCAGCAGAATATCCAATTTTTGTTTCATCGTTAGTACGGGGAAGTAAAAGATCCAACAAGTACAAAATTTTTCCCTCGTAGATGATTTCATCAATCATGGAGTTAGAACTATCTGGCTTTAAAAATTCAGTTGTTACCCAACCCGTCAGTGCATCGCTCACTATGTTTTTTCTTTCGAATGTCGTTTTGCGGTAAGCTGGAAATTGAACAGACGCGTAATAAGGATAATTAGCGCCAAGGTACATGTCTAAGCCTATTGCAAGTGTTTTTTCAGTAGCTGCAATTTTATAGGTAAACCCTGATATTATTGTAACAATTTCAGGGATAGTTCTATTTGGAAACAACACACTATATCGCTTAAATGCACTTGTTAATGATTGAGTCTCAATGGAGAAATCACGGTATTCTTCAGTAACATCTTTTGCTACTTTGCTAATATCCGTATCGTAAACAAATTGCTTATAAGCATTGGGTAAGGCGGGGTCGCCAATTGCACCAAGGTTTAGCATATCTTCAGTATACCGTGAAAAGAATTCGCCATACTGTTGAGATAGCATAGGGATTTTAATTTGCATGGTTTCATCTTGAGCAAAGAGTTCCTTGTCCAATCGCGAAATTTTCAATTCTAGGTTTACCTTGGTAATGTCAATTTCTTTTTTCTTATCAGCGCAAGACGTTATTAAGAGTATGCTTATGAAAAGTTTAGAAATATGTCTGTAAAAATGAGGCATTCAGTATCTATAATTGCATTTAAACGCTGCGCAAAAGTAGCGAAGCATCATGAATAAGTTAGCACCAAAAAGCGTCATTCTTTCTGTTGGGTTTCTAATATCAGCTTTCCTGTTATCATCAACGCTTGATGCTCAAGAACGTAAGTTTAAATTTGGTTTAGCAGCAGGGCCCTCTATTAATTGGCTCAATACAAAAACGGAAGGTTTAGAAAGCACTCAAACTAGTGTTTCTTTTAATTATGGTTTATATGCAGACTTTAGACTTCAAGGAAATGACAATTATTTTGTGAGTACCGGAATAATGATTCAGAACTATGACTATAACTTAAGCTATGCTGGTGCAGTTTTAAATTCATCAAAGGTGCTGACTGCAAGTACAGTCGAAAATGAAATCGGATTAAATTATTTGGAGATTCCAATAGGAATTAAAATGCGGAGTGACGAAATAGGCTACTCTCATATTGCAGGTTGGTTTGGGTTCGGAAGTGGCTTTAGGATTAATTCAAGCCAAAACTTAACGGAGTCATTCTTAGAAGTAGGCTCTGCAGAAATGAATGAAACAAAGGTCAATGATGCTAGTTCATTTTCTCAAGCAGCTAAATTTAGCTTAAAGATAGGGGGAGAATGGGAGCGAAGAATAACCGGAGAGACATTCTTTGTAATTGGTTGTACCTTTGAAAATGGATTAACGAATATATTAAAAGGTGATTCTTACGCTGTTAATTCTAATGGAAACACAGACTTGGCTCAAACAAATGTTTCGTTAGCCAAAACTGGTCAGGCATATAAGGCTTTACCTCGTTCCATCGTTATACATTTGGGGGTCTATTTTTAATCAAACGACAAATTAATGCAGTTACAGAACACCAGTGATTTTATTACAAATTGGTTGAAAGCCTACAATTTAAAGGCAGAAACTAAAGGTTTTGTCATTGGTATCTCCGGAGGAATCGATTCTGCTTTAACGAGTACACTAGCCGCTCAAACAGGTGCAGAAGTGTTATGTGTTTCAATGCCTATTCACCAAGAGGAATCTCAATTAAAAAGAGCGAATAATCATATAGAAGGTTTAAAGAGTCGGTTTTCTAATGTTCGTTCTTTGGAGGTCGATTTAAGCGCTATGTACGATGGTTTTTTAAATACAATCCCACAAATTGAAAAAAGTGAGCAACGCGATTTAAGTTTAGCAAATTCTCGTGCTAGGCTTCGTATGACTACCCTTTACTATTTTGCTGGTATTGAAAGCAAGTTAGTATTAGGTACTGGAAATAAAGTGGAAGACTTTGGCGTTGGTTTTTACACTAAATACGGTGACGGAGGAGTTGATTTAAGCCCAATTGCCGATTTAGTGAAAAGTCAAGTTTTTGAATTGGCCGATTATATCGGTGTTGGAGAAGAAATTTTAACTGCTCCGCCGACTGATGGACTTTGGGGCGATGATCGAACCGACGAAGATCAACTTGGAGCAACTTATGCAGAATTGGAATGGGCAATGGGTTTTCCTAAAGGTCAAAGTCATCAAGGTTTGTCTAAACGACAACAAGAAGTGTTGGGCATTTATAACCGACTTAATACAGCTAATCAGCATAAGATGAAGCCAATACCCGTTTGTGAAATTCCAGAAGCTTATTTAATTAGCTAATTTCCTCCAGCGCTCGAATTGCATTTTTAACATGGGCGCTAAGCTCAAGTTGGCTATCTGTAATCTGTATTATTTTTCTGTCTTTTCCTACAACAAAGGTTACTCTACCTGGAATTAACCCAAAAAACGAAGTTTTAATTCCTGCCCTAATTCTAAGTTTACCTCCTTTGTCCGTCAATAAAGGAAAGTTTAGTTGATGCTTATCCTTAAAGTTTTTATGAGATTTTTGGTTATCACTACTTATTCCTACAACATTGGTCTTAAGTGAGTTAAATTGTTCATAGGAGTCTCGAAACTCACAAGCTTCTTTTGTACAACCTGAAGTGTTGTCTTTCGGGTAAAAGAACAACACAGCTGGACCTTTTTCAAGTATAGTATTTAAACTCAGTAACTCTCCATTTTCATTGGTCAATTCAAACTCTGGGAAATAATCTCCTACCTTTTTCATACCAACTATACAATCTATTGAGCTAAGGGGTTTATATTGTGAGGTCTTCTTTTATGTGAAACAGATGCTGGGGCAATGGTTTAGTTTTTGAAATCGTATCTGAAACAGGAGTCTCAATGATTTCATTATTCAGCACACCTACCATGATGTCAGACTTAGTCGCTAAGATTGCCTCAACAGCAGCGTGGCCAGAACGACACCCCAATACCCTATCAATTGCTGAAGACCTTCCTCCACGTTGAACATGTCCGAGAATTGTTACTCGTGTATCGTATTGGATGTATTTTTCTTTCACTTTTTCAGCAATTGCATACGCGCCTCCGCCATCATCACCCTCGGCAACAATTACAATTGATGAGTTTTTTCTATTGGTTTGTGCTTTTTCTAAGCGAGCGATTAAGTCATCAACATTTGTGGCAGTTTCTGGAAGTAAAATTTCTTCGGCGCCAGTTGCAATTCCGGTTGTAAGCGCAATATAACCTGAGTCTCTCCCCATTACTTCAATAAAAAATAATCTATTATGCGATGCTGCAGTGTCTTTAACTCGATCAACGGCTTCTATAACAGTATTGCATGCGGTATCAAACCCTAGCGTAAAATCGGTGCCGAATAAGTCATTGTCTATCGTTCCTGGAATACCAATGTAAGGAACAGCATATTCGTTGTAAAAAATAGACGCTCCTGCAAAGGATCCGTTTCCTCCAATTACAATTAAGCCTTCCAAACCTTCTTTTTTGACATTCTCAAACGCTTGTTTTCTTCCTTCAGTGGTTCTAAAGGCTTTACTTCTGGCAGATTTTAAAATTGTTCCTCCACGTTGCAGAATGTTGCTTACATCTCTAGTTCCTAGGTCTTGGAATTTCCCTTCAGTTAAACCGTTAAAACCTTCTATGACACCCACAACTTGAATTCCTTTTGATACTCCTGTTCTAACAACAGCACGAATAGCTGCATTCATTCCTGGGGCATCTCCTCCAGAGGTTAAAACACCAATTTTTTTCATGAGTTTTATTTAGAGTATAAAGATATTAAATCATTGCTCTGAGGCTAAAAATGAAATTTCTTCCAGGTGCAGAAATTCCACTCGAATAGGGCCGGTAGTGTTTGTCTAGAATATTTTCAACGCTGAAATTCGCGCTTAGGTATTTATTGAAAGCGTATGATGTTCTTAAGTTTAATGTTGCCCAAGCGGGCGTTCCATTGGCAGTATACAGGTTAGGCTTACCCGACTCTTCGGGTGCTAAATCTTCTTTATGCCTCCATGCATTGTAGCGGCTAAAAATTTCAGCATTAACTTTTTTATAACGGTATCTAAAGCTAGTCTTTCCAAACGCTGGTGGCACATGACGCAATGCATTTTTAGTTTCAAGTTCTTCACCATCCATAATGGTAAAGGTTTGTATAACGCCAATACGCTTTGTGATATTGGCCGCTATGGTTGCTGATAATCCATAAATATGAGCTGAGCCCGCATTTTTAATAGATTGAACTTTACTTAAAACGCCGTCATAGAGTATCGAATCTTTTCCATTAAAAGAAGCATCACGCCTGACCATTGCGTTTACTAAATAAGTGTAGAACCCTACGATTTCAACTTTTCCTTGTTCGTTTATTTTCCTCGCTACGCTCACGTCAATGTCGTAAGTGAATTCTGGTTTTAAGTTTTGATTTGGAACAACAACACTTCCAGGCTCACTATCAAATACTTTGGCTAAATCATCAATGTTTGGTGCTCTAAATCCACTTGAGCTATTAAGTTTTCCTTGCCAATTTTTATTCGGGTTGAATGTCAATCCCACAAAGCTGCCATTAAAAGCGGATGTTGATAAATGGATATTGTCAAAAGGGAAATTATAGAAAGTAGTGTCGTTAAATTGAGACTCCATTTCTATGTAAGTGTAGCGAATTCCCGAACTTAACTTTACTTTTTTGGATAATCTCCAGTTCCATGTTAGATAAGCGGCAGCATTGAGCCAATAGCTTCCTCCATCTGGGTAACGAGAAGAGGCAACTGACTCAGTGTTATTGGAAATGTCCGTTAATTTGCCAGTTGACGTTACATCGTTATAAATTCCTTCGACACCATAAAAAAAAGTATGCTTTTTGCCTATTTTTTTATCGAAATCTACGTTTAGATTATATGCGTTAACTTCTTCAGAACGGGACCTTAAGAGAGTAGATTTATATTTTCGATCGTTTCTAGACTCCTTAAACTTCTGATAACCTACTGTGATTCGAACCTTATCCCATGCATCATTTCGAATATCAAAATTGGCTGCTAGGTTGGTATTAAACCACAATTGAGGCCCATAATACCATTCAGCGTAACGTGGTGCATTTGCTCTTTCTTCCGTGAGTCTGTCGTACCGAGGCAGGTCGGTCGTATTTGCATATTGAGCTGTATAAATCAAGTTGATATTTTGGGTGGGTTGGTACCTTAGCTTTCCAGTGAGGTTTAATTGATCGTAGCCCGATTCAACCTGATCGTTTTTGTTGGGGTTAGTTATGAAAGTGTCTTGATTATTTATTTGAGTTTGATACCATGTTCTCTCCCCAAATTTTTCATAGCCATTTTTTCTAACTGAACCAGAGCGCAGGTTGCCAAATCTTGATGCTGTAATTCCAAAAACAGCACCTAGCTTATTTCCACCAATATTAGTATTGACGTGAATGGTTCGTTCTTGATTTGCAGAAGCATAGCGTACCATTGCTGTTGAACTTGAAACGATTGAATCTTTGGTAAATGAAAGTTGAGGTTTGTAAGTGTGAAAGTTCATTACTCCACCAAGAGCATCTGAACCGTACATTACAGAACCTGGACCCATAATAATTTCTGTGAGTTCAACCATGTTTGGATCTATTGATATTACGTTTTGAAGATTCCCAGAACGAAAAATAGCGTTATTCATTCTTATTCCATCTACTACAATTAGAATGCGATTAGCAGAAAAACCGCGAATCATCGGACTTCCTCCACCAAGTTGACTTTTTTGAATAAAAACTTCACCGCTAGCTCCTAATAAATCTGCTGAAGTTTGTGAATTGTTGAATTGGATTTCTGATGATTTAATAGAAATAAGGCTGCTAGGTACCTCGCTTTTAGCTTGAACTCTCTTATTTGCTAATACTAAAAACTCGCCTAAATCAACAGCACTTTCGGTTAGATATATGGTTTTGTTTGAAGCTATTATTTGGTTGTAACTCAATATTCTCTTGATATACGAAGGATGTTGAATTAAAAGCGTGTCCCCCGATTTAAAGGCTCCTAAATCAATCTGACCATACTTATTACTCGCAGCAGATTTTTCGAATTTAGCATCGATAATAAAAACATCTTTAATGGGGTCTAACCTGTTGATGTCAAATACCGAAACAACCTGAGCCCAGCTTCCAGTTCCACAGCCTATCAATAACAAAAACAAGCTATATTTAATGTAGGAAAAAAGTGTGCTCATTGAGTGAAGGCCCACTGCAACTATTGTGCCTAATCGTTCAATTTTAGAACTGCTAAAAATGCTTCTTGTGGAACTTCTACACTTCCAACTTGACGCATTCTTTTCTTTCCTTTTTTCTGTTTTTCAAGCAGCTTTCTTTTACGGCTAATATCTCCACCATAGCATTTTGCTGTTACATCTTTACGAAGTGCTTTTACAGTTTCTCTAGAAATAATTTTAGCTCCAATTGCTGCTTGAATTGCAATATCAAATTGTTGTCTTGGAATTAGTTGGCGTAGCTTTTCACATATTTTTTTACCAAAATGATAAGCATTGCTTCTGTGAATTAGAGCAGAAAGTGCATCTACTTGTTCGCCATTTAGTAAAATGTCTAATTTGGATAGGTCTGATTTTCGGAATCCAATTGGCGAATAGTCAAATGATGCATAGCCTTTAGAGACTGATTTTAGGCGGTCGTAAAAATCAAAAACAATTTCCGCCAATGGCATTTCAAAGTTTATTTCTACTCGATTGGTTGTTAAGTATACTTGGTTTTTGAGAATTCCTCGTTTTTCAATACAAAGGCTCATTACCGGGCCTATAAAGTCGGCTTTTGTAATTATTTGTGCATTGATATAGGGTTCTTCAACAAAATCTAGTTTTGAAGGGTCTGGGAAGTCACTTGGATTATGAACGTTTATTACTTCACCTTTTTTATCAGTAGCGAAATAACTAACATTTGGAACTGTAGTAATTACAGTCATATCGAATTCTCGCTCCAGTCGTTCTTGCACAATTTCCATGTGAAGCATTCCCAAAAATCCACAACGAAATCCAAATCCAAGAGCCATGGATGACTCCGGTTCATAGGTTAGGGAGGCATCATTCAATTGAAGCTTGCCCATTGCATCTCTCAGCTCTTCATATTCGTCAGTGTCGACAGGGTATATTCCTGCAAAGACCATAGGTTTCACGTCTTCAAAACCCTGAACCATTTTCTCACATGGTCTAGATACATGTGTAATGGTATCACCAACCTTTACTTCTTTTGCTTCTTTTATTCCTGAAATAATATAGCCTACATCACCCGCCTTAACAGAGTCTCTTTTTTCTTGTTTCAGTTTTAGTATTCCTATTTCATCTGCGAAATATTCCTTTCCCGTATTCAGAAATTTAACCTTATCACCTTTTTTAATTTCTCCGTCAAATACTCTGTAGTAAGCAATAATTCCTCGGAACGAATTAAAAACCGAATCGAAAATCATAGCTCTTAAGGGTGCTTCTGGATTTCCTACAGGTGCAGGAACACGTTTTACTACTGCCTCTAATATGGTATCAACGCCAAAGCCAGTTTTGCCCGATGCTGATAAAATATCTTCTCGTTCACAGCCAATTAGCTCAACAATCTGATCTTTTACTTCTTCTGGACTAGCACTAGGCAAATCCATTTTGTTTAGAACTGGAATAATCTCTAAATCACTTTCTATAGCTAAGTAAAGATTCGAAATCGTCTGTGCTTGAATTCCTTGGGTTGCGTCTACGATTAACAATGCGCCATCACAAGCAGCAATCGAACGACTTACTTCGTAAGAAAAGTCAACATGGCCAGGAGTATCAATTAAGTTCAGAATATAGTGCTCATTGTCCTGCTCATAATCCATCTGAATAGCATGGCTTTTAATCGTAATGCCTCGTTCACGTTCAATGTCCATATCATCTAATGTCTGCTCTTGAAGGTCCCTGTCCGATATAGTATGAGTTAGTTGAAGCAGACGATCAGCTAGAGTGCTTTTTCCATGATCAATATGGGCTATTATGCAGAAATTTCGGATGTTTTTCATTGAGATATTTAGCTTTATTACCGGCTGCGAAGTTAAGTCATCCTAAAGATTAATAATACTTATTTTATATACTATAATGGTAAGTTTCAGAAGAATTTGGAGGTTATATTTGCCACTTAAAATTATCCTAAATGAACGTAGTAGATTGCATAAATAAAGCTAATGGAAAAACACTATTCAGTTTTGAGATTCTGCCGCCATTAAAAGGTAGCGGCATAAAAAAACTATATGATGGAATTGACCCTCTAATGGACTTTTAAAGCGAAATGCTACGCGCAAGCGCCCTGGTACGGTTGGTATTTGTGCGGCAATAAAAAACAAATACAAAGTTGAAGCAGTGCCGCATTTGACTTGCGGTGGATTTAGTAAAGACGAAACTGAGGATGCTTTAATTGTTCTGAACTTTTTAGGAATTAATAATGTTCTTGCTTTGCGTGGAGATCCTATAAAGTCAGAGTCAAGTTTTACACCTGATACTGGGGGGCATTTGTACGCCAGAGAGTTAGTTGAACAAATTGTAGCTATGAATACAGGTGCTTACATCAGTGACGAATTGGTAAATGCCGAATCAACTAATTTTTGTATCGGAGTTGCTGGGTATCCTGAAAAACATTATGAGTCGATGAGCCCGAAAACAGATTTGAAGTATTTGAAAGAAAAGGTAGATGCTGGAGCACATTACATCGTAACACAAATGTTTTTTGATAATGAGAAATTCTTTGAATTTTCAGCAAAATGTAGAGATATGGGAATAACTGTTCCAATTATTCCAGGTTTAAAACCACTTACGAGGCAGCGACATATTTCTTTTATTCCGAAAACATTTAGTGTCGATTTTCCAGAAGCGTTAGCCAGTGAGCTTGAAAAATGCAAGGATGACGCTGCTATTACAGCTCTTGGAAAGGAGTGGTGTATTCAGCAATCTTAGGAACTAAAAGCTGCAGGAGTTCCTTCTCTACATTACTATACCATGGGAACTTCTAAGGTGGTAAAAGAAATTGTTTCTGCTGTTTATTAGGACAGTTTTACTTCCTTAAGTTCAACCGATTGGCCAAAGAAAAAGCGAGTGCTTCTTTCAAAAGAGTCGGTTTTATCAGAAACGTAAAATTCATCAGGGTTCTCCTGTGCTAGGGAAAGTTTGTCAGTTGCGGTAAGTTGTTTTTGCAACTCTAAAGCAATCCAAGTATTAGAATCTAATACGGTTACTGCCCCCTTGTAAATTCTGTCAATTTCGTTGTGAATCATTGGGTAATGAGTGCAACCCAAAAGCAAAGCTTTTACTCCTTTGAGAATAGGATTGTTTAGGTACTCTTCAATTACAGTAGAACTAATTTTGTTGTTGATAAACCCTTCTTCAATCATAGGTGCAAGTAGGGGAGTACTTAAAGATCTTACAATACAATGTTTTTCTAATTTATTTTGATAGACTTTACTGTTGATTGTTGCTTTTGTGCCAATTACGCCTACTAATTCATTGTTGAAGCTTGTTTGCACATATCTAGTCAGAGGATCAATGACGTTAAGAAGTATGATATCGTTAGCTAAATTATTCCGAGTTACATCATTAGCAACGCTAGATGCCGAATTGCAAGCTATCAATATTGATTTGCAATTTTTTGACTTTAAAAAAGTACTTATTTCTATGGCGTACCGGCGAATCGAATTTGCTGACTTTTCGCCATAAGGTAAATGCAAGGTATCCCCAAAATATATAATTTGCTCTTTTGGAAGGAGTTCTTTAACGGCTTTAGCAACTGTAAGGCCTCCAATTCCAGAGTCAAATATTCCTATAGGGGCTGAACTAGGCATAAAAAAACCCGCTGTCAATTTTAATGAAGCGGGTTAAAATTTACTGAGTTAAACCTAATTTCTTTTTAACGAGTGGCAGCATGTCATCGCCTTCAGGGTAATGAATTAGAGCTCCGATACTCGAGTCAAAGACATAAGAATATCCATTTTCTTTAGCTACATCAGAAATAGCTTTTTTTGCTTTAGCAATAAGAGGTTCCATCAGTGCAGTCTCTTTCTTTTGAAGGGATTGCTGCGCTTTTTGTTGAAAGTCTTGAATTCTTTTTTGAAGTTCTAAGATTTCTTCTTCCTTCGAAGCGCGAACAACTTCATTCATTACAGAAACATTTGCTTGGTAATCTGTATATTTTTTTTCGTATTCTGCACTCATTTTGGTCAATTGCATTTCTAATTCTTGAGCAAAGACTTTAAGTTTAGCTTCTGCTGAATCTCTCTCAGGCATTATCGTTAATAAGTCATTTGAATTAATGTGTCCAAATTTAGGAGCTTTTTGAGCGTTTGAGTTAAAGGCTAGGCCTACTAAAAGAACTCCTGTCAATATGGTTTTGAAGATATTTTTCATGTTAAAAAATTAAGTGAACGAAATTAAGTTTATCATTTGGAATAGCCTAGCTTTTTAATAACCAAGTCTGTTTTATCATATCTCGATTGAGAATATAAAATATTAGAGTTACCGGCTAGGTCCATAATAACGGAATAATTGTTTCTAGTAGCCATGTCTTGTAACTCTTTATATATTTTATCCTGTAAAGGTTTTATTAATTTTTGCCTTGTTTTAAAAAGTTCTCCAGAAACCCCAAATTTATCTTTTTGAAATTTTTGAAGTTCTTTTTCTTTTATAGTAATATCTTTTTCTCTTTTTTGTCTAAGTTCTTCTGTAAGAAGAATTTTTTCTGCTTTATACTCTTTGTACAATCTATCTATTTCCTCGTATTTCTGTTCAATAGATTCCTGCCACTTTTTAGAAAGCTTATCCAGTTCTTCTTGAGCTTCGGTGTATTCTGCCATACTTTCCAAAATAAGTTCTGTATTCACATAGGCAAACTTCTGGCCAAAAGCATAGCCCGTTAATAATAAGCACATTGACGTTAAAACAAATAGTTTTTTCATAGCTATAATTATTTAAAGTTGTCCTAAATTAGCTCCAATTGTAAAATGTATTTGCGATTGTTGCATTCCTGGTCTGGATTTAATATCATCCAATCGATACCCCCAATCTAAGCCTAATAAGCCAAACATTGGCAAGAAAATTCGAACTCCAACTCCAGCAGATTTATTGACATTAAAAGGCTGGAAATTGCTAAAATCATTCCAAGTATTTCCAGCTTCAGCGAATGCCAACATGTATATAGTTGCACTGGGGTTTAATGAAAGTGGATACCTTAATTCAGCTGTATATTTTGCAATGGAGGTTCCCCCCGTAATTGGAGAAACAGAACCATCGTCATACCCTCTCAATGCAATAATTTCACGTCCATCCAGCTGGAAGCCAGTAAGACCAGACCCGCCTAGGTAAAAACGTTCAAATGGAGCGTGACCAATGTCTTCATTGAAATACCCAAGAAATCCATACCCGGCTTTAGCTTTAAAAACTAAGTTCTGAACAATGGGTGTATACCAGTCCGCTGTAAATTTCCATTTGTAATATTCAATCCATTTGTATTTGTCTTGAGGTTCCAGCAGGGCATAATCTTTTCCATTCATTTTTGAATATGGAGGAGTAACTTGAAGGCTAACTTTGATATCGGATCCAAGTTTGGGATAAATTATTTGGTCCAATGAATTTCTATTCAATGTAACTCTGTAGAAGAAGTTATTCGCAAAGCCGTTGTCAAAAATGAAGGCTTGCCAGTCTTGCATTTCATACGCTTGAAAAGCTAATTCATGCCTCAATACAAAATAGTCATCTGGCCATTTTAGTTGTTTTCCTAAACCAATTGAGGCTCCTGTAATTTTAATATGCCTTCTGTCTGGGTTACTTACTTTTTCCCCTTTAACTTCTATGTTTGCTCTTTCTCCATTGGTTTGTGCACTATGATATCCAGAAACAGTAAATGAAATTGGCTTTTTACCACCAAGCCAAGGTTCCGTAAAAGAAGCGTTAATACTGCTGAACCATCGCCCACTAGTTTGTGCTCTGAGGCTTAGTGCCTGACCATCTCCAGCTGGAAGTGGGCGCCATTCGCTTAAGTTAAATAAGTTTCGCAAAGAGAAGTTGGTAAAAACAATACCCGCTGTTCCTACTACTCTTCCAGCTCCAAAACCACCCGATAATTCAATTTGATCAGAGGGCTTTTCTGCAACTGTGTACGCAATATCTACTGTTCCATTTTCAGGATCAGGAAATGGGTTAACATTCATCGCTTGCGGATCAAAATAACCAAGCACCGATAGTTCGCGTTGAGATCTAATTATATCAGAACGACTAAATAAAGAACCGGGATAGGTTCTTAATTCCCTGTATATTACATGGTCATTTGTCTTGTCGTTGCCAGAGACCATAACTTTGTTGATGGTAGCTTGTTGTCCTTCATAAACCCTAATTTCTAGGTCTACGGAGTCTTCATTCACATACACTTCTGCGGGAGTAACTTGAAAAAATAAATAGCCGTCATCCATATAGAGTGAGGAAACATCTTTTCCATTAGGATCCATATATAAGCGTTGATCTAATATCTCTGGGTTATATACGTCACCTTTATTAATGGCAAGTATATTATCTAATAAAGCCGTTGGAAATTTTGTATTACCAACCCATTTAATATTTCTAAAAAAGTATTGAGGACCTTCTTTAATCTTTATTCTAATTGAAACGGTTTTTTCATCGTTTCTAATAATTGTGTCACTTACAATTTTTGCATCTCGATATCCCTTTGATTTGTATTTATCAATAATCAAATTGCGGTCATCTTGATAATTTTTGAGAATAAACTTAGCATTTTTAAAAATATTCAAGTGTATATTTTCGGTAGTATATTCCCACATTACTTTTCCAACGTGCAGCGAGTCTTCCCATGGCACTGCTGCTTTAGTGGTTTGGATAATCATTTTGTCAAAATCGTAAAAAGGATAAAACGCACTTTTTTCTCGCGTTTCTTTCATTGCCTTTTTTATGCGATAAGAGGTAAGGGCTGTGTTGTCCTCAATTATGATTTCTTGGACTTTAACTTTGCTGAATTTTTTGATTTTAATATCAAAATAAACATGGTCTGGAAACTCTTTATCATCCACCTCTAAAATCGTCACGGTAGTATTTAAATATCCTTTTTCAGTAAAGTATCTGCGAACAATTTTTTGGGTGCTGAGCAATAACCCTTGGGTTACAATTTTTTCTTTGTAAAGTTCTATTTCATCCCTAAGGTCGTTCGCTTCAGATTTTTTGATTCCACTAAATTTAAACCTGGAGAGTCTAGGTTGTTCTTTTACTTCAATTTCTAAGAATATAAAATCACCTTGAATTTTTGTGTAGCGAACTTTTACGTCTTCAAACAAACCTTGTTTCCAAAGCTTTTTAATTGCTTTTGAGATTTGCTCACCCGGTACGGTAATCTTTTTGCCAATTTTAAGGCCCGATAGTAATATAAGTGCATTTGGATCGAGTTTTTCCGTCCCTACTACTTGAATGCCTCCAATACGATATTCTTTAGGCTTAGTATAGTCAATCTTACTTCCTGAGCCAATTGTTTGTTGAGCAGTAATATCCAGAAAAGGACTAAAGCAGGCAATAATAACTAGGAGAAATATTCTTGACATTAACCCTAAAGTTGTTCGCTAGTTTTTCCAAATCTACGTTCGCGATTTTGGTACTCATAAATGGCTTGCTTTAAATCTTCTCGAGTGAAATCGGGCCATTTTTTTTCTAAAAAACAAAATTCGCTGTAAGCAGCTTGCCACAATAAAAAGTTGCTTATTCTTTGCTCGCCACTTGTTCGAATAATTAATTCAGGATCTGGAATACCAGCTGTTGTTAGATAACTTTCGAACATGCTTGCATCTAACTGATTTTCATCAATTTTATTTTGCTTTGCGTCAATAATAATTTGTTTTACGGCTTTTATGATTTCCCAGCGACTTGAGTAACTTAACGCAAGAATAAGGTTCATGCGAGTATTATCTTTTGTAGCTTCTATGGTTTTTAGCAGCGATTTTTGACAGCTTTTTGGTAAATCGCTCTGATTTCCTATGGTTAGCAAACGAATATTATTCTTCGTTAATGTTTCTAATTCTTTTGTTAAAGAAGAAACGAGTAATTCCATTAAAGCCGATATCTCTATTTTTGGCCTATTCCAGTTTTCCGTGCTAAATGCGTAAAGTGTAATATTTTTAACCCCAATTTCAGCACCACCTTCAGTAGCTTCGCGAACCGCTTTAATCGCATTTTTATGACCAAAGATTCTTGGCATTCCTTGACCTTTCGCCCACCGACCATTACCATCCATAATGATGGCTATATGTTGCGGAATATTTTTTTTATTTAGTTCTGGACTTACCATATATTCAAGCCTTTCGAAGGGCATGATCGAAGCCGGCAAATATACTTTTTTATTGGGTGTTATATCTACACAGGTTAGGCTGTTTACCTAGCCTTACAGTTAAAGTAAAAGAAGTATGAGTATAGAAATCATTCTTACTGGGATTCCCCCTTTGGGTACCCCAAATATTTCTGTTTTCATCGTTCTTGTTTCGATTAGAAAGGGCTTGGGCTGTGGTAGTTAATATAGCTGGGTCATCAGGATATGAAGTACTTACATCGTCAATATAATCGGTGAAAGTTCTTCTGATACCGTATTCAAACGCAAACATAAATCTATGTGAGAATTTAAATTTTAGACCAAACCCGAAGGGAATTACAAATTGGGCTTTATTGTAGGGTCTGTCTTGCCCTTCAGTAAGAAGTTCCCTAAGGTCATATTGATTTCCATTAAACTCTGCTCGTGGGTTTATAAACCCTAACCCTAATCCTCCGAACAAGTATGGCGAAAAATGATGTCGAATAATAAAGCTATGATACCGAGCAAAATTAAATTCAAACTGCCATGAAAACTCATTTAGAGGTGTCTCAAAAGAGAGGTTTCGGTTTTGTGCTGCGACAGAACTACTACTGGCATCTGAACCTGATAATTTACTGCTGTAATATTGAGCTTTAAACGCCCAACGTTCATTAATAGGCTGTCTAATAATCAACCCCCAAGAAAAATGTGTATGACCACCTGGGAACTGCGTTGTTGGATTCAAGTCTCCCAAATAATAAGATTGCCCGAGCAACATACCAATTTCTGTTTTCATTTGGGATTTTCCAATTGAAAAAAAGAACAGAAAGGTAAGCGTGAAATATGTAGCCTTTGAGAGCACGTCTCTGTTTTTAGAATCTAGGCTTAAACGAGTTTCCTTTAAGTAACTTATAATTTACTGAAAACATAAATGTGGCGTAGTAATCTTGAAGATTTTCACCACCTCTTCTTTCACCTGCTCCAGTCCAAGTCGGATTTGCACCATCGTTCGGGTCAGCTAGGAACCCAGCTTTTTCGCCATATGCAGTTTCAATAGCAGTATTATCGTAATAAACTGTGCTCACATCATCTATGTAATCTGTAAACGTTTTTCGAATACACAACTCTGCACCTATTCCCCATCGCTCTCCAAGAGAGTATTTTGCTCCAATGGAAAATGGAATTGCAATACCTATTCTTTTATACTTTTCAGGCTCTCCAGCTAGACCTTGTCCTTCCGTACCCAGAGGCTGTAAGGCATAAAACTTGTTATCTGAATATCGACCTTTTGGGTTAAAATAAAACCCAGCTACACCGATTGCTGCATAAGCAGATATTTGAGAAAAAAACATTGAACTGGCATCTCTTAGTTTGAAGGTGTGCCCAAATTTATCCTTAACAAAGTAGTAGCGGTACTGAGCAGAAACCTCCATTAAGTGGGTTCTGATGTCAAAGTTTCTATTTCGTCTAGCTTCATTTGCAGCGAATTCATCCTTTGCCGTTAGCATATTGTAAGTAAACTGACCTACAACTGACATGTCTTGACGAATGAAATAATTATATCCACCGCCCAGTGAAAAGCGAGTTGCTTTAAAGTTAATATCTCGGATAGTATTTGTAGGCTGGTCAACAGCTCCCCCAACATCACCTGATAAAAAGCTCGGCCCCGCAGAACCAATTATCTCTTGTCGGTCTGTTTTCCAAGGCTGACCAAAGCTTGTAAGCATAAGACCAGATAGAAATAAAAATAAAATAAACTTTTTCAATGCTTTTTAGTTGCGCTTTCTCTTTTGCAAATATATAAATTCATAGCATTAAAAGATAGTAAAAAAAAAAGCTTCTGCTAAGTGTAAGTTAATTTCGATGATCTAAACCCCAATGCAGCTTTTGTCTTATTGTTCCTATGAAGGATTGGTCCTTTGTTTTAAGCAATGGAATATCAAATTTTCCTTTTCGTAAAGTAAGCGTTGTATCCGCATTCATAGTCTCCATTCTAGAATCTAAAGAGACTAAAAAGTTTTTACTTCGGCCTTCAACTTTAAGTGTTACTTCTCGATCGTCTGGAATCACAATCGGCCTAGAATTAAGGTTATGAGGAGCGACAGGAGTAATAATGAAATTTTGAGCTTTTGGGAATAGCATTGGCCCTCCGCAACTCAAAGAATATGCTGTAGAACCAGTAGGGGTGCTAACAATCAACCCGTCAGCCCAGTATGTGTTTAATAATTCACCGTCGATATGAACATGAATTCCAATCATACTCGAAGTATCTTTTTTATGCACCACCAACTCGTTAAGTGCAAAATTTATGTTTTCAAATAGATTTGCTTCAGTATGTAATTCAATCGTACTTCTCCTATCCACCGAATAATTTTTCTCGAAGATATCGTCTAAAACCTCTTTAAATTCAGAAACAATAGTTGTAGATAAAAACCCAAGTCTGCCAGTATTTATTCCAAGAATAGGAATGTCTTTATTTTTGACGAGAGTCGCAGATTCTAAAATAGTACCATCACCGCCAATACTGATTAGCAAGTCGCTTTTTTCGGTAAGCTCACCTTCTTCAGAAAACGTTTCAACGTTTTTTGGAAGGTCAACTCGATTTTTTAGATAATTATAAAAAGGGTGAAATAGCAATATATCGCAACCTCTAGAATTTAACTGGATAAAAATATCTTGAATTTGCGGGGTGTACTCCTCTTTAAAGAACCTTCCAAAAATGGCAACGTTTTTCATGAGTTACATGTTTAGATAGTTCATTAAATTATTATAACGATCTTCCATATCATCATTATTGCCACTGTGGTCATAGCTGGCGGTAATTTCGTAGCCAAAGCGTTCAAAAGTTTGAATCACATCTTGCACATTCATTTTATTGATTTTAATTGTAAGCTCAATACTATTATTGTCATATGCTCTTGATATAAAGCAGCCTAGAACTTTAGCATTATTACTTTCCACAATTCTCGATATTTCAGAAAGGCTGTAATCAATAGAGTTCATATCCATTACAATAATTCCACCCGGATTTTTAACAACCGGCATTTCTGCTATAACAACCATTAAGTTGAAAACAGTAATAGTACCAACAAATAACTCCTTTTCTGATAAAACTGGAATCAAGCTCAACTGATATTCTTGAACCTTCTTTATAATTTCAAAAACATGCTCATTTTCATAAGCATGGACTTTTTCAAGAAAATTGCAGTGCTGGCTTATGCGTTCAGCTGGATCGTCTATATTCAACAAGTAGCTTTCATTGACTAAACCAAGATATTTAAAGTCATCAACAACCGCAAGTTGCGTTACTTTAAATTCATCCATCCATTCAATGGCTTGTGCCACACTATCTGATTTTGAGAGCGAAGGGATTTCTGTTATGACTATTTCACTTGCGAGCATGTGCTTTGCTAATTTCTTCGTCTAATTTTGTTGCTTATTTACTTTATCAAATCTATGGATATATGTGTAAACTAAGTGTGAATGTAAATAAAATTGCGACCATCAGAAATGCACGTGGCGGCAATATTCCTAATTTGATTGAGGCTGTGAAATCGATTGAAAAATATGGCTCTGAGGGTGTTACAATTCATCCTAGACCAGATGAACGTCATATTCGATATGATGATGCTCGTGAAATCAACAAAATATACACTACAGAATTTAACATTGAGGGTTACCCAAACAAGCAATTTTTGGATTTGGTGGTTGAATTGAAACCTACCCAAGTGACTTTGGTTCCAGATGGACCTGATGTTTTAACTTCAAATGCAGGATGGGATACTGTGGCTCATAAAACAATGCTTACCGACATTGTTGGGGGATTGAAAGAAAAAGGAATGCGAACTTCTATATTTATTGATCCAGAAGAAAAGTACTTTTCTCCAGCAAAAGAAATAGGAGCCGATCGAGTAGAATTATACACAGAGGCTTATGCTTCTGGCTTTCACACAAATAAACAAGAAGCTATTCAACCTTACCATGAAGTGGCCCTAGTCTGCAACGAGCTAGGGCTTGGAATAAACGCTGGTCATGATTTAGACTTAAAAAACCTGCGCTATTTCTTTTTAAACATACCAGAATTGATGGAAGTTTCTATAGGGCACGCGTTGATTAGCGATGCGCTTTATTTTGGCTTGGAAAATGTCGTGAACATGTATAAAAAACAACTACAGCCTTAATGAAATTGAACTTCAAGCGTTTTGGGGATGGAGAACCACTTTTAATTCTTCACGGTTTAATGGGCATGCTCGATAACTGGCAGGGGCCGGCCAAAGCTTATAGTGAACATTTCGATACTATAATAGTTGATGCTCGAAATCACGGCCATTCTGAACACTCACCAGAGTTTAATTATCAAGCAATGATGTATGATGTTGCTGAGTTGTGTGATGATTTGTTTTTAGATCAAGTAAATATTTTGGGCCATTCAATGGGAGGGAAGACTGCTATGAAGTTTGCTCAACATTATCCAGAAATGATAGATAAGCTAATAATCGCAGATATAGCGCCAAAAGCATATTCGGTGCATCATCAGCAAATTCTTGCAGGATTAAATTCCCTCGACTTTTCTAAACTAAAAAGTAGAGGAGAGGTTGATAAAAGTTTGAAACCTTATATTCCAGAAGTAGGAGTGAGGCAGTTTTTAATGAAAAGCATGTATTGGCGTGAAAAAGGCAAGCTTGGACTGCGTTTTAATTTAAGCGCAATAGCTGAAAATATTGAGTTAATAGGAGAAGCGACATTAGACGCGCAATATGCAGGAGAAACCTTGTTTATTAGGGGTGCAAATTCTAATTATATATCCAACCAAGATTTTGAAGATATTAAAGTGGCATTCCCTAATGCAACTTTAGAGACCATAATGGATGCAGGGCATTGGTTGCATGCTGAAAAACCAGAAGAGTTTCTAGAAAAGACACTGGAGTTTCTTAAATCTTAATCAAAGTCTGTTGTGAGTTTAAATCTTAAAACTCTACTGTTACCTTGGTCTGCGACATAAAGTATTTTGTCGTAATAGGCTACACTTGTTGGGTTATTGAATTGTGTTAAACCAATTCCTGTACCTCCAAATGAAGCAGTAATTTGCTTTTTGCTGGTTGAAAAAGGTGGAGGGTTCACTCCTTCATATCCTTCGGCATTAAATTGGAACAAGGAATCGCTTCCAGCATCAATTACAAAAATATAGTTGGTTCTATCTCCCGCAACAGTCACGCCCATTGGCTTTTTGAATTTATTGGCCTCATATAAGAAACCATCAGCTTTAGAGGTGTCACTATTTGGAAATTGTTTTTGAAGATATTGGACGCCATCTTGGTCTTCTCGGTATTCAATGTAACGAACTCTTAGTGAATACTCAGGGTCAGGATCAATGCTTGTGAAAATAAAGCTTCTACTTGAACTTATGTCTGGAGCTTGTGGAGGTTGAACTAAGGAAGCTAAACTTTGCGGGAATGTCCAGAAACAACTGTTTGTTCCATTAGCAGTCGTAATTGATAATGGAGAAATAAATTTATCAGGTTCGCCAGTTTCAAGATCAGGTCTAACTTGAAGCACAGCATCATCATTATCACTTCCCTGACAATTAAACTTATTTGTTGGCTTATTTGGTCCTTGTTTGGCGATGTAATAAGTGTTGTCTCCAAGGCAAGTAACTCCGGTAAACGTTATTTCTTCATCGGACTTTGTCGCTGAATTTTCCTTACCATAAAGTGGATAAATAATTGCTGGCTTATAAGAAGCAAATCGGAGACCGTATAAAACCCCATTCTTTTGGTTGATACGGTAAACACAGGCTAAGTTAACAGGGGTTCCACCAAAAATAGTATCATACCTGCCTATTGCTAAAATATCAAATGCTCTATCCATCGCAATACTATATAAACCAGGAATTTCAATGCGGCCTAATTCTTTTCCCGAAACATCAAACGAAATAATTTCACTAGTACCTTGATCAACCACATAGATAAGTTCGTCAAAACCAGCAAGCACCTGACTTGGCCTTACAAATTGATCCAATACAGGTTGTATAGGCACATAAGCAATGTCTCTATCTTGATAAACAGGTTTATCAATAAAGTCAAGATCGGTTTTTTTACCAAAAATACCAACGCAACTACTTATGATTACTGTAACTAAAACAATCGATATGAAACTAAAAGTATTATTCATTTTCTATTGATCTTTCTTCCATTTTGTAAAATCGAAAATTAATTCCGAGCGAATGTTGCAATCCCATAAATGAGGTAGGAAGGAATGCATAGTTGAAATTGACGGGATGATTTTTTACAATAACCTTCATACCTAACCCAAGGGTCGGAATGCGCTGATTTTTACGACCTAGAATAATCCCTAATCTTCCATATAGTAATTCTTTATAACTATACTCACCACCGATTCTAATATTCTCACTGTTATCATTTGGGTGATTAAGCTGCACAACGGTCATGATTTTATGATCGTTCTTATCTAGCGGAACTGCACTAATTCCAATTTTAAATTCTGTAGGAATTGAAAATTTTTCTGGAGTCGGTGTTGGGTTATTATTAAATTTTAATTCTTGATGATCTCCATTTAGAGCAGAATTACCACCAAAATTACTAACCCCAACAGCAAAACTCAATTCCTTAACATCGGTATTATAAATGAACCCAAGATCAACACCAACAGTATGGTTTTGATATTGAGCAAGCTGCTCATTAATGTATTTCAGTTTAATTCCAAATGCAAATTGATCTGACAATTCCAATGCATAACCTAGACCTACCGCAGTATTTGCAGCATAGAAAAACTCTCCGGTACCTTTTGGTTGAAATTCAGTCCTCACTTCTTGCTTTCCCGATGAAAGGCTATTGACCGTTAGTGAAAATGTTGAATTTTTATCTTTAAAAGGTAAAACTGCGGCAAGAAATGATTGATTAATTCCAGACCCAACGAAGTAATTAGATATTCCCAATGAAAAAGATTCTAAACTAGAAGTGTTCGCAACGTTTGTAAATGCAGTTGAGGCATCTCCTTTTAAAGTAAGATTAGCAGACCCCATACCTAATGATCGAGCACTTCCATCGTTTTTTAAAAAGGTTAGAGATGAACTGCCTGTTCTTTGCCCACCCAAATTTGGTAACAACTGAGCCATTGCGCTCACAGAGCACAATATAAAAAGGGCAATATTTAATGCTCTTTTTCTCATTAGAATCTAAATGCTAAACCGTATAAAACTTGTGTTGGGGGTTTCCAACGCGCAGGGTTATTTGGAGGGGTTCCACTTACTTGCGGATCAATATATTTTGGGTCTCTCCAAGTTTCAGGAACGTCATCGCCGTCTTTATAGGCATCTCCAGTAACCGGATTTACAATTTGCGCGTTTAGATTATTAAATAAGTTTCTTACTTCGAAACTCATAGATAAGGCGTGGTTTTTATCTTTTCCTAATGCAAAGTCTTTAGTAATTTTTAAATCGGTCCAGAACCATGCTTTCGCCAATTCTGAGTTTGGTTTATTGTTTACAGATTGATACAATGGTCTTCCGAAATCATTTGAGCCACCCAATTCTACCGGTGTATACCTGAAACCAGACTTGTAATTCATTCCAACAAAAATTCGAATACGGTGAAACGCTTTTGGGATATTCATGGTGGTATCAGAATAGAAAATAACTCCAGATTTTAAATCCCACGGCCTGTCCCAAGTTAGTGGTTGTTCTTTGGTGTTATCTACAAAGCCTTGTTCTATTATTTGTAGTTCACTTTCACGTGCAGTATTTGATTTTCCTCTAGCCGCTTGAAAAGATCCGTTAAAGAAAATTCGGAAATACTTCGCGATTCTTTGTGTAACGCCCAATTCGACTCCAACTATTCTGGCATAGTCTTGATTGTAATAAACTTTTCGATCTACCAACTTCCCAGTCTGGTCGGTAATTGAGGCGTTACCAGAAACAATATAATCGTATTTATCATTGTTATAAGCGGCAACTGTAACGCCTAAATCCTTGGTTATTTGCGATTTAACTCCAATTTCATAACTCACAGTGCTTTCAGGCTTTATAACTGGATTCCCAATGGTAGCTAACGGTGACCGGTCAAGATAATCGGGGTCTAAACCAGCATAAATAAACCTTGGATGCGGCATTTGCATGGCATGACCATAGTTGAAATAAAGTACATTATTATCGGTAACAGGAAACGATACATTGATTTTTGGAAGCAACCTGAATTGATATTGTTTGCCAAAAAGTTTCGTGTTTCTTTCTTCATATTCTGTCCTTGAGGACTCTTGAAGTGGGACATTAGGGTTGTTGACTGCTTCGTCCAATTGTTTGCCATATGCCCAATAATTAAATCGCATACCTAAGGTTGCTGTTATTCCTTTATAACTGATTTTATCACTAACAAATAAGCCGCCCTCTGTTGGGTTTGCAAGCCAAATTTCACTCGAAGAACCAACTGATATTGAAGGGGTGGAAAGAGTGTCGTTAATTTGAATTGGAGCACCCACCCATGGTCTAAAAACATCTGCCCATTGGTATTCTTTTTCTTTGTGTTCCCAGCCAAAAACGAATTCGTGGTGTTTGTTTTTAGGATAATAACTAAAGCGGACTTTTCCAGTATATTCTTGTACGTAATGATCGTGCCATCTTGGAGCTAAACCATTGTTGTTAATTAATCCGTTTCCAGGCAATATGTAAACAACAGGAGAATCGGGCTGGAATGTCTGTAACGGGTCTGTCACGATAGACTGAGCATCATAAATTTGATCAACAGTTGCTGAACGAAAAGGCCTTCCATTTGCATCAGAACGTAGGTTCGTAAAAAGACGACCTGCTGAAACTTTCACATTCCAGTTGTTATTGATATAATGCTGAAAATTTAATACCGTTAAATTTGATCGATGCGTATAAGTATTGGCGTTATCTGGAATTTCAGAAAAGTCGTATTGTAAACCAGGACTCACAATCGCATCAAAACCGACTATTTGTAAACTTCTTGAATTTTGGTTTACAGCAATGCTATGTTGGTTGGTTAGGGTAAGTTTTGTGCCTGGCTTGAATTCGTAGCTTAACTTGATGGTATTTGAATACTTATTGTTCTGACGTGGTGCAAACAGCGAATCATTTTCTGGGAATAGGGAGCTGTGTAATTGGTCTGCCTGAACTCTGTAGTAATCATCGCTCAAAAACATATTAGCGCTGGTAAAGAATCTTAGTTTCTTTTTTGTAAATGGAATGGCTCCGCCCATTGCAAGGTCAACTATGTCAGTATTCCATGCTGTACCATCATTAATTCTACTTTGTAATATGGGATTATCAGGATTGCCCATTTTCCAATCACTAAGATTATCACGTTGCCAGCTTCCTGCGATTTCAAACGTCTCGCCACCTTCTTTAATTTTTGTAGAGATAACGCCAGCAGCTCCACCTCCAAATTCAGCACCAGCTCCACCTGTAATTAAAGATACATCAGATACCGAAGAACTCTGAACCCCAACGCCAAATCCCGTTCCAGAAAGGGGGTCTTGTGCACTAATTCCATCAATGAGATATTGTGTTTCATAGTTTCGGCCACCACGAATGTTTATACCATCTGGAGTTTGATTTACGCCAGCTTGCATGTTTATTATTTCCTGAACATTACGAACCGCCATTTGCTCAATATCTTCAGAAGAAATATTTACTTCAGAAGCGGCATCTTCCAAGTTAATGAGGTTCTTTTCTCCAACAATAACAACCTCGTTCATTACTGTAGAACGCATGGCTAGGCTTGTGTTTAAAGTGCGAACTTCATTTGCTTTTAAAGTAATACCATTGAATACCTTATCCGTATAGCCGATGTAAGTGAATTTGATAGAGTAATCACCAGGCTTTATATTTTTGATAATAAAGTTACCATCCAGATCGACCGAAGCACCGTTATAGGTTCCAACTATAAGCACTGTAGCTCCAATAAGCGGCTCTTTAGTGGTTCCATCAACTAGTTTCCCTTTTAGTGTAGCTGTTTTCTGTGCAAATCCACCGATACACATTAGGCTAAAAAGGCTATATAGGATTAATTGTTTCATCAAATTACCAATTAAACTCTACATTTAAAACATGATGAAATAAGGAGTCAACCTTGGCGTAATCCGAATTCATATCGGCCATACTAGCTGCTACATATACTTGAAAAGTGTTTCCGGTACCTTCGTTTACTTTTTTAATACCTAAAGTGTTTGGGCCAACATAAGCTGGTGTTTTGGACGAAAATTGACCTTCGTAAATTGAAATAACATCGGTTGTCTTTTTAAAAGGAGAGGTGGTTTCTGGGAATTTATTTGTTCCAAGATTAGGATATCCGTTTTCTTGTGAAACTAACGCATCAGGCAGCCGCTCCAGAAATAGTCCTTTTGAATTAACATCGATACTTTCAATGTTCAGTAAGGAGAGTAAATTTGATTGAGCATCCAGTGGGTTGTCGAAATAGCCAACAATAAAAGCTTTGCCACCTTTAGCAATAAACTCTTCGATTGATTCTGCGGCGGCTTCAAGTATTAAACTTGTCTTTTTTGTGTTATCGTTAAGGTAGGTAGTCTTATCTGAATAGATGAAAAGCTTTTCATACTGCAAAGCCATTATCGTAAAGGTGGGATTCCAGAAAGTAGGTTGGCCCGCACCATCGTCTATCGTATAATCTATATAATCAAACGTTGAATAAATATTACTTATTCTTTGTTTGTAAAAGTCATTTCGATCTCTATCTCCACCAATAACCAATAAGTCAGAGTTTTTTCCTTTAAAAAACAACCCAGAAAGTGTATCCAATTCACTGTAACTCTGTGATAGATCATAAGAACGAATATATATTGAGTTGGTGTCGTACATTTTAAGTCCAGTAAGTGTTCCAATTTCCTCCGAAGCACTTAAATAAACATTGGCATTGGTAATCCCTTTTGATGAAGGATCTGAAGGAGTTAGAGACACATTGTTTACCTTTTTGGGTAAATCAAACCATTCCCCATCATTAAGTTTTATTTGAAACCCCTTTAAATTATCGATTCCATCAGGGTCGTCTGCGTCCCAAAACAAAGTGGCAACAAGCAACGCAGTATCACTTGTTGAAAGGGTCTTGTTTAAGGTGATGTTTGGAGGGGTGTTTTTTATTGGAACAGTGAGAGTAGCTGGAGTAAGATCTTTTAGTCCAATATTATCTACAGATCGAACCCAAAATTCTATATCGTTCGTTTCTTGGCCTTCTTCTATGATGAAAACAAATGTGCTATCTGTTTTCGTGGTGTAATGCCAAGTGATTTGGTCTTGAGAAAATTCATAACCTTTTACAAACCCATCGATATCAGTTCCAAACCAAGCTAGGCGCACAGTAGACTTTAATCGTTGTTCTCCAGAAAGATTTATTTCCTTAGGAACAATTATAGTTTCTGGTGCTTGATTTCCATCTTTCTCTCCTTTATTGCAGCCAACAAAAACAGAAAAACTTAAAACTGAAAATATGAAAAGAAGGTTTCTCACAATCAAAAAATAAACCCCAAGCTGCAAGAGCTTGGGGTCATTAGATTAATGTTTTACAATCACTTTTTGACGTGCAACTGTTTCGCCATTTAAATTAGAAAGAGTCAGGATATACATACCATTTTCTAATTCAGAAACATTTAATGCATTATCGTTATCCTTAATTGAAGAAGTAATTACAGCTTTTCCACTTAAATCAATAATAGAAACTGAATATTCCTTTCCATCAGTATTTACAAAAACAACATCATTCGATGGGTTAGGATAAATAGATAGTTCAGCATCATTTGAATAGGTTCTAACAGAAGTAATACCGACATTGATTCCTTTGAAATCGTCGTTATTTCTAGGTAATAACTTCATGTTACTAAAGCTGTAAGTCAATACTCCAATTACAGTATCCATAGAAACGCTATCGGTAACGATAATCTTCTCTACGTTAGCAGGGTAAGGGTTTTTTACTCTAAAACTAGAGTTAACAAAAGAAACTGCAGTTGAAGATTCAAATTCACGTCCGGTAAGAATTCGAGCTCCATTTGCAGGATCATTTTTATCGCGACCAACCAACCACTCTGCAAAACTTGCAGGGTCATCCGCATTGGTGTCAACTACATGCAGTTTTCCATTAGGATTGTATAATCCAATCAATACACTTTCGTATCGTTCATTTCCTTCAAAAGAATAAGAAACTAAACTGTCTGGAATTAAATAAAGTGGCTCAATTGTACCCGTTCCTGTTTTTGAAACATTGGTTACTGATAAAGCTGTCTTGCCAAAATCCTCAAGTACAGTTCCTGTTACAGTTAACTTTTCACCTCTAGCGAAGGTCGTTCCTGCATTTTGAAGCTCGATCCCCGACCATCCTGCAATTGCGTTTTCTTCTTGAATATGAATAATAGCTAAATCTCCTTCAGCACCAGAAGAAGTTACAACACCTGTTACTGTAACTTCATTTCCTAAAAAGATCGAGTTTCCGTTCGGAAATGGAGTGTATTGAACGTCATATATGGTTAATCCATTGTCTCTTACTCTATAACCATAACTTCCAGTTGTTGGATTCGAATTAGGTAGAGCAGTTGTATTCATTGAATCATCAGTAGCCGTTACATAATATCTTACAAAAGTTCCATTTGCTTGAGCTGGAATGGTCGCAGAATAACTGTCTCCAGTGCCCTTTGCCATAGCAACTTTTGTGAAGTTTAGGTCATTTATGTCTGTTCCTGTATTGTAGAATACTGATGCATCAGCTATAACGCCATCAAGGTCTCTAATATTAGCAGAAACAGTTACAGCTTGAGAAGAAGTAGGCGTTTGGAAATCGCGTTTTTTATTAGAAATTTTTGGAGCAGAAGGTCCATAAACATAATGTGAAGCATCAAAAGGATGTAATTCGTATCCTCTACCTGTTGCACCAGTACAGTTATTTTTACTGTGAATTATTATTCCTGAAAGTGTCTTGAAATTATCACCAATAGTTGGGGTAGAAAAAGAACCTGGAAGATTAGTTACAGGGTGAGTATATGCTGGTAATCTTTGAGCAGTAAAGTGATCTCCAACATTTATTTGGTTTCCAGCTTTGTCTTGAACAGTAAAACTTACTCTGTTTCCCGAAAACGGATCTACGGAAACTACATCAACGTCATTGAAAGTAACAAAAGTGCTTTCCCATTGCTCTCCAGTTGTAAGTATGTTGTTTTTAGAACCATCGTTAAAAGTTCCAACAGTTAGAACAGTATCAGAAATGGCAATATTTCTTTTGTAAAGTGTAATTGCGTCATTGGATAGGTCTGGCTCTAGTTGAGTTTCTCCTTGGTACTGACTTAAAGTTCCTACTATTCTTACAGAATCACCTTGTTTTAAGTTTCGAATATTTACGCTGTATTGAGCGTTTGGATCACCTTGCCTTAATCTAATAGATCCATATGGAGTGGGAAAGTTTGACATTGTAACGTGTATGTTATGGCTTTGAGAACCATATAAAGCGCCATCAACAAGGCAGATTCCTGATACGACTACTTTTTTTCCGTCGTAGCGAGATTCGTCATTGCAGTTGCCTAGGTTTGCTTGCGATACCCACTGAGCAGAGTCAATTGATAAAGTATCTAGCTGAGCTTTGGATGCTCCAAAGAATAGTAGACTGATAGAAAAGAGTACAAAATGCTTCATAATTGTTGTTTTAGTTATTTAATAAGCGTGAATTTTCCTTTATAAACTTTATTTGTATTTAAATCTTTAACCGAAAATAAATAGAGACCTCTTGCCACTGCTTGACCTTCAGCACTAATTAAATCCCAGGCATGTTCCCCTCCTGAAAAAACGGTTGATTCATCATCTGAAAATTCTGAAAACCAACCAATATCGTTTCCCGAATAATCTGAGTCATGATCAAATTGATCGACTACATCACCAGCCATATTAAAAATGCTAATAACACATTTTTCTGGTAGGTTGGCGAAAATTAATTTTTTTGTGGTTTGACGCGTACTAAATCCCTCCCATGCTGCCTCTAAGTAATATGGGTTAGGATATGCATAAGGCCCATCTTCTTTACTGTTTTCATTAGGCGGGGTTCCCATAAACACCCTGCTGCTATTGGAAAGTGGAGAAGACTCTAAGGACTCTAGTTTATTGTTTTCATCTCCAGTATCAAAGGCAGTTACAGCACTTATGTATTGCCAACCATTTTGTAAATTCTTTACGGTGTATTTGTACAAATACAAATTATTGTCTCCTTCAAATGTTATGGGTTCAGCCAGTTTTATATCGTTAAATCCGGTTTCAAAAAATAAGCTATCCCCTATTAAATCGTAGACCCCAACTTCTGTTAAAGATTCGGCCGCTTCGATTTTCTCTGCAACGTCAAAACCCAATCGTGAAAGGTAAATACGGTAACCCGCAAAATCTTTTTTTAGACTAATTGGGTCAATACTATTTTCAGCATTCGCTGTCCAGTACAAATTAAGTTCTCCATCTTTTGCAACAACTTTGGTGGTTGGAGCATCTGGTGGTGAAGGCAGAATATAACGATCTAAGTTACCGTTCTGATTTCGGTCTTCAGCAGGTTCAAGTATGCCATTTCCATTTATGTCCTCGCCTAAATATGCAGTCTGAGCCCACTGAGCATTTGCGATTAAATTCTGCTGTTGTACAGCATTGTTATCCCCATTAGGATTTCCGTCTTCGTTCTTTTTTGCGCAAATTATAGCAAAAGCGATATCAATCGATTCGCCCGGATTCAAAGTAGCAAAAGGACCTACACTTAATAAGTCGGAACGATTTCCTGGTGCATTTAAAATTTCATGAATATATGTACCGCTGTGTTGGTTGTTTGAATCGTTTTTTTCTGACCAATCTTCTCTCCAGTTGAGACCTGCAGTCATTTTTCTATATTTTTTTGCATCATCACCGGGGGAAAATAGTAATGGAAGACTTGTATTGCCCCAAGTCCAAGCATTGTAATGTGCTTTAAAGTTAGGATTGATAACTGGGTGGTAATATGTTCCTTCAGATTCGGCACCTAGGAATTTGTGAGAAAAGTAGCTTTCTGTAAAACCAGGATCCCCTGTATTATCATAACAATAAGCAAGATTTAATGAATCATTGTATCCATTTCCTCCACGATTATAAAACTCAGTTCCTCCGCTACCTGCAGGTGCAACATTTACATTTCTAACAACCGCGTTAGCAAACATACCAACATGCACAGAGTCTAAAATATCTTCTCCAACATTGGTTATTTTATAATTGAGAATAATAAAGAAGTTGCTGAAAGCGTAATTCCAGTTGTAGGTTTCTAAATGAACATCTAAACCCAGTCTAGTGTGATTGTCAATAATAAGTTCTGTACCTGGAATTTTTATGTTGTTTTCAGAAAAATCCATTATAAAATCCTGGTGAGAAACTGCTGCCGGATTATATACACGACTGTTAAACAAACTACTTCGCTCTTTGATAGCAGCATTAGGTTGAGAAGTAAATTCATAACCTTGAGTTGAAGGTGAAAAACCTCTTGAATTATCGAATGCAGTGCTACTCACGTTAGCAGAACCACGCAAAGTAGCTCCAATCCACAATCCAGCTTCAAATAGATGCTCTACTCCTGAGCTACTCGGATACTTACAAGAAGGGACATCCGGATAATTACCCTTAAATGCATTTCCAAATAGTCCAATATTGCTAATCGTTAGCGCAACTTCTGAAGCATCCGTAGTTCGTTCACTTTGTCCCATAGAAAACTGCGTGGAGAGCAGTGCTATAAAAAATGATATTAAACGAAAGGAATTCATCTGCTATGGAAGTACAATTTTGAAGTTTGTTATTTGACCTGAAATAGAATTTGTTGTCCGAATAATATATAGACCCGCTGCAAGGCTTGAAGTAGATAATATAGCAGTTTGACTCGCTAATCTAGAAAGTGTTTCTATTTTGTTTCCAGCAGAACTGTAGACCTCAACAATATAAGTAGATTCTTGAGCTCCTCCTGCAATTTGAATTTCTCGATTTGAATTTACCCAAAGTTTAAGCTGTGGAATAATTTGGTTTTTCTCGACTGAATTTGGGGATTGCCCAAATAAAACTTCTACCTGAATTACCACAGGTAAGTGATCACTCATGTTATATAAAGCATCAATAACTGCAGCTGGTGCTGAGTTGTTTTGAGGGGAATCCAAACGACCATTAAACCGCTTGCCATCTTGCCCAATGGCTTTGTATGTATCAGGAATATATTGAACACTTCCTCTTCCTGACATAATATATTGTGAGGCTAGAATAAAGTCGAATCTATCATCCATTCCGCCACCACTATAACAACCTCCAGACGTATGTGTGCTTTGAGTGTGAACATCGGCAAATGAGCTGTTGTTTCCCCAACTGCCAATACGATTAACTGGGTCTTTAAAGTTGTATGAGGCTGAAGTCCAATCAGTAAAATGCTCAAAAGCACCTTCTGAATTTGTATAAAGATTTAAATCACCGCTCAAAATATAATTTCCAGGTTGTTTATTCGCTTCAATGTGTTTCATGATTCCTTCCGCAGCAATTTCACGCTGAGCTTTATCTGCGGAACTACTGCTAGCTTTTAAATGCATTGTTAGTAAATACGTTGAAGGCGTATCCAGTTGGTTGTAATTTGGAGAAAGATTAGTGGACAGAAACTGAAGTTCATAAAAATCAACCGCTCTAACTATGCTAGTTCCATTGCCAGCAGTAGTTATTTTTTCTTGACCAACGACTTTGACTTTTTTAGTGTTATAAAAAAGCATATTGCAAATAATCTGTGAGCCTGATTTTTGTAGAACAGTCAATTCGTATTTTTCTTCAGAACTGTTCAAAACTAAATCACGAATACGTTTTGCATAACTTGCATCACATCCCATTTCATTTACGGTGAAAATATCGGGTTTTACATGATTAACAATCCGCTTTAAATAGGTGTCTTTGTCGTTTACATTGTTGTTGTTTACCGTGCAGAATTGGGTGGGTTCGCCATAATACAGCAGGTTATAGTGCATTATAGTTACAGTATCCTTCACCTGGCCTTTTCCAGTATTGAAAAGGAAAAATGCTGTCAATAGTGTAAGCCAATTTGTGAAATGCATCTCTTTTTTACCCATCGTTTTCGGCTACAAAATTAAGGGGTTTATTTTGTTTAATGACAGGTATTTATTAACTATGTATTATCTTGTTGAAGAACTAAAAATAACCTTTAACAAATCTTTGACGAACTTGAGCATTCCTACCTGCAAAGCATAAATTATATTCGTGCTTCATAAAATTTAAAAGTGTCAGATTCTATTGTCATAATTCCTACCTACAATGAGATAGGTAATATCGAAAAAATGTTGCGAACTGTTTTTGGTTTGTCAAAGGAATTTGATGTTCTAATCGTGGACGACGGATCTCCTGATGGCACAGCCGCGAAAGTTAAGGAGCTTCAAAAGGAATTTGGAGCAAGACTACTTTTGTCAGAGAGAGAGGGTAAGCAAGGGCTAGGCACAGCTTACATTCATGGTTTTAATATTTCATTAGAAAAAGGCTATGAGTTCATTTTTGAAATGGATTGTGATTTCTCTCACGACCCAAATGACCTATTGAAATTGTACGTTGCCTGTGCAACCCAAGGTGCTGATATGAGTGTAGGTTCCCGATATATTAAAGGAGGAAAAATTAGAAACTGGCCAATTGGCCGAATTTTGATGTCCTACTTTGCTTCGGTTTACGTCCGGTTAATTCTTTGGTTTAATGTGAAAGATACCACAGCTGGATTTGTTTGTTACAAAAGAAAGGTCTTGGAAACTATTGATTTAGTAGGGATTCGGTTTGTTGGCTATGCATTTCAAATCGAAATGAAGTATACCGTTCATAGAAACGGGTTTAAAATAAAAGAAGTTCCAATCACATTTATTGACCGAGTTATTGGTGAATCAAAAATGAGTTCACGAATTTTTAAAGAAGCGCTTTTTGGAGTGCTCATCATGAAAGGAAAACGCGTTTAGCATGTCATACATACTCAAGAACGCTTCTATCGTAAACGAAGGAAGTATTTTTCAAGGATCGATTAGAATAAATAACGATCTAATTGCAGAAATTTCAGAACAAAACATAATCCCAAAAGGCGGTGAAACGGTTATTGATTTAACCGGTAAACATATTATCCCAGGTTTGATTGATGATCAAGTTCATTTTCGAGAACCAGGCCTCACGCATAAGGCAGAAATTTTTACAGAATCAAGAGCGGCTGTGGCAGGTGGAATAACTTCCTTTATGGAAATGCCCAATACAGTGCCAAATGTACTTACACAAGAGTTACTTGAAGATAAATACAAAATAGCTGCAAAACGCTCTTTGGCGAATTACTCTTTTTATATGGGTGCCTCCAATGATAATATTGAAGAGGTATTAAAGACGGATCCAAAAACAGTTTGTGGTGTTAAGGTATTTATGGGCTCTAGCACAGGGAACATGCTGGTTGATAATGAAACTGCACTTAGAGCATTATTTAGCCAATGTAAAATGCTTATCGCCTCCCATTGCGAAGATGAAGACACGATTCGTGCTAATTCTTCAGCATACAAAGAAAAGTATGGGAATGACGTCAAGTTTAGTATGCACCCAGAAATTAGATCAGCGCAAGCATGCTATTTATCAAGCTCATTTGCAGTAGGTTTAGCCAAAGAATATAATACTCGATTTCACATATTGCATATTAGTACAGAAAAAGAGCTTTCTTTATTTGACAATTCATTGCCCTTAAAAGAAAAGCGAATTACGGCGGAAGCATGTGTCCACCATTTGTGGTTCGATCAAAGCCAGTACGAAGAAAAAGGAGCTTTAATAAAATGGAATCCTGCAGTTAAGTCGGCTCAAGATAGAGATGCAATTTTTCAAGCAGTTTTGGATGATAAAATCGACGTTGTTGCAACAGACCATGCACCTCATACTTTAAAAGAGAAAAGTCTAGATTATTGGAGAGCGCCATCGGGTGGGCCATTGGTGCAGCACGCATTAGTTTCAATGATAGAACATTACAAAAACGGAAAGATAAGCTTGGAGCGGATAGTTGAAAAAATGTGTCATGCTCCAGCCGATATGTTTGACATTGATAACCGCGGTTACATCAAAGCGGGGTTTAAAGCTGACTTGGTGATTTTGGACTTAGAAAATGAATGGGAGGTTACCAAAGACAATATTCTTTATAAGTGTGGCTGGAGCCCCTTCGAAGGACAGGTATTTAGATCTCAAGTCGAGAAAACTTTTGTGAATGGAAATTTGGTATATGACCTAAAAGGTAACCCAAAAGATAGTTTTCATGAAATTGCAAATGGTGAACGTTTAACATTTGCCCGGTAAATGCGAAATCTAGCACTCACATTAGTCTTAGCAACTTTTACAATTTGTGGATGTACGGATATAGAACCTAAAATTTATCGTGAAGTCCCAAGTGGTTTGGTAGATAAAGAAGAACTGGTCAAAATTCTTTACGATTTACAGCTTATACAAGCCGCCTACAAGGGAAGAACGCATAATGATACCATTGCAGAGCAAACTAGAAACGCAAGAACGATTGCTTTACTGGAGAGGCACAACTTAACTCAATCGGTGTTTGAGTCCAGTATGGAATATTACCACCAATCTCCCGATGATATGGAGGAGATTTACGGTGAGGTAATTACAAAGCTTAACATGAAAATCACTCAACTGGAAGAAAAGATAGATTAAGGTGAAACTTTGCTACTTATTCTGAATTAAACTAAGTACTTAAAATTAATTATTGGATTCGAGTGTAAGGAGAACTAAGTGAGATTAGCATATAACTTAAGTTTAAATCGTATTGAGTTTCTTACAGCAATTTAGATTCTATTTCTAACGTAATGAGATTGCACAATTTGATCTAAGAAAACTTCAGTTTTGTTGTGACTAAAACTCAATTCTTTGGGCAATAAATCAAATAAAGGAAATCCACCACCTAGTAAAATCGGAATCGTGGTAATGATAAGTTCGTCAATTAGATCAGCTTTTAAAAAAGATTGAACAGTTCTGCCACCATCAATATATAATCTGAAATATCCTTGTTTGTGAATATTGGAAACAATTGATTGAGGAGTGCCAGATAGCAGGGTGACTTTGTTTTTTAAATTAGAGGCAATTTCTTTAATAGTACTGCTCAATACGAAAACATGAACATGGTAAGGCCATTCTCCGTCAAATCCGCAGACGGTTTCAAAGGTGGTTCTTCCCATAACAATGGCATCAACATTTTTTATAAACTTATCATAACCCATTTGGTGATTATTTGGGTTTGGTATCGCATGCAACCAGTCAAGACTTCCGCTCTTATCTGCAATAAAACCGTCTAGGCTTTTTCCAATGAACACAATGTTTTTAGATGCCATATTAATTGATTTTCTGAGCTTTCAAAAACACCTCGCAGGTGTCAGCAATACATTTTTCGATTGGTATAAAGTCATGCTCAATTGCCGACAATAACTTCCGATTCGAGTATTGCTGAGTTGAATTTGCACTTCTTGAAGAGTCTCTAGTTATTAAAGGGCTTGAGCCTGATATTATTGCCCAAATTTCAGCGGTTAAACCTGCTAAATAACCCATGAATGGAGTGGCTAAATACTTTGCAAGAGATTTGTTTAAACCCTTAGCTATCAGGTTCATTATTTCTCGAAAGGATCGATTTTCAGAGAACACTAAAAAGCGCTCACTCGAAATTGAACTTTCTGCAAGTTTGATTGCTATTTGAGCAACATCGCGAACATCAACAAAAGCGTTTCCTCCTTTGGTGTAAAACTGCAAACCGTTATAAACAGTACTAAACATTCTTGTGCTACTGGTTCCCCACTTACCTGGGCCTAAAACTACTGCAGGGTTTAGTATTACAGTGTTTAATCCTTCTTCAATGCCACGCCAAACCTCCCGTTCTGCATAGTGTTTAGAGAAACTATAACTCCCGTTTTTATTATCCGGACCCCACTCGTTAGACTCATTAATTACCTTGGTTTTAGGCTGTTTACCAATAGCTGATGTGGAACTGATATAAATGAATTTTTTTGGTTTTATTACCAAAGCAGCATCAACTAAGTTGCTAGTACCTTCAATATTTGTTTCAATTAACTCTGAACGATCGGAACTGTCGAAAGAAACTAATGCGGCAGCGTGATAAATTCGCTCGCAGTTCTCTAAATGCTCAACGAGCACATTAATATCGGATAAACTCCCAGCAACCCATTTTATGTTATTGAATTCTGAATGAAGATTATTACGAATAAAAAGTTCTTTTACAACTGATAAGTCTGTGCTTGCTCTTTTAAGCGCAACGATAGGCTCTCCTTTTTTGGCCAACTCCAAAAGAATATGACTACCAACTAAACCAGAACCGCCTGTTACAAAATTCACTTTTCAAAGGTAGAGTAACGAATTTGAAAGAGATTCTAAAAAAGATACAAAAGGTTCACTTTGTCTAAGTTTCATTAAATGCATTTCTATCTTTGCGACTGCAAAAAAAATAGATTGATGAGTTTTATTGAAGAATTAAGATGGAGAGGCATGTTACACGACATTATGCCAGGGACAGAAGAAGCCTTAAATAAGGAGTCTGTTGGCGGGTATATTGGGTTTGACCCTACAGCCGATAGCCTGCACATTGGTTCTTTAGTTCAAATTATGATTCTATTACATTTTCAGCGTGCCGGACACAAGCCTATTGCTTTAATTGGTGGTGCAACAGGAATGGTTGGCGATCCATCAGGTAAGACTAAAGAAAGAAACTTATTGACTAAAGAGCAAATTGATATAAACCTCAATGGAATTAAAAATCAATTGGAAAAGATTTTAGATTTTAACCCTGAAACTAAAAACCACGCTGAACTAGTAAATAATTACGATTGGTTTGGTGGAATTTCTTTTTTGGATTTTATAAGAGATGTTGGCAAGCATATTTCAATCAATTATATGCTGGCTAAAGATGCTGTAAAAAGTAGAATGGAAACAGGCCTTTCTTTTACTGAGTTTTCATACCCTTTGATTCAGGGATATGATTTTTTTGTATTGAATAGAGATAAGAATTGTAAAATTCAACTGGGTGGATCTGATCAATGGGGGAATATTGTAACAGGTACCGAATTGATTAGAAGACTCGGTGGAAGTGATGCTTATGCAGCAACAACACCATTAATTACGAAAGCTGATGGGAGCAAGTTTGGAAAGTCGGAAGGTGGGAATGTTTGGTTAGATCCTAAGAAAACTTCACCTTACAAATTTTATCAATATTGGATAAATGCTTCCGACGAAGATTCGGAGAAATACGTTAAAATTTTTACGCTCAAGACCAAAAAGGAGATTGATGTGCTCATTGCTGAGCATAAGACTGCTCCACATTTGAGAATTTTACAAAAAGAGGTAGCGAGAGATATTACTATTCGCGTGCATTCTGAAGAAGATTTGAACGTTGCTATTGAAGCTTCAAATATTTTGTTTGGAAAATCGACATCTGAGTCATTATCTAAATTGAGCGAAGAAGATTTTCTTGCAGTTTTTGATGGAGTTCCTCAGGCTGATGTCTCTAAGGCTTTATTGGGGAATGATGAATTGCTGTTATCGGAAGTTGCTGTGGCGCAAACTAGTTTTCTTCCATCAAACGGTGAATTTAGAAGAGCAATTAAGGAAAACTCTTTCAGCCTAAATAAAGATAAAGTGCGTGATGATGTTACAATATCTAAATCGAACTTGATAGTTGGAAAGTACTTGTTGCTGCAAAGAGGTAAGAAGCAATATTTTATTGCAAAGTTTGTCTAGATAGTTATTGAATCATAAGATTGCAACCCCTAACGTCACTCTCGTCGAAACGCCCTAGAATTTCGAAAGTTCCGTTTTTATAAACTTTACCTAAATCTTGTGTTTGAATAAAAGCACAGGAATCAATATTGGCCAGATCGATAATATTTATACCTCCAGTTTTCCCAGGTTGACAATAGGAGAGGGGGTCTGTAGTTTGTCGAACTAGAATTTTCATCCAAGATGGCGTTTCGAAAATTCCATTGCCTTTGGAATATGCCTGACTTAATAATTCAGTCATTCCGTACTCAGAATGAATTTTATTGATTGAAAAAGAAGATGAAAGTTGCGAGTGAACTTCTTCTCTTATCATTTCTTTTCGTCGACCTTTCATGCCACCTGTTTCCATGATAATTGCATGTGACAAATCTATTTTGCACTTTTCTGCAAAGTCTAGTAGTCCGAAAGTAACACCAATAAGAATTGTTTTTCCATGATACGGTTTGTTTAATTCATGAATGAGTTTTGCTTCATGATTCAAGTAAAAGCCTCCCGCATTTTCATCACTAACTGAAATAAAATATTCAACCATATCAATTAGGGAAGAACCTTCACGTTCTAGATAGCTTGGTAATAAAGCAAGAATTCTAAACCCTTTTAGTGATCCATATTGCGCCTCAAATGCTTTTTCACAAACTTTTAAGTACCAGTCTTTTTGTTTTACAAAATGCTTACTGGGCTGACTTTGTGTAGTTCCTGAACTTGAATAAACTACTTCCGGGATAAAGGTTTTAGTTTTTATCTCATGACTTTTAAAAAATTGAATGGGTAAAAAAGGGATTTCGGAAATCCTTATAGGTTGCTTGTTTTTTAAAATAAGATCGCAATATGCTTTGTAAACAGAACAATTCTTTCGTTGATAACCAAATAATTCCAATGCAATATGTTCAAATTGCTCTGTATCATTAATTGTAAGAATGGAATTACGAATAAAGGTCATTGTTCCGAATGAAACCTCAATGCCAAATTATATCCTAGCCCTATTGGAAGGTGGTGTAGCCAAAAGTTCTTCTTCAGGTACAGTATTGTACAATAAATGCCCGTCCTTGTTTTTGAAAACAACATCGTACTTCTTCTGTTTTTTCTTGTACACTTGTTTTTCGATTAACATTGGCATATGGTCAGCTTTGAAATACACGATTTCTCCAACTTCATAGTTGAATTCTTCTCCTTCTGGCAATCCACCAAGCATAGAACAAGCCTGTAAGGCTACAATTGAAATTGTAATTAAAAGAGTCTTACCTAGATTTTCCATAATGCAACCATCAACTTTAAATACAAAGTTAACAAAACCTAATTGCCTAAAAGGTCTCAATTAATGCGTAATATTAACAACCAAATCTGCAGTAGTGTTTTGTAGTTTTGTGAACATGCGTTTAAACAAAGTACTAATAATTGTAATGGTTTTATTTCTTGTGTCTTGTAAGAAAGAAACTTGTGATGAAATTGTTCCAGCTATTTCATTGATTAGCGCGGATAGGTCAGCAACTAACACTATAATAAAAGTTCAGGTGAGAGATTGCGATGGAGATATTGGCCTTAGTGATAATGATACCGCTGGAAGAAATAAATACAATGCTTTCGTTGATATCCGACCTTTTATCAATGGAAATTGGGCGAATGAAACTGTAAATTATGTTGATTCTAGCATAATAACTGCATTTAATGATTCAATATTTGTGCCCGTAGATACCATTTATGACACACTCAATTTCTATTATAGAATTCCTATTGTTGAGAATAATAGTATATCTGACATCTACGATGCTGAGGTTGAGCTTGATGTTATAGCATCAGATTTTGGTTTTGATACGTTTAGGATGGAGGTTAAAATTAGAGACCAAGCATTCAATACTTCGAATACAGTTGTAACAGAGCAAATGATAGTGCAGCCATAAAATGATAAGGATTTTCGTTAATTATTTAGATTGTTTTTACCGTTCCCAATTAGGAAAAATAATTTAGTTTAGAAATCTTAAAATTTACCATAAAAAAGCTATAATAGAATTAGACGGTCTTTCCAAAAATGAAGTGATATCTTCTAGGGAAACACATGGTTCTAATGCTTTAACGGAGCATTCTTCGGCTACATTTTGGGATAAACTAATTGAGAACGTTAAAGATCCAATGATCCTAATATTAATTGCGGCGTTGGTTGTGGTTATATTTTTATCATTCATGGGTTATACGGAATGGTATGAAGGGGTAGGAATTGCTGTTGCAGTTGCGTTAGCAACTTTAGTTAGTACATTCTCTGAATTTAAAAATGAACAGACTTTCCAAAAACTTCAAGAAGAGGCCTCAAAGATTTTTCTCAATGTTTTCAGGGACGGTGAATTGTGTTTGACGCCAATAGATCAAATTGTTGTCGGGGATTATATTTTTCTTCAACCAGGAGATAAAGTTCCAGCCGATGGGTCCGTATTTTACGGTTCAATGAAAATTAACCAAGCAATGCTAAATGGCGAAGCCGAACCAGTTACCAAAATCAAAGGTGATGCAAACCTCCAAGACATAGGTGATAAAAGCGGTATGTTTAGAGGTACCATTGTTGAAGATGGAGAAGGTGTTTTATTGGTGCAGGTAGTTGGAGATCAGACTCACTTTGGAAAGCTTGCTCAGGCTTTAAAAACTGAAGATAGGACAGGACCGTTGAGGGTTAAGCTTTCTATTCTAGCGGATCAAATTGCAAAATTCGGATATATTGGAGCACCTCTGATAGCTATGGCTTTTATGTTTAAGATTTTGGCCATCGATCATGGGATGGATTTGTCGGGCTATTTTGCTCAAGATTGGCATCTTTATTTAAAGGATATTATGACGGCCGTTATTTTAGCGGTAATCATTGTTGTGGTGGTTGTGCCTGAGGGCTTGCCAATGATGATAGCGATTGTACTTGCTCAGAATATGCAAAAGCTATTGAAAAGTAAAGTATTAGTCCGGCAATTGCTGGGAATTGAAACCGCGGGTTCATTGAATTTATTGTTCAGTGATAAAACGGGTACCATAACTAAAGGACAGTTAGAAGCAGTAGGTTTTATTGGAATTGATGAGGCCGAGGAAAATAATACTCACGAGTACAAAACGATAGAAGATATACCTAGTGCAATTAGTGATTCTTTGCACATGGCTATTAGAGAAAACACTTCTTCTATAGTAAACAGAAAAGCTAAAAATGAAAATGAACGCATATTAGGAGGGAATTCAACTGACCGAGCTCTATTGAAATTCGTCAAAGCAGATCAAACTGAATTTAAGTCTCCTGTAGTTGAAACAAGAGTTCAAATCTTATTCTCGTCAGCTAGAAAATACAGCGCACAAGAGGTTGTGCTGAGTTCAGGCGAATCGCTTACTTTGATTAAAGGAGCAGCTGAGAGAATTTTAGAAAATTGTTCATTTTACACAGATTTAAGTGGTGAGCGAAAACCACTTTCCGAAAAGTTATTGGCTAATTTGACTGAACAGTTGGACGAAAAGGCAAACAACGGTGTCAGGTTAATTGGTGTTGCTACTACTACAAAGCCTGCTTCGGAAGATAATATACCAGAAGAAATGTCTCTATTAGGCTTTAGTTTGATTCGAGATGAACTTAGGCCAGATGCAAAAGCTGCAATTGCAGAGTTGCAGTCTGCAGGAATTCAAACAGTTATGTGCACTGGAGATCGTCACGGGACAGCTGTGGCTATTGCAAAGGAATGTGGGTTAATTGAAATTGAGGATTATGTTGCTATAAGCTCCGTTGAGTTAGATAAGATGTCGGATGAAGAATTAAAACTGGTTATTCCAAAATTGAGGGTAATATCTAGATGTTTGCCAAATGATAAAACTCGTCTTGTTAATGTTAGTCAGTCTTTAGGTCTTGTTGTTGGCATGACTGGAGATGGTGTTAATGATAGCCCTGCTTTAAGTAAATCGGATGTTGGTTTTGCACTTGGTAGTGGAACTGAGGTGGCGAAGGAAGCTTCTGATATTGTGGTGCTGGATGACAACATTCAGTCAATAGCTAATGCCGTTCATTACGGTAGAACTATTTATCGTTCTGTACAAAAGTTTATCACCTTTCAACTCTCAGTTAATGTTAGTGCAATATTTTTAGCATTTATCGGTCCATTTTTGGGTTTCGAATTGCCGCTTACCATGATTCAACTGTTATGGATAAATTTAATTATGGACACACTAGCTGCTCTTGCATTTAGTGGTGAGCCTCCTTTGATTAAGCATATGAACGAACGGCCAAAGTCAAGAGAGGAAAGTATTATTTCAAAAGAGATGTGGAGCTCTATTTTGTTCAACGGCTTCTATATTGGTGTCTTGTGCGTTGTATTTCTTACCACTCCAGTTTTTAAGTCCATTTTTATAAGAATTGACGATCCTGCGCTCAGCCAATTGGCATTTCTGACTGCGTTCTTTTCCTTGTTTGTTTTGCTTAATAACTCCAATAAATTTAATGTAAGGGTTGAGGAATTAAACCTATTTGACCACATTATGGAGAACAAAGGATTTCTACAAGTTGTGGCTGTAATATTTATTGTTCAGTTTGTTCTGACCGAAATTGGAGGAGATATGTTCAGGACAACAACCATGAGTATTACTGAATGGTTTTGGGTGCTTGGGCTTTCCTTCTCAATCATTCCTGCTGACTTGCTTAGAAAAGCAATTTTTACAAAAAGAGGCTGATAATTTAAACTACTTCAGCAACAACAAAAGTACTTCCACCTACAAAAATCAAGTCATTTTCAGCTGCTTTACTTTTAGCTGTAAATAGAGCTTGACTTACTGTAGAAAAACTTTGGTAATGCAGTCCAATTTCGTCTGCTATTCGGGTTAATTCACTTACTGTTAATGCGCGTGGTATTTTTGATTGACATAAATAGTATTGAGCATCTTTAGGGAATAAGTTCAATATTTCTTTAACTTTTTTGTCATTTACAAAGCCTAATACCAAGTGCAACTTATTTTTAGGAGTTTCTTTTAATTGCTCAATAACATAACCCAAGCCCTCATTGTTATGTGCAGTATCACAAATAATTAAAGGGTTTGATTGTAAAGTTTGCCACCTCCCTTTTAGTCCTGTATTAATGCCCACTTTAAATAGTCCCGTCTTAATGTTTTGATTGGAAACTGATATTCCTTGGTTAATAATAGTTGGTAATAGCGCAGTAACTCCTTTTTGGTTATTAAGTTGATAAGCCCCTTTTAAATCTGATTTATAGGTCATTTTTATTACTTGATCTGCAAAGCATATTGGGCTCTCTACTTCTTTTGCTTTTCTAATGAAAATTTCAGATACTTCAGGTTGAGTTTCACTAATGACTATTGGAGTATGTGGTTTTATTATTCCCGCCTTTTCTCTTGCTATTTTCTGTTTTGTATCGCCTAAAAACTGTTGATGATCGAGGCCAATATTTGTAATTAAACAGGCTATTGGAGATATGATATTTGTAGAGTCTAAACGGCCGCCTAAACCAACTTCTATTATTGCTATGTCTACATTTTCAGATCTAAAATAGTCGAAACATAAACCAACGGTCCACTCAAAGAATGAAAGATTCCAGTTTTCAAATATTGTTCTGTGTTTTTCCACAAAATGGCAAACAAATTCTTCTGAGATTTCATGACCATTTATCTTTATACGCTCTCTAAAGTCTTTCAGGTGAGGTGATGTATAGAGTCCTACTTTGTAACCCGCTTCTTGGAGAATTGATGCCATCATATGTGAAGAGCTTCCTTTCCCGTTAGTTCCACCTATGTGTATTGTTTTAAAGTATTTATGGGGGTTACCTAAATAATTATCAAGGAGAATTGTATTGTCTAAGTTCGCTTTGTAAGCAGCTTTTCCTTCTCGTTGGTACATTGGGAGCTGTGAGAAGAGGTATTTTAATGTTTCGGGGTAGGTCATACAAACCTATTCAATTTATTAATTTAAATCGAAATGGTAGGTTATGCTTCCTATCTGCATTTCAGGGGCTTTCGTGTCAGGTTGCCATTTGGTTTTCATAGCAGCATCTTTTGCTTTATTTACGAGGCAAGGAGCAGTGTTTGTGCTTCCCTTTAGCTGCAATTTGGCATTAAGTGTTTTGCCCGTGCGATTTACTCTAATACTGATCACCACAATTCCGTATTCTTCGCATTGATAGTCTGGTTTAATTTTTTCCAAAGCAGAACGGTTTCCGAGGCTGTAGTTTCCTCCTCCAGAGCCACCTGCTCCGCCAGTATAGGAGTTTCCATTTTTATCACCTCCAGCTTTACCCTTATCGCCTTTCTTATCTTTGTCGTCTCCTTCTGAACCACCTGATTTTTTATCAAAAGCATTTTCCAATGCATTTTTTAATTTATTGTCGATAGTTTTTTCTTTTTCAACAGGATCTTTTTTAGAATCTGATTTAGTGCTATTTGGGTCTTCTATTGGAGTCTTTTCAGTTGTTTTTTCAGGATCTTTTTTAGGTAGTACTTCAATCGTTTCAACTTGATCTTGAGTTATAGCCTGATCTTCAGAAGATTCTGATGGATTGCTTTCAGTTGGTTGGTCTTCAGCTACTGGTTGCTCTTGAGCAGTTTCTCCAACTTGGTCTGGTTGAATTTCTCCACTTCCTTCTGCTGTTGAGCCAAGGTTAAGCAGCATTCCACTTTCAGGTCGAGGAGTAGGGTAAGTTAGACCATAAATTGCAAATAAAATGAGCAAGATTAAATGGACCAGTATAGTGCCAATTAGCCCTCTCTTTTTATCTTTTGTATCAAAGTATGCCATCTATTTAGCCCTTGTTGCAAGCACCAACTCGTATTTGTTTCGGTTTGCAATATCCATAATTTTAACCGCATGTTCTAATGCAACCGTTTGATCGCAGTGTAATACAATACCCGGTTTTTCCGCTTGTCCAACGGCATTAATTATGCCGCTTTCCAAGGACTCAGTAGAAATCAAATTACCATTTATATAATATTGAATATCAGGAGATATTGAAACTGAAACGGTTTGAGGGGAAGTAGTTTTGGCTGCACTTTTTGGAAGTAGCACCTTTAGCGCATTTGGACTAACCATTGTAGAAACAATGATGAAAAATATAAGGAGCAGAAAAACAATGTCTGTCATTGATGACATTGAAAAACTTACACTAACTTTATTTCTAGATCCTATAGCCATAGCTGCTCTATTAACTTGTTAATTGGTGATTTATTTTATTGGCTCTTGAAGTAAGTCCATAAACTCAATGGAAGTTGCCTCCATTTTGTGAACTACTTTATCAACTTTAGCCACAAGAGTATTGTATCCAACATAGGCTATAATTCCAATAACTAAGCCTGCAGCAGTAGTCACCATTGCTTGCATAATACCTCCAGAAAGATTTGATATCTCTACACTATTCCCGGCCGAATACATTTCGTGAAAAGTGTTTATCATTCCAATTACAGTTCCTAAAAAGCCAATCATGGGAGCCGCGCCAGCGATAGTAGCCAAAGTTGAGAGTGACTTCTCAAGATTATAAATCTCGAGCTTTCCCACATTTTCGATAGAAGCAGAAATATCACCCAAAGGTTTCCCTATTCTATTTACTCCTTTGAGCAGCATTCTTGCAAAAGGAGTGGTTGTTTTTTTGCAAAGTTCTTGTGCAGATTGCATTTTCCCCTCATGAATAAAGTCTTTCATCTTGTTCATGAAGGAAGGGTCTAAGGATTGAGCTTTCTGAATAGCTAAAAATCGTTCAATGAAAATGTAGATAGCTATTACCGATAGGATTCCTAACGGGCCCATGATGAATATTCCGCCACCGGCAATTAAATCTAAAACAGATAACGTTCCAGTTGTTGCTATTTCCTCAGCTCCTTGAGCAGCTGCAGCAGTATCAGAGGCAACGGTGATTTGTAAGAAAAACGGTTTAATCATGATCTTTTAAATTAAGTTTTGAGCCTAATTGACAAAGATGATGGATTGGATAGGCTAGTGTGACCTATCTAAGTTTTTATTCTCACATTGAAGTGTTAATTGCTTCGAAGGACTTTCTACTAAAGCCCAATGAAATAAAATGCAAGAGAGCCTGCTAAATAGCCTGTTAAAGCTAACCAAGAAATGTTTTTAAGATACCAGAAAAATGGTATGCGCTCCATTCCCATGGCAACAACACCAGCTGCAGAACCAATTATGAGCATACTTCCTCCAGTACCAGCCGCAAAAGCAATAAAATGCCAAATAGGATTATCTGTAGGGAAGTCGGCCATAGAAAACATACCCATACTGGCAGCGACTAACGGCACATTATCGATAATAGCCGAGCTTACTCCTAAGAGCATTACAAAAACATTATTATTCATAGCAGATTGCACGCTTTCGCCAAACATAAACACCATACCTAAAGACTCTAACGCTGCAACGGTCATTAATATCCCTAAAAAGAATAGGATGGAAGGCATTTCTATTTTAGAAAGCGCTTTGAATGTTGGACTAGCCGAGTGCTCTCCGTCTTGTGTTCCAATCGTATTCATGCTGAATTCTGTATTGCTAATTATTTCAGCAATAAGCACAATAATTGACAAGGATAACATCATACCCATATATGGAGGAAGATGCGTTACAGTCTTAAATATTGGCACAAATATGATCATTCCCAATCCAGTGTAAAGCATTAATGGGCCTTTTGGGTTCTGCTTTTGGTCTGAGGCATCAATTTCAAATTTTCCTCTAAAAGCAGGTAAAAATCCAGCCAGGACAGTTGGAACAACCATGCATATTAAAGAAGGTATAATGAGCAATTGAAATAATTTTATAGAAGTAACTTTATTGCCCATCCATAGCATTGTGGTAGTTACATCTCCAATTGGAGACCATGCTCCACCAGCATTTGCTGCAATAATAATTAGGCCAGCATACCAGATTCTATCACTATTTTTAGAAAGCAGCTTTCTTAAAATTGTTATTAAAACAATTGTGGCCGTTAGGTTATCAATAATTGCGGATAGAATAAAGGCTAAAATTGCCATTATCCATAAAAGGGTCTTTTTATTATTTGTTTTTATGAACCGCTTTATTGTTGAGAAACCATCAAAGTGATCAATAATTTCAACAATGGTCATTGCTCCTATAAGGAAAATTAGTATTTCGCATGTTTTACCGAAATGGTGCAGCAAGGTTTCTTCCATTAAATGAAGGCGTTGTGCATGGTCAAGTAGCTTATAGTCGATGCTCCCGCTTGTTCCATCCATCAATTGATGACTAGCAGGGTCAAACCAAGCCGTAAAACCATCTAAGCCAAAAGCAATACAAGCCCATGCCAATCCAGTCATTAATAAGGCTGGTGCGACCTTGTCAATTCCTGTAGAGTGCTCAAGTGTGATACCTAAGTACCCTAAAACGAATATGACAACAATTGCAATTTCCATGATTTGAATTTTCCGATTTTAATTAAACCAATTGGTTCAACGCTATTTCAAAAGCAGTTTTAGCAATTCCAGTTTTAGAGTTATTCGCATTATGCGCTTTTTGAATTGCACCTTTTATGATATTTGAGGTGTCTTTGAAAATCGCCTGATCACTCATATCAACATGATCTTGTTGCATTAAGTAGCAAAATACTCTAGCCATTCCGCAATTAGAGATAAAATCAGGAATTACTGAAACATGATTATCAGTAAAATCTGCAATTGAGCCAAAGAATATTTCAGGATCTGCAAAAGGAACATTTGCGCCAGCCGCTACTACCTCCATTCCACTTGCTACCATTCTGCTTACCTGATCTTGCGTAATTAACCTAGACGCTGCACAAGGAATAAAAACTTCGGCAGGAATGTCCCATATTTTTGAGTTTACCTCGTCAAATGAAAGCATGTTGTCTGCAACTAATTTATTGCCTTCTTTTTTATTGAATAGTTCGGTGATTTCTTCAAATGAATAGCCTTCTTCTTTTATGAAACCTCCATCTCTATCGATAATTCCGACAATTTTTGCTCCGCTTTGAGCTAAATAAAAAGCACCTGCAGAGCCAACATTACCCCAACCTTGAACTATAACTCGTTTTCCAGCAAGTTTTCCTCCGTATACAGCGTAATAATGTTTTACGGATTCAGCTACTCCGTAACCGGTAATCATGTCAGCAACAACATATTTTCTGTTAACATCAGGAGAGAAGTTGGTGTCTTCTATTTCTTTTAAAACGCCCCTTCTTAACTGACCTATACGATTAATTTTTTGAGGTTCGGTTGGTTGAAAGTGGCCATTAAAAACGCCTTCTTGAGGATGCCAAATTCCACAATCTTCTGTCATTGGGATTACTTCGTGGATTTCATCAACGTTTAAATCACCCCCAGTGCCATAATAGTGCTTTAATAGAGGAGCAACAGCTTTGTACCAGCGTTTCAAAACCCCTTCTTTTCTTGGGTCATTAGGGTCGAAGTTAATTCCAGATTTTGCACCGCCTATTGAGGGGCCTGCAACCGTAAACTTAACTTCCATGGTTTTTGCTAAGGACTCTACTTCTCGCTTATCCAACCCAACCCTCATTCTAGTTCCGCCACCGGCGGCACCACCTCTTAAAGAATTAATAACAACCCAGCCGTGCGCTTCTGTTTCAGCATCTTGCCATTCAAAAACAATTTCTGGAGTTTTATTTTCAAACTTCTCAAGTAGGTCTTTCATATTCTCTTTAATTTACCGCAAAAGTAATCGTTTGCTTAAATGGAACTATTGGTTATTCAGGTTTTTTACCTTTCTATGTTCAACCTTATCTGGCGATAATATCACCAGATGAGTGGTTTTTAGAAGCTCCAGTTACTGCGGATAGAATATTTATTTCTCCTCTTATTCTTAAAACTCCTAAGAAACCAAAAATAAGCGCCTCTTTATACTCGATAATCTTTCGGTTTGGAATATCAATTTGCACGGCATTACAATGGTGTTTTATGCGACTTATCAGATGGTCATTGAACGTTCCACCTCCAGTAAATAAAGCATTTGTATTTGAGGGTATTGCTTTTGCAATTTGAATAGCAGCGTGCTCTGTAATTGTGGCGATTTTTATGGAGCTTGAGTAATTCACGCTATCAATAATTGGCCAAACTTTAGCGTACACCCATTCTCGCGATAAACTTTTTGGAGGTTGTTTATCGTAATACGATAATGCATTCAATTGCCTCAGTAATGAACCATTAACTTTATTCGAAGCGGCTATTTTTCCTTTGTCGTCATAATCAAAACCTATTGATCGTGTCAAATGATTTAAGACATAGTTAACGGGGCAAATATCCCAAGCTTTTATTTCGGTGCCTATTTTTATTGAGATATTAGCAAACCCTCCCAAGTTAATACAAACGGGTTGATTTTTGAATAGAAACAAGTCTCCAATTGGAACTAGAGGCGCTCCTTGACCTCCCAGTTGAATATCTTGTTGTCTGAAATTACTAACAACAGTAACCTTAGTTTCATTAAAAATTGATTGCCCTTCTCCTGCTTGAAAAGAAATCTTTTTTGCAGGATCATGAAATAAAGTGTGTCCATGAGACGAGATAAGATCAAGGTCTAAAATAGCGTGCTTTTTCATAAACGAATTGACTGCTTTGCCAATATAGCTGCCAAAGCTTTCGCTTATTGCTTTGTGGTTTGAGTCGGCTGTTTCCGCTGATTTTAAAGTATCAACCCACTTTTTTGAATAGCTTATTGTTTCGGCTATTCTAATTTGAAAAGTCCATTCTGAATTATCGAGATAAAAAGTGCAGAATGCCAGATCTAAACCATCGAAAGAAGTTCCAGACATAATTCCCAGCACATTGTATGTTTTTTGTAGCCCTGACACGACACAAGTTTAGCAATTAAATGAACCAAAAGAGGTAGTTTTGCGTCATTAAAATAAATAGAATTTACACATGGATTTTGAATTAACAGAAGAGCACTTAGCAGTGCGAGATGCGGCAAGAGATTTTACTCAAAGTATACTTTTGCCCGGTGTTATTGAACGTGATGAGAAAATGGAGTTTCCGAAAGATCAAATTGCTCAGCTGGGCGAACTGGGGTTTATGGGAATGATGGTTGATCCAAAATATGGTGGCGGTGGAATGGGAGCTTTATCTTATGCAATTGCTATGGAGGAGTTTTCGAAAGTGGATTCATCAAGCTCAGTTTGTGTTTCTGTTTGTAATTCTTTAGTAAACTACGGTATTGAACAATACGGCTCTGAAGAGCAAAAAGAAAAATATTTAGTCCCTATTGCTCGAGGAGAAGCTATTGGTGCCTTTTGTTTAAGTGAGCCTGAGGCAGGTTCTGATGCAACTTCGCAACAAACTACGGCTGAAGATAAAGGGGATTATTATTTACTGAACGGGACAAAAAACTGGATTACCAATGGAAATTCAGCCTCAATGTATATTGTAATTGCCCAAACGGATAAAGAAAAAGGTCATAGAGGTATAAATGCCTTAATCGTTGAAAAGGGAATGGAAGGTTTTATCATTGGAGCCAAGGAAAATAAAATGGGTATCCGTGCTAGTGATACTCATACTTTGCTATTCAATGATGTAAAAGTTCCAAAAGCTAATAGAATTGGCGAAGATGGTTTTGGTTTCAAATTTGCCATGAAAACCTTAGAAGGCGGGCGAATAGGAATTGCGGCTCAAGCGCTTGGGATAGCTGCTGGTGCATATGAATTGGCACTTGCATATTCTAAAGAGAGAAAAGCATTTGGAAAGGAGATTTCAAAACACCAAGCTATTCAGTTTAAGTTAGCTGATATGGCTACAAATATTGAGGCGGCTAGAATGCTTGTTTACAAAGCCGCTTGGATGAAAGACCAAGGTATGGCTTATGGTCAAGCTTCAGCGATGGCTAAATTATATGCGAGTAAAGTGGCAATGGAGGTTACCGTTGAGGCAGTGCAAGTACATGGTGGATATGGGTTTGTAAAGGAATACCATGTAGAACGTTTAATGCGTGATGCTAAGATTACTCAGATTTACGAAGGAACTTCAGAGGTTCAAAAAATCGTTATCTCTAGAGGGGTATTAAAAGATTAATACCTTAACAAAATGAACATAAAAAAGCCCCTTCAGTTTGCTGAAGGGGCTTTTTTAATAGCGGCTTTCACCAATTATTTTTCTAGAACAATCCGTTTCGAAAAAGTGTTTTTTTCATCACTTAATACAACAAAGTAAATTCCAGAATTTTGCTGTGAAAAATCAACTTGGTTTTCACCAATGAAATCTTTTTCAAAAATCATTTCCCCTAAAACATTTACCACTGTTAAATTAAATTGTTGTTCCGCATTCAATCCCTTAATTGTTATTAAACCAGAGGTTGGGTTAGGAAAAATAGAAAGTGACACACGGTCCAAAGTGCCTTTAACTGCAGTATTATTCATTGATTTTACGAATAGGTTAGTTGAAATAATGCTATCACAACCACTTGATTTTTGAAGCGTATCAGAATAATTTCCACTTACCATTCTGTATGACCCAGCTAACAAAATACTATCGCCATTGTTAATAGTATCATTTATAATCACAGTAGTTTCTATACAACCTTTAAAAAGGCTCCCTATTTCACGGTTTGATAAAACTCGATTATAAATTCTTAATTCGTCAATCGATCCATTTAAAAACCCAGCAAAGGAATGTCTTAGATCACTTCGGCCGATTACAATCGAATCCAACGTGGTGTTCCAAGGACTTTTAAAAACAGAAGAGTCAACTAAACTGCCATCAATCCATAATTTGACCTTTTTATCCTCGTAAGTGGATACTATATGCATCCATCTGTTTTGAGAATAGGTGTAATTGTGGCTCAAATCTTGACCAATTGAAGAAACCCGAATAATGTTATTTGGGCCTTGATTTGTTCCTCTGCTAAATAGTTGAAAACCCTCATATAATTTTTGCGGTCCATAGGTAAAGTAGTGTTGACCATTGTTATTGGAATGAGGTGTCGCGTTATTTACCCAAACGCTAATTGTCCTGCTATTTGCTGCTGCAGGAAGAGACTTATTGTTTCCAATCATATAGGACTGCCATTAAATGACATGGCGCTGTTTGCATTGCCGTTCCTATCTATGGTAGGTGTTGCACCCTGATTAGTTAAACCGTTACTATTACCGGATGCATCGTTTCCATTTCCATCAAATTGATAATGACCAACAAGACCATTTGATAAGTTCACTTGTGCTATTGCACTTCCCGTTATTACAAATAAGCAAGTAAAAATTAGATTGATTTTTTTCATATTCTATATTTTTAATATTGTCGAAGGTATTAAAAGTGAAAAAAATCTATTGAAACACAGATTGTATTGAAATCAATAGAGGTAATGGTTATAAGGATACTTTGTTTCGTAAACACTTCTCACCATGTGGTATAGCTGTTCTTTTAATTCGTTTATGTTGATTTTGTTTTGAGCCGAAATAAAAATACATTCAGTATGCTCATTGGCCATCCAAGTCTTTTTTAAGTCTATAAGTGAAACATTTTGTTTGGCATTTGCAGTAAAATCGAACTCACCTTCATCTAAATTTCGATAGTTATCAATTTTATTGAAAAGCAGTATGGTTGGTTTGTCTGCTGCTCCAATATCTGAAAGGGTTTTGTTTACTACCTGAATATGATCTTCAAAATTTGCATGGCTAATATCCACTATATGAATCAATATGTCAGATTCTCTTGCTTCATCTAAAGTGGATTTAAATGATTCTACCAATTGGTGAGGAAGTTTTCGAATAAAGCCCACAGTATCAGAAAGTAGAAATGGAAGATTTTCAACGACCACCTTTCGCACTGTGGTATCTAAGGTTGCAAAAAGTTTATTTTCCGCAAAAACTTCAGACTTGCTCAACAAAGTCATTAAAGTACTTTTACCAACGTTAGTGTATCCGACTAATGCTACTCGCACCATTTTTTGACGGTTTTTGCGCTGAACCTCATTTTGTTTATCGATAATTCGAAGTTTATCTTCCAATAAGGAAATCTTTTTTCGAATACGACGTCTATCGGTTTCAATTTCTTTTTCTCCAGCACCACCTCTAGTTCCAGTTCCCCCTCGTTGTCTTTCAAGGTGTGTCCACATGTTGGTTAGACGCGGCAATAGGTATTGTAGTCGCGCCAATTCAACTTGAGTCTTGGATTGAGCAGTTTGCGCTCTAAACTGAAAAATATCTAGGATAAGCAAACTTCGATCGTAAACTTTTTTCTTAACCTCTTTTTCAATATTTCTGAGTTGACTAGGGGTTAAGTCGTCATCAAAAATGATCACGTCAATATTGTTTTCTTTTATATAAGTGTTGATTTCAAATAGCTTTCCTTTACCAACAAAAGAGCGAGTATCAGGGTGAACCATTCGCTGAGTAAAACTTTTTACAGTTTCTATGCCTGCAGTTTTTGCTAAGAACTCTAATTCGTCCAGGTATTCCGTGACTTCTTCATCAGACTGTCCGTCTAAGATCAATCCAACTAGAACGGCTCTCTCGGCTTTTCCTTCTGTAGTTATCAAATTAGGCGAGTTTTTGCCAAGGAATTCGGCTAAGAATTAAAACTAGTCCCAATAAATAAAAGAAAGCCATTGACTTAAATTTAGATCTATCTGTTGTAGCTTTTTTTGATTTAGAATATCCAACAGTTATCAGTACGATACTTATAATCATGGTTAAAGGATGTTCAACAACCAAAAACCTCAAATCGGCATTTTTCATAACCTCACCCATATTACTGAATTGACTTGCTACGGGCCCTATAAACATTAATGCCAATCCAAGTAATAATTGAATGTGCCCACTTATAAGTGCGAAAAGTCCAAGCTTTCGGTCACCTTCTGTGAAACTTTTTTGATTTAACATTCCAAACATTGCTTTTAGCATTGCAGCAAAAATTAATATCATCGAGATGTAAGCGATTAACCTATGTAGTGTTTGAAGTCCGTCCATGTTATCTTATTTTGTAAGCAAAAATAGGATTGTAAAATGTCCAAATTGCCCATTTTACTTATAAATTCCAACATAATTGCAATTTAACGAAACATATTTTGAAGGTTTTCGTTTGACAATGCAGTACCAGTTAGAAATGGTAAGAAAATCCGTACTTTTGCGGTTAAATCAAAAGTCCAAGAAAATTTGTAAATTGTTGGACTTAAACAATAATTTTTTTATTCGCCTATGAGACAACTGAAAATCTCCAAACAGCTCACGAATCGTGATTCGAAATCTATTGATAAGTATTTGAGTGATGTTTCCAAAGAGGAAATGATCACAGCTGAAGAAGAAGTAGAATTAGCGAAGAAGATAAAGCAAGGGGATGAAAGGGCTCTTAATAAGTTGGTTAACGCCAACTTGCGTTTCGTAATATCTGTTGCCAAGCAATACCAAGGTCATGGTTTGACATTAGAAGATTTGATTGCAGAGGGAAATATTGGTCTGATTACAGCAGCCAAGAGATTTGACGAAACAAAGGGTTTTAAATTCATTTCTTATGCAGTTTGGTGGATACGTCAAAGTATTATGCAAGCTATTGCAGAAAACTCAAGAGTGGTTCGTTTGCCATTAAACAAAGTTTCTGCTATACAAAAGGTAGCTTCTGCATTCTCAAAACTTGAACAAGAATTTGAAAGAGCGCCTTCTCACGAAGAAATTTCTGTGTTACTGGAAACAAACGCCGATAGCGTTGGTGATTTAGTAACCTATTCTCAAAAGCAAGTATCGGTTGATGCTCCGCTTATTGATGGAGAAGAAAATTCTTTATTGAATGTACTTTCAAACAACAACTCGAAGAATCCTGCTGATGAAATGATGCGGGAGTCGCTTTGTAAGGACATTGAAAGAGTTTTAGTTTCATTGAAGCCGCGAGAGGCAGAAGTGGTGCGACTTTCATTTGGATTGAATGGAAGAACTCCAATGACTTTAGAAGAAATTGCTAATAGCTTAGGATTAACTCGTGAGCGAATTAGACAAATTCGAGAAAAAGCACTTAGAGGATTGAGAAAGAAAACGAACTCGAACTTTTTAAAGCACTACTTATAGTAGTTTTGAAATAACAAAATGGAAGACTTCTAGGAAACTAGAGGTCTTTTTTTTGCACTTTATTTACTAAGAATCCAGGCATCTTTAAATCCCGAAGATTTGATTTGGTTTAATTCTCTTAAGGCATCTGCTCTGTTTTTTGAAGAAGACGCGCTAATTCTAAAAAGACCATTTTTTTGATCCACTATTATAGCATTAAGTCCTTTTGAACGAAGACTAGAAATGTAATTGGTCGCGTTTTCATAAAACTCAAAGCAGCCTGTTATAATATAAAATCCTTTTTGGTTTCTTGGAGCAAATAGGTTTTTATCAGTTGAAACTGCTGTTGAAAAGGCTTCTGCTTTGAAATTCCGAAGCCTCACTAGTATAAACTCCTTACTGTGCAGCTCTATATCGGAAGATGCAAGAAATGAGTGCTCAACATAGCTTTCATTACCTATTTCTGAAATTAGTTCGAGGGTACTTAACGATTCGCCTGGCAACTCAATCAAGGTTGCTTCTTCCGCTCTTGAACTGTAAGTATCACAAACTTTTTCAGTAAATGGATTTAAGTCAGAATATTGGAATTGTTCGTCACCTTTTAGTAAGCTAGTAGAAGTACCTATCCAGAAAGCATAAAAAACAAATGGAATTATGCATGCAGCAATTGCTAGCTTTTTCCAAGGAAATACTTTTTCATTTTTTTCAGAAATCGAAATTACAGGCGTTTTAGTTTCTTTTTCAGGTTCAGTAAATGTAGTTGGTGGATTTACTGGAACTTTATTTTCAATTTCAATTTTAATTGGAATTGAGCGAATAGATTCTAATCCAAAGAAATTAGTGTCTAGTGGTAGTTTTGTGTTCTGTTTAAATCGTAAATTTCCGTTGACGTCATTATAGAAGGTGCCAATTTCGTCTAGCACAAACTGATTGTCACTCGATAAATCATCTTTAAGCTGGTTGACAAAATCTTGAATTGATTTACTTGCTTCCTTATAGTCTATATTTTGTTTTATAGAAATTTCATGTGCTAGGAGTCCATCATTGTTTTTTAGGCGAGCATTAAACCCCAAGGCCTTGTATGGTGGCGAAAAGTGTTCGTTTAGTGCATTATAAGAAGCACTATGAGGATTACTTACCAAGCCACCAAACTCAGGTATAATCACACAATCATTGGTGATTAACAGACTTTTTATATGTTTGGAAACCGAGCTCATTTTGCTGAAACTAAAGTAAAAATTTGCGGCAACTTAATAGTAGGTTTACACTTAAAATAATTGAAGATGAATAATATAATTTCAGTAAGGGGATTTGACCCAAAACATGGGTTAAATTGTTTTTTAGCTCCTAATTCGACAATTATTGGAGATGTTGAAATGGGCGACGATTGCAGCGTTTGGTTCAATGCTGTAGTTCGAGGAGATGTGAATTCAATAAAAATGGGAAATAAAGTGAATGTGCAAGATGGTGCTGTCATTCATGGCACATTTGAACGAGCAGGTACAACTATCGGAAACAATGTAAGTATTGGCCATAATGCTTTAGTTCATGGTTGCACTATACATGATAACGTATTAATTGGGATGGGTGCGATTGTAATGGATAGTGCAGTTATTAATTCGGGTAGCCTTATTGCTGCGGGTGCTGTAGTTTTAGCCAACACCATTGTAGAATCTGGTAGTGTGTATGCTGGCGTTCCAGCTAAAAAAGTAAAAGATATTAGTCCCGAATTATTCCAAGGTGAGGTAATGCGAATTGCTGATAATTACTTAAAATATTCGAGTTGGTATCAGTAAAAATTACTGATTTGATAATAGAGTATCAACTAAAGTAGAATCACGAAGAACAGTATCAGGTTTTATTACAATATCGTTTTGCGTTTTGGGTTCCATAATTGTTTTTAGATCTTTTTGCAGCGCATCTTGAGAAGGAGCATCATCTCCGTTTGTTCCAGAGCAACCGATAAACAATACGCCAATTAAAACCAATAAAAATAAATTTTTCATGAGCTATTCTACTGTAATTGATTATTGAAGATGGTAATGAAATACCCCCTATCAAAAATAATCAATTACTGTTGAGTAAAGTTATGGGATAAGGAACGTAATTCCGAACTAATACTAGTATATTTTTCTGTATCAATAACTTCTACAAAACCTTGGGATTCTAATTATTCGGATTACCAACGATATTTGTACGACAGAATTAAGGGTTTTATTGATAATTCTGTAACCCCTATTGGTTATTGCAGTATTACTAAAATTCTCAATTATTCAAAAATTACTCTTAGCGAATCCAATGATTCAACTTTTTTACCTATAGGGTCGGTATTCCAAAAACCTTTAAAGTAGATGGTGGCAGTGTCTCCCACCATAGCTTCAAAAAACAAAACTTGTTTTCTTGTATAATATGAATATTTAGTGCTTACACCACCTTCTTTTTCAGAGCTGTGCACATACCCAACAATATTGGTTGGCGGTGAATCATTACTCCAATACCAAATTGTATCTCCAATAGGTATTGAAACACCTGAACCATCAAATTGACTGAAAATCGAATACAAACTGAGGTTGAACCCTAAGGTATCAAAAATGAGCCAATAATCTGAATCCCATTTAACTTCTACTAATGGCACACCATTACTGTAATAATCATCATGTACTTTTGAAATGTTAGCTTCAAAAGTGAAATAATTTAGGCCATTATATGGCACATGTAAAAAACCAAGTGAGTCTATATAGGCATTTGGAGAAACATTTTCATCAATATTTACCTCAACATTACAAGGATTGCAAGGAAGGGGGTATTCTTCTTTTTTACAGGAGGTAAAAATGACAACAAAATATAATACAAGTAAAAATCTCAATTATTTGCGTATTAACAGCCCCGTTTATCTTACTCTTACGATTCATTCCCATAGAACCATCATCATATAGTTTTATGTATGTATTAACATAACTATCACCTAAATACATCGTTGATTTATATTCTCCTTCAATTTTATTATTTCCTATCCCCTGCCTAATAGAGCCTTATAGAAATAGGAAAATTAAAAGGTGCCACACTTTTATTGAGTTACCTTTAATCTGAAAAATTTCTTTTTTAAAAATTTGATTTAGTTTTTTCATGACTTTCGAGGTTAGTTTAAAATAGAAATAGTATGTTTTAGATTAAAAATTTTAAGTAAGTAATTAGGTAAACTAGGTGAATCAACTGAAATCAATCGAAATTTTTAATCATTTTATGGTTGAATGTACATCTTTGAAATATTGATTCACCAATTACCTAAAAGTTAACCAGATTAACCTTTAATATTTAGTGAAATTTATTGTTGAAAAAGGTATTATTTGTTTTCTGAATTAAAATCTAATATTTCAAAAAAAGTGTACCGAATACTATCGTCTCTATTCTTTTTTACTATTTTCCTAACTAATTTATCATTTGGGAAATCAATTACCCCTCCAATTATTGATACTCATTCAATCCATGTGCAATGCAGCGAATTGTTAAGAGATGATAGAAACCTTCGATTTAAAACTCATTTTTTTAACAGCTTAGTACTTATTAATGATTCTGTTGGTTATTACAACCCGGTTGGCACTTTACACCTATTTGAAATTCATTTTGATTCCATCCCTAAGGTAATTCTCTTACGGGATTGTCCTTACAATGGCCATAACTTCAGTCGACATTTATTTATGTACAATCGCAATTTGCACAGTTTGGGTGGAGTTGGATTATTTAACACAAACAGTAAACTTTTAAAATACGATTTTAAAAAGAATGAATGGTTTGCCGAGGCAATTAATAACCTTCCGAATCATACTACGAAAGTTATCTCTTCATGGTTAAATGAAAATAAATTATATACATGTTATGGATTAGGCGGAGAAGAAGAAGATTTTATATTTGGTTATGTAGATTTGGATAGTCTTAATTTTCATCTTTTAGATCATATAAATCATCTTTCATTGCAAGACCTATACACCGGATTTCAAGGTCTTGAAATATATCGAGGTGAAATTTTTAGTGTTATTGAGATAATCTCGTTGGATTGTGTTTATCGACTATTCAATAATAGAACTGGCGAGTTAATTAAAGTCTCTTTTTTGAAGGATAGACCATGCATTAGTGGTAAATCATTTATATACACCAGAGATAGTACTATTTATTATAGAGGAGAAAACGGAGAGGTTGACTCAACCAAAATTGATGATACAAACATTTATGGCCAAAATTCATTTAAGGAGTTATATCAATCCAAGCCAGAGATTAGCATTACACTTGCGCGGATATTGGCCCTCATAGTTTTATTTATTACCCTTTTTGGCGTAGGATTTTATTTTATCAGATTAAGACGAGATGATGTACATGAAAATGATTCTGTTAAACTAATATCAGTTAAACTATCCAAACAAAGAAACCAAACTATTACGCGAATTGAATTGGATGTAATCTTAGGAATCTCTCATCTCTCTTATGAATCCATTAAATCAACTCGAAGCAGGTTGATTAATTCCATTAATGAGGAAGGAAAAGTTAAAATTTCAAGGCTTAGAAATGAAAAGGATAAAAGATACTTCGACTATGTGATAAATTAATTTACTGTATTTTTCAATGTTTATTTAAAAAATATTTTATTCAACTATTAACACCAATTATAAAAAAACACTATCCTTCAATCTCTCTGTCTTAATTGGAAAGTTTATAGAATTACTTATTTGCTTCGCAATATATTTTAAAAAGATTCCCAAAACTTCACTCTTTTATTCAATCAGGATAATTTGTTTAGGTAAAACAAAGAGAAAATGGGTGAGTTGGTTTGAATCAATCAGTTTTTTGATTTGTGAACCCTGTGGTCGTTCCCAAAACGGAATCAGACCGGAACACCTATCTACAAGAACATAATCGAATCCATCCGTATTTTGAATCTGTCGTTCCTCATTCTGAGATTGAGAACTAACACGTGAATAAAGTACCTTCATTTTACTATCATTTAAGGGTATTCAGGAATCATGTCTAATATAATAGTAATTCCTGAGAAAACAAAGGATTTACGAGGGTTTCTATACTATCATTTGAAGTGTACTTTAAAATGATAATGATTGAGGTTTCTCCCAACCTTAAAAACTTGACTTCGACATATAAACCACCCATTTTCAAACCCAATGAAAAGGTTTGAATCGGTTTACAAAGAAATACCCCCACCCCCTAAGTGGTACTCATCCTACTCCACCAATCGGTTTTGTGTTTGAGGTGGTACTCTTTCATATCTACTCTATCAAATAGGTGAAAGTTTTTGGGTACAACTCCTTCATCTTCCAACTCCTTTAAGGTTTTGGTAGGATGGGAATCTCTAATCTTTTTGGTTTCTTTTCTTCTTCGTTTTGAACTCATGTGGGTAAGTTACGAAATATTCCCTGATTTTGATTTGCATTTCTCCCATTTGTTCGACAATTTAGTTGAATGAAAATCAGAGTAGTCAAACTATCACATCATCCAAAGAATGAAGAAATCTATCAATTATCAGATATAGAAGATTTGATGGAGAGTATCTCTGAAGTAGGGTTACTTCAACCACTTATAATCAATAAGAAGTATCAAGTTCTTAGTGGAAATAGAAGATTCGAATCCATTAAAAGGTTAGGGTGGAAAGAAGTAGAGGTTGAGTATTCTACCTCTGATAAAGAAGAAGAATTACTTCTTATTCATCACAATAAACAAAGGGTTAAGAGTTACTCCGAACTACTGAATGAGTATCATACTCTCAAATCACATTATGAAGTTGGTCAAGGAAAAAGAACGGATCTAACTTCTGTTCAAATGAATAAAGGTTCAAATGGAAGAGATGAGGTGTCTCAAAGGTTAGGTATACCATCTTCGAGATTAGGGAAACTTCTTTTCATTGATAAAGTTGATTCTGAATTAATCGATTTACTGGATAAGGGTGATGTCAGTTTGAACCAAGCATATCTCTAATCTAAACGGATTCAAAAGGAAAGAGAGTATTTGAATGGATCTGAAAGATTACCTCAACCAATTCCACCTAACACTGAGAATTGGAGGTTCTATCAAAAATCATCTGATGATCTATCTGAGTTAATGGACGGGGAGGTTCAAACCATATTTACTTCTCCACCATATTGGAATAAACGGTTGTATACACATGAAGGTGGATTAGGGAATGAGAAAACCTCTGATGAATATGTAGAGAGGTTGGTTAACCATATGAAGGATTGGTGGAGATCTCTAAATGATAGAGGATCATTCTTTCTGAACATTGGTGATACCTTCCATAATGGGAATCTTCAGAACGTTCCTCATAAAGTTTGTATTGGATTACAGAATAAAGGTTGGATACTGAGAAACACTATTATTTGGAATAAGAGTAATCCGAAACCATCCTCCTCTAAATCCAATCTAACACCATCCTATGAGTTCATATTTCACTTTGTAAAAAGTATGGATTACAAATACAATCGGTTAACTCTTCCAATTGAATCGAACTCATCCACTTCACCACCCCGACATAGAAACACAAAAGGGAGAACACCGAAAACGGTATCTCCCTATTTTAAAGATTCTAAGGGTAAGAACTTACCTGATTATTGGGATGAGAATATTATCAGAACTTCTGTATCTAACAATCAAAGACACAATATCGAACATCCTGCTCCGTTCCCAATTAACCTACCCATTATTCCCATCCTTCAAACAACTGTTGAAGGTGATTTGGTGTTAGATCCCTTCTGTGGAAGTGGAACCACTGGAAAGGTTTCTAACTCTATTGGAAGAAGGTTTGTTGGAATGGATGTTGTATTATTTAATCGATTAAGTCAATAACCCCTTCGTATTTACAGTTATTACATTCCATTGGGATTTGACCAGTCTTCTTTGATCTTATTAAATCAACCAACTCTCTTTCCGTTTTTCGTCTCCTTAATTATATTGCCATCATTATCATATTCATATTGAAAAACATCTTCTCCTACTCGCTTATAAATCCTCTCCTTCTTTTCATTGTATTTATAATGACGGTCATTTATATCCCATTTATTCGGCGAAAATTTATAGTAGTCTTCTTCAACTACATGGATACTATCTTTTAAAGATTCATCCCATACCCATCTACTTTTTTGATAAGCATATACATAGTCCCCTTTATATTCCTCTTTAAGCATCTCTCGACCTGCATCATATAAAATATACTTTTTCAATTTACCATATCTATACGATCTAAAATCCCCTTGTCTCACAATTTCATCCTTTTTACCGTACGTATTACTTTGAGGATCGTAAAATCGGTTTTTACCATAATTATAGACAGTATAGCCTGTACCTTCTTTACTACAATAACCCTGATGAGGGGTCCCATATGAACTGTTATAGAAGTTTGTGTCACCTTTGACCGCAGTAGGGTCTTTTCCATAGTATTGAATCGCAGGTCCAACATGGTAAACCCTTTCTCCGTGATCAAATTCACATTTTTCCCAATAATCCTCTGAATTATTCAAATCTATTTTAACGTAGAATGTACCGTGCAGGTCACCTAAATAATAGTTTTCATATTGCACTGTATCCCTTTTCCAAATCGTATATCGAGGACCATGCCGTTCGGACAAAATATTTGATACCTTCATTATGGCATTGTGATCCCGGTTTTCGATTAACTGAGTATTCGTGATATTTTTTTGATCTACTAGATAGTTAATTGACTTTAATTTCTCTACCAATGAATCAGTTATCTCTAGACCAATATCCCGATATCCAAGAACGTCATGTTCTGTTATAGTTATTTTATAATTAGATTTTCTGGACCCACTGCACGGATCTTGGGATCCATTTCTGCTGTTTTTATATATTCTGTTTCCATTACATTCAAAAAGATTATAAATTATCTCTGTCCCAAATTTAAATGATCCTAAATGTCGAGAATGCAATTTTGTAGGAATTGAATTTTCCGCACAACTTTTATAAGATTCTGAAAAATCATCATACTCCACTAAATCTGCTTTGATTTTATATGGCATACCCCAAAGAGTAGATTTTACTCGACCATAATCATCAAAATAATATCCGGTATAAGGAATAGAATCGTGATAAACATAGTAACTGCGTTCTGTTGTATATTGAGACTTCGCTAAAGTATCTTTAAATGCTGAGGTTAAAAAGATCTGATCTAAGGAATCAAAATTGATGGATCTTAAAATTTCTATTTGTTTCTCAGAGATGGATGTAAGTGGATTGTCGTCCCTATGGTATCCTACAACTTCCAGAACCCCAATACTTCCCTTTTGTAGTTCCTTATAGATTTCGGTCCAGGTAAGAAAATCTTTACTTTCTTGTTTGTCTTTACTTTCTTGATTAGAATTATAAGATCCTGTTTCACTCCCACAACCCATTAAAGTTAACAGGATTGCGACAAATAATGTAGATTTTTTGATATACAAAGCCATTGTTTTTCTTTTTAAATTCGATTGACATATTTTGAAACCATAAATACAGTGATTTTAGATTGGTTTTAACGTAACCCCATTTCCGGAATCTTTAATTAATTTTAGATAATATCCTGATTTTTTTAGTTTCCAATCTGGATTTCCATTTGTCCAATCAATAATTACTTTATCTCCATCTACTTTGAAAGTTCCTAGTCGTGTTAATACACTAGATTTTTGTATGACTACCGGATTATAATTTCCATTATCACCTTCTGTGTCAAACACATATACTGACCCCATTCCATCAGTCCATTTATTTTTGGTTAAAAACTTATCGTCTAGATTACTACAACCTATTAATGTAAGAATACCGATCGAGAAAAATAATAGTTTTAGATTTATTTGATGTATTTTTATCAAAATTAATAAAATTTATCAAATACAATATTTACTTATAATATTCTAAATTTGAATTATATGAGATAGGTATACACACCAAACGAGACTTACTGTTATATTTGGTTTAAACCAATAATCTTCCTCAACACCCCATTCAACCCATCAATACTCTTAGTATTCAACTTCAATCTATTGAAGAGTTTCTTGAAGGGAGATACCAACTTCTGTAACATTGATTTTAAGGAGAAATTAAGGTTAGGTTTCCCCCAACCTTAAAAAACTGACTTCGACATATAAACCACCCATTTTCAAACCCAATGAAAAGGTTTGAATCGGTTTACAAAGAATTACCCACCACCCCTCTTTAGGTGGTTTCACTCATCCTCTTCCACCAATCTGTTTTAGTTTGAAGTTGATACTCTTTCATATCTACCCTATCAAATAGGTGAAAGTTCTTTGGTACTACTCCTTCATCTTCCAACTCCTTCAGTGTAACAGTTGGGTAAGAATCCCTAATCTTTTTTGTTTCTCTTCTTCTTTTTCTACTACTCATATGGGTTTAAGATACGAAAATTCCTTGAGATATCGTGGATTTCATGTATTTTAGTTGAATCTTAATTCAATCAACTTATTTGATGAAACACATCCTCTTCATATTGTTTCTACTACCACTAACATCTTACTCTCAAAAGGTATTCTCAGTTAAGTATTCAAATCAATCTGACGTAAAGGTGTTTGTAGTTGAATATGAAAATCAATGTGATTTAAAGGTGTTCAAAGTAGAATACCCAAAT
>Ga0209307_1000018_pt1 | contig 201094 bp, 188 predicted proteins | sample COGITO_mtgs_1105_FD_185519 | JGI IMG/M metagenome (GOLD analysis project Ga0209307, IMG submission 185519) | Pelagic marine microbial communities from North Sea - COGITO_mtgs_110530 (SPAdes) (version 2) | ecosystem: Environmental > Aquatic > Marine > Epipelagic ... | reverse complement strand
GACGACACTGACGACATTAGGAATACTTTCAATTACTTGATAGGAACTTATATTTAGGATGCAATAACACACGCACAAACATTCAAGTCAATTCTTTTTGACGCAGGGGGACGACGGACGACGGACGTATTTTTATCGTTCCATCACGGCCTTGCGGTCTAGGACGATACTCTTGCATATCTTGCTCGCAATGCGAGCCTCTACATCCAGATCATTCACTTTCATGATATCTGCAATCAACCTATGATACTGCTCACGCCGAGTGACGGTTCCTCGGAAATGATCTGGGTACACTAACCGCCAGTCATCTACCATGCGACCCAACTTGCGACCTATCAAAAGGACTGAATTAGCCAACAGTTTCATCGCCTTCTCATTTTTCTCCCACCCCGTCTCATTCTTCACACACACCGTATTGCGTCGCGCATCTGTACAGTGTATCGGTCTCTCTGTAATATCCATATCCTGTATCGATTCCAAAATCTTACGGGTTATTGTAGCCACGTATCCATCATGATCCATACGGTCCAAATCAGTCACCGTACACTCGATAGAATCCATCACCTCTTTCAACGTATACGCATCTTTGCAGTCCTCGTTGAGAAACACATTCAGATTGAACTGATTGTTATTTGTCGTATTGTTATTTGTGATACATTGGGGGCCATTCAGAGTTATCGCTTCCACTAACAAGCGGGTCTGCTCCGCTGCCGCCGCCGCCTGCGCTGCGTGGGATTCCATTTGCGCCGCCATTTGAGTCTGCATCATCTCCTGAAAGCCTTTTATGACCGTCTCCTCGCTAATATTTTTATAAATTACTTTATTTACGGGTTCAGGTTTACTAATCGGGAGGTAGGTATTTTCGGCATTTTCGTGACTACATTTCTTTTTATGCAGTGATAAGCCTTGGCGATACTTATATGATTTCCCACAAATACACATATATGCAGTGGGGTTTTTTGGGGTTTTTTGGGGTTTTTTGTCACTATTTGTCATCATTTTATGTTTTGCAGTCAATAAGTGACGACCATAGTCTTTTTTGTTACAGCATTTAAAGTCACAACTTTCACATATATATTCAAATGGGTTTTTTGGGTTTTTTATGTCACTCATATTGTCACTAATTGTCACTATCTTTGTCTAAAGTATGCAGAGACAAAAAGACGGAGGTACAGACACAAAATCCGATAAATTTTAGTTTATGGTAACAAACTTGAAAAGTACCCCAAAGTTTGTTAGCATAAGAATTTAAAAAGAGTAAAGTTCAAAAGTCCTCGAGAAAATTGTAAAACGACAAAAATAAATGTCGTTTTGTACTTTGTTGAGAGACTTTTGGGAAAAGTAAATTTATAAGTGGGAACTCTGTCCCACAAAACATTGAAATCAGAATATATGTGTTCTATACATAAAGATAAAATATACAATTCATATACAAGAACCATGCATGAAAGAGATATTATCACAATTATTGAGAACCGTCATATATTAATGGAGTTGATAAAACAAAATCCCGGACATATTGTTATCAAACTGGGTGCGGATTGGTGTGGTCCATGTAAGCGAATCGAAAAAAACGTCAAAGAATTCTTTTTAAGTTGTCCTCCAAACGTTTTGTGTTGTGACATTGACATAGACGAGAATTTCGATATGTATGCATATCTAAAAAGTAAGCGTATGGTGGATGGCGTCCCGACTGTGCTTGTTTACAGCAGAGGAAACAGTTCCTTTATCCCTGACCATATCCATTCTGGAGGAGACGTGGTCGGGTTCGAATCATTTGCATCGGCGATGCTCCGTAATTTTAGCAAGTAAGATATATTATCTCTATGTACATTATTAACATGTCTCAGATACATACATCTCTTATTGTATCGCATCAGGCACGAATACGATGTCTGATGCATATGTATGGTATTGGTATTATGCCAAACCCAGAGCCTGAACGTTCTCTTTTAGAAGAACCTCTCATCTCGTCGGAACGGTTGCATGAAGAGGGAGGTGCTGTGGTTGGTGGTGGCGGTGCCAAACCTGGACAGGTTGCATCGTTCAAGAACGCGGCAGTATTACAATTGGTCATTAATGCTAAATATATTTCGGTGTCTCTTGTCGTGTCCGGAAGCATTGACGCGAAAGAGGACAAGCCTGGATACACATACTTTATCCGACCAGAGGATTCGAAAGGCGAAAATGTTTCGTATTCTGAAATACCGTTTCCCAAAACGACTATAGAAAATAAATTCTATTCCGGCCTCGGAGACGATACATATGAGTTCTATTTGGTTCGCCACGGGCAAGCCGACCACAACCTTCTTAAGGGAATAGACAAAGCCTTTAGCACCAAGGACACGTCGATCACACGTACTGGGATAAACCAAGCAGCTAAAAGCGGTGAGATATTAAATAAACTCATCAATGGTGATAATGGTGATATGCGGTACCAAGCACCAACGTATTTATTCGGTTCGGACCTGAGACGTACTCGCCAGACGATGTTTGAAATCATAAAGGCGTTTCCTCCTTTAAACGAGGATAGTATGGATGATGGACAGAAGATTATTATTTTGCCTTGCGCTCACGAACTGACATATAATCCTTCAAATGGAAAATGTGATGCGGGTCAGGGAATGACCCCAAACGAGAATATCAGCACATGTACGCGTGAGACCTGCGTTAATGATGGAGGGGTCAATCGAACGTATAAACCCAAAGAAACAGGAAAATCGTCGAAAAGTGTCGGAATAAATCAATACTACAATAACGATTGGAGCGCGTACTACAACTTTTACGGCGATGCGACGCGTGCGACGCGCAACTGGATACCAAGTTGTCTGACCTGCGCGAAAAGCAAACGGTGTCGCGACACTGACATGATTCAAGAGGCGATCAACTCCGTGAAGATTGAGTACGAACGAAGAAACGATGAGTCGAGACCCGGGTCGGTGATTTCGTCTCAGGGGTCTCATGGGTCTCAGGGAGTGAGGTTATCGGAGATAAGCCGATACAGTTTTAGTGACTCTGAGTCGGACGACGATAATGATTCAGACGAAGAAACTGTGAAGACGGGTGGTGGAAGGCGTCGCACGCGTCGCACGCGTGTGCGCCGCGTGTCTATTGCGCGTCGCGGTCGTTCTCTTAAGAAGAAGGTTCTCTCTAAGAAGACTAAGAAGAATAGGAAGAAGACGCGTCGATTGAAGAAGAATAAGAAGACGCGTCGTAAGCGCAGAAAACAATAGGTCAATATCGAGATAAAAAGATAAGCATTGATAGTAGTAATACTATGAGTCGTGGTACAACGGATGCAGACACTGAACTCGACCTGGATATTGACAATTATGATTTGAGCGACCTGTTGGGGTTGTTTCAGTTGGATGTTGGGTATGGTGAAACGGAATTGGCTCGTGCTAAGCGTCTTGTATTGAAGACGCATCCTGATAAGTCTCACATGGACTCGAAGTACTTTTTGTTTTACGGCAAGGCGTATAAGATATTATATCAGTTGTGGAAGTTTAGAAATGTGCAGGTCGATTCGAAATCGGTGAATACATCTATTGATGGCAATGGTCGACGTGAACGTGAACAGATGGTGTACGTGTCAGATACGGCATGTGACCGTGATTCTAGTGGTAACGGTGAATTATTGGACCGTATGTTTCGCGAGAACAGTGCGCTGCGCAAGGCTCCTGAGTTTAATCGGTGGTTCAACGCCGAGTTTGAGAAGGCGCGAGTGGATACTGCAGATGCCGATGGGTATGGTGATTGGCTTGTCGAGGATTGCGAGGATGTTCCGTCGCAGCAGGGTAGTACAGGTCAGATGATGGCAGCGTTTACAGAGAAGAAGCGTCAAGCATGTCAAGATGTAGTCGTTCATCAAGAAGTGGAGTCTTTCTATGGCGGTTTAGGCGGGAATATGGGTAGTGATCTGGGTGGCAGTGGATGCGATGTTTACGATTCAACAGGTAATTCTGGCGGTGTTGGTTATCAGGATCTTCGCAAGGCTCATACTGAGACGATGATTCCAGTGAGCGATGCAGATTTGGCTCGTCGTAAGGCTTTTGGAAGTGTGGATGAGATGCGTCGACACCGCACTGGTCAAGATACCTCTCCGTTGAGCGCTGCAGAGTCTCGTCAACAGTTAAGCAATCATTCTGCTCGCGAAGATGAGAGTGCAATGCGTCGTGCATATCGTCTAACGAAAGAGGTCGAGGAGGCAGAGAAGCGGTCACAACAGTTTTGGAAGAACCTGCGAATGCTGAAAGATAAGTAAAATATTGTAGTACGGTATAGTATAGCTAGCAGAGATGGTATCTAAGATGAATGACTATATAAAGTTGGGGTCTCTCTTTCTTATATTAATGACAGTAGGTATATTCTATAAGCGATATGAAGACAAGTTAAGTTCTGATATGTCTGAACGTAATGATGCAGCGATTCGTGAATATTTGATTACTGACAATAACGATTTGGCGGGTATAGTGCGAACCAAGCCTATTTTATGGATTCCAATCCATTATGAGTATAACTCTCGTAATTGGGATAGTTTTGGGTCTCGTAGTAGTTACGATTTGAATCAACCCTATGTGTATTTGACAGTGAAAAGTATAATCCATCATTGCAAGGAATCCTTTCACATTTGTTTAGTGGACGATAACAGTTTTGTGCGATTGATGCCTGACTGGAAGTATGCTAATGCTCGGTTGTCTAATCCTGTTGCAGATCATGTGCGTCGTCTGGGTGTGACAAAGTTGCTACATACCTATGGTGGTATGACAGTTCCTCCTTCGTTTTTGTGTTTACGTGATCTTATCGAGATGTATACGAACGGAACATCTGACTCTAAAAGTATGTTTATCGCCGAGAATCGCAATCGTAGTGTTACGTTTTCTACCCGTGAGTATATAGCAGATCCTAACATTATGGGTGCGCCTGCAGGCAATACTGAGATGGGTGCGTTGTCTGTTTATATGGAGAAGTTGACCGAGTCGGATAAGACTGCTCGTGCTGATTTTACAGGTGAGGTTAGTGAGTGGTGCGCTGCAAACCAGCGCATCATCAAGGTGGACGCATCTCTTATTGGTGTTCGTGATAAGAAGGGTCGTTCAATAATGATAGAAGACCTTTTATCTAATAATTATTTAGATTTAACGACACATGCTTATGGTGTTTATATTCCATCTGAAGATGTGTTGTCGAGATCTAAATATGCTTGGTTCGCTCGCCTTTCTGGGCGTCAGGTTCTGGAATCGAATACGATATTGGGTAAATATTTGTTGATAGCAAACATTCCAGATGCGAATGTTTCTGGTTCTGTTCCAACGTCCGATGATGAGAAACCGGAATGGATCGCTTATTGGCAGGTTCCCTCGAACGCTCCTGTATGGGGTGTGAAACCCAATTATTTGGGTAATCGATTGGCTTCTTCACTAGATGGTGTTCCGTCTGTATGAGGGACTACCGTATCATCTTCAATACGAATAGATGTATAGTATATGCGGTATTCCAATGATGCCTTTCCTCTATCATATACCGTTGTAGATATGTAAGTAAAATTGTTATATTTGCATAGTTGTCGCAATATAGTAAGAAATCTTTTGTATGGTGTCGGATCATCAAGATAATATTGTTTTGATGTATAATAATATGGTCGTATCATATTGATAAAATCTATATAATGATTGTTATATTTTGCTCGTTTTAAGGTTTCATAATTAACGATATATTGTGTGTTATTTTTAATGCATATGGGGTCCAAAAAGTTTTTAAGTAGATGTGGTGGAAGTTTCTTCTTAAATACAAATGTTGGCATTATTGTTTTGATTATTACTTATTACCTTAACTAAAGTATATTAATACTATTTTTTGAATGTGGGGTAAATTATGTGTGATATATCTCTCTTTAGGACAAAATAGTTACAATATTATTTGTGAATAATGCTAGTTCAATATCACTTTCATGAATTTCATGAAAGACTGTTATATATTTGCACACATATGGTATGACTTTATATTTTTCTGATTCTGTGAGCATTGATGTTATTTTCACATATGCGAAGTAATTGTGTAATATATCTACAACTGAGTATCCATCATCATAGATAGAATATAAAATCTGAATAGCTGTATTTAGATTTTGTGATTTTATCATTTTCGTAAAGTTATCAAACGTTTTTATGTCGATGTCGCTACAAATTGTCTGTGCGATATCGTACGTGATATTACAGTTCATTAGTTTGCATTTTTCTATATAATTGATGAGTGTTTTAATAGTAGAATTACATAGGGAAATAATAAACCTTTTTGCATCACTGGTAACCTGTATTTGTTCCATATTAACAATATTATCGAAAACTGATTTCATGATAGAAGGTGTGATTGTTGGAAGTTTAATGATAGTCAGTCTAGATTGAATACTTTCTATAACCTTTTGATTATTACTACATGTAGAGAGAAAGCATACCATATGTCCGTATTTATCAATGCAGTTTCGAAACGCTTGTTGGCTCTGTTCTGGTATAAGATCTATATCGTCAATGACTACAATTTTGTTTTTCGATTTAACGACACTACTTGTTTGACAGAATACCTTTACATCTGACCTATAATAACTAATTCCTTGTTCATGTAGGTTGTTAATAAACATAACATTTTGGTGATATTCTCTTGTGTTATAGTATTCTCCATAATATTGTCGAATAATAGTTTGTACCATAGTTGATTTTCCTGTGCCCATGCCTCCGACTATTAACATATTGAGTTGTCCTGATTCTATAAGCGTATCAAATGTATTTGTAAGTGGTTTTGAGAGACGATAATCCTCTAGTGTATGGGGGGTATATTTATTAACAAGAAGCATTGTTTGAATATAATTATGCAGTATATCTGTCTATATTATTGTGGGTAGTGTCGTTTTTGAGTGTTGAAAATCTATTTGAATATGATTTGAATATATTTTCGTTCGTCAACAATATAAGTATAAATTGTATGTAGTATAGTACACAGACTTATGTCCGATAATTTGTATGAACGGTTGTCTCTTAGCAATGATGCGAATGCTTCCGAAATAAAAAAGGCGTATCACCGTCTTTCTCTCAAGCATCATCCTGACAGAAATCATAACAGTGAAGAAAGTACCAAAATGTTTCAACAGATTGGAGAGGCTTATAATACGTTAGGCGATGCTACAAAAAAACGACAGTATGATTTATCACAGTCGTTAGGAATGGACTGTAATGCAATGCCCGAGTTCGGTAATATGGAAGAGTTATTTACGAACCTTTTTGGCATGGGAGGTGGTATGGGTGGTGGCATGAATGCATTTCCATTCCGAGGTATGTCGCAAGATGACATGTCTGGTGGGAAAATGAACTTTGCAATGTTTCATAATGGTGTTCCTGTAAATATGAACATGCGCAACACAAAACCTACTGCAATTACGAAACGCATTGAAATCGATATAGATCTTGTTTTGGTAGGGGGTAAGGTGCCAGTCGAATACGAACGATGGGTTTTAGAAAGCGGTGTTAAACGAAATGAAACCACGAAAGTTTACGTGAACATATTTCAGGGAATAGATAACAATGAGACTATTGTCGTGAAGGATGTGGGCAACATCATACACGACAATTGTATTGGAGATTTAAAGGTAATTATTCATGTGCGTAACGATAGCGAGTATATCCGAAATGGACTCGACCTTATGGTTAATAAGACAATTTCTTTGAAAGATGCTCTTTGTGGATTTTCATTTGATCTAAAGTACTTGAATGGGAAGTCATATACAATTACAAATCAGGAGGGAAGTATTGTTGTCCCTGAGTACACCAAATTAATTCCTAATATGGGACTACAGCGCGAGGAGTCTCGCGGTCATTTAATGATTCGGTTTCACATTGAGTTTCCGAAGAGTCTAGATAAAGATATCATACAAAAACTAAAAGAGTGTTTATGAGAGTATTTACAGAGTGTACATGGTCATACTTTCTGCTTGTTTCGCTCCTGCACTGTTAGCGGCGGCTTTGGCAGCACCTGTTGCAGTTGCTGAGGTGCTAGTACTATTTGATGCATGTTTGACAGTCTTTGCGTTTCTCATTACATGTAGAAATGCTAATACAATGCCTATAATGATAAGGAACGGGAACAATATTAGGAACCATGATACACCTGGATGCCCCTTGTCACAGAGAAAGTTGAGAAAGTATGTCCACAATATATTCATAAATAACTGCCACATAGTGGCAAGAAAATGCGTAGAAGTTGCAGAAAATCCAATGGTGGATAAAAGCGACATGCCTAAATACAGTTGAGCAGGTGTGCATAATTCGGCCGGTGATTTTATTTGCATGTTAGTTATAATATGTGTTACTATTATTTTTGTTTACTAATGAAACATTGCAATGATATAAAGATGTCACAATGTGATAGTGTATATCAACTAATATGAGCGCATATTCTACGCAAAATGACCTGTTAATGACTAATCTTCTTGCATTCTACGACCGTGAAGATAATTTGGGAACGATGCTACGTGTGGTTGCCGGTGAAACCCGTGTGTCTCTCCGTATTGTGGATTGGTTTGTTACAAATTATGCTAAAAAATACTATACTGTATACAACATTCCAGCAGATCCAAATACTGCGTCAGTATCTCGTCGGTTTAAGGTGTATACTGACTACAAACTTAAACTAAAAGCGTACTCAAAGAAGAGGTTCGATCCGTTCTGTCGATGGGACCGCATAAGCATTCCATATACAGCCCATTCGTCTGTTCAGACCACTATTGGACAACTCAACTTTTTCAAATGGATTATTGAATCTAATATTATTCAGTATATTGAAGACCATTATGATGAGATCGAGGCCGATATGAATAATCGAAATAGCACTTCGAAGAAGCGCGACAAATATGAAAGTGTGTCTGGAACAAAAACCCGCAAGAAGCGTGAAGAACTATCTATTTCTGCGACAAAAACCATCAAGACTGAAAATGTGGAGATTGTAGTGTCATTTTCTTAGATGTGGGTACAAGTAAGTAATTCGTATACGATACTGTTTTGAAACATTATCGTATAAATAGTGGCCAATATGAATAAATAATAATACTTATTATGGGTGGATTACATTCTGTACCAAAAATAGGATTTGAAGATATTATAGATACAGTTCTTAAGAATAGTCATACGTTTACATTGATTAATACGCTTCCACCTACAGAACAAGATTGTCTTATAACAGGTACATTGTCCGCCTTTTCTGAAGAAAGTGTGATGAATCAGTTAATTTCCTCGAATAAGTCTCATTACATAGTGGTGTACGGTCGTAACGCAAATGACCCTACACTGGTCAAAAAATATGAACAACTGACAAAGTTTGGGTTTGCCAATGTACACGTGTACCTTGGAGGTATGTTTGAATGGCTTCTTCTACAAGAAGTGTATGGGAAAGAAACCTTTCCAACCACCAATAATTGTTCAGATTTATATAAATATCGTCCCGTAAAAACATTGGGCATATCGACCATAAACACACATCCCTTGTTGATGTGATACTTCAATCAAAATTGAAAGTGTATTAGAAAGAACTATTATTACAAACCCTATATATATATATATCAACCATGAGTTGTTCCGATATGAATGTAACACTTGTTTCGAGTGACGGAGTTACATTTTCAGTTCCAATAAAAGTTGCAAGTTTGAGTATTTTCGTTAGTATGATGACGACAAATGACTGCGACATTGATACAGATGATTGCGAGATTGAAAGTATTCCCATTCTGCGGGTAAATGGTAAGACATTACGTATTATTATTGAATATATGCATTATTACTCCACTGACCCTATGGTAACCATTGAAAAACCACTTGTCTCCAATTATATTGGAGACGTAGTCCAAAACTGGTACGCCATCTTCATTGAACGTGTGAAACAAGAAAACATGTTATATGACATTGTTAATGCATCAAATTATATGTATATACAGCCTTTACTAGAGTTGTCATGTGCCGAGATTGCATTAACAATCCGACAAAAAAGTAGAGATGAAATTCGTGACGAGTTCTATCTTACAACATAATATTTCGTGTGATAAATCAGTATATTTGTATATTTTTGTTAGTCTGTTTTTGTTTTAGATGTATCGGAATCCGACGACCTAGTAGATGAACAATTATGGATGATATTTTTATGTACCTTTTCAACAATACAGTTGATACGATAAATCCAATTGTCAATAGTTTGAGGCGTTGTATTGATATTGACATTGCCGTCTAACACATGAATCTCGCAATCCATTTTCAGCATCATATTATTATGGTAATCTCCGCATGCTTGCAAGTATTCGATAGGGATACTTCCTTCTCCATCGCGTCCGCGTTTCGCAACGCGTTGTAAACACATGGTTGGGTCAGTTTTGATGTATACGATGTTAGTAACATCAAAATCATCAATGAATGTATCAAACCATTTATTGTATATCTGGTAGTCGACACTCTCTATTTTTTTGTCGTCGTAGAGCATCTTTGCGAATACATATTTGTCTGTATGTAGACATCGTTCTGATATAAACACACAATCAGGATTTTCTTGGATTGCTTTGCGGATGGTTGCTAGACGAGATATATACGCCATCATCTGAAAAGAGAATGAGTATTTTTCTTGATTTCCGTAGAACTTCTCTAACATAGTGCAACCGTCCTCGTCACAAATGGTGTTCCAATCGTCAACGGGTTCTTGTAGGAAAACTACATGTGGTAATTTTGAAAATGCATGTTTGAGTTCTGACATCAATGTAGATTTGCCTGAACCAATATTTCCTTCAATGGATATGATAGATGCTTTATGGAACTGTGAAGATAACATGGTGAGTAACGGATCTTTGATATAATATATACTGATGATTTATGTTTATACAGGTTGTTCTAGATATGAAGATCAATTTTGATTGGTAATACAGAAAAGTATATTCTGACACAAATTGAAATAGAAGAACTCTATATAGTTATCATACATCTTATATACTAGTTCACGAAGTAGTTTCATTAATACATCATGGATCTTTCGCAAGTAAAATTAAACAAAACCGAATGGGACTCTATTGAGATCCCACTACGCGTAGAAGAACAACGCGTGATCGACCTGATCATGAAAGGATATAATGATTTATCTATCAGAACAAATCACAATACGTCATTGGCCACATATCTCCGTCTCTCATCTACCATTGAAGGTCTGGACGACTATTTATTCAAAGAGTATTTTGAAAAGACTGTGCGTGACATTGACCCTACACTGATTCCAAATATTCGCGCAATAAAACTGCGAAAGGGTGATATGATGAAGATCAACCTTAACAAGGCAGATAATTTGACGATGTTCGATGTATATGAAACCAAATTGTTGGAACTCGTTCGAAGCATATACACGTCTCATCAAAGTCATAAACCGTTCCATATTGATTATTTCACCTTACACAATCTTCGACGAAATCTTGTCCCACGCTTAAATAGTTGTGTTTTATCCTGTATCGATGAGGTTCTATCAAAATATGCTAACAGTGTCACGGTGAGAGACCTTGTTTTGGATGCACATAATGTTATTGAAAAAAACAAAATGCTCATTCACAACGAAGACACTACGCTGTATAGTCATCAGCGGGATATATTCCAGAAATTACGTAATCCCGACCTAGCAGAACGCGCTACCAAATATTTAGAAGCACAGACAAACCTTCTTACTGCAAAAGAGACATTCGATGCGGCATCACAAGGAGAAGACGACCATGTATTTTATGAAGCAGAGAAGGCTCTAGAAAAAGCTCAGGCAGAACTAAATCGGTTTCAAACACCAACCCGCGCGAACCTTGTTCTCTATACCGCGCCTACGGGAACAGGGAAAACGCTAACACCGTTAGCATTGTCACAAGGATATGTGGTGTTATTTGTTTGTGCTGCTCGCCACGTAGGCCTCGCACTCGCAAAGAGTGCAATCAGTATTGGACGTAAGGTTGCATTTGCATTTGGCTGCGAAAGTGCAGACGATATTAGGTTACATTACGCTGCTGCAAGTGTATATTCAACTCATCCGCGAACTGGTAAAATCTGGAAGGTAGATAATAGTGCGGGCGAGAAAGTTCAGATTATGATATGTGATGTAAAGTCGTATCTATGTGCTATGTACTATATGCAATCATTCAATGCAATTGACAATCTACTAACGTTTTGGGACGAGCCTACTATTGGGTTGGATGTTGACGACCATCCTCTACATAAGGATATTCACATGTTGTGGCGTGACAATATTATTCCAAACATGGTATTGTCTTCAGCCACTCTTCCATCTGATACCGATATTGTTGATACAGTAAATAATTTTGAAACAAGGTTTGGACAAGAAACTGATGAAACAACATCCTGTATGACTTATATTAGTAGTCATGACTGTAAGAAAACAATTCCACTTATTAATAAGAATGGATTTAGCGTTATGCCACATTACTTATCTAATGAAGACCACACTGTTGCTATAACATCTGCCAAACACTGCTTAAAAAATCCTACGCTTTTGCGATATCTGGATTTAGAAGAGTGTGTAAGGTTTATTGATCATGCAATTTCAAACTCGTATGTAAGTTCAAGATACTCGATAAATCGCAAGTTTGCAGATTTATCTGATGTGACAATGACAAATGTAAAAATATATTATATCAATACATTGATTAATATCGCTCCTGGCTGCTGGGGAGCCATGTGTGTAGGTCTTCGTGCTACCCGATACCCCAAACTGCGTTCCAATGCTAGCCTAGATACAACTACAGGAGCAAGATTGACCAAATCACATAGTATAGGACCCGGAAGTTCTGTGTTTTCAAGTTCAAAATCATCCGCATTCAAATCGACAAGTAAAGATGGAGATAAATTAACCCGTTCTGAAAGTATTACTCCTTTGAAATCAGAGCCGATTGCTCCAGTCATAACACAATCTTTAAATCCAGGAGTATACATTACTACCAAAGATGCATATACTCTTACGGATGGTCCCACCTTATTCTTAACAGATGACTTGGAAAAGATTGCCAAGTTTTACTTGAAACAGTCATATATTCCCGCCTCCACCTTATCTGTGATTCTTGAACGTATCAACTTCAATAATGGGGTAAGTGAAAAACTGGCTGATATTGAGCAACGGTTAGAAACACTAACTGAAAAGTTGGACGCAGCCACATCAAATAGTGATACGGGAAAACAAAAGGGTTCGAAATCCAAAGGAGATAAGACCAACAAGAAGTCAGGAGGAACCGCCTCATCTCGCGATACAGATGATAGTCGAACTACAGTTGGACAACTAAGCGCTGAACGCAATATGTTGTACACTATGATCAAGAACATTGAACTAGATGAAATATTTGTGCCAAATAAAGTTCCTCATGCATCGCGATGGGCAGAAACACCAGAAACAAGTAATGGTTTCACAAGTGATATCAGTAATGATGTAATCTGTCAAATCATGGCGATTGATGGCGTAAATGATACATGGAAGATCCTCCTACTAATGGGTATCGGTGTGTTTGCAAACCATAACAGCCAATCTTATACAGAAATTATGAAACGTATGGCAGACGAACAGAGACTTTACTTGATTATTGCATCCAGTGACTACATATATGGCACTAATTATCAGTTCTGTCACGGATACTTGGGAAAAGACGTGAAACTTACACAACAGAAAGCAATCCAGTCCATTGGCCGCATTGGTCGTAATAATATTCAACAAACATATTCTGTGCGTCTTCGTGATGACGCACAGGCCACCCTTCTACTATTGCCATCGGAAAATAACGTAGAAGTACGTAACATGAATAAACTATTCACAACATAGCGTAACCAACACACATCCAAATGATTATATATTGTATAGTGTATTTTTATACTTGTATTACTATGGTTTAAATAGAATATTTTATTCTCTTTAGATAGACTAAAATGTTGACAACCCATAACAACGATATCGATAATACCACTAGTGATAACGATAACACTGCAGAACCCACTACTAAGGTAGGGAATTACCCTAATGACGAAACAATTCCTAATGGAACATTCTATTGCACTTTGTGTAAATTCAAAACTACCAAAAGCAAATTATATGATAAACATCTTCTTACCAAGAAGCACCTGTATAGCGAATCAGTAATCGATGCATATAATGATTACGCTGACCTAATTTCTAATCCAAGTAATGAAATTGCACCAGTACCAGCAGATAGTTTGATACGAACATCTCATAGGTGTCCATGTGGTAAAATATACAAACATCGTCAGAGTTTATGCATTCACAAGAAAAAATGCACATATATACCACCAAGTCGCGACCCACCATCTCCACCACCATCTCCACCACCATCTCCACCAGAATCACCTATATCCCGTTCTACATCCAATTTTCATATGAGACATAGATCCGTAAATAATCTTCCAATAAGACCTATACCTGAATCTACTCCTAATATCTCTCTAATGCCTAGACCTGAACCCAGTATTAATATTGTTCCATTAAACGGTGAACATTCATCTGTACATAGACGTTCTTCTACGCTTACTACAAATCGTCCTCCTAACTTAGTAACCGACCCGGCGGACATTATTTTAGTAGATCCGTTCACACCTAAGCAAGTACGTAACGCTATTTTTGCAATCGATACATATGAAACAGCGGTAAATGAACCATCTGAGAACACATTTCCTGACACGGTTAATATTGCATCATGTGCGACGGCTGCTATTTTAGTAACAGCTGAATCTCTTTCCGCGAATGTGAGTGCCGATAGTAGTATTTCTGCGATCGCTAATGTAATTGCGTCATCATTCTCTGAAGAGACGCGCGAACTATGTATCCATCGCGAAGTAGTAGTCAGATGTATCAAGTTGGTTCTTCCACTTTATCTTAACTTATTAACGCGCATGAATATGCAAGAAGACGAAGATCTTCCTGAAGATATGATAGAATCTATTGACCCCGAAGCACCTATTACAATTGGTTATCTTGCATTAAAATCGTGTGTTAATATTCTTTATTTTATTCTTTCTCGCATTGATGAACAACCACTCATCGAAGGAGATGATGTAGTGGATATTTCTAATTCTGTCTAATTCCTTCTAATCAACTATTTTGGCGGCAAAAACATGTAAAAACATATACATGTATAATATATGGCTAGCACAGTTGAACCACCCAAAACATCGTCTCCTGAAAATAACGACCCTGTTATAACAACCTCGACAACTCCACTACCCACTGATAGTATTCCTTTGACTACATCGGGTCCAGAAAACAATCCATCTAATGAGGTAGTATCTGAACCCGAAACTGGAACAGATGCGGTGTCTGAAGCTGAACCTGAACCTGAACCTGAACCTGAACCTGAACCTGAACCTGAACCTGAACCTGAACCCGAACCCGAACCCGAACCTAATCTGGATGCAGGTGCATTAACTGCGCCTGCGCCATCTGAATCCACATCACCTAAATATGAAGACCCATTAACTGATTGGTTCAAGCAGATGCAATATGTCATATTTCATAGCGAACTGACAAACTTAAAAAAGGGCAATATGAATATCTTGAAAGAGTGTGCTGATTCAAAGCGTCTTTTGGATTTAAAATTTTTAGATCTTACTAATCAGATAAATCGAGTTCAAACATCTGTAATATTTCTCTCTACAATCTCTGGATTTCTTAATGCTACAAAGGAACAGTTTAATATTTCAGAAAGTGTTATATCCGTTATTTCTATTTCAATATCAACCTACGTGACCCTAGTTCTCTCTATCTCCAAATATTATAAGTTTGATGACATGCGAGAAAGTATTCAAGTGTTGCGTGAGAAATATGCGATTCTTCACAACAAGATTGAACATCGTGCAGATGTACTTGGTCCGTGGTGTGATAAAAACTTATGGAAGTTCACTGACCCTAAGAAAAAACTCGATGAATGGAGTAAGATCAAACAAGAAATGGATGATGAATATGACATACTGATTGAAACCAAGAAAACATTAACAACCGAGTTTGAAATCATTATGGATACAAGGTCTCGTAACGTGTACAACATTGTCAATAAGAGATTAACATATAATAATCGCAAAGAATTGGCTGATTGGGCAATTCACGAATTGGAACTTGAAGCCAGCATTGAAGACAAATTTGCAAAACATGATGCGAAGAGAGCTGCAACAAATACAGTATCAATGTCTGCAAAGCGCAGACAATCTATTCAGTCTGGACATGAGGCTCTTGAGGATAACTGGGACAGTGACGATTTGGACTTTTAGGGGGTTTTGAGACAAAATTGAAACTACACGTATGTATGTATATCACAATCATTATAATACTTTAGCAATAGCAATATGCAAACAGAACCTATGCCACTATTGATTCGTCCTGAACCAACGCATGCATCAGACAGGTCAGACATGTGTGACATGTGTGAATATAAAGGCCTTTGCGATCAATGGAGTTGGTATGATATGTATGACATTCTTCAAGATGGTCTGGGTTCCGATCATTACTCTCATGTCGATAATAATGTAGATCTTGTAAGAAAAATACAGTATCTTTGTAATAATCCGTTGTTAAACAGCGTGATGACACCTGAAATAGTAGATTCGATTGATGCACATGAATGGTTTATCTATGATTACGATAAGGTAGGGGGGTATTATCGCGAGGATCCTATTACCAAAGAACAAGTTCGTGTTCCCCGACGACGTGTATACTTTTGGGATGACGAGATGACAGATTATGACGCTCTTTGTCAGACAATTGTGAACATATTATCTATAATAGATGATTGGGTTTGGGAACATCGCGACGGGGATATTTATACGCTTCTATACGATAAGGGTGGTGGTGAAAAAACCATGATCGCAACCATTAATGAGATATACGATACAATCATAGACATGTATTTTACAGTGATTGAGTCTCGGGAGTCTGAGGATGAAGAATGTGATAGTGTGAGTTGAATAAGAACAAACGTGTGAATAATTGTATTTTTTACATGCTAATACACCGTAAGCGTAAAAATTGAATATACATAGGTTCGAATGAACGTATGTATAATCTGATATAAATATGTCTGCTATCGATACTAAATCAAAAGCAGGAGAGGAAATCACCCAGTGGTTAGTGTCTTCTGTGTCCACAGTTGATTCAAAAGGAAAGCGATGGAGTGATGAGGAGGTTGTTCAGTTGCTTGCTGAGTTGGTTGACCCATCAAACAAGTCATTCGCTGCAATTGCAACCACACACGGGCGCACGCGTGGCGCAATCGAGTCGCGCGCGCGCGAGATCGCAGTAGATATGGTCGAGAAAGGTGAGAGCGCCTCTGAAGTAGAGCGATGCACACGTATGACCCCCGAACAATTGGTGGAAGCGGTTGCGAAGCGCGCCGAACGCCTGGCTGCACAAAAGAGGAAGAAGGAAGAAAAAATACATGAGAAAGAGGAAAAGGAAAAGGCTTCAAAAGAAGCCGAACGTATATCGATGAAGACCCAAACATTGTCGATAGAACAGCAGTGCGCACTCCAGCAGTTCGAAGACGACGACAACTTATTTATCACAGGAGAAGGTGGTACAGGTAAAACGCTCTTGATACGACATTTGGTGCGTTCCGCAAAGATTCATGACAAGAAGGTGCAAGTATGTGCAATGACGGGTTGCGCTGCGCTACTATTAGAATGCAACGCGCGTACCATTCATTCGTGGAGCGGTATTAAGTTAGGTCGTGGAGAGTTGAATGAGATAATCGACGACATCTTTAGTAATCACAAAGCGCGAACTTCTTGGAGATCCACTGATGTATTGATTGTAGATGAGGTTAGTATGATGTCCGCCCACATTTTCGAGTTGCTTGATACTGTCGGTCGTCGTGTTCGCGGATCGCGTCTTCCCTTTGGTGGAATGCAAGTGGTGTTTGTAGGCGACTTCTTCCAGTTGCCTCCCGTGGCTAGGGGAGGATCGGAAGATGCTGAAGGTCGGTTTTGCTTCGAGTCAAACAGATGGTTGGCAACCTTTCCGATTGATAATCATATCGTATTAAATACCATGTTTCGTCAAAGTGATAACATGTTCCGTCGTATTTTGAAGAATGTGCGTATGGGAACTGTAACCGATGATGACGTAGAGGCATTGAATAAGTGTGTAGATCGTGATTTTGATTTGAAAGCACATCAGGGCGTAGTGCCTGCCAAACTGTTCCCCACAAAGAATAAGGTAGATGCAATTAACGCCAAGATGTTCGCAGCACTTAAGGGAACGGTCTATGAATTTGCGGCCATTCAGAAAACCGATTGTCATTCAATGATGGATGGTTCATCGAAGGCATTGACGTCAAGTGTGATTGGTCGATGTAAGAAACTCCTCACAAAGCAAAAGACTACATACGAGTTAGAAAGTTTAATGAACAACTCCCCATGTATGCAGACACTCTCATTAAAACAAGGAGCAAATGTCATGTGTACTGTCAATCTTGATCTTGAACGTGGTATTGTCAATGGTGCGCTTGGAACTGTAGTTGACTTCGTGACAAGTGTTGAAGGTTCATTAGAAGTAACTCGTCCGGTGGTGCGCTTTTCCAACGGTGTGGTTACTACAATCCCAATCAAGTTTTGGCAGTCGGAAGAATTTCCGACGATTGCTCTAGGTCAGGTTCCATTAAGTCTTGCTTGGGCGATGACTATTCATAAAATCCAAGGCGCTACCCTCAGCATGGCGGAGATTGATGTAGGTGGTGGTATATTTGAGTGCGGTCAGACCTATGTTGCATTGTCGCGTGTTAGAGATTTGGATGGGTTATATCTGTCTAAGTTTGACCCAACTAAAATTAAATCTAGCCTGCGTGTGCGCAACTTCTATCGCAGCATTCCCGAAGTGGAGTATGAGGTTGAAGAGACCAATGAGAAACCTGAACTGGAGTTTGAGAGGTTTGCCATGAATACTCCATAGATTTATAGATTACATAAAATATTGTTATTTTTTCAGGTGTACTAGTATGACACCTTCGGATCTTTCTCTCTACAACAAGACTAAAAAGTATATCTACAAGAAAAATCCTAAACATAGTGCTTATCGAAGCGGCATGTTGGTCAAAACGTATAAAAAGCGTTTTGCAAAGAAACATGGAACCCGCAAAAAGCCCTATTTGGGGAAACAAAGTCGAACACGAAAAGGATTGAAACGCTGGTTTGCAGAAGAGTGGGTAAATCAGCGAGGAGAAGTGGGATACAAAAATAAGAATGATATTTATCGCCCAACGAATCGTATTACAAAGAAGACACCTATTACCCACAAAGAATTAACAAAAAAAGAGATTAAAACTGCGCGAACCAAAAAGTACCGCAAAGGACGTGTTATGAGATTTAGAAAGAAAAAGGGAGGCGCATGGACACCTACCTACAAAGATACTATCAATTGTGCTCGTCCAAAAGGGTTTTCACAGCGTCAATATTGTGCATATGGACGTAAAACACGGAAAAATAGAAGGGATAGTGAAGATAAATAAGATATAGACGAGATGTTTTCTATATCTTACATGTATTTATGAATATTATGATTTATTTCAATGAAGCATAGAACTTGTTGTATGCAGTGTAATCGATAGTTTTTCCAATACGTTTTAACATGTTGCAAAGTTCCACCTTTTCGCGATGAGTGTAGTCGCCTGCACATATTCTAGCCATCACGTTATCTGGATGCAGGGTTTCGCAAATGAGGTTATTGACCATCATCTTATCGTGCTTTCTCATGACCACGTTATACAAGGTCTCTCCATTGTATGGGGTTTTTATAACACCTTCACACATGTTGACTAAGTCAGATGCTTTTACCATCTTACCTTTGTAGAAGACTCTATGATGATTACTGATCTGTGTGGATGCACATGGCACATTTTTACCCAAGGCATGCTTTTTAATCAGCACAATATCACTGGTATTTGATTGAGTACATGTAATTGCAGTAATCTTTCTTCCACGGATGGTATGTACTCCTGGAATAATATCCTCAATTGACATCTCTCCTTGGTTAGTGGTAACAGGAGTTCCTTTCGGGAAACAGATTTGAATATTACTATTTACGGCTGCAGTGGTCATTACATATACATCAATGATGATGGAACCTTCTAATATATCAACAAATATGGTATCGCTTGCAACAATATTTAGTTCAGTAGCATATAAGTCTCTAACCGTGGATTTTATAGTGTTCTTATTTGCTTCGGTTAATGCTGTGAAATCTCCGTTAGGAAGAGTGATTCTCGCTTTGTAAGACGCATGAGGGTTTGTGGTAGCGTGAAGTTCCACGGTTTTGTCTGTATGGTTTGCACCGATGGTATTGAGAGTATTTGTGAAAGTGGCATCATTAGAAACTGTAGTGATAACATCTAGGGTGGATGTAGTTGTATCCACTGTAAAAGATGGAACAGTCAATGCAGTAGAAGGATTTCCTGCAGGGTCTGTCACAATTATAGTGATCGCGTCATGTGTTGTGTAATCAGCAAGTTGGTCAAAAGTGATAGTATTATTCCCTGAAACTGCATTGGTAGTGGAACTGAATGTTGCGTTACTAGTTGTAATCGTTCCTCCTTGTGTGCTTGAAAATACAAAAGAAGGAGTCCTGTCAATAACAGTGGTCGTTCCATTGAACGTGATCGGGGTAACAGATGCAGTTACTGGTTGTATGGTATCAATTGCATAATTAGCAGATTGTATATCAGCATGTGTACTAACATTACCAGATGTGTCAGTATATCCCGAAGTCAATGTCAATACATTGGTAACAGCTTCCAGTGCAGTAGTTGGTGTAAAAACTGCAGTCCACACTATATTTTGAGCATTTGATGTCATTGTAGTCATTGTACCATTAGCAACTGTGACATATGAATCACTATCAAATCCTGGAACGGCTTCAGAAAAAGTAAGTGAAACCGTTGCTGTATCCCCATTTTTTAATGCAACGTCGTCCATAACGAAGGAAGAGACAGTAGGAAGCGTTTTATCAAAGGTAACACTACTTCCATCAGTGACAGCGGTGGCCACAGCTGATGCAGCATTTCCATAGATATCTATGTAGGTAATTGTGAAAGCGACACTACCGTCTGTATCAGCAATATTCGTAGTATATGTAGCGGTCCAGGTGTCACCGGAAGTGTTTGCGATGGTAGGTGTGGTATCATCGACTGCTATGCTTCCAGATGTAAATACAACAGTCGGTGATTGAATCGTCTCCGATGCAGTCATTGTCAACGTGACATCATTTCCTGGTTTTGATAAAGAAGTAGTACTGTTATTGGATGCTATAGATATACTAGTGAATGTGGGTCGAACTGTATCAACTGTTACCGAACCTGAACCACTTGTGACTTGCGTCCCTTGGTTACCTACCATATCAGTATGATCTATCGTATATGTCAATGCACCAGATGGATGGGTACTTCCGATATAATATACCGCACTCCAATCGTTTCCTCCTGTATTAGTAATAGTAATAGAACCAGTAACTGCGGTATTGCCGACATTGAATGCGACTATTGGAGTTTGAATCTGCTCTGAAGCGGTGAATGCCAAAGTAATCTTAGATCCAATTCCTGCTTTAGTAGTATCTGTATAGTCAGATACAAGCGAAACCGACGATAACGTAGCGGGTGCTAAGTCATTAAATGAAACAGTTGTGGATATGGCTGTGTTATTGGCTGATCCAGAATCATAGACTGTTCCTGTAAGTGTAAGAACTTCTGAACCATCTGATGTTCCTGATAAGGTTAAAGCAAACGTAAATGTTGTATCATCTGTAGTAGAAACAGTATAACTAGATAATGTAGCTGTTCCTGAAGCAATGGTTGGGACTAATTCAGTTGCGGTTAATCGTGTCGTTCCATCTGATTTATAAACAGGTTCACTAAAAGTAATGGTTGCTGATGTATTATCAGCACCTACTGCTAATGCAGTGGATATGGTAGGGGCTGTTAAATCATTAAATGAAACAGTTGTTGATATGGCTGTGTTATAGGCTGTGTTATAGGCTGCTCCAGAATCATATACTGTTCCTGTGAGTGTAAGCACTTCTGAACCGTCTGATGTTCCTGACAAGGTTAATGCAAAGGTAAATGTTGTGTCATCTGTGGTAGAAACAGTATAACTAGATAATGTAGCTGTTCCTGAAGCAATGGATGGGACTAATTCAGTTGCTGTTAATCGTGTCGTTCTATCTGATTTATAAACAGGTCTATTAAAAGTAATAGTTGTTGATGTATTGTTAGCATTAACAGCTAATGATGTTAATATGTCAGGATATATATTACCTAATATAGTCCATGATGGCGAACCAAAGAATGATCCCGTATCACCCACATTATAAGTTGTTCCATTGATTACCTGACCGTCATTAATAAGCACCGTGGCGAGGTAAGTATCAGCGAACGCGCCATTCTCGATGTAGGTGACGGATGCGGGGATGGCGATGGAGGTGAGTTCGGTCCATGCGAACGCGCCAGACCCGATGGTTGTGAGCCCGCTGCCTGCAGCGAAGGAAATGCTACTCAGTGCAAAACCGTTATTAATGAATGCCTGGTCCATGATGGAGATGACGGATGCGGGGATGTGGATGCTGTCGATCCGACCATTGAACGAGTTAGGGTAGATGTGCTGCCACCCCTCTCCGAGTTCAAGGAATCGGGGGCGTCCTCGAGAGTACCATTCGCCATAGGTAAAGGTGGTGCTTCCTGAGGTATATGGTATGATATAATATATATTATCTAATGTAGTCGTTGTTGGCGATCCAAAGAATGACCCCGTAGTACTTATATTATAAACTGTTCCATTGATTACCTGTCCGTCTTTAATGCGCACCGTGGCGAGAAGAGTGGCATTACTGAACACGTTGGATCCCATGGATGTAATCCCAGTAGTGTTCCAGACCGCTGATGGGATGAATGTGACGGTTGTAAGGTTTTCACACATATTGAACGCGCGATCCCCGATGGAGGTGACGGATGCGGGGATCTCGACGGAGGTGATCGCTTGGTATTGGAACGCCTCTTCCCCGATGGCCGTCCATCCCGTTCCGAGTTCAACCACGGTGGGTGATCCCGCGGCCTGCCACGTGGCGTTGGTAAAAGTGGTGCTTCCTGAACTGTATGATATGAGTACCATGTCTAAAGAAATATTTATATAATATATAATATATTAAATAATACAGATATACCTTATATTTTAGTAGTTCATATGGAGTGCTAAAATATAAGGAGTGTTGAAGATGATAGATGTATATTTATTTCAATGAAGCATAGAACTTGTTGTATGCATTATAATCATTAGTTTTTCCAATACGTTTTAACATGTTGCAAAGTTCCACCTTTTCGCGATGAGTGTAGTCGCCTGCACATATTCTAGCCATGACGTTATCTGGATGCAGGGTTTCGCAATGTCACATGGCCTTGGTAAAAGTGGTGCTTCCTGAACTGTATGATATGAGTACCATGTCTAAAGAAATATTTATATAATATATTAAATAAATACAGTCATATCTTATATTTTACCAATCATAAAAGAGGATAATACAGGTGCTGGGAATACTCGTTGCATATACGCATCCATCACCTCTTTTCTCTCTGCAGATAACCACATATAGGTTACACATGCCGAGGGTTAACATGACCACTACATACATCCTCTGCGCATAACGTATTACCGTCCTCATCTACAAACTGAGGAATACCCGTGGGTGTCATCGATGCAGATATCGCATGCTCAGCACCTCTACTAATTGTAGGTGCTTTTGTATTATTTGTAACCACTGTAGATGGGTCGGTTGATGATTTTTCACATTGATTATATCTCATATGTGTTCCGCAATATGTTGTTTCACCCTTGCGACGTCGTGTGCACTGCTTTCCACCATTACGCATCGCCATGCATCGCTCTTCCGCTGCAGGCGGCTCTCGTGGGGTAGATGGCGGAACTGATTCATACATTCCTGCATACTCACGTGCGGATGCAATAAGTTTATTACGGTTGTCGTTATTAACTTCCAATGCAATTGCGTCCAATTGTTCAATCATATTGGCGCGAAATGTTTCCAAATGGGCAACTGTACGCGACATTGAATTAGAAGGTGGTACTTTAGAAGTAGTATCGATTTCGTATGGAGATAACATATGTTTTCACTCAAGTATATACATATCTTATCCTAAATATAGTTCATTCAATTTCTATAAATCGACATCGTCTATAATGCTTTCAACTAGACGAGATGCTTTCCATACCTCACCACATGAACCTGCTTGTGACATTGCATTTTCAACACGTTCTACGTCATATGTAGTATTCCAAGGAACTTCTCCTCCTTCACGAACAAATAATGCAGTATATGCTGCGGATTCCATATCTTGTGCAGGCGCAGGTGGTTCACATGCATGTGCAGCAAATGACGCAAATGCAGGAGAGCCTACCAATGCAGTCGGTCTGCGTGTCTGTGGAAGCCATGTCGCCATACCTAAGTCGATTATCGTAAGCGCATTAGACTGATTATCACCATCGATATCGAATAATATATTCGCAGGTTTTATATCACGATGCACAACCCCTCTATCATGCAAATCACTAAGTGCATCCACTAATAACCCAATTATGCGGTCTGATAACGCAATACGTGCACCAATATGCATATCAGATAATGTATCAGATTGTGCTGCAATAGAGGGTGGTCCAATAGGGAGCACCAAACATCGAAGACCTCGTGTACTAATACCATACCATTTTGGTAAAAAAAGGCATATTGACCCACGCAAATGCATGTACATACGCGATTCATGTTGTAATAATCCCACTTCACTAGTTACCAACTCAGTTTTTATTGCTACTGATGCACCTGTACGCACATTCTCCCCATGATAGACAGATGAAAATGCTCCTCCTGCGCACCGTTCTTTCAATATATATTTGTCTACCATGTCTGGTTCTTCTCTCTCTGTGTCTGATTCAATATCTGAATCATCATCAAAATACTCCATGTTGTCTCTATTATGTAACATACTATGATGACTATAGATTTATACAATATTATCTTTACGTGCTTACACGTAAAGATATAATGATTTTGCTGAACCAAAATATTATGCATCATGTAGATTATCGATAATGGTAAATACATCTGTTCCATCAGGTTTAGTGATTGGAACCCATCCAGAGGTTTCTCCCAAAATATTAACCCATTCTATTTCACGACCATTTGCATGTGTAACTACTACCTTGTCGACAAGTGGCTTTATTGTCACAATATCATCTAAATCCACCGTGCCTAATTTAGGATTTTCTGTATCATATGATGGGGACTCGCGAATATATGCTCCTCCTGAAAAGGTTACCTTCATTTGAATAGGTATCTGAACGACTTGTATTTCATCGCCATATTCATCCTCTAGTTCAGATTCAGGTTCAGGCTCTGGTTCAGGTTCAGGCTCTGGTTCAGGTTCAGGTTCAGGCTCTGATTCAGGCTCTGGTTCGGGTTCAGGCTCTGGTTCAGGTTCAGGTTCAGGTTCAGTCTCAGGTTCAGGTTCAGGTTCAGGTTCAGGTTCAGGGATAATATCAGGTTCTGTAAGAGGCGATAATACTAAAGATTCTGGTATTTCTTCTTCAGGTTCTTCCAAGGAGAGAACAACTGTAGGATTAGTGTTTTTTGCCAGTTCAATATCAGTTGGTCTACACTCTACTGATTTAGTATTAGTTGTGAATGACTTTATCGGTTGTTCAATAATAGTATTTGTACCAATGGGCGTTACATCGTCGACAGTTGGAAACATACTGCCCAGAAAATGTCTGGTGGTCTCTTTTTCTATTGGAAATGTATGATTTGATATCTTTCCGGAAACCTCTTCTTCTGAGATTGCATGATTAACTAATTTCACATTAGACGACTTTATGTCAGACTTTTTCATTTTTATCTCAGAACTTTCTAAATTATCGCGTTTCTGTTCTTCTTTTTCGTCATCACTATCAATGACAGATAATCCATCTGCAAGTTGGATCAACAATGCCGAATCTACATTGTCTTCTTTAAATTCTGCAAGCATTGTTTTACGTCTCTCTCGTGTTTTTGCAGGAGTATCTAATTGAATGTCATGATTTATTTGACTAGTAATTAAGTTCATTTTGCTTGTAAAACGTTTCAAATATTTCACATGAAGTTTATGAAAGAACTCCAAATAAGAAATAAATAACATGAGTTTTTGCTCCAATACTATCTTATCGAAATGAAGTGTTTGAATGAAGTTGTCAATATTAAAACCGATTGCACTTTTCTCTTTATGAAAACGTAGTTCTTCATTCTTTTTGTCCATCACATTCTTTAAACTGATAAATAACAACAGAATTATGTCATGTACTTGTGTAATGAGATCTATACCATATTGTTTGTATGGTTCCAAATCCTTATATCTAGGAAAACTGTTATTATTAGCAACAACATCCAAAACCTTTTTATCATCTACATGTTCACATATGTATTTTACAATAATCTGATGTAGTTTATAGTATTCGCAATACATACGGTTTGTAATAGAAGAAAATAGTCGGCGCATGTCATCATATTCTACATCGATAATCTTTGCTTGATAGTTGAAACAATCTAGTCCGAAAATGAAAAGATGTCCTTTATGCTCTGTAATGTATTCATTATACCATGTTTGTAGTTTTGTGATTTTTTCTCTCAGTGTATCAAATAATTGGCCATTTTCACTTGTCATATCAGTTATAGTTGTAAACTCAGTTCGTAAGTGTTCTACTCTGTCATCAACTGAAGACATTTGGTATTTAACTGAATATATGTACTATACATGGAAATAAATAATATCTATAGAGTTTATATACAATGACAGACCGTACTGATGGCGACGACATTGACCCAAACTCTTCTGAAGACACTAACATGTCACCCCAGGCAGCTGACGCAGAGTGGGCGGTCGACCACGAACATATTCTAGTTGAATGGGCCGACAAATCTATGTGTATGAGATTATTGCATGCTAAGGCTACTGCATCATATTCACGTCGGAATATGTGGTACACGCTTCCAGTTATTGTAATGTCAACTCTAGCTGGTGCTGCTAATTTCTCTCAAGAGCGCGTGCCTGAAGAATATAGGGGGATTTTTTCAATGAGTGTTGGTATGCTTAACATCATTGCAGGCATCATCACTACTGTTCAACAGTTTTTGAAAATTACCCAACTTAACGAAGCCCATCGTGTGAGTAGTATCGCGTGGGACAAGTTTTACAGAAACATTAAGACTGAACTTGCAAAGCATCCTAAAGAGAGAATACCTGTAATCCAATTCTTAAAAATGTGTAAAGAAGAATATGACCGTCTTATGGAGACAAGTCCTGTCATTCCTGAACCTATCATTGATGCATTTAACAGGATGTTTGATCCATCAACTAAAAAGGGTGCATTAATCAAAGACATTGTCAAGCCCGAAATTTGTGATGTATTAGTTCCCACAGATCAATCACGTAATCCGTGGTTCACTGAAGAAAACATGCAAAAAGAACGTGCCTCACAATTTCGTAATAAACTCATGCACACAGCAAGTACGAAACGTACTAAAGCATTTCAAAGAGAAACTGTGCGTGATTTCAAAAAGATGTTTATTAATTTGAATAACCGTGAGCCATTAGACGATGAAATTGTTGGAAATCTTGAAGAGACTATCGACCCTCAAATCATACGAGATATATTACGTCATGATGCAAGTTCAGCAATTGAATTAGGTTCTATTTCATCGTCGTCTACCGAAGGTGGTGCATTATCTAATGTCTAAATATACATAGAAATATACATAGAAATATATCATTTATATTATGTAAATATGAATGAAGACAATATCAAGATTTATCATCTAACAGCTGACTATAAAAAGTCTACGTATAAAACGGAACAATGGAACAATACATTGTCTAATGGGAAACATGTTCGATTTGAAACAACAAATTACTTTTATTGGGGTACATTTGAAATCGAATTAACAGGCAAGGAAAAAGAAGAAATATTGAAAAAAAAAAGTATTATCGTAAATGATTATGCAGGGTGTTCGGTAGAAAGTTTAGATGATGAGTGTGACTATTCAGATGAAATTTGTAATAAAGACAGATTTACATCAGAAGAGTTGAAAGAAATACATCGACTTCTTTATTTAGACAATGACGATGAAGAATCTTACACAAGTGACTGCGACGATGTCGACGAATGTGTATTATACCAAAATGGTTGGTCGATGGACGATACGATTTATGGAATCAATACTGGATGCGAGTTGGAATGTATAAGTGATTGATTATGAATGACTATATACCAATGTAGATATGTTATACATGAAAGTCTTTTGTATTTTTTTGCATGTTCAATCTCAGTTTAAATCTTCATTTGTATATACAATATATATGTGGTACTGCTACCTCTTGCGCAATACGCAACAGCAACATAACAGGGCAACATACAATGGTTCAACAAACAATCCATTGCGACGGTTACGACAACATAATAGGGAGATTACTGGTGGTGCCAAGGCTACCTCAAGATGTAACGGAGGCTGGGAGTTTTGTGCGCTTCTCTCTGGGTTCGATACTTATAAGAATTGTTTATCATGTGAGTGGCGCATTAAGTGTCCATCTGGGCGCCCTGGGCGCCGAGATGCAAAGTATGCTGGTCCCGCTGGACGCGTTTCTTCTCTCAATGAGATACTTCCATTAGATAAATGGACAGGTCCATGTACAATATGGAACCGCGACCAAACATTAACACTGCGAGTGTTGCGCGACTATGTTGACCAGTTGAACCTCGACGCGATCCCATCAAATATTCACGTAGAGGTAGTTGATAATATTGATGTCGCGACATTAGTAGTGTCAGAATAATTTAGTAAATATGTTTTATTGAAAACGTATTTACAATTACAATAACGAAGATGTGTATCAAAAATTATTGTTTAATCTATATATATATATACAACACCTCCAATGGATACAAAATCTCTTCTGAAATATACTGTATATATTTCACTCTTCATTCAGATTTTAACTGGTTTAGGTAACGTGTGGATTTTACAATATAAAACCCCTGCTAATGTTCGTATTTTACGTGAACTGGTGTACGCAGAACTAGCCGTTCAAATTATAGAAGTTATATTTTACATTTGGCTCACCTATAATTTATTAACAATAACCAATATCACTCCAAATAGATATTATGACTGGTTGATTACAACACCTACCATGCTAATAACAACAATAGCATACTTTATATTTTTAAAGTATAAAAATGCAAATGTAGACACTTCAACGCTTAGTATCGTGAACATAGTAAAGAAGGAACTATGGCCAATCTTATCTATTCTCTTTTTGAATGCAGTCATGCTTTTATTCGGGTTCCTGAATGAAATTAAAAAGATAGATACACACTTGGCGGTTACATTAGGAACAATTGCTTTCTTTGCATATTTTTACATTATTTATAAACAATATGTTGTAGGAGTCGAAGGAACAGATACAATATTCTATGTGTTTTTTACTTTATGGTCACTTTACGGAGTAGCAGCACTTCTCCCATACGACTGGAAGAATATATCATATAACATACTTGACCTTTTTTCGAAAAACTTCTTTGGTGTATTCATAACTCTTGTACTATATGGTTACGTAAAGTAACTTGACTTATTATTGTTTACATGATTTTCCATTCACTAATCGAATCGATAATTATATTTTCATCAAATCCATTGAACAGTGCGAGTTTACCCTTCCATTTACCAAATATAATCCAACAATTATCATATCGTTTATATTTTTCATTTCCATCGTCGAATACTCGTATCTGAATGGGATTATCGATGTCAGGGGTAACACGTAACCAGTCAGCAGGAAGTTGTATAGTCATTATTATACTACTATCTAATGTTTTTTATATTCTTTTTTCTTTTTAGTCGGTGTAATTTGCAAGTAGTGTAATGATAGAAATATCAATGATTGGATTGTGAATACTAATTGTAAAACACTATAAACATAATTATTTTATTATACTATTATGTTATATGCAAGCATCTATAATAAATACAAAATTATTGAACACTGAATACGTGTATTGCATGTCAAATGCATCTTTTTGTCCTAATATGGTGAAAGTTGGATGGACAAGAAACAACCCTGCACTTCGCGCCAATCAATTATTTACTACAGGTGTTCCTACGCCATTTGTAGTCGAGTTTATGATAATGACTGCACATGGTCACGATTTAGAACGGCGTATTCATAATCATCTTGCTAAATGTCGTGTCAGTGGCTCACGCGAGTTTTTTAATATATCTGTATCTGATTTGCGTAGTGTACTAAGAGAGAAGTTCTCTCTCACAATGGTTCAACTTTCTGATGTTGTTGACCAGATGCCAACAGTTCCTAGTCGCAAAAGTAATACCCATCGAGATAAATGGAAACCATTCAAAAATATAGTATCAACAGTTGTATCAGATGAAACACCCTCTGAATCAGTCTCAATGTTTGACAGATTTCGGTATGACGATTCACTAATCATATCTAAATCTTCTGAACCAGAATCGATGTTTGATAGATTTCGATATCGCGGACCGATATAATATCGTAATTTCTTATGAAAATGTATTCATAAGAAATATTTACTTATTTAGTATTTGATTATGGATCAGGTAATATCGTTGGCGCATTTAGATCCAGAATCCCCATAGAAAACATTAAAAAGAGTGCGAATGCATAATATATACCAGTCCCTTTTGCATCGGGTGCATAAAAGTGTACAACTTGCGATGCGACCCATATCAAAATGCTTCCGAGCGTGATTGTAATCATTATTTGCATAGGTTTTAATTTCATATTTACCACAAACTTGTATACATGTACATATCAAAAAATTATATAGATACGACCGCTTCGTCCAGTTCTTCTGTTTTTGAGTTAAGATTAGTCTCTATTGTAATTGGTATAGCATTGTATGCGGTAATTGTTATTTGTGCGTAATAATTTTTCACGGCCAATATATATCGTCCATCTGAGGTAAATGCGTGATAACTAGTTCCCTCATGACCTATACCGTCTTCTTCATATATCATATCGATAGGATAATTAATCGGTTCGTCGCACATAAGATAATACCTAACAACAATCTTGTGTTTTAGTTCATCTTTTGTCTTACCGTGCACACAATCTGCATAACTAGTCATAAACTGAAAGTATTCTCCTCCTAAAGCAGTTAACTGAGTAGTATGTTTTCCAAAAAGAAGAACTTGGTCTAACTGGTTTGCATCTTCTAACGAGTATCCTGTTCGAGGCAATGCATATGGATTATCGTCTCTGTCAATAAGAAACTTTAATTCAGGATGTTTCTCAAAAACATCGCGAGTAATTGCTGATATAGGGTGGCCACATACCGTATGATTGTCTATAATCTCATGAATCATAATAGTCCAAAATGGATCTGTCATTTTAAGTAAGTGATATGCAATCCAGTTTTTTGTTACATCAAAGAACATATATACGTCATTTCCATCCTTGTGAAATCCTGTATAGTCATACATATCATCATCTATAAGGAACTTACCATAATGAGCCATGAGTACTTTCAACATTGTGGTTGCTTCTATGTAAAGGTTACCATCGACCGAGTTGAAAAATGGTTTGTTATAAAATCCTAGTTCACCATTTTCTAAACGTAACAAATACTGAACGAATGGACGATTCCGCATGTCAACCTGTCGTTGGTACACACATAAGTGAATACATACAATACTGTATTCTCTAGTATGATATATCACATCTTTATGCATCGATTTCTCAATAGGATACCGAACTGCCTCAACTCCCCCCGACGAAATATTATCTACAAGTTCTGAAATATCAGATGACATTTGATATATATTATCGCACGCGTCATTGTTGTCGGTAATTGAAGTAGAGTCTAATATATTATTGTTCTCCATACTATAAATCTATATAGTATAGAGTATATTTGTCTAACTCATTTGCTTACATTATTTATCTAACTTCCGGCGAACCGTTTCGTTCACCTTCTCTACACGATTATCCATTAGAAACTTAGTCAACTCTTCTGGTTTGACATTACTCTCTGCAAAATACGTTTCTAGAAGAGGTAGCATTGTCCTTCCAGTTAATGGCTTTTTAACGACATTTCGTTTGTATAAAATAGCCCCACCATTAATATCAAAACAATCAATATTATTTGTTTTCATTGTGTTAACTAATTGTTCTGAATTACGTTTTTTCTGTGCGCGTTTTTCTTTGAGTTGGGCTTGCAACTTTGCAATATCAGAGTCAAGAGAAATCCATTCGCGGATACTATTTACGAGTTCTTCTTTTGTTTCCATGATTGTAATCAATTATCGACAACAATAATAAGTATATGTTAACATGACAAAATGTTTATATGAAATTACACATGTATTCATAGTGTTATTATCCTATCATACTTATAATAGCATGATGACCTATGCTAGTAATTGCATGCAATATTGAATGACATGTATCTTGATACCCACATGTTGTATTTTCCTTGCTACAGTGTCCGTAAATATATAACAGTATAACGGATATAAATGAGGTTACGTTAATAAGTGATGACGATGTATAAATGTTATTAGAATCTCTATTGAGGTATTTATAATATTCGTATCCTCCTAAAAGTACTATGTTATATACTGCTAGTTGGTCAAGATAATAAAAATATATAATATCTCGAAATGAATGATACAATAGGGATGTTCCAGTTAAAAATATAAACGATATTTTATAATATGGATGTTGCTTATATGACAAATGTTGCACATTCGTTAGAAAAAACAATGAAGACAACACCGTTGTATTAGGCCACATTATATATAATGTAACGTGTAAAATATTTACACCTTTGATTTAAAAATATACGTATTATATCAACTTCCTCCGAGCGCCTTATGTCGTGAGCAATAAATACAACCTTTTACCGATTTCGATGCGCATCTCGTCTTATGTCGAGCAGTGATAGCAAGACACCTATTTACAGGTTTTTCATATCCTGCAGGTGTTGTCGTTTTATTTGTCGGCACATTGGACCCCATGGTGTGAATATTCATAGATTGTGATATAACTACATTCTCGGGAACAGGTGTCATATTGTTCGATGTTTGTACAAGGAACATCTTACTTGAATGCCATGCTTGTATTTCAGCCATTGTTTTTTGTATGATATGTTGTTTTTCAGCCAATGCAGCCTTTTTCTTAGCAAGAAGTTTTTCTTGTCGCACAATAGAGGCGACTTCTCGCTTCTCATTTGCAATTTCCTTCTTTGCGACTGCTATATTGTTATTAAAAATATGGGTTAATTTTTCCTTAAGATGTGTCTTGCAATACACTCGTTCATCTACATCATTATATATGACCATCGTATCAGAGCAAGTTACTTCTGTCACTGAGTTTCCCAACTCCGCTATATTATCAACATTATGACAGCAGTATCCTCTAGCAAACTGTCGGTAATTTAACCAATACATAGAGGGCTGTTTCATATGTGCGGCTTGTTCACGAGTTATATCTACAATCATATTGACACCGCATACCATCTTCTTTCCAGGGAGATGTGGTAGAAGAGAGTTTTGAATATTACGACAATATGGACATCGTATTTGTGTTCCCTTTAGACGAGATGTTTCCAGTTCGTGAAATTGTTTTTTATGATTGTATATATCGTTAAATATTGCATCATAATTAAACTTGTGTCCACATTCTAATGTGACATGCTCTCTAGAAAGAGGTGTTTGTGAAATCATACATGTGTCATGTGAGTTAATATCGTCTGTATCACTTTCCGTATCGTTTGCTAGACATTTGTAAAAATATATCGCCTCATCAGATACCATCATAACTAAATAAATTAACCTTATGATTGTTATATAATATTCTTCTTACATTCTTTACGATATGAATACCAATATTAAGGTTAACTTCTAAGTATATAATATTTCAGTATTGTACATTATTAGGTATGAGTTATATATGGGGTCCTCCAATTTGGACACTATTTCATACTATTATCGAACATACACCTGAGACGGAGTTTCATAACGTAGGTGAGCAAATATTCATCTTCATAAACCGTATATCTAGATTACTTCCTTGCCCTGAATGTCAGGCACACGCAAAAAAATATTTATCTAATCAACGTATTAATACGAGTTCTAAGAAGATACTTCGCGAGTTTATACACAAGTTTCATAATATGGTGAATCGTTACAAAAAAATAAAAGAACAACCTATTGAAATATTAGAAGAGTACAGAGATAAAAGTTTGAGTGATGTATACAACAACTTTGTAAGAGTATTTAGATCACGTGGAAATATTAGAATGCTTGCTGATACTATGCAAAGAAATATGATATTAAGAGATTTCAAATTATGGCTACTTACAAATAAAAGCATATTTGTTCAAGACACACATATCACTAATATCCCAACTAATAGAATTATTGTAAATCCAGACGTTAACCTAGAACCAGATATATAAGAAATACGATTTTAGTGCTTCAATATAATACCACATTTCAATACATATGTATCTATATGTATTGAAAATATATTATTACCATGTATCGTAATACTTATTATACAGTTGTGTTTGTTAATATTTCACCGTTCTTGTATACCGTACATTTGAACTGTTGTTTGGTTGGTCGAGAACATACAACTTTATTGCTTTGAATTTCATTAAAAAACAAGAACCTTTCGCCACCGTTTGAACTCATTAAACCTACAATAGTCATTGCCATTAATACTCCACCAATTATGTTTGTGAAGATACTGCTTCCTGACAATGAACATCCTGCTTTCATTCGTACGCCAATATCCATTATTATTCCAGCAATACATGTTCCTACGAATAACCAGTTCACAGATGAGTTGATAAACATTGGCATACTTAAGTACATAGTGGTAAATGATAACATGAATACACTGTATGTGTTATTTCCATGTTTACTATAGTTAATGGAGTTGCAAATACTATCGCCGCCACGGTTAAACATCTCTAATGGGTTTTTTTCCGTATTCCCTGAATAAGACAATATAAACTCACGTACTACAGACATTCCTAACATAAACAACAGGTATATGAACCCATTTACACTTTGCATAACAATGCCCCATGATAATACAATGACAGATACTATTAGTGGCATATAGAAGACAACTAAAACTAAGATATTTGATGGACGTAACATATCTTGAAGATTGCTCATGATTAGACACACGTATAGTATTATATGACATTATAATTACGCAATCATGCTATATTACCTTTTACGATACTTCTTAGTTTTCATTCGAGTGGTGGTCTTTCGTCGTTTTGATTTCTTTGTATTTGTGCGTCTCTTTTTGGTTCTAACACGTCTTCTACGCTTACCACCTCTTAATATCACACTAGAATCTTCTGCGATTGGACAATTAACTGAAAGAGGGAACCCATCAGGAGTTATCCGTTGAATATAATTAGTAATTACTGCATTTTCTCCACAAATATCACGACCTGTTTTATATCGAATAAATACGCGAAGACATAAAATAACATCAATAATTGCATCATGTAGTTGATCTGCTACTGGTTCGTATCCAAAATAGTATTTATATGTAGCGCTCAACTTAGGAAAGGTATAGTATTTTTTAGGTGCTTTATGTTCACGAATTAACCGTTCATCAAGTTCACGCTGTTTAGGGGTTTGAATTTGACATACTGAAATGTTTGTTTTCATTGTACAATGCCATTTATCATCAGTTGCAATTGTGCGGAATAAATCTAACCCTCTTGTTTTTAGTTCTCCGTCAGGTAGTTTATTAATCTCGCTAAACATGACCCTTTTATCAAAATCTACATTGTGAGCAACAATATAGTTACAATCAGATATATCATTCAAAAACTCCGATAATGCATTAGAAATAGGTGTCTTCTTATATGAAGGTGCGTCAAATATTGTTTCACGAGTAATACCTGTAACTTTTGAGGCTCCCTCGGATATGACAACATCTTCTGTAATGTCTATTAGCGTATCTACTATTTTTATATTCGCAGGATTGGCTGTATCATATACTACGTATCCTAATTGAACAACACGTGGTTGTATATAAACTTTCTTACCAGGAGCACTAAAAACGGGGTCACCATTTTCATCCAGTCGTGGCGTTGGAAGTCCAGTTGTCTCTGTGTCGAACACCACACATTTAAAATGTTCGGTTTCACTACTAGTACCAAGAGAACTTGACTTGGTGCTCATATATACTATAATAACAAAATTATAAGATATTTGTTATTATCTATGGTGAAGATAATGGTGCCTCTATCAACTTTTCTATTACAGTTGTTCTAGATTCTTCGTCCATTACCATAAGTTCGATTAGTTCATGAATAGTTTCAACGGGATGAAATCGTGCAGAAACAACTTCAGGGGTCTCTCCATGCTTCTCATAAAACTTGTCAAAATCTCGTTGGTTCTCTACAGGATAACAATAGTCAACAACCCCTGCCTTTAATGAACCTAATATCTTCAGTTCTAGACCACCGATAGCAGTAATCTTACCGTCTAATTGGATTTCGCCAGTGGATGCGAATCGCGCACGTATGGGTCTCTCTGTCAATAGACTAAAGACAATAGCAGTGATACATGAACCTGCTGATGGGCCGTCTTTTGCGCTACCACCAGGTGCATTCACATGTATTCCATATTTCACGCTACCATTGTATTTGGTGGCTAGTTCATCAATTCGTTCTTTAGGTGTTAATCTATATGCCAATGTCATCGCAATATTCATCGATTCTTGCATAACATCTCCTTGTTGTCCTGTTAATTTAAGACGCAGAAACTCGCCACCTGGAAAAAAACAGGCCTCGATTGGTAACGCTCCTCCTTGACCAAGCGAGTTTGCCCATAGTCCTGTTGCGTATCCAACTCGAGGTTCTGGTGGAACCTGTGTTACAATAACAGTCTGATACTCTTTGAAATACTTGTTCTTCACATCATCAATTGTGACTGTTATAGGGGTGGTGTGAGGTACACTTCCAGTTAGCATACATAAGTTTACTTCTGACACAATCTCAAAGAGTTTCTCTTTAAGTTTACGGATTCCCGCTTCGCATGTATAATTATCAATAATGAAACGAACAACATCATCATGTATATTTACAGACCCTGTTAATCCCATTTCAGAGTATATTTCAGGGAGTGTATAATTACGTGCAATGTGTATCTTATCTGTCATAGATAAGTGTGCAAATTTAATACGGTGAATACGATCCAAGAGGATTCTATCAATCTGATCAGGGTCATTGTATGACAATACAAATAGAACTTTTGATAGATCTATGTCAATCCCTGAAAAATATTTGTCTTGAAACTTATCATTTTGGGTAGGATCCAACATGTGTGTCAATATACCTATTAACTCTCGTCCATGTTCTGTTTTGGATATTTTATCTATTTCATCAATAAATATAATGGGATTCATACATTGGTTGTCAATCAATATCTGAACAATAGACCCCCAGGTAGAACCCACATAAGTATAACCATGTCCATGAAGTGTGCTTCCATTTGCGTCACCACCAATAGCAATCATAGCAAATGGTCGAGGATTACCATTTCCATCTTTCAAACACTTTGACAGACCATATTTAGCAAGTGATGTTTTACCACATCCTGGAACACCTTCAAACCCAAAACAATGACCAACTTGGTCACCTGATATCCATTGACCAATAACACGCATGACATGTGTTTTGGCTAGTGTATGTCCATATACTGCATCATCAAGTGCTTTTGAAACTTGATTCATATAATCAATAATTTCTTGAAACATTTTCAATAGTTCATCCACAATGACAATTGTTTCTGTATGCGTCTTGTCTAGTCGACGATGTGCGCCAACAATTACTGAAAGATCTACATGGTCGCCTAACATAACCTTACGAGCGTCATCGATGATATGTCCTTTGGTAATATTTGTACATGTAAACGGTTCTTGTCCGATGATGACTGATAAACTTTTAACTAGATCTTTTTTTGACATTTTTTTTAACGATGCGAATACATCATTTAATAGATTTGCTCGACCAATATCACAGTCATCTAATTCCATAAACTCTCGCAAGATGTGACGAATATCCAATAGGTTCAGTTTCAATCCTGGGGGAATCATTTTGCCTATTTTAGTTGAGGATTGAATCGCCTCTCCAAATAGAGTCTTTATTTTGGGCGGCATATCCATAATTGGTTCTCGTCGAACAATGCCAAATGGTATTTTTAAAAGGCCATCCAGATACTGACGTGCTTTTGTTCCGTTATCATCAGATTTTGATTTAATTTCGCGTAATTTCGACAATGCCTTTTCTTTAACGCTATCTGGGGTACGCATAAGGCATATTTGTTGTTCCAAGTTAATTTTTGAGGTATCAAGTTTGTTGATCTTGTTTGTATAGGTAACAGTATCCACAATTGCGCGATTGAAAAGTTCCCTCATCTTCCAAGTAAAACTATTCATTAATTCTGTTTGTAATGTAGTATCCATCACGGTTGATGCATCTATATTAGAATTAGGTGTATCTATCATCAATAAATCATACAAAAAATAGGCTAAATATCGGTTATCACTGCCTGTTTCGTGTGCAGTGACTAAGAGAAATAACAATATATCACGCTTTGCAATGTTGGGACGTGCAAAAAAATCATTCGACATTGAAATAAGTGATTGTCGTTTGAATATTGACATATTTGTTACTCCTCCACTATATGCATGGTACATTGCTAATGAATCTTTGCGAATTACCCATTCTTTCATGGTCATGCATTGAAGAAAATTAACAAATCCTTGACTATCAAGTTCATCTGGAATAGAACTATGACACTGCATATATTTAGTATTAATGAACGCACTATTCACAAGTTCAATATCCATATCATCCATGGTTCCTGTCACGAACATAGCAATACCCTTTTTGGGATTTTTTATGAATAATACTAATCCACTAACTTGAATAAAGAGAGAACTATTTGCACCTGATGGAGATATATCGAAACCGTCAAATGTATTTGCACTTTCCATAATAGTTGTAATATTATTTTCACATCCAATGTCGTCTACTATTATATTTGATTTTATAGAATTATTGGTATCCATTCTATGTATCACATACCGCAGGGGATGGAACTGCTTTTCAAGGAATGATACCAGTTCTGTATTAACCTCGCTAAGTATGGTTGTTCTATATTCTTTACCAAAACATACGTATAGAAAATCAACAAAACTAGTAGTTCCCCATTTTTTAATAATATTCGATAGATCTGTATTCATGTTCTGTACTTCAGATATAATTGCGTCATAGTCATTATTTTGTACCTTTCGAAGACTATTGAGTATATCCATACCTTTTGTTCGAACCGATCGCAGTTCTAATACGATGTTTTTCAGATCATTTCCTTTAACAATATTCTTTTTGTTGTTATCGCTTACATATATATAAGTTCGCTGAATAATTTCGGTAAATCTATTCAGTCTATTTACAAGGGAATAGCGTCTATCATCAACTTTAGAACTTGATGGAGGGTCAAGTTCATAAATAATATTAGGAGGTTGTGATTTCTGCATTCCTCAAAGTCTCTGATTCGTGGGTATTTCCTACTTTACCGAATACGTAATATAGGTGAATATATTTTATTGATGTTGGTCACGCGGACATATGTAATATGACATAATATACATAAATGATATAAAAATATAACGTAAAATGTATTTAGCATAACCATCTGTTAATTATAAACTATGGGAATCCCAAGTTACTTTTCATATATCGTAAAAAATCATCCAGAAATTCTACAGAAATATATAAATGGGTCTATGCACATGCATAACCTATATATGGATTGCAACTCCATTATATATGACTCGTATTATAGCATGACAGATGAAGAAAAGAAAAAAGATATCGCTAAAGAGTTGATCAACAAAATTATCGCAAAAATAGAAGAATATATTACCATTGTCAGGCCTTCTGAAACAGTAATCATCGCATTTGATGGTGTGGCACCTATGGCAAAACTGGATCAACAACGCACGCGCAGGTACAAATCGTGGTTTCAATCCAAAATCATGAATACCTTATTTAAAAAAGACGAAGAACAATGGAGCACGGCTGCAATCACGCCAGGAACTGGGTTTATGAAGAAACTTAATACAGAAATAACCGCACATTTCAAGAACCATACTTCTGATATTAATATCATTGTTTCAGCAACAGACCTTGTAGGAGAAGGAGAACACAAGATTTTTCAACATATTCGAGATCATACCGATGCACACACCGACGCGCATACCGTCATATATGGTCTTGATGCAGACCTCATCATGCTTTCGATCAACCATCTACCTATATGTAAAAACATATACCTATTTAGAGAAACTCCAGAGTTTATCAAATCAATCAGCGCGGACCTAGATCCAGAACAAAACTATATGCTAGATATTCCACGTCTGGCTACAAATATTGTAGCAGACATGATGGGAAATATACCTGTATCGCAAGAACTACATGACGGACGATTACGCGACTATATATTCTTGTGCTTCTTTTTAGGTAACGACTTTTTACCACATTTCCCAGCACTCAACATCCGTACTGGGGGAATCGACAAACTCCTCAATCACTATCGACATACTTTAGGAAAAACTAACAAATGTATCATACATGTACCGAAAAATGGAGATCCAGAAAAAATAATCTGGAAAAACCTAAGGATAGTAATCTCTGCTTTAGCAGAATGTGAAACAGATTATATACGAACTGAATTAGAACTTCGCAACAAACGGGAAAAACGATACGCGTTCCAAGACTGTAGCACACCTGAAATGAAATACGACAAGTTCCAAAGCATCCCTTGCTACGAAAGGGGTGTCGAAAAACATCTACAACCAGATGACCCTGCATTTAGACACAAATACTATACAACCTTGTTTCATACAGAACCCGACGATGAACGCATTCAGCAGATATGTAGGAACTATCTTGAGGGACTGGAATGGACTTTTCGGTATTATACAACATCATGTCCTGACTGGGGATGGGCATACAAATATCAATACCCACCTTTGTTAAAAGACTTAATACGCAATATACCATATTATGACACACAATTTATCTGCGAAAACACCAATCAACCTGTATCTCCACAGGTTCAATTATGTTACGTCCTCCCACCAAGGAGTCTATCATTACTCCCACACAAGGTCTATGCGCGCCTTCTCAAAACGTGTCCAGAATACTATCCAGATCACTGTGACTTTACATGGGCATTCTGTCGATATTTCTGGGAAGCACACACATCGCTTCCCGAAATAGACATTTCAGTGTTAGAGAGGGTGGTGAATGACTGAAATTTAAAATTAGAATTATTATTATTATGTAACTTACCTTAACTAACAAACTTTTTTTATACATATAATTTATATGTCTACACAAAAAAGAACACGTTGTAAAAAGGGGACTCGTAAGAATAAAAAGACCGGCAATTGCGAAAGTGTATTAGACCACACCTGCGCAATATGTTTAGACCGAATTATATCAGGAAACGTAAAAACAAAATGCAAACATAATTTCCATAAAAAATGTTTACTGGGATGGTGTAAAAGTAAAGAAGATTTGATTACTGGCGCTCCATGCCCTATTTGCCGTAGTAATATTAAAGACACATGCAAAAAAATATTACCATTTGCTAGCAATGAAGTGTTTAGATATACTTTTGTTGCTGGCGCGGACGACAAAAGAAAAAAATATTCGGTTGAACAAGTTAATGAGATTGTTCATAATCCTAAGTTTGATGTAAATGTGAAAAACCAACTGGGAGTACCTATTTTATCTGTATTATCTTATAATCGATATCATAGTCAATATTTCAAAGATACCATAGAATATTTATTGAAACATCCAAAAATAATTGTAGATAACAATATTGTTAGTGAATTAATTGCAAGTCGAAATATGGACATATTAGCACTTTATAAAAAACATAAAAAAATACCAAAATCACTTAAGTCGTTAATGTAAATAATTTGAAACGAAATAAGGCTTTCAAAAAAGGTTTTTTGAAAAGACACCATGAAGAATTAATGAAAAGTGATATTAACTATGATTTATTGGCGGTGAATGACACCATATAACTAACATACTAAAATGGAATGGATGTCATAGTATATCTCATTGGGGTAAATCAATATAAGTAGATTTTAATATGTATGTTTAATAAAATGTTCGCAAGACTATTTTTACTGTCCGTCGTAGCTTTAGGATCTGTTTCTGCAAATACTCTTCAAGAACGCTTCAGTGAGTGGGTCGAGACCCACGCTGTCAAGTTCATCAATCACGCACACGAATATGGCACATTTGCCACATGGGTTGAAAATGATAAACACATTGAGACAACCAATGCACGTAACCTCACATACTCTCTTGGTCACAACCAGTTCTCAGGTATGACTATCTCTGAGTTTAAAGACTTCCTCGGGTTCGATGCAACCCAAAAGCCTTCTGAGATTTCACACCTCCGTGGCGCTGCTCCTTGCCGTGCTACCACTGGAGGCTGTTCCCAACCTGATTCTGTCGATTGGGTCAACGCAGGTGCTGTCACTCCTGTGAAAAACCAAGGCCAATGTGGTTCATGTTGGTCTTTTTCTACTACAGGAGCTCTTGAAGGTGCATACTTCATCAAGAATGGTAACCTAGAATCCTTTTCTGAACAACAACTTGTATCATGTGATAACCGTAAAAATCATGGAAAGGATATGGGCTGCAACGGTGGTCTCATGGACAACGCATTCTCATGGATCGAATACAACAACGGACTTTGTGCAGAAGAGGACTATACATACACCTCTGGTGACACCAAATCCGCTGGAGATTGTATGACTACATGCGAGAACGTCATTGGGTCTAAGGTTCAGTCATTTGTAGATGTTCCACCCAGTTCTGATGCTGACATGATGGACGCTCTTGCCAAACAACCTGTCTCCATCGCCATTGAGGCTGACCAAAAGGACTTCCAACTGTATACGTCTGGTGTCTTCACTGGATCGTGTGGAACCAACCTTGACCATGGTGTTCTTACCGTAGGCTACGGCACCATGGATGGTTCTGACTACTATCGTGTCAAGAACTCATGGGGAATTACATGGGGGGATGAGGGATACATCTACCTTGGTCGCGGTAGCGAGTTCAACAACGGTGCAGGACAATGTGGCATGCTCATGCAGGCCTCTTACCCTGTGGTTTAATTTGTAATATAACATGCTCATAGCATCATAACATTCATATATATCTTCATATATATATGAATTGTCAAAATTGATACAATATTGTAGAATATTAGTATTAACAACACAAATACATAATGACAACTCCAAGCGATTCTAAGTTCTTCCTCAATGACTGCTCTTGTCTGAAAAAAGAGGTAACATCTGAAGTCTTCATACAATGCAATGCATGCATTGAAGGCTTTGGGCGAGCATGTTCATGCAGATATCGCACAGTACGACAGTTAAACTGTCCTAAATGTTCAGCAGACCGCGACTGCCTCGACGATATGCATATTAAGTTTGATAATCTACTTCTAGACCTATCATCCACCGTAAAATCATACACTTCATGCGACAACAATGTTCGGGCGATTATAAATTTATCTAAACAAATGCGCCAATGTAACAATAGGCTGTTGTCACGCATAAATACAACCGATATGGATGGATACGAATATGATATACATGATGCGATTATCGAAGAAGACACCTCCAGTGAAACAAGCAATGGAACAGTATATTGAATAAATCATTGTATCATTATGAATTATCCACATTGAGAATATTGTTGATGGGGGTTGTTACTATTGTATTTCCATTTAAGTCAGTGCATGCGGCTAATGTGATTGTTTCTAATGTGATTGTTTCTAATCACTCTAGTATACTCCTGTTAATAAGAGATTTACACAGTTGTCGTTGGCCGATTTTGAACCGACCTGAATACAAGTAGTTTTCACGGAACTCTTTGCTATTCAATAACGCAACAGTTTTGGATAGATCAGGTTTGTGGGATACATCTGCTTTTGGAATCAATGCAATTAGTCCTCCGCCAAAATAAGATAGTTTGTCTACAAACGCTACCTCAGTGTCTCTTGTCAGCATTCGGACATATATACAGTCTTCGCCCAGTTTATCAGTAACCCTATTATAATTACGCAGCGCGCCCCATTCGAACCAGTTGTTTTCGGTAAACTTTCGAATCTTTCGGTCGATGAGTTCTGTTTTGTGTTCAGTTAAATACGCGTTTAATGCTGTATTCTCAGTTGGAAAGGTGTCAACAATAATATACTGGTCCATTACGTTTTTACCATTACATACATTCATTGTTCCAAACTCTTCATTTTTGAATACACTTTCACGTCCAGATACCATTCCTACCAAAACATCAAAATAGTTCTCTATCTTCTCTGTAACAAATGGTTTCTCCAATGGTGCAAAAGTAATAGTTCCATTGGTATCTATGAGTCGTTTAATTTCGTTATTGTACATGACAGTTCTTACTAATTGTGGGTCTAAACAGTAGCGAAATACAATGACATCAATATTTGCATTTTCGAAAAGTTTTTCGTCATTCGGTCTAAATATATGTGTAAAAGTACCTGTATCCATCATATGCTTTATTACTGGAACAGCACATGTCAGTTTTAAAAAGTCACTAGGCACGATAAATATCATTTCACCATTATATTCTAAGAGGCTATGACACTTTTGTATAAAATCTATGTACAAGTTCCCATTTGAAGTCCTCACATAAGGCGGGTTTCCTATAATAGTTTTATACTTACGACAAATCTTTTGCGCAAGGAAGTCGTCATATACAACACTATTAGGAACAATGCTTGGTAGAAGTTCTATCTTAGGGTCAATCTCATACATATCGAATTGTAATACACCGAAAGTGTTTTGTATACTATCAACTAGGTCGCCTCTTCCCACAGATGGTTCAAGAACCCGTTCAGGATTGTTCAATACAAAATCACATACACACTGTTTAAGTATTGGATTTGATGTAAAATATTGACCCTTATCATGAATATTTGTTTTATTTACTTGGTTCATATAGATATTGTAGTAGTTCTATAATTACACTTAAATCGATATCAAAAAATATGTAATACGTACATAAATCTCTGGTATAATATTATTCACATATGATATAATATACATATGATATACTCCGTCGGATACGCAAAGGACGCACTCGCAGTTATCGGCTTCATTGGCGCATTTATCCTTGTTTATAGAACACGTGATTTACAGAAGGTAAAGACAATCATTCTTACATCTCTCTTACTTGCAGTTATTATTGATGGATTATTCACTATATTTCCGTCTTATCATAATCATATACTAGGATATAATACTCCAACATACATTTTATTTGCAACTTTTTTTGCATTTATCCCATTGGCGGTTCGGTTTTTCAATGCAGCAATGTAATCATTTCTAACAAAGACCCCCAGATCCCATAGGTAACCCCATGTACATAACGTGGTCAGATGTGCTTGTACAATGAAGAGGCGAACACGAATCAGAACAAGTAGGGTCTTCAGTTCCATGACATTCTACGTAAGATGTTGACGGCTCATTAAACCATACTTCCCCTCGAATGTGTTGGTATCCTAAAAATGTCTCTGGGACATGCGGAACCATGTCGTAGTAGTGCGTCACGCGTGCGATGCGCACGTCAAACTTGTCAAAATACTGAGAAAACCGGTCATTCCCTACACGTGGCGAACCAAACGTGACCAAATCGTCTATTATAAAAGGGGCACTGGCGTACATAATATCAAATACAGTCAGGGTCGCGAGCGCACCACCCAATGAATGACCAGTAACAAGTAAATGTTTTGTTCCATATTTGGATGATAAAATATCTAGTGTAGAGAGAACATCATTGCGCAACGACGCGTAAAGCGAATACATACCATGTTCCACACCTACCGACACATCCGAGTATGGAGATTCTTGGCGTATTTGTACGTTGTCAATCCAGTTTTGAATATTCGATGATCCACGATAGGCTACAAAGAGAGAACCACGTTCAGCAATATATCCAAATAAAACCAACTCACCATGCGCCGCATGCGTAGTCTCAAATGTAACATCGGAAGAACATGTTGCACAGTCCCATGCATCAGACTCCATCGACGTGTCGGACAAACAGTATGTGGCTTGTGAAATATTTAATGCAATACCTGTTGTTACAGGGTCGAACGCAGCCGTCGCAGTAAAGACGCTTAAAGTTGTTGCTAGTAAAAATAGGCTATGTAACCACATATGTTCGCTTTGTATAAGAGTACGAGAAAATAATATGTATATTAACTAACAGTAAGTATGAAAGGAAGCGGACCCGCATGTAGTAAGGAAAAAAAACCTTGTTCGCCACCAGTGGTGGAAGAACCAAAAACAATACAGCCAAAGCGCGTAAGATTTTCGTCTGAGACAAAAAAAAATAGTAAAACAGATAATACAACGAAATCAACCAACTTTATTCCAAACCCTATTCGCAATAAAACAAGACGAAAAGCAGTAGGTTCGTATAATCGTCGCAATAATAGAGATAGCGAACAACAAGAAAAAGAACAGGGCATCAAAGATTTTATTAAAAACTGGGATCCGTCTATGCGCGTTCCATTTAGCAGAGGCGGTGGCACAAAAACGCGTAGAAAACAGAAATGCAAACGAAAAATGCAACGACGTGGAAAACGTGGAAAGAAAACACGGAGGTTACATAGACATACAAAACATAGTGTAGGTGGCGCAACCGAACAAGAACAAGAACAACTTAATAAGTTATTACAAAATGCGAAAAAGAAGGGCAATATAAAACTTATCGAATTATTACTAGAAAAAGGTGCAAAGGATGATGATGAAAATCAAATTCGTACAACATATAACCACTTACAAACTGAACCAGGGGACGACACAGAAAAACGTTAGGTAGTAATATATTGTTACACATGAATAGATAGTTAATAGCATGGATGCAACCCGTTTACATGCCATTCACCATGCGAAGAAGAGCCAGAACCAATGATGTTTAAATGGATTTTATGTTCTCTAAAATAACTTACCATATCTCGTTCCACACCGTCGTCCCCTACGTAACACACATACATGTCATCGCTTGCGTCTTCGACAATCTCATCTTCTGATAAATCATCCAACCCCGCCTCTTCATCTATAGATCCCCATAATGACATATTTGCAAGAGCAAACAGAACAGTTCTCATATCAACCGCTTCAGATGTTAAACGGTCGTAGGTTGATTTCTTTAAGTTGGCAATAAACTTTTGACGTGAATAACATCTAATGTCGGACATGGCTTCATCTACGGTCTCATCATATTCATTGTGAGAAGCATATATATCTTCTATTGGCATAGGGTCATCACAGTATACAAGTTCGTCACACGCCATGCAGTTGTCGTCATCCTCGTTAAACGCAGCATCATGATAAATATAAAATGCATACCTATTTATACACGACTCATCGTCTGAACAACTCGATTCAGAAGATGACAATGTCGCATCATCATCATCTGAAGTGTTCGCATCGGGATTGGTTAAACAACCTGCGTTTGCGGGAGGAAGATCGTCGGGGCAAAAGTTACTCATGAATACGACTATAAGAATAATAACTGGATTGGTTCTAGTTATTTTTCGGACGAGTAATCAATTTTTACGATTGACATACATACTCCATACAAATGGTTATTATAGGAGGGTACATTATAATGCCTAGAGGTAGTTTCAAATTGAGACCAAAAATTAGCAAGTCGAGAAGAACCAAGAGAGACAACAGAAGGAAAAAAAACAAAAGAAAGAATAATAAGACTAAACGACGCCGAAAACAATATGGTGGTATAATGTCAAGACCAATAAACCGTGTGTATATCATTGCTCTTGACTATATTGAAAGCGATGGTATAGATCATAACATGTTTCTAGAGGAACTCCATAGAATAAATTTAGGAGTTCTAGGTATTGATAATGTAGTAGATTATATCAATTATGTAACGGCGGGTCGCGAACAACTTACAGTTTGGAAAAATCTGCACGGGACAAATCTCAACAACGACCAAATCCACAAATATGATGAGGCTATAAAAAGTCTCATCGGCATAGAAGGTATTTGATACATTACTTGTTATTTAGCATATCTCTCGATAAATAACAAATCTATACATAGTGTAGATGCCCGCGAGAACATCGGCCAACACACATAAGAGGCACAGGCCTAAGAGCCGCGCAAAACCTCGCAAATCGAAGCCTCGCAAGAGAACCGCGCGTAAAAATGGAAGACGTGGAAAGCCTACGCGGCGCAGACGCGTCCGCGGCGGAGGACCCAAACCAACGGCCGCTGGAGGGGATTCCGACCCTAGACACATGTCTCTCGATGAACGCATTGAATACTATAATAATCTTCATAAAGAAGGTCAATCAGATGTTACAAAAAATATGGACTATGATACAAAGGAACGCCATTATTATAAAATACAAAAAAAAATAGAAGCTGACCTTATACGCGAAGTTGACCAAGATTTAGCCGAAAGCGAAACTTATATACAAGATCAAGCAATGGATAAGAGACGTAAAACTCAGATTACAAATGACATTAAGAAAAAAACCAAGAAAGTTGAACAAATGGAGAGTGATTTGTCGTATGAGCAGGAATCTGATTATAATGGAAGCATGCCTTTTGTGGGAAAACTACAAGGCGAGTTACAGAAAGAAATACCAGAATTATACGAGGAGATTAGAGATCTTAAGGATGAACTTAAAGCATTAATCGCCGATTCGGAGTCAGTCAACCACGAGTATATGGCTAGAATGACAGAACTGCGAAATGCACTTGGTAATAGATGGATAGATGGAACCATTGCTGCAGTTAACTCACATCGCAGTGACAAAAAAGCAGCAGGTGGTGACCACCGAAAACTTACCGATGTGTTGGTAGAAGATTACACGGTTCCAGAAATTATTTGGAACCAAGAAATTTTCTATTATCATGATGATGGTCGAGGAGACCATGACCACTTTATGACATTTGATGGATCTGAGTTTAGAGAGTATCCTGAACACCGACAAGGAACATGGCATGGATATTATGAAGATGCAAAGGATGAAGAAGAGAGACCCATGAAGGAGGCGGAACGCGCACGCGCCGAAGCCGAGGAGGAGGCGACACGCGTGCGTGCTGAAGCCGAGAGGACCAGGATTGAGGCGGAACTCGCGCGTGTCGCTGCCTTACCGAAGCAAAAAACAAGGTTGGAACTCTTGAGAGAGAGACGGAAACAAAAGATGAGAGACGAAGCAGAGAAAAGCAGCACACCTGCGCCGCCCGCTGCGCCGCCCGCTGCGCCGCCCGCTGCGCCGCAGCCGCATCCAACCTATATGCCTCTTATTATTGCTCAACAGATTGTTGCTGCCAATAATGAAAGATTTATAATAAGGAGTTCTAGATCCAGAGAAGGACAACAATACTTACAGGATACTACTGAACGAATTCCAACAATTTGGATAGGGGAGAAAACAGTGGTTCCGCGTTCTGATGTCGACAACATAGTGACACGAAACAACGCCAACGAAGTACATCAATATTATGATACACGAACATACTATATGATAAATATCGGAAATAATACAAAAGCATGGATACGAGAATTACCAGAATAAAATGCTTATATGTATGATATGTAATAGGCTAATTCCTATACATATCATTCTAGTTATATTACTTACCGTCTGCGCCGCGTGTGCGTGTTGTTGTTGCGCTTGCGCTGCGCCGCATTGCGCCGCGTGCGCTTGCGCTTGCGCTGCACTGGCTTGCGATGCGTATGTTTACGTTTATATTTATGACGTAGTTTGCGTGTTCCACCACCCCTGTATGGGTCCTGCTTCTGACGCCATGAATTCTGTGAATCAACCTTACTTTCCCACTCCAATATATCATAATCATCAGGTTGAGGACCATGTTCAGGATTTGGGTCCTCCCCTGAGGACGACTCATCTAACGACGCATTTCTCAATTGGCTTTCGTAGATCCCGTCCGTCACCATACTGTCATCTGAAGTAGTCGCAACGGGCGATTTAGCCATAGTAGAATCGTCTATTTCCAAATCCGAATCAACTCTCCTGCTCATGACATCTTTCGATTCGCTTTCGTCGACCCCGGCATCCAGCATATCCTCACCTGAATTCGTCTTGGTCGATCCAGCCCCAGCAGCCGGGAAAATGCCACCCGCAGAGTTCTTCAAATTCATCTGTTTATTCAATTTCATCTGTTTAATCTGTTCACTTCTGCGTTGAAGAAGCTTAGGGCTGTCATAATATTCTTTCCCAATCGTCTTCCGCGCTGATGATGAAATACGGTCTACGACTACCTTACCTTTAATAGGAGTACCAAACTCCCTACTGGATGTATAATCAGACTCATTTAATCTTGGTGCATGCGTGATTTGCTGTTCATTTATAGATTTTTTTGCCAAATAATTAAAAGCCCCCGAATCAAGCATTATGGATTTGCCTTTCCCTTTGGCTTTACTGGTATAGTATCCAAGTGAAACTGAGTCTGTATCTTCAGATATCATCCCTCTAAATCTCACAGAGCCAGTCCGAGGTATTTGGTTATCTATGGTAGAGATATCCCCTACTACTCTACTGAATAATGAGACATATACTTGTGCGATTATTTCATTTTCCATACCACTCATCTCAGTAAACAACGCATATATGAGGAAACCATGTATTATGTTTTCCACTGGTGTCGGACTGCAAACTTCACCATGTATGCGTTCAAAAATAACTTGAACATCCGACAGTTTATCCAATAGAATCTGTTTTTGTGCATCTGACACGCCGTCAACGCCAATTTTGAGGAGGTCATTTTCGACATCCTCTAATCCTATTGTATGTTTTAATACCACTAATGCAACATTTCTTGATATGTCAATCGTGATACCATCCTTCCTTGTTTTATTATCCAAATACTTATTATATGTGGAGTCTTTCAGTTTTTTCATCGTATTACATAATTTCTCTTTAATCTTAGTTGGTTCCCACATCGTATTTAATAACGTTCCTAAGGCTAGGTCAATCTCGCCTGTATAATAATCATTTAGTGTAATGTCATCACCAGAACTGGCTGCTCTCTTATAATAGTTTGTGATCTCATCAGTAGTCTGAGTATTAAATAACCTATTGAGTGAACCTACAAGATTAGCGCTATGCGGAAATATATATTGACCACTACTAGCAGTATTCTCAACCATATACTTCATCCATTCTGCATCTGCAACATCTTGGTCCAAACCATTAGATTTCTCCTCAATGATAACTGTTATACCTAAGGGTAGTTGGTATGCCACTGGTTCTGAATCAATGTAAAAAGGTTTTCCCATATATTTCCCACCTGGGTCTACATCATCCGCTGGTGAACGAATTACTACCACATGTGTGTCTTTTAATACTTGTTTAAGTGCATCTGCATTGCCACCTTTTTGTATATATTCAAGTGCATTCTCTAGGTTTGTTGCAGCAGACCTGCGTGCTGTTACACAACTATTCAATGGAATAGCCCGGAGAAACTCTGCGAAGGGCTCCATGTTCGCCTTTCCAAGATCAATTGTACAATAGAGTCTTTTATTCACTGAGTCGTTGGCTAGAGAAGTTTTTAGGATACTCGTGTATAGGAAGGATATATCAACGCATGGAACTTTCATTCCAATAATTTCATGGTCTAGAAACAAATTATGTTGATGATCCAACCGAACTCTTATCTTGCCGTCTACCAGTGTCGCACAGAACGACAATGATACATCACAACATACAGTCAGAACCGCATCTTCAGTGGTTTTAATAGAGGCATTTGAACTTTGATAACTTTTAATTTTGCTAACTACGTCATATGGTTTGCCAGGATTATTTCTGTTTTGTATTAGGGTTTTTACATCATGTTCTTTTGATATGTATTCCATAAGTTTTATAATTGAAGGCAATGATTCAAAATCATGGCATATCATATCAAGCAATGGTATTATCAGCGCATCAAGACAGTTGTTGTATTCTTTATTAGCATGAGATTGTTCAAGTGTAATACTAGTCTCTCCCTTTCTCCATAACCCAGTATAAACCTCGTCTGCAAGGTGTTTTGCCCAGTGAGACACATCTATGTCCTTAGCCAATGTCGGATTGAATACAGATACAGTTTTTAAAAGTTTTGCAAAAAGAAGGCATGTTTCATTAAGTTCATCGATGGAACTAAGTTCTTCAATGAAAGAACATACATACGTATGAAGGTCTGTTTCACGTTGGTCAAACGCGTCTCCAGACTTAGCAAAAAGTTGGTTAAAACATTCTTCAATAAGTTTAGAGTTTGTATTATACATCTGGTCCTTAATTTTAGATTTAATCTTGCTACAAAAAGTATTAATACCAGTTTGATTAGGAGGAGGACCATCATCTTTATCATCAGCAGGAGTAGTACTAGTATCAATCGCAATTTTCTGGAATACCAAAAAAATACTGAATATTTCAGCCTGTGTGAGTTTCTTACCATAAGATTCTAAGTTATAAGTATTACCACTATTGAGATACTGAACATACGCATTGATAATATTTTCAAACATTTGAATACCATCAACAGACGATGCAAGATCACATAAGATCGATAATGCCCATACCTCGCCTCTCTGAATCATAATAGGTTGTTTCTCTCCTCCGACTGCTGCCTTAACAGTATGAGCATGCATTAAGTAATCATTTGAACATTGCATGAGTAGAAACCCTGCAACGGCTGCATTGTCTGCTGATATAAATGCGGTATTCACTGATTCTTGTATAGTATGGCATATTGTTCGTGGGAGACCCTTCGGTGGACTTATTGTGCTATTAGTAATTTTTATGCCTGGTATCGCTCTCACGGTTGTGGAAAACTGTCTCTGGTCGGACAGACTTTTACCAAATATAATATAGAGTAACTGTGTTAGAATACTCACTGCAATCTGTTTGTTCCTATTCTTAATAACATAATTAATAAAGGTCGTCATTAAATCATCTATATTACCTTTCTTGCCTGTCCAGTTCTTTCTGGATTTCATAGCGCTGTCATTAATTACAGCATCCAACAATGTGACATAGTCAAGACTGAACGGTGTTTTTTTCAGTATAGATTGCGATAGTTCCGTAATAAATTTCTTTATGAATAATAATGCTACAACTAGTCGGTTATGTGGTGCTCCATTAGTTGGTTTCACTATTGTTTGTCTTACTGATCCAGATATGGCGCCGCCTATACCCAACAACTTTTGTAATCGGATATATTCATCACGATCCACTACCTGTGCTTCTCTATTATTGGGGCCAGGTGCAACAGCCAACACACTATCATAACTCATATCTATCATGGTGAATATTCTATATATATCGGGATTAGCGTCGTTATCTTCCTCATCATCATCATAATCAACATGTTCCTCATGTGGAGGTAGGGTAATATTCTGTCTCAACGTAGCACGATCAGAATCAGATATTTTTGGGCGTTTCGCTTTCGGCGGCATATGATATGTATATATGTATAACGATATTATATTTCCCATTCCATCCCGCTTTGTCTCGATAAGTTGGATAAATCGTAATATAGTCTTTCTATATTACGATTGCTAGATTGCTAAACGCGTCTATCTGCGCCTTTTCTGCGCCGTGCGCTTGCGTTTTCTGCGCGTCGAAGTGCGGCGTTTTCTGCGCGTCGAACGGCATCGACGCTTTCGTCTGCCTGCCTTTTGTTCTTCTTGTAGACTCATTGCCCCCATCAACGTGTCTAATGAATCCTTTGAAACTTCATGCTGTGTATTAAGGGCTATATTGGACATAACTGTATCCAAGTCGTCAATCTCCGCGTCGGTGACTTTTATGATTTCTTTTGTCCATAAAACCCCGCCTATACGGCGACTATATTTTCCCTTTTCCCAGCCTTGGGCTTCCAGTTCGTTGTCGCCTGATTGTCTGTATTGTACGTAATAGTTTTTTTTGGGCATCTTCTATAGTGTACCCATAGAAAAGGTTTTTTCATCTGTGCAACGTATGGTGATCGCTGGTTCTACTAACCCATATCCATCGAACTCATATCCTTCTATGATGTCATAATTTGATGTAGGTTCCTTTTTCTGAAACATAAGAAACATCGACCTTTTCTCTTTACTATTTATACCAGACTTTTTGCCTACGTATGTATAGGTTCCTATCGACACATTATTATCGCAGATAATGTATGTATTTCCCTTCTTTATTTTCGTTCCGTTGATATTGGTAGTCATCTATGTAAACTAGTCCATCATTTCTTTATTTCACATTTTTGTATGGGGTATCTAATATCATATCGTATATTCGTTTATCTACGCGGACGACCAACCCTCCTCCTTCTCCGCCTCGTACGCCTCGGCCGCGAACGCCGCCGGCTCGGACGCCTGCTCGCTGGGCGCCTGCGCGTCCGACGGCGGCGGCCGCCCGCAGGCGTGTGCGACCGCGACCCGATGAATGGGCTATTTTGAGCACTTCGCAATAACGGAGACCGAGACGGTCTTCTACTTATAATAAGCATTCGTAACATTCTTGAACGTTCTGTTTCATGTCCCCTATTTCGTTCATCTAAAATCCTATCGATCTCAATATCAGTATTGGTGTCTATATGTGCGTCATCTAATTCAGGTGGAAATGGGATATGTTGTTCTTCTAGAACCATATACTTAGTTCGGTCACGGACATCAGTAGTCTGTTCTCCTGTGCGTATGCTAAATTGCTCATTTTCTTCCTTACTTGCAAGTTCAGAAAGAATACTTACTATACTAAATAGATATTCACCGTAGTCAGTATGTTGAAACTCTGTCATATATGCCTCATGTTCTCCATTTACTCCTACAGGAAAAATCACGGAGTACTCAGAACCTTCTTCTAGATTTTCTAACAACACATCTACTAATTCGGGCATTTGTGGACGAGTGCTACACTTACACTATACGGAGATTATTTACACGACATATAACACTTATGTATTTTTCCTACATGGTAAAAAATAGGGCGTCCCCTAAGATTGTTTTCTGCAATTGGTACAGAACGGGCATAACTATGGATAAACCACAAGCTATACTTGGTATTGCGCGTCGTTTATACACAATTACCCATTACGATTAGTACAATCCAAACAATTCGCATGCAACATTTAATTATCACCACTATCCACACGGAAAACTACCATTCGATTGATGATAGCCACCGAAGACTACTCCATGTCAAACCTGCAACGGGAGTGATCAACTCCACAGGGGGTTCATCCACATACAACCGGCTAAGGTCCTATGTGTTTAACACTTCGCAACAGAGTCGTGATGATACTTCAACTACACAGGTGCCGTAATAGGAGTCCCTGTGTCTAACTTTACATTATTATACCCACTGAGCCAAGTTAGGAGCTCATCGGTAGGATGGTAGGGACAGAATGAATCAATTCTTATTAGGCAGGATAACTCGTAAAAAATAGGGCGTCCCCTAAGATTGTTTTCTGCAATTGGCACAGAACGGGCATAACTATGGATAAACCACAAGCTATACTTGGTATTGTGCGTCGTTTATACACAATTACCCATTACGATTAGTACAATCCAAACAATTCGCATGCAACATTTAATTATCACCACTATCCACACGGAAAACTACGTTATATTTGCAGCCACCGAAGACTACTCCATGTCAAACCTGCAACGGGAGTGATCAGCTCCACAGGGGGTTCATCTACATACAACCGGCTAAGGTCCTATGTGTTTAACACTTCGCAACAGAGTCGTGATGATACTTCAACTACACAGGTGCCGTAATAGGAGTCCCTGTGTCTAACTTTACATTATTATACCCACTGAGCCAAGTTAGAAGCTCATCGGTAGGATGGTAGGGAAAGAATGATTCAATTCTTATTAGATTGTCTCCCATTTTGCACATCCCACAACACGCACCATCCAGTGCGTGGGTATGTGACGTGGTTAGAAAAATTGAATGCATAATATATTTATATGCTGTGCACATCAAACAACAACTGTTAATTACAGTCAAATATTTACAATGAACCATAAGAAATCCACTGTAGAACGGTGTGTGTTTTGCAACAGTGCATCTCATCATATGACCAGATGTAATAGCAACATGAATGGAAGACGAGAGCTGCTCGATAAAGGATGGAACTGCATGATGCACGACTTTTGTCCTGATTTCCACCTATTGCGCGCAAATGAGTTGCGATATGTCGCATACCATTATGCGCAATACCTCACAGTGGTTCATGGTCCAACCCATAGAACTACCCGACATTATAACCGCAAATATATGTTGAGTCCAATTCCGCTGGATTATTCAAAAAAAAAAATGATTAACGAACTCGTTTACAGATGGAATGGGTTTAAAAAACAGCGTGACCTAGCAAAAACCCCACCAGAGAATTCAGAAGACGGCGAATGCCCTATTTGTTACGAGAATATGAATTCATTTAAATGGTCTTATCACACTTCATCGTGGGAAATAAATCGCGACGACGTCATCACCACGGAGTGCAACCATACATATTGTGCGCGTTGTTGGAACGAACATATCGAAAAGTCTTCTAGATGGACGCATGCTTCAACTAGTAACAATTTGGTGAGATATGTATGTTGTCCAATGTGCAGACATGAAATACCAGCAACCCCATAGACTTTTCATAAGCTGTAGATGTTGGTACCCCTTTTGTCGGCGCATGCACTACATAATGCAATTATGATATAGTGCATTTCTTGCCAACGCATGCCGGTTCTGGTTCTAGTTCTGGTTCTAGTTCTGGTTCTAGTTCTGGTTCAACATATACAGGCTGTGGTTCACGTTGCAAATAATCGTGTATGCCATGACATACCTCTTCTTGGATTGGGTATCGGCATAATGGACATATTTTACTAGCTATATGAGTGACATGCACGTGATCAGTAACCGTACCGTCATCATGATCGACTTGATATGGGTTCTCAATTGTGTTATCTTTACACACATTTGATATACACTTAAAACAAACTCGATTCTTACATCCTTGACAGAAATATAAATAATCATCGACTACCTTTTCATAACATATCGGACACTCATCTGGGTTGGTCTTGCGGTCTTGAGATCCCAACACCTCTTCTATAAACTGTATAACGGTCTCATACTTATCTATAACAGTGTCATAATCTTCAACTGACGATCCATCATCTGACTCTTGATCCGAACCAGATTCTTGGTCCGAAGTAGCATGCTGTGTTTTTATCGCCTCCATCTTTGTCTCAGCGATTCGCAATGGAGTAAATCCTCTGGTGGATGTCAACCGTAAGTTTAGAGTTTTATTAGTCTTTTCAGCATGTCCAAGTAGTGTATCCATCATATCGCTATCACCATTGAATGCCGCCCAATATGCTGCGGTTTCAATCTCATCGTTTGTAGCATTTACATCGGCACCATTTTCCAATAGGAACGTCACAAGATTTTCAACTTTCTGTTTGCTTGCTTCTATAAGAATATCATTTATATTGATTTTTTTCTCAGCCATATAAGTAATCAGATATTTTGACGCAGGTTCAGGTATTTGCTCATTATTAGCATTAAAATAATATTCTGGCCACAGGTCGAGAGATAATCCTACGTGTGACATAATATTTTCTTCAAATGACAGTTTCAACCAGTCTTTCAGTGCTCCTGGTTTGTATTTCCATGCATCTATCTTATTGTGTTTTGGTTTTGGTCCGCCACCAACTCTCTTTCTAGTCTTCCTAGTCTTCCTAGTCTTCCTAGTCTTCCTAACGTTCCTAGTCTTCCTAACGTTCCTAGTCTTCCTAACGTTCCTAGTCTTCCTAGTCTTCCTGCACGATACACATTTCTTGGTTTTCCGATATACCATTATAATACACTTACATAAATAATAATATACGTATTCTATCAAATTCATCCTATCGCCTTATGACGCGAGCAATAAATACAGCCTTTAACGGCCTTCAATGCACATCTCGTCTTATGTCGAACTGTGATCGCCAGACATCTGTTTACAGGTTTTTCATAACCTACAGGTGTTGTCACTCCATTTGTAGGCGCATGCGCTGCATTGGAGATATTAATTCGGGCATAGTTATACTAGGTGCAGATTAAATTACCTACATCAGGGTACTTCAACGACACCTTCGCTGCCAAACGCTCCACCTGCGAAGACATGTCGAAGTCCTCGGGCAAGACCATCTTCACGTTCATGCGCGTTCCGTCTTCGCGTCTTCGCTCGTATACCAGATGCGGCTTGCCGCGGGCTTCGATTAACGAGTAGTACTTCGGGAGCGCGGGCTCTTTTTCTGGGGGCATCTCGCCCTTGTCCAGATACGCCAAGATGTCGATCGCCTGCTGCAACTTCTCCTCGGGAGATACTTTCTCCGACTTGGAGGAGCATAACTGCTTCTTCTTGTTGGCTATTAGTGTCGGATGCTTTTCTACGACGAAATATGTGCGGGTTTTTCCATTTGTACCGTACTCTTCTGGTTTGGGATAATGTATATACTTAGGCAACATATCATGGGTGATCCCCTCGGGGTAGGGGTGGGCGTCTGCCTTTCGTTCTCGTTTCGTACCTTGTTTAATACCATTTTGATTGCTTCGCTGAACTTCTTGAGACACGACCCGTAAGTTATCATATGTATTATTCAATGGGTCTTGATCTATGTGATCCACGCTAACTGTTTTTGTGCCTCTACCGTTCCCGAAGCAGCCTGTTATAATTTGATGGATATATAAGTTATTATTACCTAAAACGTAGCCAGATTTCTGATATGTCCATACTATTTTATTGGTGTGTTTCTTTTCATGGTCTAATATTTTTTCATAAGATTTCGGACAAAGCCTACATATTTTATCTTGATTACACAACATTAAGTATTGCGTTTCATCATTACTGGTTTTAATTTCACACATATAGTTCTTAGTTTCTCCAGCATAACGTCCTCGTGTAACTAAGATTTCATTGTTCAAATATTTTACCACATTATAATTTTGCGTCAACTTGTAAAAACTAGGTTTTGTGAAACATATATTTGCGCTGCGTATATCTGTATTGTCGTCGTTTTTGTAAGTATAGAACTCTGTATGTGGATTAACCCCATGAAAAAACTCTAACAGTGATATGCGTTTATAATTTACCCCATACGTAGGGGTGGTGTCAGTTGGTTTGTGAAATACAAACCTTTTGGAACAGTTTATCAACTTTTCCAGTTGTCTAGTATCAATAATAAATACTGCTTTTGTTGGGTATTCTACCCTCCACATATCATTTTCAATAAATGAATAGATGGGACGAATGTAAGTTCCGTCGCTAATTGTGGTAAGGGTGGAAGTGGCAGGCATGTTGTCTGAAGGATCACTCATATTATAATGTATATAATATGAATCTCTTTAAATAGATATTAAAGCAATTATATATCTAAGAATATATTTCAACTTAATTTGAGTACGCGAGGCCTCCCATACCGCTCATGACACGAAGGACATTGTAGTTAGTGGCATAGACACGAACCTTGGCGGTGTTGGAGTCCTTGACGGTGGCGTTGGAAAGCACCAATTGAAGGGTGGCATTGTCAATACGGGAGAAGTTGCATGTGCCGGAAGGCTGGTGCTCCTCAGGGCGAAGTGCGAAGGAGAAGCAGTTAATACCGGTGTCGGGGTGACGGGTGTGTGCCTGGTAGGGTTGGACGACGTCGAAGTAGGAGCCCTCACGCTCGGAGAAGCGGTCTTGGCCGTTAAGTTGAAGCTTGGCAACAACGACGGGGTTTTGTCCCCAGCAATGCATGTCGAGGGAGGTCTCGGCCATGACGAAGGAACCAGCGTCAGAGACGGCGGACTGTGCTGCGATGGAGAAATCAACGGCTGTGCCGTCATTTGGGGTGGCCTCAGCGGCGCTGGGGTCAGCAAATGCACCGTCCTTGATGAAACCCTCAGCACCGTCGACAGCGGCGGCGGAACCGAAAGCGTGAAGGGCGTTGGGAAGGGCATCGATGGCGTCAGTGTAGTTGAAAGGTTGGGCACCAAGGACCTTGTTAAGGGCGGTGTCGCAGATCAAAGAGCTGCAGTAATCAACGTTGGCGTCAGGTTGGACGACCCAGATAAGCTCCTTACATGGGTGATTGAAGTTGAGTTTGATCTTGTTGGAGGAGGAACCGACAGACTCGTCGCCAGTGAACTGGAGTTGAGTGATGAGGTACTCGTGGGGGTTCTGTGCGAATCTACGGCGCTCATCAGAGTCAAGGAAGACGTAGTCAACATAGAGGGAAGCAGCAACCAAGGATTGGTTGTATGCGATGGTCGCGGTCTTGGCGGTTGCGGCGACACCAGTGTCACATGCAAGTGCGGTGACGGCCCAAAGACATTCATCAATGGGACGTAAGTCCAAGTTGATCTTGACCTCGTGGTATTGGAGGGCGATCAAAGGAAGAGCAAGACCGGGGTTTGTGCAGTACCAGAATTGGAGGGGCACGTAAAGGGTGGTCTCGGGAAGAGCCTTGCGGGGTGCGCAGACTTGACGAGGACCGTTGGCATCACAAGGACCATCGATATCAGCGAAGTTAGGATCGGTGATAAAGGTGAGACCAGTTGTGTTACCAACCATCTTGAAGTAACCCTTTTGTTGGTCGGCAGTCATGGTGAGTTGGTTCCAGATGTGCATCCAGTCACCGTATTGACGGTCAATGCGTTGACCACCAATCTCGACCTCAACTTGAGAGATAAGTTGCTCTCCAGGGAAGTCTAACCAACGAGCAAAAACATCGGTAGAACCGTTGGCGCTCATTTGCTGGTTGATCTCTGGCAAGGTAACTTGCAAGTAGGTGCGGTAAGCAAGATCACCATTACGGCTGATTGTGCATGTGACACGACGACCAAAGTCGGCTTGTCCGTTGAATGTTTGTTCGATAGATTCAATGGCAAAGTTAGTATACCTGCGGTAGGTAACCTTCCAGAAGGTAATCTGAGGATTACCGGTCAAGTAAACGTCTTGTGCGCCGTAGGCGACGAGTTGCATAAGGCCTCCTCCCATTGTAGTTATACTATTGGTAAAGATAAAAAATCCGAGAAAAACGCCTAAATACCCTGAATATACCGCTTATTTGAAAGTTGTGATTATATTCATATTTTGTGTTACAAACGATTCTAGGTAAGAACATTCGAATATTTCTTTGCGGTTATCATGTGGTTTTGTAAATACATAGTTATCCTTTTTTTTTCGTACAGTCCATCCATCATTGATCGCATTATAAACGAAAGACATTCTTGCAATAGTAGATGCGTCTATTGTGGTAAGGTCATTCGAAGATACTGTATGAACTATATCCATAATCTATATTGTGTACATAGCATTTCTCTCTCATTTTTACGATGGATGCTATATAGATAGTAGTAATATATGTTATAACTAAATAGAGTTATTCGCGTATACTTAGTATTAACATCGTTGTCTGTTGTATGCCATCATTCAAACCAAAGACAGACAAAAAGATCATAGTAAGTGAGAAAAGCATCATAACTCTCGATGGAAAACACTCTGAAAAAATAACCAAGTTTTCACAAGATGAAGTTCGCATTCAAGAACTTACTGCGGAGTTGAGAACGGTGAAAGAGAAGTATTCTAGATATGTTATCACCGCTGTTTCAGGACAAAGGTTAGATCAACAATTAGAGCGGGCTGATAGGATAAGTGCTATCAAGGCCGAAATACGGTCGTTAAAGAAAACCAAGTCGGATTATTTTCTAGGAAACTCTAAATATGTGTTCGATTACTTTGAAAATAAGAAAAAGATATCGGACGGTAGTGATAATATAGTTCCAAATAAAAAGTTGGATGTATTTTTTAAGCTAAATACAGATGCGGAGAATATTGTTCGTAGTATGGAGAATAATAACCAGACAATCATTCAAAAATATTTGTCGAATATCGATACTAACTTTTTAGATGTGGATAAATATGTATATCCAACAGATATATGCAAGTCTTGTTACAAGGGTGAGTTGATACCAATCGAAGACGAAGGGGTTATGATCTGTAATGAATGTAGCAATAGTGTTAAATATCTCATTGAAAATGATAAACCATCTTATAAAGAACCTCCTAAAGAAGTGTGTTTCTATGCGTATAAGAAGATCAATCATTTCAAAGAGATTTTGTCACAATTTCAAGGTAAAGAGACGACTCAGATTCCTGCTGAGGTGATAGAGAATCTAAAACTTCAGATTAAGAAAGAGCGTATTAACCTGACTGACCTCACATATTACAAGTGTAAAGACCTGTTGAAGAAGTTAGGATATAACAAATACTACGAACACATTAATTTTATCAAGAACAAGTTAGGGATTCAACCAGTGTTGATAAGCCAAGAGTTGGAAAAAACATTGTGTAATTTTTTTATGGAAATTCAGTATCCGTATGCAAAACATTGTCCCGATTATCGTGTGAACTTTCTACATTACTACTATGTAGTGTATAAACTATTTGAACTTCTCGACCAAATTATTTATTTAGAACATATTCCTATGCTAAAAGATCGTGAAAAACTAATAGAACAGGATTCTATTTGGAAAAAAATATGCGATGAATTAGACTGGGAATTTATACCTACAATATAGGAATACACCTGAAAAGAAGTATATATGAAAGAATTATTCCATATATACACCAATTAACTACTACCATTCGACTTAGAGGCCTCCAGGGAAGCCAACAAGGTTAGCACCAATACCGAATCCGGCACCAGAGCGAGTGGTTACACCCATACTAGGAATGTAGGTATCCAAAATGCTAAATGTTGCAGCAGCAGTCAAAGCAAGAAGACCGATTTCCTCCATGTTCAAAGACCTCTTGGGGATTGCGTATGCGGCGATGGCTACCATAAGACCTTCAACAAGATATTTAATGACACGTTTTATCAACTCAGTGGCGTCAAACATTGTATTATATGTATTGTTGAGAAAATATTTCGAGATATATGTGTTTAGATAGTAAATACTCACTAAATATAGGCATCTCACTGATTGTCGTATTTCAAAGAACTTAGATATACCGTTCTCTGTAATACATAATGTCGTCGACCACCTCAACTTCATCTGCTTTTCCTAGAAAACTAAAAGAGGACGGAACTCCAAATACAAAATATGTTGATGTACTAGATGAAGATAAGCCAATCGCAAACCAGAAGTTTGCTTGTGTTTCATTCGTATCTCCAGAGACTACGCTAAAGAGTAAAAATATTTTTTTCTTTGAAAAGTTTTTGAAGGAATATGAGTTATCTAAATCTATGGAAAAGTATCATCAGTTTTTAAACTTCTTGAGTTTCAAATACAATCTTTCAACCGAAGCACTCATCGAGGACTTTAAAGGGTTTGCTAAAGATGAGATTGACACTCTAAAAGATACTACAGTAGACATCGACTACAAAAACTTTATTGATGCTAAAGAGGAACAACTTGATGCAGAGTTTTTACGCGTGCACAATTTCCAAACCTCTGTGAGAGGTCTAAAAGTGCGTGGCGTATACCCTTCGCTGGAAGAAGCAGAACTTAGATGCAAGATGTTGCGTGAAATAGATCCTAACCACGATGTGTATGTAGGACCAATCGGTATGTGGATGCCATGGGAACCTGATGCATACAAGACGGGGCGTGTCGAATATTTGGAAGACGAACTAAATAAACTTATGCAAGAGAAAGTTAAAAATCAAGATTTTGCTAAACTAGCATTCGAACAGCGTGTAAAAGATACCAAGACAGAGGCCATTAGGGATAATGTTCAGAAGGCAGAACTACACAATACTGTCCTCACACAAGACGTAGATGAAGATGGTAATCTCATTTCCATTGGAGGTATTAATAGCCAAGAGGCAGTGTTAGGAGGTTCAAAGGAAGAAGTTTCCGTAGGAGACATTCGTTCCGAACTTTTCGAAGGCGAAGATATAGTTACCGATCTAAACACCGACAGAGGCCTTTCTAGTATTATTACTGGTGCACCAGATAATACAACACTCAAAGTTGGTGGAGGTGGCAAGTCGTCAGATGAAGCGTAAACCGTTGGCATCATTTGAAAATTGATATTTATTATATGATAGTATGTTCTACATGATATCATATTAATACGTAATTAGGGTTACCATTTGGACTTTTTAACATTAATAGTCTGACCTGCACCACGCTTTTTACTTGTGGATGGATCGTACTTTTCATCTTCGTCATCTGAACCCATGTTTTTAGATAAATCCCAAAACTCTTTTGACCCTAACCGAAAGTCATTGTGTGAATCGGCTTTGTACCAAAAAACTTGGTCACTAAGTTTGTTTGACTTTGAATTGTTGTTAATAACAAGACATTCATAGTTTTCAGTGCATTGATCCATAACCTGACAGAATGATTCAAGTGTAGGAAACATGCCCGCATAATTTTCATAAATGCGCTTTCGGTTCGCGATATACGGCTCACGCAGGATAAACACATAATCGATATTGGTACGCAATGTCGGAGGGACACCCAACGGATATTGCATAGTGATGATGAGCATCACCTTCCAATGACGTCCATTCATGAAAAGAAGTCGCATTAGTTTATCTCGAGACCAAGAAGCGTCATACAAACAATCGTCTAGTATAACAAACGTCCGTGGGTCAATTGTAGAACGCTTCTTGGTCTCAAGTTCTTTTTTGATTTGTTTTAGCACTCCTTTTTGCCGTTTAAGTATATTTTCAATAATACCTGAACTATACTCGGTGTGAATAAACAGACGCGGAACAAGTTTTCCATAAAATCCGTTGCCTTCTTCTGTTCCTGCGATTACAACACCGATCGGTATGTCTTGATGGTAATATAGCAAATCGCGAACTAAAAAACTTTTTCCAGTATCTCTTCTTCCTATAAGAACACAAACGGGTCCTTTTGACTCATCTGGTTTAAAACTAATCGTTTTCATGCTAAACTTTTTAAGTTCGAGCGTCATATAGTAAATCGGTATAGTATAATATATCATGTCTATTCTAATTGATTGTCTCGAACGCATATGTATTGTCAAAAATTAAAGCGTTTATACGGACAGTTATAAATATTTATAGTGGATAATGAACTCTCATACTGATTCTTCTTGTCGGGTTAACTACAGCAAACGTCGAAATCACGAACTTTTCAACCAACTTAAGGAAGAAACCTTTATGGAAATGGAATATATCCAAAACTATATACCCATCTATGACAGGTTTTTTGAAATGAACGAAACCAACTGCGATTCTGTAAATATGCAGTCATCTCTACATATAAGCAAGATTGTTGAAAAAGAAACGCCTGTGATATATCGTGCCGAGTTGATGAATGAAAACGGAAAAAAAACTACAAAATCCATATTTTGTAAGATTGTGCCATTAACAGACCCATACAAGTTTTTAACAGGAAAGACGTTTCATAACAATGATATATTCGATCTACCCACATATACCGACGCACATGCATCAGCACCTTGTATACTTGATACAAACAACAGTGCCTATGTAGACGGATTGTTCACCTATTTTACATCAACTCTCCAGGAACACACAAACTTTGTGCACGGCGTTCCTTATTATGGTGCATTCATTGGAGTAAAACGCAATATGCCTGTAAATATATACGATGATTTAGAATACCTACATGGTTCCACCTTTTTTAATACACACAAGAACGTTGATTTTCAGGTAGAAGATTATTCACTATTCATCAACGATATTATCGAAACGGGCACTGCAAAAAATGGACGAATGCCACCCATATCTATCACATCTGTAATGGACAACTCAGATGTCAATATAGACCAGAATGTATCAGACATCGGTGATATAGCATACGACGACCTTTTCGAGACATTAGAGAATACTGAAACATCAAATATCATATCACTAGATGATTTAGTTGCAACTGACCTAGAAATAATTGAAACTAATACAGATACATCCACCAAATTAATTACAGAAGATATGGACTCTGATATGAACATTTGCGACGATGATTCTTCGTCAAGTTGTTCGTCGCGAACATCATGCACCTCAGGAAGTGATGAAGACGGAGATGAAACTGATAGTGGTTCAAGCGATGAATGGAGTGACGAATCAGGTTCTGATGACGATGAACCCATTGTACTAGCCACTATCCCCCGTTTCCCAGTGGAAGTAGTTTTCATGGAAAAAATGGAATACACTCTAGACACACTTATCGCCAGCGAAGAATTATCAGATGATGAATGGATTAGTATCTTCATGCAAGTAATTATGACATTACTCACATACCAAAAGGTCTTTTCATTTACCCATAACGACCTACATAGCAGTAATATTATGTTTAACGAAACCAACAAGGCATTCCTGTTGTACAAGTTCGGAAACTCATACTATAAAGTTCCTACTTTTGGTCGTATTGCTAAAATAATTGATTTTGGACGCAGTATCTATACATACAACGACATGGTCATGTGTAGTGATAGTTTTAAACCTGGGGCAGACGCATCCACACAATATAATACAGAACCCTACTATAATAGTGACAAACCACGTATAGACCCAAACTTCAGTTTTGACCTGTGCAGACTAGCATGCTCAATTTATGACGATGTTGAAGATGAAACAGAATCTGATCCCAACAATAAAATTATGAAAATCATCAAGGAATGGTGCATGGACGACGCAGGGAGAAACGTACTATACAAATCAAATGGCGATGAGAGATATCCATCCTTCAAACTGTACAAGATGATTGCGCGTCACGTGCATCGACACACCCCTGAAGCACAATTGCAAAGACCAGAGTTTTCGCAGTTTGTAGTGAAAAAGAAGGACATCTCATCAAAGCACATAGGACATGTCATGGACATTGACAACTTTCCTGTTTTGAAAACGAAACTTGAAAATACCACGAAAGAATTGAAATAAATTGGCATACAGTAACCATGAACATATAACAAAAGACAACAGTCTTAATCATGAGCACGATTTATAGGTTCGGAACCCCAACAATACCTGAATATGTTACACATTCTATCAGAAATAATAAAATATATGACCCATGTGAGATGTGTGATGCGGCCAATGTCATCGATACATGTAACAAATGCGGTTCGGGGGTATGTGATGACAAGATTTGTAGTTTAGACTTCCCACATTGGCATGACACAACGCTTATTATATGTGCATCATGTGTTGAAAAAATCAACAAAAAACTGATACCATTGATTGATTTGGGAAAACTGCAGTTACTCAAAGCAAAGATTAAAAACAACGCTACCACATCTTCTGTAAGAACACACTCTAGATCTAGATCTTCTGGTTCGTCTATATCATCGGAAGAAACTGTCTATAGCGAAATGACTGAAAATAGGTAATATTACATGGAACCTCTATAAGGATCTATGTAATACATAATTATTGCTACATATTGTATTTTTCTATTTACGATAAGGCAAAATTAAAATGATGGTTTGTCGGTAAAAACTTGGGTCGGACTGGCATTGCTACCACCAGATATAGATCCAACTTTATCGCCTAACTCGCCAACAATAGGAGAAAACTGTTGATATAATGCTGTTCCAGCAATAACACTACTAAAAACCATTATACTCCGTCTCACAATCGCCTTCATGTCGGGACGCTCTTTTTGAACCATTTTAGCATCTGCAATTTGAATAATCGCATACATCACAACAGTAATGGCAGCAATTAAATAGGTGTTCATTTATCTAGTTTAGTATAAACTTATATGGAATACAACGCAGAAGTAACATATCGATATTATTATTCTAAAACCTCAATATCATCTAGTAACGGAGGGAGAATATTGATCCGAGGCTCGTCGATAGTTTGAATATCCATATCGTCAAGTTTAATGTTATTGGTTGAAATAACAAGTTTATCATCATCATATTCCTCATTATCTTCTGCAAGAGCCGCCGCATGACGCGTATCGCTAATTTCTTGTAAGCGTGAAATATTCTTGGGAGCATCTATTTCAAACTCATTTTTATTTACATCTACAGCCTTATCAATATCGTTAAATGTAAGGGTAACCGGTTCGGAGTGAGTAGTTGACTCAATAGCATTAGGTGTATTAACTAATACTGGGGTATCAGACACTAGAGGCTCTGTTGAAATATTACTAACCTCTGGCTCAGGAGTAATATCTTCTTCCTTTATTTCTTCGGTTATATCTTCCTCTGTTGTCTCATCCATATAACACTTCAGGATAGTTTCCACAGGAATACTCTCGCGTATCGTATTAAGGATACACTCTTGGACAATCATCTCAACTTCACGATTGTTTTTCTGTCGTTGTAATGGAGGAACATCGATGTCGAAGAGATATACATTTCTGTATATTTGTCTCGCTGAGTTAATGTAACATTTGTGACAAAACTCGTTCACATCCATCACATTAAGATCAACCTTCTTTTGCTTTTGGCCAACACGAGCAGCAGTCAAAATCTTCAACTGAATTACATGTATACATGTAATCAGGTCTTCGAGATAATTACACCCACTTTTTTCAATAATTCGGCTTGTCTCTGATTTAACAATCTCAATGTTCCACTTAGGAATACGGGCAATTAGATTTTGAAATGTCATCAGATATTTGTCAACTTCATCATTTTCGCGACACAGAACAAGACTTTCCTCCAATATTGATCTAAAACCATCGATAATATGTGGAGCAAGAATCGTAAGCAACCTTGAAGCCCACTCGTTCTTTGACTCATGAAGACCGCTTACTGTAAAATCATCCATTTACATAAGCAGCATATTTTCTAAAGTGTCAGTTGAACGTAAAAATAATGCATATAATAGAAAAAACATCGACATTGTTTCGCTTCGAAACTCTCGCTTCACCTGATTATACCGAAACATCGCAGTATGCTTTTTATAGTTGTCAATCTGAAACGAATTTCTACTTTCGATTATAGATACAATATTGGCTACACAGAAAGCATTGTCATAAAGAGTTTCTACACACTCTCGTATCATATCAGTTGTAGTATTCTTACTCAAATCCGTCAAAAGACGTCGCAACGTTGTCTGGCGTGATGTATCCGCCCGAATATGACTAAAGGTTGCATCCACATTATATTTGTATAGATTTTTAGAAACCCCTTCAATTATAGGAAGAGGAACATATATCTCGCAAAAACGTGACAAAATTGGTTTTAATAACTTATATTTGTCCTCAACTATAATAAAAAAACGGGTGGTGTGGCTAAACACTTCGATACATCTGCGCAGCGCAGACTGCGCATCGATTGTCAACTTGTCGGCATTCATAAGGATAATGCTCTTAAATAGATGACCACCTCGCGTGTTAATATGCGTCTTTGCAAAATGCTTCAAATCTTCACGTATAAATTTAATCCCTTTCCCTTGCGCACAGTTCACACGCATCACATAATCCTTAATCGTCTGCTTGTCATTATGATAAATATTGGATATGAAGTTAGTCATAATTGTTCGCTTACCCGAACCAGATGCCCCATGGAATATGATATGCGGAATGGTATGGGTTTCTATAAAACCGTTCAGGCGAGTACCAATGTCCTGATGTAGTTCCATATTTCTCTCTAGAGATGGTGTATACTATTTGGTATGCACCATTTATATTCTTATTGTCAGTACTACTGTCTTAACTTACCTTCGACGGGAAACTCTGTTATATCTCTTGCTAGACTTCGCTGAACGACAAACCTTCTTCGATTTTCGAACACGCTTCCCTCTTCTCGTCTTTCTTCCTTTTGTCTTTCTTCCTTTTTTGGAACGACGTCCAATACGACGACCACCGAAAGGAGCGCTGGAGGATCTTTTCGTAGGTATTTTAATAGGAACAGTAGGGCTTCCACTGCGTTTTGCGTCAGCAATTTCGCCTTCTATATCCAGTGCATAGACAGACTCAAATCTTTTCTTATCAGCTGGAGATGCTTCCCCACTTCTAATGTGTCGAATATCAGCCTTTTTTTGTGCTAGATATTCCTCACTTGGAGCAGCACTGCTGTTGCTACCATTGCTTTTGCGTCGGGCTGCTGCTGCAGCAGCCCAGTCTTCTGTAGTAGCGTCTTTTCCAAGCGAACTCATATCGTATATATAGTATACCTTTACATAAAATTTCCAATATCGTCATCGTCGTCGGGGCGCATCACGTCGCCGAGCGGGACAAACCAATCGGTCTCCTCTAAATAATTGAGAATATAGGCGACGAACTGTTTTCCATGCGTCCACGCATCTGTGCCTAAACGCATCGATGTATCGAGGTCTGTTTGCATTTGTACTCTATTTCCACATTTGTTTCTTTTGTGGAATACGAGGTTGCTAAAAACAATCATCATACAAGATTGACTTTAAAAATATAGATGGAGAGAGAACACCTACATGTTCCCAGCGGAAGTCAGACTATGTGTGTAGGGGTTCGACTTGAACGCGGTAAGCAGGTCGGGTGCCATGCGTTCGACGGCCACGTTCTGTTGGTAGCCTTGGGGTTCGGTGAATTTTCCGTACATCTCTTTGGACATGGACTGGGAAGGCATGTTCGAAGGCGCCCACATGCGGTTATTGTCGCGGTCGTGTTCATTCTTGGCCACAGACACGTTCACACTCCCGTTAAACATTTGTGTGTTACCATGGTTCGTGCGGCCTACGATGGACTTCTCCTTGGATTCGTTGTTCACTTGGTTGTAGGCGGCTCCGTAGTGTTGCGCTCCGTGTGTGGTTCCTGCGCCACCAACACCGTTTATAGCACTCTGATTGGTGGTGTCACGTTGATTAGGAATAGGTTGATGTTGTGTAACAAGATATGCATCTCCAGATTGGTTTTGAATATAGGTATCGGGAGAGAACATGGTGGTCTCCTTGGTAGTGGTGGGAAGGACATCGTTGGGGTCCACAATGGGTGCACGCTCCACTCTGGACCCAGCGTCACCATAGATGCGCACGTTGTCAATAACCTCTTGTTTTTTAGTTGGTCTAAACATGTCGGTCAATGGAGAGATAACCGCACCGATCGCGGTGGTTAGCCCGCTTCCAAATATACGTTCTCTTCCAGACTCGTTATCGACGGAACGATTTGTGGTTACATTGTTATAACTCTTCTTAACTCTAGTAGTGTCAGTGCCTTGATTATATCCAGTAGGATTCGTAATGGGCTGTGCAGGCAGTTGCACACGGTCGGATGCCTCATAGTTGCCCGGAAGGTACGCGGCCGTGCGCTCGCCTGCGGGCGCGGCGATGCCTGCGTAAGACTGGCTCGTCATGCGCGCAGTATCGTGCACCTCCTGTTGCGATCTCGCAGTGGGTGCCTTCTCCTCGCCAGTAGTCTTGAGCCATCTATCTTGGGTTTGTACGAAGTAGGTGTCAGGCTTATGTTGTTCCATCTTACCCATGATACCAGTGTTTTTGATAATCGAGTTGGCGGGGCCTTGATGACCAGCAAGAGAGTATTCCATCTTGGGGTTGGTTGCTGCACGGAGTTCGTTAACACTTTTTGGCATGTATTTGTCGCGTGACTCCATACCTGAGTTGAACCCACCCTGACCAGCAGTGTTATATCCACCATTGAGTGCGGGTGCGACCATCTCGCTTTCAAATGGCTTAACATTATTACGAGACAGACCTGGATTGGTACGTGACTGCATGAAGTCGGTAACATTGGGTGCACCAGATGCCCACTGCACATTGTCTTCTGGTTTGAAGAGCGGTGCCTGTTCCACTTTTTTGGTAGCGGCAGATCCGCCACCAGTCATGTTGTCCAGCATGGAATCACTGTATTGTCCCTCCATGGTTTGCTGTGTAGCACGACCACCATAAAATGGTGTCATATTATTATGTTTAAAGTTGGTTTCATCCACATAATTTCCTGTGAGGGAATAGGTTTGACGTATCGTGTTACTGGTTGGCGTTCCTCGAACAGAATCTTGGTAATACTTGTTTTGGTCAAAGTATTTTGCTGCTGCAGTGTTGGAAGACGTATGCGCATGCGTTGCATACGGGTCAGACTTTCTCTGCTGGATGTCTTGGCCACGCTGCTGTTGCTGTGGAACGGGATAGGAATCAGGAACTGACCCAGGAACAGTATTACCTCTGTTCATATTTGTGTATCCTTCTGCCGGTTTGTCGCGTGTTCTGGTTCTTTGTTTTGTCTTTGTCTTATCTGGTTCTTCGCCCATAGAGTAGGCTAATCCGCCAAGGGCAATCATAGGGATAATGGCCTCCATGTATATAATGTATAAGTAGATTAATATGTAACGAATCTACTTATTCTAAATAAGAGTGTTTGAGGATTATTTCTTATTGGTTGGTGCATGTGCAGGAAGAAGAAACTGAAGTGTAAGAGGTTGCTGTATTTTGGGTTGTGTGTAATGATCTTTCTCTAAGATACGTGTGCTAACATTGGTTCTGAACGGTTGAAAGATGTTTGACTGAGGGTCAACGAATGTTGGGTCACCATGTTGCATGGTTGCTTGGTCGCGCAACTCCCATGCGGGGTTAGTGGCTCGCGGTTGGTCAGTAGTAAGTGCGACATTCGATGGAAAATTATTGGTATCTACGACGGGTGTGGAACGTGTATATTCGTCCTTTCCTAAACAGTCGCGTCCAGATTGTCTGAGGCCTTTGAGCGAACCCTCGATCGTGACTGAGTTATTTGCTAGATTTGCTCCCCATTTCTGAAGTCGAATGTGTGGGTCTTCCATATATGACGGTGCAGTTCCATTTCCAGGTACATTCATCATATAGTCACACGGACCTGTAGATTGTCTGAGTTGATCTTCTTTTCGCGCTATGTCGTCTCTAAATCTAGTAGATGCCATGTATATATAGTAGGTGTAGGAATTATTACAGAGGCCTACACGATTAGGAACTTGGTAGTGGCGCGAGGCATAGTTTTATTTCACCTAGGGATGCGACATTATACTTCACCACAAGGGGTAAATCGTTCTCAAGATAAACTTCAATCTGTGAACACAAATTTGTACATTTGATAAAATATCCTAGATTCTTAAGTGAAAACTCTCCTTGAACAATCTTAGATGAATCTTGTTTCAATAAGAATGCCATACTTCCATCGGCTTCGGCGCGATGTATTTCAGCAGACGCAAACTGTCCAGCACACCTAAAAATCAGTTCGTTGCCGACTGATTTGATTTCAATCTTATCTGAAATGCATGAAAGATCGCGAATAATCTTTTGAAAGTCCACTGCAGGTAAGTTGATGATAGATGAAAAGTTTACATCAGGATACTGGAGTTCTTCCGTATCCGGTTCGATAAGGCGCAACTTCTGTGTCTTACACTGTTTGATGTCGCCATTTTCAAACTTAAGAGTGAGATGCGAAACGACGCCGTCAGCATAGTCATCGTTTTCGATGTACATGGTGAGAGTATCGTCATTATCAATTGAATTAATCAACTTGAATAAGTGAAACATATTGACACCAATGATGATTTTCTCTTTTTTACACTCATAGAACTCGAAATTGGGTGCGGCAAGATGCATGTGAGCAAGAACCGTATGACTTTTATCCATATTGATTATACGTATTCCATCTGCCTGGAAGGTAATATTCGTTTCCAAAAGGATGTCCTTTAATGCGGTCATTAAAGTTCGAAATGGAGATATTTGAACAGTTTTTAGCGTCAACACATTGTTTTCAGTCTCGGTTGACATGATTGGGATATGAGTAATCTCTGTGAAAATCTTTATATTCTTACGCACCTGTTGTATATTTAACGCAGTATTGTGAAATGCGTATATATGTTCCAGAATAAATACTATAGATGTGTATATACCCCAGTAGAGAGAGAGAACCAATGGAATCACCTCACACAACAACTGGAAACCTAATTGAATTGGGATGCAATAAGTTTATTCATGAACCAATGGAGAAGATTAAACAGATACTTCAGATACTTACTCAGATTGTGATTTGTATCATGATCATTGTAGTTATGCCATGTTTAACTATCATACTATTGACTTGTTATTTTGCATTTACCTTCATGAATGAAAAGTTTAATACATATAAGTCTCTTATCCGCATTCTTAAGAGCGTTACAGGTAATGAAGATTCCAACTTTATGAACTATGGATACTGGGACAAGTCAACCATGACACTCAAAGATGCCAATCGACGACTGTGTAAAATGATCTATACGAAAGGGACTCTAAAGAACGCAGATAGAATACTAGACATCGGATGTGGGTATGGAGAACAAGACTTCTACTGGGCGCACAAAATCAAAGGCCGCATCGAAGGTATAGACATTGACGAAACATCGATCCGGTCTGCCCAAGCGGAATCGCGCAATGCTGCTAAAAAGGGAGATAATCGCAGAAACATCAAGTTTGAAACAGGTAATGCATGCATGATTGACCGGAAAGACGCTACATATGATAGAGTTGTCTCTCTAGAATCGGCTTTTCATTATATTCCTAGAGAGAACTTCTTTCGGGAAGCCTATAGAGTACTTAAGAAGGGAGGAAAACTTGTTATGGCTGATATTCTTTACAATGATACTACTAGCATAAATATATTCAATACGATGAATCGAAATGCATTTAGCGAAATGTTCGCCATCCCAGACGCAAATAAAATAGGCATTCGTGAATACACAAAACAATTAGAAGATATAGGATTTCGTGTAAAGATAGAAGATATTAGTGATAAGACATTCAAACCATACTATAAATATTTTTTTGATAACCTGACATGTCCTGACAATTTTGGTCTTCCATCACCTATTTTTAGCATGTTGCGATACGCAGCACAAATATATATTAACAACTTGTGTGGAGGAACGAATGGATTTACTTATGTGATTGCAGTGTGTGAAAAGAGAGACGACTAAATATATTGCCACTGATATACACAATATATACCATATTATGATATAAACATATATCGATATGTTAAAAAAACTCATACCTCACATCATGTCCGACATTGTAAATTATTCCACAGAATGTTCAGACCTTCTAGAAAAAATTATGGGACAATGTAAGAATAACGAATATATGAGAACACGGCTTCAACTACACTTGACTACTATTCTACCGACTACCCTTGCAACCGAAAATCGGGTTCACGAAGAGAACTCACAGCGCAAGATACTGCTTGAACAGGAACTAAAATCATTCAAGACCGTATTCTTGGTGAACAATCCATACTATTACTTACCTACGTCGAACACCTTTTATCGATATGATGGAATTAACTATACAAATGTAAAAGAGGACGATATCATTTATCATCTTCTCTCTACAATCACATATGACAATACTGCTCTCATGGATTGGAAACACAAGACAAAAATAAGTCTTATCAGAAAGATAAAAGATCGTCATCTATTCAAGCAATTGCTCCCAGAAACAAAGACAATCCAAAAAGTACTTACCGCGTTATCGCCAAATTATTTCTTGACGCGAAATGAGGCCAAGTACTTTCTCACATGCATTGGTGACAATATTCTGAAAAAAACCACAGAATGCACATACTACGTCTCTCCGGCAGCCAAGCAAAACCTTGCAAAACTAGACCTTCTTTATGGTATGATTGAAGGTCATGCTAACTTAACTGGAAACTTCATCACCAAATATTGTGATACGGTAAGTTTGACCAACTGTAGACTGATACGCATGCGCAACAGTTCTTCTCTCGCCGACAACTGGTTTGAGATGCTCAAAGAAAATGCATTAAACTTGCTATGTGTTGCAGCGCACTACTCCAACGCTAATACGCATGCAGACGCGTTCCTAGACAAACGAGAAGAGTTACGCAGTTATGCACTCTTCATGAAAAATAACACTCCTCAACAAATGGTTGACAAATTCTGCAACGAATGCGTTACGGTGGGAAACGACGAAGCCATCGTGGCACATCCTAAACTAAAGGCTGTCATGACGTGGCGCAACGTGCAATACATATGGAAAAGGTTCAGATCAGACTTTGCGTTACCACGAGTGGTAAGCAACACTACGTTAAAAACACTACTCATGGAAAAATATACGTACGATACAGAAACAGACACGTTCCCTAATTTGACAAGCAAACATCTCCCAGTGGTTAGTGATTTTATGACATTTTGGACTGCAACCATGAAGCCATCGGTAACTAATAATAAGACTGCAAACGATTACGAGGTCGACGAAATATCCGCATTGTTTCAGGCATTTCTTCTTGAAAATAAAGAGACGTGTATGTCAAATGGACGTATTATCGATGACGATATTCTGAATATTTTACGATACTACTATACCGACGTGGAAATAGCAGCCAACAAGTTTATTCTGCGAATGGAATGTTCCATGTGGAACAAGACCAGTGCGGTAATCAGCATTCTGGAATGCGCTAGAGGACATTTCAAAACACATCTCGCTGACAGTGATGACCGAACTATCGCATTTGAGGATATTTATACTTACTATTTGAAAAACAGAACGGTTTCGTTCGCTATGGGGAAGGCGTACTTTGAAAAATGTTTGAATTATTTATTGAAGGGATATATTGCATATACGCATGTAGTCAGCGAAAAATGGCTAGATGAAATAGAACCTACCAACAAAATATCCTCACATAAATTGAATGAAGTTTGATAAAAACCTTTATGTATCATCCCTTTGTAGACAATATGTCATCAACATCTACACGTTCTAACATGCGTCGCCGTAATAGCCAAGAAACAAGTGATTATTCCGATAATGAATCGGATAAAAGTGTCTCGACTAATAGAACTCAATCCACTAGCAGCAGCAGGAAGCGCAGTCGCACAAATAGTAACGCCAGCATTCGTCGATATAGCGACGACGAACACGATATCCACAGTCAATGCACAGACAGTGAAGAAGAAAAACACGTCGATGCTATTGACTATGAGACAGACTTAATAGACTTAACCCAAATAGACGAGGAATACGAACGCGAAATGTCTAAGGTATATCGACAGTTTGGAGAGTTTATCAAACTACATGCAACCAGTTGTCTCCCTTATATCAAACAGGTATTCGCTGTATCCAGCATATACCTCTTCTGGATTGCGTTGCATTTCGTAACCGCGCAACTGTATGTACAGTTCTGTGCGTACCCATCTCTATACGGATTCTTGCTATCGCCATTCCTCATCTCCTCGCCGCACTGCGCTGCGATGCGCTGGATATTCACCAAGGGAGGAACTCTCCTCGATGGAATGTGGATCATCCTTGGAACATGGTTGTGTTCCAAAGTATTATACCGTGATGTCTAACCTAATCAACTAATCAACTAATCAACTAATAAAAATAAAATATATATATTGTTTATTTTTATTGTAAGGATAATTTTTGGAAAGTTGTGGGAAGAGTTCCCCCATTTATAAATTTACTTTTCCCAAAAGTCTCTCAACAAAGTACAAAACGACATTTATTTTTGTCGTTTTACAAATTTCTTGAGGACTTTTGAACTTTACTTTTTTTAAATTCTTATGCTAACAAACCTTGGGGTACTTTTCATGTTTTGCTGCATAAGAGAAATTTTCGTTGATTTTGACGAGTATTTAATGCCCTTTTATATGTACGTACTTTAGAACAACTTTAGAACAATATGAGTACTATTAGAACAAAAAACGTAGATAAAAAGGGCATTATATTTAAGTGTGAAAAATGTGACTATATATGCAGTAATAAATATCACTACAATAGACATCTATCTACTGCAAAGCATAGAATTAGAACAGGTTTAGAACAAATGCCCGAAAAACGTAGTACTGAATGTACTACATGTAACATCGTCTTCCAAACTACAACTGAATTAAAGCGTCACATGACAACAGGGAAACACAATAATGTATCTAAAAAAGGGCAACCTGATAGTGATAGTATTAGTATAACAAATACTGAAGTAGGCATTAAGTATTCATGTGACTGTGGAAATATATATAATAGTCGCAGTGCATTATGGTATCATAAAAAAAAATGTACGCATCATATCGAACCCTCCAATAACAGTCCTCCTCCCGAAAACATAGTTCATGAAAGTATAAGTGATACTACTCTCCTGAAATGTTTTCAGACGATGATGGAAACACAAATGTCAGCGCAAACGGCTGCAATAGAGCAGGCTGCAGTTATACAGGCGAAACGCGATGAGGCTACATCAGAGCAGACCCGCTTGCTAGTCGAAGCGATAACTCTAAATGGTCCGCAATGTATCACAAATAACAATACGACGAATAATAATCAGTTTAATCTAAATGTGTTTCTCAACGAAGACTGCAAAGATGCGTATACGTTGAAAGAAGTGATGGATTCCATCGAGTGTACAGTCACGGATTTGGACCGTATGGATCATGATGGATACGTGGCTACGATAACCCGTAAGATTTTGGAGTCGATACAGGACATGGCTATTACAGAGAGACCGATACACTGCACAGATGCGCGGCGCAATACGGTATGCGTGAAAGATGCTACGGGATGGGAAAAAAATGATAAGGCTATGAAAATGTTGGCTAATTCTGTCTTTTTGGTAGGTCGCAAGTTGGGGCGCATGGTAGATGACTGGAGAGTAGTGTACCCAGACCATTTCCGAGGAACCGTCTCTCGGCGTGAGCAGTATCACAGATTAGTTACAGATATTATGAGGGTGAATGATTTGGATGTAGAGGCTCGCATCACAAGTAAGGTATGTAAGGGTGTTATTCTGGACCGCAAGTCCATTATGGATCGTTAAATATCGAATACTTACTTACATCCAATCATAAAAGAGGATAATGATAATACAGGTGCTGGGAATACTCGTTGCATATACGCATCCATGGCCTCTTTTCTCTCTGCATTGGATATATCACTCTTTAACTTGCGGAACAGCCATGCATTCACACTGGTAGGATTCAACGTCTCAGCGATAAGATTATTCACTACTATTACACAATGTTTGTTTTCTAATAACACGTTGTACAAAGTCTCTCCAGTATATTCCATCTTATAGATAGTTTCATTAAACTCACTCTTATCCAAGAACTCGCGAGCCTGAACCATATGATTATTAAACATGATTTTGTGGTTTGCTGATATGATCGTGTCGCGACAGGGGACGTGTTCGGAAAACGCACCCTTCTCGATCATAACCACGTAGTTTTCAATACTGGTTGTTTCGGTTATCCCTTCAATCTTGTTTGCGTTAATTGTATGTTTCTCAGGATCAATCTTGTCGATATCTATCTCGCCCTGATCCGTGAGGACGGGCGTACCCGCTGGGAAACAGATGGGTGCGGGTGCGAGTGGGGGAGCGTATAACTTGTAAACGCGCACGTGACCTGCAGCGTAACCGGCGCCGTCATTATATGGCGCCCCGATGGCGACGACGGAGCCGTCGCTGCTTAACGACACGGAATAGCCTGAATTGTCGCCCACATTCTCGCCGTCGATGTCGTCTCCTACCTTTGTCCATGTTCCACTCACGTTCTGGTAGATGCGCACGTGACCTGCATCGGTGCCTGTCGCCCCGATGGCGACGACGGAGCCGTCGCTGCTTAACGACACGGAAATGTCTGAAAAGTCGTCCACATTCTCGCCGTCGATGTCGTCTCCTACCTTTGTCCATGTTCCACTCACGTTCTGGTAGATGCGCACGTGACCTGCAATGTAACCGGCGTCACCTGTCGCCCCGATGGCGACGAAGGAGCCGTCGCTGCTTAGCGATACGGAATAGCCTGAATAGTCGTCCATATTCTCGCCGTCGATGTCGTCTCCTACCTGTGTCCATGTTCCACTCACGTTCTGGTACACACGCACGTGACCGGCGCTGTTATTATATGTCGCCCCGATGGCGACGACGGAGCCGTCGCTGCTTAACGACACGGATTCGCCTGAACTGTCGAACATATCCTCGCCGTCGATGTCGTCTCCTACCTTTGTCCATGTTCCACTCACGTTCTGGTAGATGCGCACGTGACCTGCATCGTAACCGGCGTCGTCATTACCTGGCGCCCCGATGGCGACGACGGATCCGTCGCTGCTTAACGACACGGAATAGCCTGAACTGTCGAGCCTAGCCTCGCCGTCGATGTCGTCTCCTACCTTTGTCCATGTTCCACTCACGTTCTCGTAGATGCGCACGTGACCTGCAGCGTGACCGGCGTCGGCATTACTTGTCGCCCCGATGGCGACGACGGAGCCGTCGCTGCTTAACGACACGGACCGGCCTGAATAGTCGTTCGCGGCCTCGCCGTCGATGTCGTTTCCTACCTTTGTCCATGTTCCACTCACGTTCTGGTAGATGCGCACGTGACCTGCATAGGTACCGGCGTCGTCATTACCTGGCGCCCCGATGGCGACGACGGAGCCGTCGCTGCTTAACGACACGGAATAGCCTGATTTGTCTTCCACATTCTCGCCGTCGATGTCGTCTCCTACCTGTTCAAATACTGGATATCCAGCCACTGCGGTGGTAGTATTAAATACCATACTCTATTTTATAATACAGTTATATTATTTATAATACAATACAAATTACCTATACAACAAGATGTCGTAGTCTCTAAAGGAGTAGTTGCTTAAGATTTGACCAGTTCACTATACAATTCATTAAACGCCTCCCGCCACCGCAAACTTTTGTACGTGTGTGTCAGTTCTTCGCCAACAGAAATATCTCTCTTGGCGTAGATTTCAAACCTATCTTCAGACATGAATCTCACCATGCGTGTGTTCGTATCCGCATCCAACCCTGAGTTGTAGAACGCGGCGCATCCGGACGGGAACGCCCATGTATGATTGGGTATATCTTCTGACCAAGTAAAAACATATGGGCTCTTTGATCCATCAAACATTTTGTGTTCATTATCGCTGAGACGCCGCATGATTCCCTTCTCGACCAACTCTCCGCATTTGATGTCTACTCGCGCGAACGCCCCGTCAAACTTTATCTCTTGAGTAGAAAATGTTGAAGTATCTACATAAACATTACTACAATCAACCTTTGTCATTCTATATATACAATAGGATTTCTATTTATGCTTTACTTTTTTTTCTTTAATAATACTTTCTTTTTTTTCGGTGCGCCGCCATCGGACGCGTTTGCTAGTCGTAGGGTCTCGCGATGCTTGACGTATTCTGCATCTAATGCATCCAACTCACCTGTCCACATCTGCTCGACGGTAGTTGCTTCTAACTCAGTCAGCTGTGCCTGCTTGTCCGCATACTGCTTCGCCAACTTCGCGACGTTCTCCTCCGTGACCGAATCCATCGCCAACTTGGTCAGATACTTGAAGTCATTGTCGTCGTCAATGACGTCGTAGCCGCGTCCGGTAAGCATCTCGTTAATCTGTTGTTTTGTCTTGCGACGCAGATCCACCTCGTCGTCCAATGTGTCCTGAATATACCTATGTTTGTTTTTCAACACAAGCAGTTCATCGGTGAGCACTGCAATCATATGCGCCTTGCGCTTCTGATACATGATGAGTCGTTCATCAAAGTAGTCTGCGATGATTTCATTGGGAGACGCATACTTTTTGAGTTTGTCGTCAGCCCCAAACAAATGCATATTACTTGTGGAACCAGTGGTGTATAATTTGAGAACCTTTTCTAGTTCGGTGCAACATGTGACAGGATCAAGAACCTTGCTTTGTAACTCCGCGAGTTTTCCAGCGGGGATAGTGATGGTAATGTCTACTGTGGTGTCCTTACTCATATCGTCAAAGTCCTTTACAATCGGAACGACCTTCTTGCCTGCTTTGTCGGTAGTCTCGGTGAGTTTCTCTAGGTACTCTTTGAAATCATCTGTCCATGTTCCTACTGGCAGTTCCGTCACCCGCACCTTGTCGGTTCCAATCACTTCATGTCGCCCGCGAACAAGGAACTTGTGTTCATCTACTTCGCTTATGGTGCCTCCAAACCCTTCATAATAGGGAATAAACTTTCGCTCCGGAAACGTGCCAGTGGCAAGCCTGTCGCGTATATGTGCGATAATATCGGTTGGGTTGTAGCACATGACGTCTGTGCTGAAGCCTGTACCGATGCCCTTGGTTCCATTGACAAGAACCATAGGTATGATGGGTGCATAATACAGTGGTTCTACTAGCATTCCATCGTCGTCAAGGTATTGCAATACATGATCGTCTGCAGTAGGATATAGACGACGCGTGATTGGTGATAGATGAGTGTAAATATACCTCTCCGATGCGCTATCTTTTCCGCCGCGCAACCGCGTGCCGAACTGTCCGTTGGGTGCGAAGAGGTTGATATTGTTCGAGCCTGTATAGTTTTGCGCCATGCCTACGATGGCTCCGTTGAGTGATGCTTCACCGTGGTGGTATCCTGAGTGTTCAGATACGTAGCCTGTGAACTGTGCGACTTTGATTTCGTTGGTAAGATTTTTCTTGAACGCTGAATATAGGATTTTACGTTGACTAATCTTGAGACCGTCCATCACGTTGGGGATGCTGCGTTCGCAATCATACTTGGAGAAGTGAATCAACTCTTTGTGAATGAACTCCTCGTAGGGGATTGTGGGTAGAGCAGTATCCACAAAACTCTTGCGTTGGTACCCACCTAACCAATCCTTGCGGTCGTCGCTGCGTTTTTTGTTGAAGACCATGTCCATTGTGTCGTCACTGACCTCACCTGTGTGTGAGAACCAGACTACCTTTTTGTTTGCGAAGTATTCTCTGAACTCCTTGCCTGTGCTGGTTCCCAAACCCTTGTAATATTTGATATCCCATCCATTGGTGTCTGCATTGTCTTTCCATGCTGCATATTCACCTTCGTTGTAGAATAAGAGTGTCTGTGCGCCCTTGCGTGCCTTGAGAATAGGAGTGTTCATGAAGCCAATGAACTCTGGTATTTGCGAGAGTGAGTTCCATTCTGTTTGGAATAGATTGAGACAAAGGCCCTTGATGTGACTTCCGTCCAGATCCTGATCAGTCATGAACAGCACCTTGCCGTAGCGTAATGATGCGCGCACGGCGTCTGCATCTTTGTATGTCTTGCCTACCTCGAGGCCGAGGAACTTCTTGATGTCGATGATTTCAGCGTTGTCTGAAATCTTCTTACGGTTTTCACCGCGCACGTTCATGATCTTTCCTTTCATAGGATAGACTCCAATGTTGTTGCGGTCATCAGACGATAGCCCCGATACGATGCCAGCCTTTGCTGAATCTCCCTCACACAATATGATGGTGCATTCGCTGGAGCGAGCCGTGCCAGCCCAGTTTGCATCGATGAGTTTCGGAATACCTCGAATATTTTTGGTCTTTGCTCCATCAGTCTTCTTGGCTGCACGCGTATCTTTGATTTCTGATATAGCGCATGCCACGTCCATAACCCCCATTTTAGCAATCTTCTCTATGATTTTGTCATCAACCGTGCATGTTGAACCAAACTTGGAAGACGGCGTGTTCATGTAGTCCTTTGTTTGGCTGTCAAACGCTGGATTTACAATATCACAACGTACAAATACCATAAGTTGTTCCTTGATGGCTGCGGTATTGACCACGACCTTTTTCTTTTTCTCTATGTATGCGATGAGTTTTCTAGTAATTTGTCCAACAATATAATCAACATGTTTGCCTCCCTTGTTGGTATGAATGCCGTTTACAAACGATATTTGTGTGAACTCGTGGCTGGGTGCAAGTGCCACTGCATATTCCCATCGGTCATGTGGTGCATCACATACCTTTTTAGCATTGGATTCAAGATATAAATCTACATATTGACTAAATGTGCGCACAGGAACAGGTAATGAATCGCATTTTACCCGTATTCCTCTTCCAGTGAGTGCTGCGACGTCATATACTCTGCGTCGGAACAATGAAATCATATGTGGAGTGAGACCAGGAATACCAAGGCGTGCGTAGTCGGGTTTGAACGTGATGCGAGTATATGGCTTGTTTTTGCATTTGGTGATTTTAGGCTGGTCAATGATTTCAAGATTGTTATGAAACCCTTGACTGTATTTAAGTCCACGTTTGTGGTCAACTGTTTCTACCGAACCATCTGTAGACCATATGAGAACGAGTTTGAAACCAAACCCGTTTTTGCCACCAACGATCTTTTCTTCTGTCTTGTTGTAGTTCGTGGACGTGCGGAGACGACCGAATATAAGTTCAGGAATCCAAACATCGTATTCAGGATGTTTTGCGACGTCAATACCGTTTCCGTCATTGTACATGGTAATGGTGCCATCGTCTGCAATGCTAATATCAATGTTTGTGACAGGTAGCGCACCGTCCTCCTTGTTTGCACATGCCTGTGCCATGCGGATTACGTGGTCACGACAGTTGACAATACCTTCATCAAAGAGTTTGTATAGGGCAGGGATATACTCTACAGCAGTGGATTTGATTTTGCCCGTTTCAGAGTCGAGTAGCCATACGTCCGAATCTACATTTTCGACAGAACCCACATAGGTGTCAGGGTTGTCCAAAATGTGTTGTTTGTCAGTCTTCTGTTGATACTTAGAAGCCAACTGGGTGTCGGTGTCAGATTGTTTAGATGTCTTGGTTGTTTTTGCGCTCATTGTGGAATACTAGATAGAACAAGTAATAATATATGTTCTGATGTATCTATCTATATATTGGATTCAATTTGAGTCAAGTTGATTCAAAGTTTAGGCATAAGGGTTTAGAATATAACATTTACGTAGAGTAGTATCTTATATAGTTTGTTTCAACATGTTTTCATCTAGATACCGTCAAATCATAAAAGACCGAACCCAATGTAACGTATATCGTGAGGCGGGTGCTAGTTATTGTAGTCCTATAGGTGACGTTACTAAAGAAACCTTTCCAGGAAACAAACAGACCAAAGTCGCTCGTCTGGTTGATCTTGTTCGTCATACGCGTGGTGGAAAGATAGTGTACGGATATGACCCACAGATAGATCCATACAGTATTCCGCCTGCACCCATTATAGACGGTCTCCGTAATGGAGCCGTGCCGATCAGTATGCGCAAAAACAGGTTTTGAACCAATATACAATATTTAGCGTTAGGCGCGTTTACTCGAGTGTCACAAATATTTATTTCTTTCATCATAGTATAATACCATGGTCAAGAAACACATGAGATCCGCTGATAAGCTCTACCATATTCACGGTCGTACCTACGAACACCTAGAAGGCTCTCGTGCTCAGGTCTGGCATCAGACCGCTTACAAGACCTCTGGAGGTCTTTTGAAGCACCACCTTATCATGAACAAGCACGGTAGAATTGTCTCCAAGAAGAAGCACGGAACCGCCAAGAAGGAGAAGCGTCTTGAGAAGGCTGGATACAAGACCCGCAAGGGTAAGTTCGGCTTTGTCAAGTCTGAGACTAAGAAGGTCAAGAAGGGCAGTCGCAAGAGCAAGAAGGGCAGCCGTAAGAGCAAGAAGGGCAGCCGCAAGTAAGCGACATACCTACATGGATAATATTGGTCACATATTTAGGTATCTTATCTAACTAACACATTTCTATTTAGTGTATTTTTTGGTTAGATTGTCTTCATATGATATGCAAATGTGCTATATCATATGAAATATTTAGATGCGAATACAATACAGTAATTCGAATGCTATTACTTACATCCAATCATAAAAGAGGATAATACAGGTGCTGGGAATACTCGTTGCATATACGCATTCATCGCCTCTTTTCTCTCTGCATTGGAGATATCACTCTTTAACTTGCGGAAAAGCCATGCGTTAATACTATTAGGGCTCAATGTCTCTGCGATAAGATTATTTACTATCATCAAGTCATGTTTGGTTTCTAGCAACACGTTGTACAACGTCTCTCCAGAATAGGGAATCTTGTAAATATTGTCAGGATGTATATTTTTATCTACAAAATCGCGAGCCTGAACCATCTGATTCTTAAACATAATTTTATGATTTGCTGACATAGTCGTATCGCGACAAGGAACGTTCCTAGAAAACGCATCCTTCTTGATCATAACCACATAGTTTTCAATGCTGGTTGTTTTGGTTATCCCTTCAATCTTGTTTGTGCGAATCGTATGTTTCTCAGGATCAATCTTGTCGATTGCTACCTCGCCTTGATCCGTGAGGACGGGCGTACCCGCTGGGAAACAGATGTTTGAAGGTGCGGGTGGTGATAATATAATAACATTAACGTTTGTCTTACCGATAACCGTTTGACCACTACCTTCATTTACTCCAAATATGGTTAACAATGATTGAGGAATCGTAAGACTATTTAAACCTGAATTAGTGAAGACCTGAGTACCAATTGTTGCTAATTCACTGTCTGCAGCGAACGTGACGGATGCAAGGCTGGCACAACCATAGAACGCCTTGTTCCCAATGGAATCGACGGATGCGGGGATGGTGATGGAGGTGAGCCCGGTGTTGTTCTCGAACGCCTGAAACCCGATGGTGTCGAGAACACTATCCGCAGCGAACGTGACGGATGCAAGCCTGGTACAACCCCAGAACGCGATATCCCCGATGGAATTGACGGATGCGGGGATCTCGATGGAGGTGATTGCGGTATTTAGGAACGCGTAATTCCCGATAGTTGCGAGTTCGCTGCCCGCAGCGAAAGAGACGGATGCAAGGCTGGTACAACCATAGAACGCGACATTCTCGATGGAGGTGACGGATGCGGGGATGGTAATGGAGGTGATCGCGGTCTCTTGGAACGCGGCATTCCCGATGCTCGTCCACCCCGACAACACAGCATACGGTGGGCTCCCCGCATTCGTATAGTTGACTGGATTAAAGACTCCATACCCGTCGATCACGTAACTCTTAAACGGCACAGATGGCGACCCAGCAAGAGTATAGGATGAACCCGTAGAATAAGCTGTTCCATTGATTTTCTGTCCGTCCTTAATAAATACCGTGGTGAGAGCAACAGCAATGTGTGATAAGAACGCGGATGCCCCGATGGTAATCCCAGTGGCCCAGTTCGTTGATGCGATGAAGGTGACATTTGATAAGTTTGGTGTATTATAGAAACACCAATCTCCAATTATAGTAACAGATGCAGGAATAGTTATCGAACTGATACCTGATAATAAAAAGGCTGCTTCCCCAATACTAGTACATTGACTAACTCCATCAAAGATAACCGATGTTAAAACCGACATCGTTGTGTCTGGGCCGCTAATGGCTATCGATCTGAACGCGCTGGTTCCAATTGTTGTTACTGTGGCAGGAATGATAACTGATGTAATATTGTTTGAAACACCAGTTGCAAGTTCTGAAAACGCGTCATCGTAAATTTCGGTAATAGTTATAGTAGTTCCACTTAGATCAAATCCTTGTGGAATGGTAAGGACGCCAGAGGTGCCAGTCGCTCCCGGGTCAAGTCTTGCAGTGGTTGGGGTAAGTAGGGTATAACTATATGTGACTCCATTATCTATAAAGGTTGGCATAGCTAAAGTTATACTGTAGCACGATAATAAAAATAATACACAAGAAAAAACTACATTAGTTAGATTACATAATAAATACTACTACTCTATTTAGATAACATGTTGTACCACATACAACATGTTATCCGCGATGACCTCATTTACACCTTATCGCATACGGGCAGATAGGTGATGGGGACATATTTATGCCGACGAGAATCCCATACCAAATTGCTGCGAACTGATTGAACGCAGGTCGCTACTTCATACATGCGTGGCGAGTTGACAATATAACATACCGTATCGGTGAGCATATTCGCCATGGGTTCTAGCGTGGTGTCTACCGAAAGGGCTGCGATGCGTTCCATGAATGCTACGGCAAACATAATTCTTTAGCGATAAATGACTATACGTCTGTTCTTTGTGTATGCATAGTGGTCTACACAACGAACTCATTCAATTCTTTTCTTGATTTTCTACTTTTCTATTTTCCATCTACTTGCGCGTGTGTCTGCGGGTCTTGCGCGTTTTCTTTGCCTTCTTGGCCTTGCGTCCACGGGTGGCCTTGCGGGTCTTGCGCGACATTCTACCGGCCTTGCCTCGTTTTCCCTTGCGGGTCTTTTTGGCGACGCGGCTAGGGCGTCTCTTTTTGGTGGCGCGTCCGCGTCCGCCCTTCTTCGCACCTTTCATACTTGTCAATACAGCGGCCGCATCGTAGTCCTTCACTATGTTTTGTGCTTCTATGTCTTCGTCGTTTCGAGGGGAACGGCTGCGACCTCTGCTCTCATTATCCCTGATGCGTGCATCATCATGTTCTTTTGCACCCATGTATTCCGCCTTGTCCTCTCTTGTCAGAGTTCTACCACGAGCTTTCTCATCTGCTTTCTCATCTTCTTTCTCAGTTTGATACTCATCATGCACACGGGTAATGTCCTGACGTAGTGCTTCCGCACTCGCTTTTAAGTGACGTAAAGCACCAGTTTTTTCTGAAGCAGTAGTTGCCTTCTTTGCCGCAGCATAATCTGCATCGGCCGCCATGAATGCCTCAGCATGTCCCCAGTGAATTCCCTTATATATATCCTTCACTTGTGCTTTGTTACCACGTATATAGTCAATTACCCTCTTTATCTCTGGGCCACCATCCTCATTAAGCCTAGCAATTATCGCATTAATGCGAGCAAGATAACCAACGGAAGATGCACCCGATTTCTTGGGTCCCTCTGGATTGATGTAAAACGTCCAAGCATTTCCCAAGTCGGTTAGGTCTCGTGATGTGGTTTCTACAAAATCTGTTCTTAGGTTATCCTCTAGTTCTTGCATGTTTGCAGGAATACCATAGTACTTTGCTCCGTTCACACCCACGTTGTCTTGATCGCTATCAATTATTTCCGAAAGTCCTAGATATAGCATGAACTTTATCCATTTGTCGGTCGCAACTGCATCTGCAGGGTCAGGTCTCACAAGGGCTGCATTATATTCGTGTGCCGTGGATAACGCATCTAGATTCACCTGGTCTTCATTCGTTCTTGGAAGGATTGGCATACCTCGCCCATTGAAATCATCGATCGCGTCTCGAATTTCTATGTTCATATTCGTTACTGCACTTTTACCCCATGCACTAAAGTAGAATAGTTCGGCTGCTCTCTGTTGAGCGCCAACTAGTTCGATATATGTTGGATTGGTCACGTCCATACGTAAAATAGCCTCTAACGCCACTGGAGCTGGCATATCTTCTTCGCCAGATGTGCTATTCTCTACAATGTATTTATTAACGAGTGCCACAACGATCGCCTCATTCGCATGTATTGTTTCTTCAAGTGTTTTATTTCCGACCGCACTGTTTATAAAATCTACAACTGAATCTTTACCTTGCCACACCATATCATATAGAAGGCTCTTGACTTGTTTGCGCTTACCTTGTAGATTGTCTACAAGTTCAGCAGTACGATGCGCTATAGCAGCAATACTAATATCAGTATTTTGTGCTATTACCCCTGCATACTGCTTGGTAGTGGCTACGGCGTCAGATGTGATTGCCTGTTTCATTTGTGTCATTATCTGACTCGCAACTATAGTATCATCTAATGCGGTAGTTAGATTCATTACATTACTTGCTCTAAGAACCATTTGTGCTCGCTCTTCGATTGGTTGTTGGCGTTTTCTTTTAATACCTGCTATTCTGTTTTTTATCATAGCCGCTTCTCGCGATGTAGCATCACCTCTAATGCTGGGGATAACAACAGTTCCCGAACCAGCACCAGCAGCACTTACAATCATGTGACGACTAGCCATATTTTATAGTATACCTAAATATATAAAAATGAAGTAATACATATATTATTTCATTTAGCATGTGTGTGTTCTGTTGTATGTTTATGCTGTCTCTTCGCCTCCGCGTTTTGACAATAGATACATGAGTGCGATGATGACCAATATGACTAGGAAAATAGTCATGTATGGTGGCATGGAGGACTCGGGTTTCTTCTTGGAGTCTGCGGACGCGCACGCGTTGTCGTCGTTTGTGATGCCGTCCCATGTGAGAGCACAATCGTCTCTAAGATACTTCGAAGCTTCGCATCTATATTTTGATTTTACCCAATTAGTGAGGTCTGCACCACCACTCTCATTGGGTCCTTCAAGAGAACCACATTTTCCTAAATTATGCGGATTTGTGCAGTGTTTGCCAGTTCCTGTTGCGTCTTCCCAGTAATCGGGACATACCGCGATGGTAGGTGGCCATGTTTTATCCGCTAATCTTGAGTTTGCTAAAAGATATCCAATAATGGAAAGCATGATAATAAGAACGACGCATGCAACGCCAACAACTTTAGTTTGAAAAGGGTCTAAACCAAGCATAGTAATGATGTATATATAGTATTGATATTTTAGTACGTGTGTGCAAAAATAAAGTATCACGATAGGATATATTAGAATGACAAGTCGAACACAGAGTGAACCGACTTATAATGGTCGTGTAAATGTAATGGAACCAGACACTGATACGTCAAAGTTGTTTAAAATGTATGATAAGATGCCAGTGTCTGACCCCGCATCGTTTAGGAATGCGACGCAGGGTATATGGAACTCTACAGCACTATCCGATGCATTTTTTTCTAGCGAGAATATGCGCATAATCCAAAATGGTATTAAATCTGGCGTATATAAGAAATCGAATAGTCAGTATCGCATTTGTGATCAAAACCCTGACACGCTGAAGATCATTATGCGCAGCATTTTTCTTGAGAATGCTGAAAATTCAAAAGACAGTGTTACACAACAAATAGTGGTGTTAAACAATCACGTTCTTGAATATGCTGTTCCTCAGGTGTATGGTGCGACTGTTTCGTACAACAAGTACCTACGTGATGCAAGTACATTGGTTCAGCCTATGTCGCGTCCAATCATGTCGTCTTATCCTAAGCAACTCCCTCGTACTCAGTTTGGTTTTAGTAAGGAAGATGTTACAAACTAGAATGAAAACATATAATCGCAACACAACATAAACCTAATCATTTATGTATCTATATTATGAATATTCCCAATCTAGATACGTTACTTATTCGAGATGAAATATCTGCAAGTATTCGCAGGTTTTTGTTAGAGTTTGAGACTAGTAAGCATGATCTTACTCGAAAACGCGGTATATATTTATGCGGTGATCCTGGGTGTGGAAAGAGTCACTTTATCAAAACTTTATTGAAGAGCATAGATTATGATGCAGTATTATTTGACGCAGGTGATATACGTAATAAGAATGTGATTGAGTCAATGACGCGTCCGAATATGTCATGTTCGAACATTATGAGTATTATGACTAAAAAAAAGAAGCCCATTGTCATAATCATGGACGAGATCGACGGAATGAATAGTGGTGATAAGGGTGGTATTAACGCACTTATCAAGTTGATCCGACCTAAGAAAACAAAAAAACAGCGTAATGAAGAGGTTGCAAACTCGCCAATTATTTGTATAAGTAATTACCATACAGATAAGAAAATTAAGGAGCTTATGAAAGTATGTCTTGTATTTGAACTTCCTCGCATTGGTTCTCCACAGTTGTATGAAATTGTTCAACAAGTGATGCCCGATATTAGTTCTCTGTGTAAGAGATATATTGCAAATAATATACAAGGAGATTTGCGACGCCTTTCAACATTGCATGCTATATATACAAAGGTTCCCGCCCGTATTTCTATGGGATTATTAAAAACGATATTGTTTCCTAAATGTTGTAACGATGATACAAAACAGATAACGACCAAATTGTTATCTGAACCGCATAACATTGACGAACATACAATCATCATGAACGATACTGATCGTACAATCGTCGGATTATTATGGCATGAGAACGTTATTGACATTTTACAGAGTATAAAAGACAAATCGCGTGCAGTTTCAATGTACTTATTATTTCTTACTAACATGTGTTTTTCAGATTACATTGATCGTATAACGTTTCAAAAGCAGATATGGCAGTTTAACGAATTAAGTTCGCTTATGAAAACGTTTTATAATAGTCATATTCTACACAACACATTGTATGTCGATACACCTAGAGCACCATTGAATGAAATCAGGTTCACTAAAGTATTAACAAAATATTCTACAGAGTACAATAATTCGTTGTTTATTTATAGCATGTGTCAGCAGGTTGGTATGGATAAAAAAGATATGTTTTTATTTTTTAGAACACTTAGTTACGAGAATGACGTTGAAAATCAGAAAACTCTTTATGATAATTATGACATAACAAAGTTAGATATCAGTCGTATCGCTCGATATTTAGACAAACATGTAGTGGATATTGTTGATAATGCCGTATTATCGTCAACACTATATGATGGAGACAGTGGTGAGGTATGTATGTAATTATATTTTACAGCATTGTTCAATACATATGCAGTGTTTACATAATTGTCACAACGTGTGAATAATCAAATAATAATATTCGAGTATAGTACGTACGATTATCTATGACTAAAACAACAAGTTCGCCGTCTCGGGTAAAGCGCTCAAAAGATGAAAATGCAAAAAAATTAGATAAGGAGAATCTTATTAAACTTGTCACATCTATTCTAAAGAGTGGTGTAAAACTTACAGTCCATGTGATTCTTGGTATTCTATGTATTCAGCAATGTCGTATATCACAGTCTGGTCTTTTACCAACGTGTGTATCTACTAGACCGTATACAGATAAGGATATTGAAATGAAACAGATTCATATGGATTATTTGACTACATCTGAAAATGAGGTAGATAAATCAATCAAGGCAACATATCCCATAAAGGAAAACTTGGCTCTTTACCAAGATTCCACCTTGTTAAAGACAATTCGTGAATGGACAATAGGTGCCCATTCGAGTAATCTGACCTATTATTTCGGTTCATGTATGCAGGCCTCTGCGATTAGTTATTATTCAATGCATAGCAATCTGTATGGATTTGTAAACTCATGGTTTCCACAATGGTTAATCATGTATATGTCGTTCACTATAATTCCTCTGATCTTTCAGATTTCGGGTTTTTGGGCATTCCTTGTGTTTGTATTTAGTTCTCTAGCGAATTGGGGATTACTTCTTAAATTAGGAACTGTGAGTGAAGAAGACCCAACAAGGAAATCGTGGCGACATGATAGTGGTATATGGACATGGCCTTCGTCCCCATTTACTATATTAGTACTCATTCTTGTTATTTGTGCTCTTCCTTTGTCAGCAGGCGCAGGTATTGGTATGGCATTCCTTCTAGGAATAAGCACGATATTCACACGAACCCAACTGATGTATTCCAAAAAACATGAAATAGAAGTTGCAATGTCTTCCGATCCATTAGAGTCAGAGAGTGATTCTGTGACAACCGAACCACCTAGTCCTGTTCCTAGTCCTGTTCCTAGTCCTGTTCCTAGTCCTGATATGGTAGGCGGAGGCTCTTCTGAAAAGGATGAAGACAAGCCACCATCTCCTGAAGATGAGTCGGCCGCCAGAGAAGAAAGTTGTAAGACTTCCAATAAAACAACTTCAAAGAAAAAAGAGAAGTTTACCATGATGAATCAGATAAGTTTAACATTTAAAGTATATCGTCACATTATCATGATTATCATGACAATCTATATGCTTATGGATATTCAATCTGTCTTGGGAGCAAAATATCTATTAGGTGGTATTTTTGCAGTTATCGTTATGTACAATTTTACGGACGTATATAAAAAATATAAGATATCTGCTTGTGACAACTTTACAGAAGGTTTAATCGGTGCTGCAAACAGTTTTCGCAAATGCGAACTTGACCCAGGAGTGCCTCACGAAGACAAAGAGATAGAACGTTCAGGGTTTCATATCCCAACTCCAGACCTCGCTAAAATAGCAGGTGCTGCCACCGGTGCAGGTGCATTATCGTCTCTAGCGGAGAACGTGGCATTACCATCCGTTCCAAGTTTGTCGGATAGTGTGAATGAGTTGCCCGATTCTAGTAGTGCTGACGAACCTAAGACAAGTGATAGCACCTCTAAATCAGAATCAGACTCAAAATCAAAAACATAAAAGATATTAATGGTTACTTATGGTATTTGACAATATGGATATTATTTCGAGTAAGTTATTACTATCACTGTTGATAATTGGTTCTATTTCGTGTAAATAAAATAGACGTTTGGTTAATCTAAGATTGGTGTATTCTGTGAGTTGTTCCATAGTACTCGGAGCATTGTTTGGTATGATTTCAATAGAGTTATAATGTTGCAACTTTATATGCATTTGTTCTATATTCATTACGTGTTCATTTATGAGTTCGTTGTAGTGGAATGTGTCATATAATTGTTCGATGTCTTCGCTTTCGCTTTCGCTATCATTATCAGATTGTTGATGTATATGTTCTAATTGTCTTATTTCTGCGTAATAACATGTGTCAATATCGATAATTATATCTGTGGTAAACTCTGGAATGAGTATTTCATCTATGTTATTTTCAAGATCATTCTTCATATTCATTATCGTGAAAATATATATTAGTCATTTTTAGAATAATAATATAGAGATAATTGTTGTTTGTATATTGGGAGGAGGCTACCTATTATCCCGATTTAGCTCAGTTGGTAGAGCATTTGACTGTAGTTGTACTGAAAGAAATCGAAATGTCACCTGTTCGAATCAGGTAATCGGGAAATAACTTTTTACGTAATTATGTTACGTAAAAAGAACGCGTATATAGTTAGACCGCATTCATGAGTCGTTTAACGATGAATAGAATAGCACACATGACCACACTATTGAAGATGATGCCATATAGGTTCATATTTCCATCGGTATTAAATAGTCCTGGTATGAATTTCGTTTCATATTTTTTGGTTGCAGGCATTTGAGAAATAAAGTACAGCATGGCAGCAAGAACAGGTGTCTGAAGTTCGTCATACAAATCTTCTACAGTTTTTGTAGCGGATTCTGATTTTTCGTGATCGCGCAGAATACTTTCATTCGATATATAGTGATTGATATAATCTGCATTATCTGACGGAGGGACGTAATTTGGTTTGACAGTTTCATCAACTGCTACACTTGCTTCTGACATAGGTATGTCGCGACTAGGCAGTGAGGTATTTCCGCTATTTGACATTTTTTGTATTCCCGATACGAGTTCTGCAATGGTAGATTGTGACAACTCAACGGGTTGTTGTGCATGTGGTTGTCCTCCACCCATTTGTGTATTGACACTCGCTTGCATATTGCTAATAACCTTGTTCTGTTCAACAGCACTCAACTGGACATTACCTCCAATAGACCCTCCGCCAGCGGGGTCAGTCGGCAACGATGCGATGTTCGACATAATCTACTTTATAACTACATAGTTTGTATTCCTACATTACGCGCGATACGCATAATTTAATAAGTGACCGAATTAGCATTTTTCGAACATGTTCGGGTTTCATGTGAAAACTTGTAACATTTATCTCCATGTTTAAACGTTTTATCGTCTATCTCGCTCATATCTGGTGCCTTAAATATAACACAATTGCGGTTCGTGCATGATATACGAAAGAGAGTAGCAAGACCGAAGCCTAAAATGGCGGACATAATGTGTCGTCCTGTATCAGATTGAACGAACTTTGATAAATGCATGATATAGTATATTAATATTATGTATTTTGCTTAATTCTGAATAGGTATCTTGCTTATTTCATTTTCATCAGTAGGACAGTCAACTTCCGTTGATTTAAATGTAAAGCAGTTGTCAACATTGTCTTTGTATTGGATGCGATTTGCATTTTCAGGCGTGGGAAATACATAGACAATGCGTTCCTCTGGACCCCATATGTATACGATAAATAGCCCGATTGCTAAACTGACAATGAAGGTATATATGGACAGATACCTAGAAATCATTACGAAGTATTATTGTATAGTGTACAGGTTATAATATTGATTACCCCTTCATATACTAGAAGTTTCTACAAACGCATCCGCTGGTTCAATGTCAAGCCTTTTTTCATATTCTCGTAATTTAATAAGCATTTTTTTATTTTGAACCATTACCTGAATTGCCTTTCCGCGTTCTTCTTGTATACGTTTATTTGCATCCTCTATTATTTTTTTTGCATCTACTGCTTGAGATTCTTGTTTTTTTATACGATGTTCTTCCATTAATTTTTCATTGTTTTGCTTAATTATTGCAACTTGCTTATTCACTTCTACTTTGTATTTTGGGTCACCAGGAAGATATCCAGAAAGAGTTTCGTCAAGATTTGTTATGAAGAAATCATATATGGATTTGTTTTTTAATATAGTGTTTATACTAACTTCCATCTCGGGGTTACATACAGGATTGGGAGCGTATACAAGAAGGTCTTTTTTGTCACATGTGTTATGTATATGAGGGAACACTAGAATGGTCTTTACTGGATCTAGTTGAACAAATGGAATAGTATATTTTTTCAAAAAATCACTTTCTTCTGCGATTGCTTTATTGTCATCATACCTTGTTTGTCGTAACAGTTCGCGTCGAAATGCAAACGTTCCAGCAGTCGCATGGTTAGGTCCATGTGGACCAAACTTATACATTTGAGAGATGTGTTTAAAATAAACATACACGATACTTGACCCTGCACACAGTGCTTTTGGATTTTCGGTCAATGTATGAACCGCATGGGAAACACGGTCGGGCGGATAGTAGTCGTCATCATCTTGATATATTATTATATCTCCCTGAGTTTTATCGTGCATTATATTTCGTTTTTTACCTAATATCATCTGACTGTCATACTTAAAATACTTCACTTGTGGTATATGAGATACTAGGTCTTCAATCTTGTCTGTTCCATCATCGATGATAATCCATTCCATTCTGTCTTTGGGGTAATCGTAATCATTGAAGCATTTAATTGCCATATCCCAGAAGGGTCGTCGGTTAAACGTTGGAGTACATATACTTACAAATGGTAGTTGACTAGAGCATTCTGAACCAGTAGATGTAACGTGTATTTGTTTGTTAAGTTTCTGTGCCTGACTGTTTCCAGAACTCTTCTTTTTGGAAGGCATTTATGTATTATTAATAATGCGATGGTTCTATACTTTCTTACTTACCCATAAGTGATTTTAGATATTTTTTGACTCTATCTTTTCGTGTATGTTTCTTATTGGTTGTTTTTGTTTTTCGTGTCGCATTCTTCTTATGATTACTTTTATTCTTGCGTTTAGTTTTTGATGATTTCTTTGTTTTCTTCTTTTTCTTAGAATGTGTTGTATTCGAGGGTTCTGGATTGGCATTGCCACCAGGACGATACTTGAGGAACCATTCCTCGTATTCTTTGGATAACCTGTCGGTTTTTAATTTGTTGAACATGACTGTTTTTTCTGCCCGCATATCTTCAATAGTCTCTTGACGTCCGTAACAGTTTATGCTAAATCGCTTAAGAACCCCCTTTTGATTTAATCGATTTTTCTCCTGCACTTCATATAGGAACTTGGCCATGCACATAAGACGGTTTAAGTTATAGTATTCTCTCTTGGAGTACAGAAATGCGAGGTACAAACTAAGCATTGTATCGATGGTTGCAATCTGTACAGGTGAACCATCAATATGGATCTTATTGTAGTTATGGCATGCCATTGGTTCGTATATGAATGCGACCGTATCCAGGTCGTTGACCATGACTTGATAATGTGGAGAAACTACCTCCCCGACGCCTTCTTTGCGACAAATCTTAACACCGCTAATCCCTTCTGTGTCTAATTGTTCTTTAAGAATAGTTGCCGTTGTCTTGGCATCCTCTGAAAATACATCGAAATCTGGTATATTTTCTAATTTTTGTTTCACATGTTGTGGCATATATTTTAGGTAAGTAGATATAGCAAACCCTCCGAAAAATACAACCCCTTCTCCGACAAGAGTGTCTTTAACAATATTGTAAAGTGTTTTGTCGTCTACTAGTTTTTGTGTGGCAGGAGATAGTTCTCGTTGAAACAGTGTATTTTCACAATCCATTTTTTTAAGTGGATGATGTTTGTTCAAGAGAGAAATACGTTTCAAAACCTTTTCCCAACGACTCACATCTCCTTCGGGACGGGATAGTTCAAGGTACATAGACATACGCAGATAGTTGGGAGGACAGTATAGGATGCCTCCCACCGTATGCGCTTCCTTCTGTAGTGTGTCAAATACGTCTTTATTTAAGTATGTGATGTCGGCCATACCGATAAAATTAACAAACACCTTATATGTCCCGTGATGTTGTCCTGATTTTGCCTCAACTTCTTCGAAGCCTGCTTTGTAGAATATGTCTGCTAATTCTTTCGCGTCCTTTACTGGGTTTTTGCTGAAGAAATCATAGTCGGCGAGGTCTGTATCCTTATTATAAAACTTGTCGTGTTTAGGTAGTAGAGCGTTAATTGCTGTACCACCGTAGCATACCAGACGTTTTCGGCGAAGAAACTGTTCTACAATAGAGATCATCTTTTGAACCTCTGCAGAGTTGACTACACGTTTTGACTGCACCTCTCCTGCCTTGTCAACAGCCGCGCGTAATATTGCCATTTCGCATTCTTGGAATGTCATTTTTGAATCACAACTAGGATGTCGAAATTTCATTTGCAAATAAGTATGTTCTATTTGACGTATAGTATATATTATACGACGAAAAGAAATATTATTATCTGAATATGGATAATTTTATATTGAGTGTGTTGTTCCCATTGGACCATCTAGAGGCTTAGGTGCAAATGACAAAGCAGGATCCTGTTTCGGAGGAATAGGTACACACTTCTGTATATACCTAAACTTGGCTGGCTTTAGCACGAATGCATGATTTTCTTTATTGAAGAAAAATGTTTGTTCTTCGAAGTTTACATCACTTTCCTGATAGCGAACTGCAACCATTTGAATGCCTAAGTTTCGACACAGAATAGAACTAGGATTGGGTGGAGACATTTCTAGTTCGTTAGGGGTGCATATAGTTATTTGTCGACGGTTATATTGAGTCAACTCATTTGTATTAGGATTATTTACGACTTCGTTCACGGATAATTGACGCATAAATATAGAGCCACTGGCCATATTAACATATTTAAAAAACGCAGGTACATCGGCAAATGTTCTATTTTTGTTATTTACAATGACTACTATCTTACCCATCATAACTTGAAGAGGAACCTTACTAAAGTTCTCGTATTTATTCTCGTTGCCATACTTGGTGGTGTCAAGCAGTCTACTTTCATGACTCTTGAATATTTTTGCTAGATTGTTGTACATGGCGACATTCGTACTTTTGAATCGGATATGAATAATGATAGGATCTAATGGATTTGGTACTGTTCCTGATACAAATGCATAACTAGTGAGCATATTCATGACATCACTAAACTTTACACTATTTAAGGTTTCCTTTACGTAATTATTATCCTCTGTTGATGTAGCCACCACAGGTTCATCTCCTATTGAATATACCTCAAAGTCCAAAGCGCGTGCACCTTGTTTCAAAACACTTTTTAATGCACACGTCGATACAATGCCGTTTTTATAGTCTCCGGTGCTACAACAATTGTAAGCGGTCTTAATATAGTAGTCACGAAACATATGATCAAAATCTCCACTATTAGTCGAAGTGTACGCCGAACTGATCTTTCCATTAACTTTTCCGTAAAGGCCTTCGAAATGATTACATGTTGACGTTTCTTTGGTTGACATGGAGTAAAACCACCAAACAAGATAAAGAGCGACAAGAACTACAAATGTGTATAAAAATCCAGTAATTGTGCCTTCATTAAGGTTCTTCATCATTTCTAGTGGGTCAGTTTGACTTTCTTTCATAATTGTCTGTCTACCGTACCGCGACATTTTTTATTATCAAATAGTAAGTATTGGGGAGTATTGCAATATGGCTTAAATATTTATATACAGATAAAGTACAGTAATAATCATAAGATATGCCAGGTGGTCTTATGCAACTTGCAAAGCATGGAGATAAAGATGTTATTCTTACAGGAAACCCCAGCAAGTCATTTTTCAAAGTCGCTTATAGTAAATATACTAATTTTGCGCTACAGAAGTTTCGAGTAGACTTCGAAGGTGCTCGTTCTCTTCGCATGGCAGAAGAAACAAAAATGTCCTTTAAGATTCCACGTTATGCAGACCTTCTTATGGACGCATTTGTATCAATAAATCTACCCCATATATGGTCACCCATTATGCCACCTAAAACAAATGAATTAGACCCTGCTATGAATACTGGTGCATGGGTTCCATACGAGTTTAAATGGATTGACTACTTAGGTGCTATGATGATATCAAATATTTCTATTACATGTGGCAACTTTACAATACAAGAGTACAGTGGAGAATATATGCTTTCCATGGTACAGCGAGACCTTCCTGTTGATAAGCGCGAATTATTCTACCGTATGATTGGACATATTCCTGAAAATAATGATCCAGCCAATTCAGGATCTCGTGTTAATGTGTATCCTAATGCATTCTTCACCGAATCGCCAAACGGTGCGGAGCCTTCTATTCGTGGTAAACAACTACTTATTCCCATTAATGCATGGTTTTCTATGAAACCACAAAGTGCTGTTCCATTGGTAAGTCTACAGTATAATGAAATGCATATCCATGTTACATTTCGCCCTATTCAACAACTATTTAAGATCCGTGACGTTCTTGATAGCGAAAATAATTACCCATACATTGCCCCTAATTTTAATGTAGATTATATGCAGTTCTATCGATTCTTGCAGACGCCTCCTGACGTTGCGATATCGACAGAATCGTATGACGACCGCCGTACAGCATGGAATGCAGACGTCCATCTCATATGTACATATGGGTTCTTATCAAAGGACGAACAGCGCTTATTTGCAGCAAAAGAGCAAAAATATCTAATCAAACAAGTACGAGAACATACCATTAAGAACATTGCTGGCACAAAAAAGATTGAATTAGATACACATGGTCTGGCAACAGGATTTATGTTTGCGTTCAAGCGCAACGATATTCATATGCGAAATGAATGGTCAAACCGTACCAATTGGCCGTATAATTATATTCCGTATGATATTGCACCTGCACCAACTACGACGATTGCTGCATATACGCCTATTACGCACCCGATTATCCGTGTGCATCCCAATGGAACTATTGAAGAACTACATATTGGTCCCGGAGTCAACGCAAATGGTATGCAGACGGGTTGGTATTTGACGGGGGACTACAAGATCGCAAACGCGCGGGATATTTTGGAATCCATGGCGATATTGTTTGACGGCAATTACCGAGAAAATAGTCAGGTAGCGGCTGTCTTCGATTATGCTGAAAAATATGGACGCAACCTAGGAAATGCAGAAGACGGTCTTTACTGCTATAATTTTTCATTGAACGATAGTCCACATCTTGGTCAACCTAGTGGAGCAGCGAACTTGTCATCATTTGAAAGCATCGAACTGGAAATCGCCACCATTGTTCCACCATTGGACCCCAACGCACAGACACTAGCGATCTGCGACCCCGACACGGGTGCACTTGTAGCGATTAATAAGCCGTCGTGGCGCATATACGACTACAACTACGACCTCACCGTGTTCGAAGAAAAGTACAACATCCTACATTTTGTATCTGGAAACTGTGGGGTGTCGTACATGGCTTAACCCATCGGTAGGTATATATATTTACCAGTTCGTTCATAAATTTCATGGATATTTATGAACTTCAAATTACAGTTTACTTGGCGACGCGTGCCCATTTATATACGCGATTCACGTCGGCAACGGATTTATAATATCTGCCGTCGTTACCCATCTTCTTCGCGTCTGGACATTGGTTAGCGGGATAAGGGGGTGAACTACGGGTTCGATACTTTTTGGTCTTGCTGATAACGCATTTATCTATTCTCTTGGAACTTTTCTTGGTATGTCTCTTTGCAGGTTTGAGAGACTTCTTGAGATTTTTACCTTTTTTACGTAATGAACGTTTTGTGTTTCGTATTTTTTGAGAGCGTCCACCAGATGTAATTATCTCACTTGTTCTTTGTCTTCTTTGATCTATGAATGCTTGTTGTCTAGCCTGTATAGCCAACCGTTCAGAAGCACGAGCATCCTCTAAACTTGTAGGGTTTATTATATTATGTGCTATTGTAACTCCCTGTGCAACCTGTTCATTGGTTCTACCTTCTTCTTCTAACTGATTCCTTACAAAACTGGTTATCTGGTCAGGTTCTGCATCAGTACGATTGCGACGATTCATTCGATTCATAACTATACTAATATATAAGGGTGTTATTGATTCAGGCATTATAATATAGTATAAGAGAATATAATATTATGCACGATTATCGACGTCTAGAATGGTAACTCTTCTTGGATTTCCTAGACTTCTTGGATTTCCTAGACTTCTTGGATTTTCTAGACTTCTTGGATTTTCTAGACTTCTTGGATTTTCCCTTGTTGGATCTTCGTCCACCATGCCATTCGCCTTCATCAATATCTTTTTGTGTAAGACCAGCATCTTTCATTCGTTGTTTGTTCTCAGCTTCCAGTTCTTTAAACGCAGTTGTTGGGTTAAAATTTACTACTGTTTCTACTGCGGATGGTTTCAGTTTATTCTGTATCAAATACTGTTTGTCACGGTCAGAAAGGTTACTCTTCATTACAGCTTCCATTACATTATAATCATAATAGTTGTTTTTTTTATTAAAATTCATAACTCGTCGAAACTCTGGATCGTCGTCTATATGAGGTCCTTCGTGGTTCATTATGTCATCTTCAACTGTTGGCGCCATTTGTCTTTGTAATTTGTCTTCCTTTTCACGTTTGTATAGGTTTTCACTTCTTTCGCGCAATTGTTCGCGATGACTCAAACTGGCACCCATCCACTCCTTCTGATAACTCTTATGTATGTTATCTTCTTTCATTTTTTTCATGTCTGATTCTTGAGTTTGTTCAGGTGTCAGAAGGGAAAGGGACATTTTCGGGTGTGCAGTTGCTGGAACAGACAGTATCCTTGGACTTGTTGTTGCAAAATTTGTTGCAGAACTTGTTGCAGAAGGGGTCTCGTGTACGGAAACCGGAGATACTGGTGGTAGGACTTTTGATTTTGAACCTTTACCACTCATGATTAGGGTTGTATACAATACCACATTATTATAATACTCGTTCAGAGTTTTTATGCTTCACTGCTGTTTTCTAAATCTTCAATTGGTGGAGGTGGTGGAACAAATCCGTCAGAACTACTGTCTTCCATTTCTTCTATAGGTGGAGGTGGCGGAACAAATCCGTCATCAGAACTGCTTAATTCTATGTCGCTAATAGCAGGCGGTGGTGGGACGAATCCGTCGTCGGATGAGGTATCAACCGTCTCACCGATATGGATACGTGGTAATGGTTCGTCTTCATCTTCTTCTGACTCCGCATCTGATTCTGCCTCTGATTCCGCATCGGAATCCACCTGTTCAGGAAGAACCATTTCTTCGAGATCAATAGGAATTGTAGGCTCGACATCGTTATCTTGAACAGACTCTTTTGTTGCGTCTGATGATATTTCTGTTGGCACTGCTATAGAAGAACCAATCCCTGGAATAGAAGGTGGAACGAATTCTTCTTCATATACCTTCTTTTCAGGGATTGACAGTTTTTTACCAATAGAGAACTGTACTACTTGAGGTTCGTAGTCTGGAAGCGTCCAACTGTTTATTGTGGCAGTTTCTTGGTATAATATATATGTAGTTGGTTTATCACGACGTTCTACCGCCATGCGTGCATATTTATCACGATTTAGACTGTCGATGTTTTCACGCATCTCGTGTATATTGAGGTGAACACTGTCGCGAAGAAATTGTTTATTTCCAGTGCGTTTATATTCAGTCATATTGGATTTAATGATTGATATATGTTCGTTAAGAAGATCAGTTTTTGTATGAATGCGTATCTGGTTATCCTTATTATACAATCGAGATGAATTATTGTATGCGGTTTCAATCTCACTAACATCTTGGCGTAAGTTTATAAGATTGTCACGCTTTAACTGGACTTTTTCCTGTGCTAAACGGTCTTCTTCATATGCGTCATGAGTATCGACCACAGCATCGCTAGTAATGTATCCGAACATGCCATCGTTGGTCAATCGTATTACATTTGTTCCGTATGTGTTCAATGTGTTTAATTGTTCTGCTCGTTCCTTACGAAGATCAATGGTGACACCAGTAATTAGTTTAATATCCAATTGACATGGGTTCTGCGTATCCCCACATTTGGCTATATGTGTTATTACTTCTGTTTCAGAAGTAATTGTAAATGTGCTTCCAACCTTTCTACCACAACTGACGCATGGTGGCGTGAACTTGCGAAACATATCTCGTCTCTCTCGATTTGACTTGGTTGCCTTTCTTATTGCATTTTTTTTACTAGATATTTCATTTTGATATCTAGATTTAAGTTGATAATATCTGTTTAGAGCATTGGTGTACTTTTGAAAAAGTGTTTCTTCTGAGTAATTTCCAGTATTTGTAGTATTGCTAGATAACATTGACGAGGATGACGAGGACATTGTATCTATAGTTGGGTATATGTAGTATACTATTATTTTTTTACACTGCATCATACTCGTTCTCCCATGAAGGAAGACCAGTGATGTTTGCATGAGATTGGTTCTTTTTTGCCTCTTGATAGTTTTGAATGCGCGACAAAATGTAATGTTGTTTTTCTCTATCCTTTAGCATTTTTTGTGATGGAGATGGTTTACCCTTGTATTTATAATAAAGTAAACTGGCAAAAAGAAATATGACCACACATGCAACAGATATATTCAATACATCGTTATAGTATTTTTTCTTAAATATTGAGCAATTATGTAGAGTTTGTCCTATGAAGTATCGCGTTCCTGGTTCTACTAATCTAGGCGTGGTTGGTATATCTATAAATGAATCCATTATGGGTAGTACACCTTCCTTTTATTATATCCTGGTAAAATAGACACATATTACTATGTCGGAAAAAACAGAAACGACAGACAATAGCAACTTCGCGATAACATTCACATTGATATTCTATATCCTTTATTTTATGTATATTAAACCAGTTGTCACGCTTGATATCCTCAAAACCCCTGAAAAATATGAGGAATCTATAAAAAAAACCTATTTCAGTACGGGTATTCTTTTCGCATGTGTGCTAATGATCCAACTTCTATCTAATACAATAGGATTTCAGTCTAAATGTCAAGGTAACTTTATATCAAACTTTGGAAAAGTTTTCGGTGCTACGTTTCTACCATGGTTTGCTATAATGGGAAGCGTGATGATTTCTCTTCTTGTTTTCCCTGGATTCAAGGGTGCATTCTCTAATGTGTTAGGATACTATGCTGTAGCCAATTCATCAAATGATATATTGGTATCTCTTCTTGGGTCTAGTGATACAAACACTACAGTTGATTCCATCCCAGAGGATAAAGGTGTAGAAAAAACACAGTTAGCAGACGCAGCTGCTGCTATTGTGAAGATTGTTGGAAACACGTCACTTTTAGTAAATCAGATTACTCCAAGCAACTTCGTCGAATTTTGGACAAATATTACACCTCTTATCAAACCAGAGTTAAAAGACCCGAGTGCACATGAAGATCTTAAGAAGAAACTTCTCGAAAATGTAGTATTGAAAGATAATATTGGTGAAGCATGTTGGTACGTATACACAATGATTCTTCTCATAACTGTAGTAAAGTCGAATATAGCAGAAATACCATGTGGTACATCAGTTGCAGCAATTCGTACTCGCATGGACAACTTCAACAAAAAACAAGATGCAATTGATGCGAAAAACAAGAAAAAGGAATCAGTTACATACAAAAGTTAAACTAAAGGTTCGTTAATATTTTGTAAAACATAATACGGTATTCGTGATATGTTTTACAAAATATGAAAAAGGATAGAATATTATAGCACGCGAACGGGTTCATAGTGACCACCACTCCATTCCAACTCAATGGTTCGGTCGAATGATGATGTCCCAGGCAAAAACTCAATGTTCGGACGCGTTCGGTCACGACTGCATATGTTGCGCACCACGATGCGCAACCGCCACAGGTTACACGCCGCTTGAATCTCGATAGCCCCACCCCACGTGTTGTGACTGCGCATCTTATCGATATAGTTGGGACCCGCATCCATTTCCAGAATCTGTCGCGTTTCGATCCCGTCGATGAGAGGACGATTTGCTGCGAGGTATCCGCATATGTCGGACCGTATCTGTGCACTCGATATGGGGAGGAAGTGACTCATACTATTGAATAGACAACTCATTGTATGTATCTCAATATAATGGATATTGAAAAGAATCTTCCATGGTGTTACATAATGGGTTTCAAGCAATAAAACTGAACAAATAGATAGCATAAAATGGCCAAGATGATGGAAACCATCCATATCGGGATGATGGTCTTCTTTCTAAAGCCCAGTCCAAACTGACGGATGCTACCGTCTTCTTCGAATAGTAGATGGGGTGCCCCATATATAATAATCAAAAAGAAGCCTGTAAACAGAATAAGTGCGAAGTATGTTGGGTTTTTTATAATCTCTCGTTGGTTCATTGTTTATAAAGATATACTGTACTCTATTTCGATAAAAAAGCACGAGAACGGACTTGTTAACAATTTTTATTCGTTTGCGTATTTATTAATAATCATCATCGTCATCTCCTTCTTCTCCATATGGGTCTCCGTTTGCATCATCCCCACGAATACGTGACAGATTGCGCTCATCGTCATCTTCATCCACTTGTCGGTCCATATCGGCTAAATAATCGTCCTGATACTGAGACAAGTTCTCATCAGTTACCGAATGATTGGTGGAACGAATATGAGATTCGATTTCCTGCATTTTGTCTGCAAAATCGCGTTCATTGTCATAGTCATCTTTCACATGAAATCTTAGACTTTTTTGCATACCTTTTCCCCAGACGCCTTGTTTGTTCGCCTTCTTAATGTTGTCGAGATCGCGGTCGGCCTGGTCTTTCATCCTCTCCAGACGAGTCGTAATGAGTTCTTTCTCTCCTTCGCGTATTCTAAAGTTGATGTTCGAGACCTTTGAATACGATGATTCTATAATACTCTTATGATTATGCATAATCCGTATGTATTGGTGTAACAGATTGGCTGTTGCACTTCTCATCTTTTTCATGTCACTCATATAAATACTTGGGTCGACACTTGGGTGTTCGTTATCATGCTGGCGATGTATATCTCCTATGGAATATTCACTAGTCTCAGCGTCCAAGTTCAACAATGTATCATCTCCCGACAGTTCGACATACGAATGTAATGTTGACAGTAAATAGTGTTCGAATAGCATCTTGCATGTAGTCTTGTCTAACACCGATACAATAGAAACCGTTGATTTATCACCAGATACAGGAATCTCGGTAAAATATGGAGTATTTTCAGCCATTCTACGTATTGTATCGCACTTTTTAGTGACTGCAGTTAGAATGTATTTGATATCTGGATTGTCGTAAATCTTTTCTAATTCATCGTATTCGCCCTTCGCGATCGTATTGATCGCGTCTACCGCCTTGCGTGATATCGAGTTACGTTTGGCAGTTGAATATGCCATTGTTTTGCTATGGTCAACTTTAGACTGGATAGCATTCGGGAATACCTTTATCATATTATGAATATAGGTATTGATGAATGAAAATAGGTTATAATATGTGCTACTGTGGTCATTTTTTTCTGATTCATCTTCTTCCCATGATGTTATTCCGGTCAAAAACGCATTCATTGTCTTAGCATGTGCTGGTGGCATAGCTACATTGTCGCTGATAAACAATGATATATTTTTTCGCATGATATCATTTTGTCTAGACAACACATTGCGCAACGTTCGTACTTCAGGAGACGACCTATAGGTATCATAGTCAAATGTATCAAGAACGATATCTAGACTGCGCATAACCTCTGCAATGGGTTGTTCATCGTCAGCCATAGCATCTCTACACTGTACGATCGTGTTGCGCAAACGCTGAACCTGTGTCACTAGTCCATTATCATATTGAACAGATACTTGATTTTTTGCTCCTACTAGTCGCAATAGTTTATCTAAGAACGCCCCATCATATACTTTACCTGCGTCTTTGAGTTTTCGTATTTTCTCAGAGATCGCGTCTGAATTGGAAAAGGTATCTGGTTTACCACCACATATATCCGACAAATCATCATCCAATAACTCTTGACGATTGAACCGACATATGGATATGAAGGCTTTATAGATTGTTACCTCACTGTATTCTTTACCTAGTGTTGCACGTGCATTTTTATCGTTAATATTGCAGAATATAGTAAGAGCTCGAGAGAGACGTTTCACATCTGATATAATACTCTGCATACCCGATAATACCCCCTCTGATTGTTGGAGTTCTCCATTGAGGTTTGAAAAATACTCGTATTGTGTTTTTCCTAGACTTCCTACACCAAACTCGTCAATGAAGAGTTCATCAACTGTATCACGATGTCCTTTGACTTCGTTAATAATCTGTTGTATTCCTACTTGGTAAGCTAGAGAGTATTGCACAATCTTGCCCTGTATGACATTGAGTTTGCTCCATTGTGCTGAACTAGCAGTTTTTATGTCCGATATGAGGAGGTCTTTAAACCCACTCACAACAGGTTGTAGGCGTGGAAGGTGAACTGTATAAAGAGGTGGCATAAATGTGTTCCATTTTTCCACCTGATTTTCGTCAGGAACTTCTGTATTTGGATGTTCCATAATATACTCGCGTTTGGCATTTATCTTTTCAGTGACGTCCAAGTTGGACATATAATAACTTTCAATAAATAATTTTATTTTTTTCATAATATTCTCAGGAGATTTGCGACGTAGAACGCTCCATATTCCGCTTGTTGTCATACCCTTGCGTGATACGCATGCAAGATATGATAGACCACTAGTGTCTCCATCGCCATCTAATGGATATCCACTAAACGACCGAATGCATCCTGGATATGTTTTTTTGGTGGTTACTGAAGGTACTGCTGTCTGGATTCCTATGAGTGTTGCACCTAATGTTGAAAACATGATTGATTCGTTATAGATTGTCTCGTACGGAGGCATTTTTTTCCCGTCGACTGCTGCTTTAGCGACTGACTGTTGGTATGCAGCACTTGTTGGTAGAACTCCTGGTATTGCTACTGTAGCAGAAGCAATCTTTACAATAAACTCCATTTGAGATACCAACGTGATATTCATGAATCCTGCAATAGCAGATGCCACTCGGTATATAGTTTGTGTCATAGGTGTTGTGTATTTGACAACGGTTGCATGCGCCTGTCGAATTTCACGTAAATACTGCGTATCAAACTCTTCTTCTGATGCCCCTCTACTAACAATTTTATGTCCATTTTCGAAGCCTTCTTCTGTATCAAAATCTTTTCGGGCGATGGTTTCTCCACTGAACTTATCTACCCAGTAAGCACCATCGTCACTTTCTGCTCCAATTTCGCGAATAATACGCTGCAGAGCATGCTGATATAAAGGGCGTGTATAGTTATTACCATCTTCCAGCCATGCAATTGCCAGTTCATGCATAAATCCGGGCAAGAGTTGAGTTTTTGTTTCTTTACAATAGCGCCATCGACGTGATGAGTCAATATCAATATCACATTTCTCTCTATCAGCACACTCTTCAGTGTATTTGTTGATAAAATGCAATATGTCACTATATTTCACATTGAGATCCTTTTGTGCTAATATTTTATCTCTGAGTTCTAGGTGAGGTGACCGAACTTTTGTATTCATGACACCGCTTGCAATCATCTCTGATCCGATTGCGAACTGATGTCTGTCATATTTACATAGTTCGCGTGTGCGTCGCGATTTTAGAACATTGATAAGATGTTCGCTTCGCATAATTCTGGTCGTCAAATACGCATGCAGTTCATCAGCACTTGCAGCCAACTTCTCATCAAACCGATTGATAATCTCTTTCAATATATTTGCATGCATAATGGATTTAGCCTCGGTTACTGGAACACATTTATCACCAGCGCTTGTAGCAAGTTCGTTATAGACACATCCAGGTTCTAGACCACAGTTCATTGCCATACTGTCTGTTGGTAGTTGATTGCTCATATCTTTGTCGAGTTTCCATGTATCATTTATACGCTTAAAGTATTGAATCATTCCTTCAACATTATCGTGTAATAATGCATAGTCGCCGTCGCGTACACGCTTCTTCCCATTGATAAGCGTTTCAGTCAAATGTTCTACGTCGGCATCAGATACTATGTTGGGTTGTGTGCCCCGTACTTTGTTTTGAACAAACATAAAGAAGTTTTCTGGTGTCATTTTTGCATATTCTGCGTCGAACTTCTCAATAGTAGTGACAAACGGATCTTTCTTCTTTATCAGTAGCATGTAGTTTGTATCATCGTACTTTCGGTCAAAATAAATAGTATTGTTATTGTCTCTCTCCATCTCTTCATTGGAGAAGTATTGCTTTGTGATTATCACCATTTTACACTTATTGGGGTCCTTCTCCTCTTCTTTCTTGTTTTCCTCTTCTGTGGTGTCTTCTCTAAATATATTGAGCATATTATCCACCTTCTCATGAACAAGAATGTCTGCAGTTTCTCTGGAGATTATATCTGTCAATGCAGTACCATGATCCAGATGTATGATCTTAGAGAGAAGTTCGCTACTAGAGTAGTTGAGATCAGACCGATTATAGTAGGTTGCAATCAAATTACTGAATTTTACTGAAGTTAGTTCAGTGATAGCATTTGATGAAAACTGATTTGAATGTTTCATCCCATTGATGCGCGAAAATAGTTTCCACCTCGTCTTTTTATCGGCTACAAACTGAATAATATTGTTATTCACATTTTTACGAATATTCACAAGTTGTGTTTTAGTAATATCGTGCGTATAAATACTGAACGGTTCTAAAAGTGTAACAAAGTTGTGAAAGTTTAACATGTTTTTTGAAGTAGGTGATATAATATCAATTAAATGTGTTGTTGTGGGAATAATTGACTGAACATATTTTTCAAAACTTATCCCTGCTAGGTCTGTTCCCATATGATAATTGGTAAAGTTGTTACTTGTTACAGGGCTATATTTACTCGATGTGTCAATACTATCTATAATCACATTGTTTATCTTGGTTTTTCGTCCTAATGTTTTAAAATACAATGGATATAATGTGCTGGTATGGGATTTTTTGTCAATTGATGTCCCTGAACGATTTACACGTGAAAATCGAGTGATTGAACGTGGTAATGTCATAATAGACCGAATCGCCATGCTATCACCCATAGAAACTGGAACTCTATGTGTTCTCTCTATTGGGTTCATATTAGGGTCTCGAGTAACAAGTAAATTAGTAGGTGCAAGATATTGCTGTTTTGTCATACGCGATGTAGTGATACCAGAGGTTGTTATTCCTGAAATACATGATGACCGGAAGTTTGTCAGGTTGTTTATCACAGTATATTGGTCGATTGGTGTTTCAATCGTGCTAATAATATCTTTGTCTTCGATGTCTGGTGTTCCAAAAGAAGAAAATGCTGTATTAATTCCTGATATGTACTGACGGTATTTATTAACAATATCGCTATTTGAACCAGTCATGTATGCTTGCTCGATTGTTTTTAATCCATTGTCAATGTCATCTATCAACTCACGACTTTGAATGTCTACTATATCCTCATCAATTGGAATAGGCTCGTCATATATATTTCGTGAAATCTTAGTGACTGGGACTACCCATAGAAGATTATGACGCATTCGTACAATGTCTTCAACTAGTGGCTTCCAGTCATCAGTGTTTACTTTCACACCAGTTACATTAAAGAAACTGTCCATCAGAGAGAACGTTTCACGTAATTGAATAAATCTTTCGATCTCTATAGCAATATTATTCGTATTTCTAAAACCTCTATTACTTGATTCCTGTTTCATCATAAGGTCATCTAGCAAATCATCGGTCTGTGCATTTAAGGTGTATCGTTCCTTTGATTTATCTACTGTTTCCATTGTTTCCACCATATCAAGAGATGCACCTATATTGCGCTGCCTAGATGTAACGATATATTCATCTAGTAGTTCAATAGGTTTATCACGGGTTTCTCGAATTTCACCCTCTTCCAAGTCACTGTCGTCTGATGTCATACCATAGTCACGTAACGCCAGTGTGCGTTCATCAACTGTGTTCGGTTTGTTACGGTCTTCTCGAATTTCACCCTCTTCCAAGTCACTGTCGCCTGATGACACCTCGTCATCGTTTATATCATTAGTCTCTTCGGTCTCTTTCTCTAAAAGGGGTTCGTTCACTTGTTCTTCTTCTATCGAGGTTGAAACGTCTGGAGCAGGTCGTAATTCAATGCGATTTATGTGAACATTTTGTGGAAGACCCTTATAGTCAAAATTAAAATATAGATAGTCATTTTCGATATCATCTGGATCATTGAATACTCGCACTTCAATCATATCTGATTCAAGGTTAGTAATCTCTCCAGTGATAACCGAAGGAGTAGGTCCATCAAAATATACGTTTATCCATTTTCCAACGACAAGTCCATGTTGTCGTGCATATCCCTCTAATTCGGAACGAGACACTATGATAATTTCTTCAATAGTGCCATCGCCTAGAATACCTCCCTCATGTATTCTTAGTTTGAGAGTATCCATAGTGTCTAGGTTCACTAAGTTTATTCTCTCTTCATCTATGTAGTCGATGAAGAATAGTTGATGGTTGAATAGTTGGTTTTCCGGAGCAACAATACGGATTACGTCCGATAGCTTTAATTGTGGGGATCCCTGTTTGGGTATAGTAGATCCAGATACTTTGTTTGCCATTCCTATAATTACTAAAGATTTAATATCTTACCAATATACTCATTGTCAAACACCTGATAACATGCAATGCATAGCATACTGCGATACTTCTCTGGAAATGGTAATAGATATAGATGATATAGAGAGAAATGTCAAAGGTATTATACATGAGTATGAACGATAATACAACAATTGGACAAACATATTTGGTACATAATGTGTTAAAATGTTTAGATTGTGTAGATTTGCTAAATGAGAATGAGCCATGTGTTCCTGCAAAGAAGATATTAAACACTATAACTAGTTCTATTGGCAACTCTCAGTATAAAACAATTACGTATAAGAAAAATAGTGTTTCTGATGAAACTCTTGTTACACTAGGGTTGTTTCGGTCTGTGATCTTTAATGATGCTAATAAAATTCTATCTTTTGCTCCTCCTAAGTCTATGGCGTACGAAAAGTTCAAGATTAAGTATCCAGACTTATCTCATCTTATTATTGACGAGTTTATAGACGGAACCATGATAAATGTATTTTACGATAGAATGACTGTTACCGAAAATCAGGATAATAGTATTCTTGGTGGTGGTTGGAATATTTCTACTCGAAAGAATATTGGTGCAAGCAATCATTTTTATCGTTATTCTAATAATAATGTGCAGCGAGATTTTGGAGAATTATTCAAAGAGACATTTCTAGAGGCAGAAATCAATGTTGAATTGTTAGATACGGCGTATTGTTATAGTTTTGTAATGCGTCATCCTGAAAACAGGATTGTATCTTACGTGAAAGATCCTGAATTATATCTTACTGATGCGTTTCGTTTGACTAATTCTATTTTGGATACTATTCAGGTTAATCAACCTACAAAATATGAAGTGAATGTAGCGTCCCGTAAAGCATGTCGCGAAATGAGTGCATTTATTAATTCTAAAGTGAAGTATCCTACTAATTTCTTTATGAACAACTATCAAGAACTTGAAAAAATGGTCGAAGGACATTCGCCAGATGGGACACTAACAAAGGGGTATATGATACACTGTCCACTCACGAACCTACGCACGAAGATCGTTCCCGAAGAGTACAACTTTGTAAAAGAGTTGCGAGGAAACTTTGCTGATTTACGACTCCTTTTCCTTACTCTAGAGAGAGAAGGTCGAGTTCAAGAATACTTGCACTATTACCCAGAAAACTACAAAATGTTTTCTGAATATAGTCATCTACTAAGCGATTATATCCATTGCATGTACATGTTATATCGAGAATGCTTTATTGCTAAAAATAAACCTCTTGCAGAGTATCCATCTAATTTTCGAACACATATGTATAAGTTGCATGGGATCTACAAAGAGTATTATAAGCCAGTTAATGGACACATTCGGCATCACGACGTTGTCAATTATGTGAGCGGATTGGACATACCATTGTTGTTCAATACCATGTTTGTAGCCAAGTAATATATTACCTTAGGTCGAAAAAAATATAATATATATATATGAATATATATTATATGAACAATATTTGCATGATATTAGATTAGAACATTTCTTTCATCTGAGTATATATTTCTATTCCAGACTCTATAATACTAATCATATTTTCCGTTACTTTTCCACGGGATGTTTCTTCGAGGTAACCTAACTTAACCATAATATATGCATCATGTGGATGTAGTTTTTTTGCTGCACAATAGGTCATTGTTTTGGCACCTTCGTAGTATTGAGAGTATGCCAAATGTTGGATCAGCATACCAAGCGTATAATCTTCATTATGAAGTTTAATATCAAACCCATTTTTAATGGTGCTTTCAGTTTCGGCAATATCAGGTGAACCTGACTTGAATAATGTATGCATTGTAGTAAGTTTTTCAATCATTTTGTCACATGCGAGGTAAAGTAGTTCTTTACATGTGAACACCCCAATTGTTTTTATGGTAAAGTCAAAACTATCTGGTATGAATATTCGTTGAGCGTCATGTAACCCCCAGTTTGTAAGTTCAAATGCAATATTATCTCCTAATACTCCTGCATCCTTAAGTTCTTGTTCTTTGATCTTGCGTTGATGAATGATTTTAGTGTTATCAGGAGTGTTCCCGTAACTGCATGTCGAAACCACATTGAACATACTGTTTTCTTCTACATCTACAAAGGATAGATTTGATGTGAATGCAAGATGTTCACCACTTACATCCTGAGATAATCTGGGACGTAACCGGGTAATGATAATATAATGACCTGTTTGTGGATTTGCAGGGAATATGTTATGAACATCTTCGTCACTCAAATATTTGTTTGTAGTAGTATTTAAAATCTTAATATGTTCAGTAGTGACATACATAAACTCATCACTATTGTTACATACATCTAGTTCAAGGCTTAATTGATCAATAGGTGTATCCATGTCCGTAATATGAACCGGAATACAAGACAACCGCTGCTTGATAATTTCATTGTTAAACCTACATGTATTTGTAGTAATAGTTATATCACATTGTTCAGAAGGAGAACTGCGCATTGCTACACAACGAATCTCAGACATAATAATACGCCGAACTGCGTTTGCAATGCTCTTATCTGTCCCACTAAGAGTGAATGATATGGTGTAATCAGTTTCTACGACGTTTGCAACCTTCATGATGGCTTATAATATATATATATAGGTAGTAATAAATATCTAGATGGTGTTTCAATTCTGTTATATATTGTACCAATATCAAAATAGAACGCATACTAAACAACTATAGTATTGGTATTGGAACTAAATGAACAAACGATTTAGATATATTATCACCTCAATGTACAATGAATAGTATATTATACTACAGTAAGTATTGTGAGCATTCTAAAAAACTATTAGGTTATCTGACTAGCAATAATCTACAAGGGGCTATTCACTTTATTTGTATCGATAAACGCACACAAGATACCAAAACAGGGCGTACATATATTATAATGGACAATGGTGAACAGATTATCATGCCCGAGAACATTCAAAGTGTTCCATCCGTTCTTTTATTGAATGATAAGTATCGTGTTATACAGGGTGATGATATTTATAGTCATTTTCGACCTCGAGTAGAAGATACTGTAAGAGAAAGCACAAATAGTAATATGGAACCTACCTCGTTTGCGTTTTCTGGTGAGACCTCAGGGCTTGGAGTAATGTCAGATAGTTTTAGTTTTTTAGATATGGGTGCAGATGACTTGAGTACGAAAGGAAATGGTGGAACTCGACAAATGTATAATTATACAGGTCTTAGTGATGTTTCAGGTCAAATGCAAACTCCTACAGATGACTTTAATTATGAAGGTGGTGCAGGAGGTGGTCAACGTTCCAATACGATGGAACAACTTATGAAATCGCGTGAAAATGATTTTTCACAAATGACCCAACAACAAAGAAGATAGTTTAGATACCACAAAGAATATAGATAAGTTGCATTATAAATATATACTAATGAACCCTATAAAGCAAACATTACAGAAGGCATTTAACGACCATTTCGAAGAGTTTATACAAGATATTGTTAATGTATTTCCAGACAATGTAGATGTTGTTACTGCAAGTAAATCAATGACCCTCTTGCGAAAGGCAAATCCTAGACTGATCATTGGGATATGGAATAAATACGTTTCATTAAAGTATGCGACGCAAATAGACAACGGAGAAATAGATTTTTTCACGGAGAAAGACTATGGAGATGATACTAGTAAGATGGATAATTCTGCACAAGTGGTTAATGCAATCAATCGCATGCGTGAACCTGTCCGTCTAATGTCACCTGAGAACCAAATGAAGACAATGAAGTACATACAAAACTTGAAAAAGTTATGTGTTCTGTATTTTGCGGAGTAGACCCGATGATAGAGAATAATATTATATTGATGATATGTTGCGAAAATATATCATCAACTAGAAGTAATGAGAATATAATATCCTGCAAAGAATATAAGAATAATCACAGTCTTTACATTAAATCTGTGATTATGGCTCATTCTACAACGACAAGCCTTGACGACATGTTGGAAGAAGTAATTCAAACTGAGTACCCTGGTCTAGATGACACTCCTATTACTGATTCACGTGTTGAGGAAATAGATTCATGTAGCGACACCGAAGATGCCAAAGAGACAGTAATGCCAGAAATACCAAACGATTTCTCAAAACTTGCTAGAGCATTCATATCTGACATTGCTGCAACATTCCCCGAATATAGGATGATTATTAATAAATGGTGGGGGTTTGATTCATTTACAACCCCACAAGTGACTAGTTTGTTTTCGCACTGCATGAACGTGTATCCACCTCGCTTCACTGATATTATTTATCAAAATGCTAGTATATTTTCCGATGAATCCACCGTAAATGTTGATTTTTTACCAGGAATCAGTTTTAAGTTTTTATGGAATTGTCAAGATGTTAGTGATGCGCATAGAACAACCATTTGGAAATACTTACAAATGATTTTACTGTCTGTTTTAGGAACAATAAAAACTGACACAATGAGTGAAGATATGAAAACTATTTTTGAAACAATGTCTGAAGATAACATTAAAAACAAACTACAAGAGACTATTGAGAATATTCAATCTGTATTTGATTCTGCCAACAATAAGTCTGACAGTGATGACCCAGCAGACACTAGTGTGTCTGGAGATAGTCCGACACCAGATGCGAGTACTACAGCCGAAGGCATGCAGGCTCAGATTGATGGATTAATGGGTGGAAAACTAGGAGAACTTGCTCAGGAAATTGCAGAGGAGACTGCACAGGGTTTAGATATGGGTGAGTTTGACGGAAGTGAAAATGTATCTGATGTATTTAAGAAGATGTTCAACGACCCAGGAAAGTTTATGAATCTTGTATCTAATGTTACCAACAAACTAGACAGCAAGATGAAGTCGGGTGAGTTCCAACAACAAGACCTTATGCAAGAGGCTACAGGTATTCTACAAAACATGAAGGATATTCCTGGAATGGGAAATATCCAAGAGATGATGAGCAATATGAACGGTGGTGGAGGTAGTGGTCAACCTGATATGGCTGGCATGGCGAACATGGTAAGTAGTATGATGGGTGGTGGTGGAGGCGAAGGGGGTGGTGGTATGGCAGACATTGCAGGAATGATGGGTGGTTTAATGGGAGGGTTAAAACCTGGACAGAAACTTGATACAAATGCAATGGACCGCCAAGAAAAACGCACTAACCAAATTACTCAAATGAAACAGCGCATTGAAAAGAAAAAGTTGAAGGAGATGCTAGCTCTACAACAACTACAAGCAGCCACTGCCGCACGCGAACAGGCGGTGGTAGATACTCCTCCTCTCACAAATGAAGAACTAATTGATTTATTTAATGATAGCGGAGTGCCTCTATCTCATAGTCAAACTACTGGGACAAACTCAAAGAAGAAAAAGAGTAAATCCAAAAAATAAAAAAAATGCATTATATAAGTATCCAATCACAAGAGGCATATGACGGTATTTTGGACAACAAAACCAGGAGTTCTGATAAGTTCTGCAAGTATTAAACAACTATGGCCTACTCGATCAATGACATACATTGAAAAACTTAATGCAATTACTCGCCTGACAATTGTGCTTACTGTTTTAACATATGGATTGTCAGGCTCTATTCGTCCAGTTATGATAGGTGTAGTCACTTTAATCCTTATAGTGATGATTCATATTTATTATGTCAAAACAGGTCATCAACTATTCAACCCGCTTGCATCGAAAAGTAAAAATGGACAAACCGAAAAGGTAGAAGGGTTTAGAGGACATTTAAGTGAAAAAACACACATTGCAAATGCCAGCGAGTTATCTACAGCTCTTGGTTCTCAGTTTTCTCAGCCTACTTCCAGCAATCCATTGTCTAATGTATTATTAACAGATATCCAAGACAATCCAAATAAAAAGTCTGCTCCTCCAGCCTACCAAGATAAGGTCTATGCAGAAATCAATAACAATGCAATGGATATGGTAAAACAGACTAATAAGGACTTTCCTGGTATTGAGGAGAAATTATTTGGGTCTTTAGGCGAAAAGTTTAACCTTGACATGTCTATGCATCAATTTCATTCGACCCCTAACACTAGAGTATCCAATGATCAAGGTGCATTTGCACAGTTTTGTTATGGAAACATGACATCGTGCAAAGATGGTGACGTGCTTATGTGTTCATCAACTGACCATACCCGTATTGGGTAAATATCTAAGACATTGTTCTAACATATCATTTATTTTTTGCATTGGTTGTAAAAAATAATATTCTGCAAATGTATATAAATGGATACATCAACACCATTCGCAAATGCATCACGCATCGGAAACGACCTATGTAGCACAGACCAAAGGTCAATCCAGAACGTGCAAACATGTAACTACACACTGCAAAATTATTTCCTTAAGGACTGTGGTATGGAAAAGCCAATTCAGTTTGCAACAAATCAACCAGCAGTAAATTACAAGGGAGGTCATTTAGGCGCAGGAGGGTGTAATGTATCACAAAGTTCCGAACTACTTTTAGGTAGTCTCCAGACTCATCCCAAGGCTAAGATCGATCTATTCCAGCGACCATATTTGACTGTTCCTTTTCTAGGTCGTGGGTCTTCAGATTCTGTTGCTGAATCTCGTCTCCAACAAGGGGAACTAGAGACAAACCGTAAATCTGTAACTCAATTATCAGAAAGAACATACCTCAACCATACAAATACCCCATTAATCGATAGCATCAGCAACCGTATCAATAACCCCGCATTTATTGTTGAAGAGTCTGCATCTAGTGGATGGATTCGTGGTGGCATGGCTTCACGCGAGATGACCCGAGATACAATGTAATCACTTGATATGATACAACACCAATATATCAATATAGATACTTTTAGGAATAACATTATATTCACATAGAACTTGAATATAATGATTACATGTTCAACCACAGAGACGTCTTCTGATAAGCCATTACGTTTTGAATATATAAAAAATGCTGGGATAACCTACATTTTTTATGATACCAAATATACAGACTTCTTACATGAAAAACTAAACATTGTTATTTCAAATGATGCCATTTCTGAGTTTAAAAACGATTATGAACTCCTTAATATTTTATACACAAAAGAATTAGAACACATATTTGATAGTTCAGAGACAGATGAAGTTACGAACAAATGTATGGAAATGTTTGATATGATAAATGCATCTTCTTTATCCAAGTGCCTAGATTTATTGACAACCAAACCAACTGCATTACCTATGATGATGTGTGAAGGAGGAACATCTAGCAACAGTTTAGATGAAGTTGCCAATCGACGCAATGTATTACCCCTTTTATTTTCATATGATTTACTATTTTTTACACATAGGTGTATTTGTGACCTACTAGTATCTGGAGAAATTAAACCTATGTATTTAGATACGCTTTGCGATGCAATTCATGAATATATATAAATAATTACTCTAAAAATAAAATGTCTTCGCACTGTATATATATATCAATGGCTTCTACAAGAAACAAGAATACTCGAAATAATTATGCAATCGAACTCAATAAGAGTATCCATACACAAGAATATTTACTTGCAGGAGATTATGCACAATCAACAACTACAGCGTGTCCAGGAAATGGATTGGGTGGTGCAAACATACCTCGAACACATATGTCAAATAATCCAATCGAAATAGAAAACTTTCTTTTTGGTATTGGTTCATCAGACTTAACCAAAGATGTCAAGGTTCTTGACGCAGATTTGAAATGTCTTCCAACATATGATATATTTACAACTGCACCCACAGTAGTACCACAAAAGTTTGTTCCCAACAATACACAACGACCACAGTTTAAGTAATTACAACGGTCATGACAAAATCTCTATACAATATGATTACAATTACATATTGTATAGTTAACACTATGGGACACCATAGTTAGTATTCAGGAACATGTTTCTTAAATATGCACCCCATGGTTGCAAGACCATTTATTTCTTTCGTCACCAAATCTGGATTTTTAAAATTACAATTAGACATCCAGATTTTTATAATACAAAATGATTTTTTGGGTGATATAGTAATCCCGTTGATTGAATCCACAAAGGGAGAGTTGGAACTTAACGTATTTCCAGCCAACATGAAGGTGAGTTGTTTCCAGATTGAATATACTGATTTATTAGGAATCTTATAGGAAAAACAACCTCCATTACGATTGTTTGTGTCTTCCCATACAGGAACAATCCCCTCTTTCATAATGAATAGCATACAGTTGACAACCAATACTTCAGGTAAAGATTCCATAAGAGCAATTGTCTCTTCTACTGTGGTCATTGTATGCACATTTCGATAACTTTTTGTAGTCCAATCAGTATCATGTGGAAGATGTGCCCATAAAGTCCATTTATTTTGTAATTGATGATGTTCAGATACATCATCATTTGTTTTACAAGGTGCTAAGTCGCCCTCCATAATTATATATATCTATTATTTATCTATACTCTTTGTGGTTTCACATACTAAATCGGTTATTTCACATTCTGTTTGTTTCACATAAAAACCCTCCTTTTGAATAACAATATTCATATCTTGGTTATATGCATTCGAAATACTTACATTATGATCTATGATTTGAATAGTATAATTATAACCATATCGATAAACATTGTGTTGATTTAGTATCATCATCCATATGATATACTTATTAATATGATTTCCTATCACATAAAAATTACTAGTTTCAGTTCGCAATGATATATCATAGTGTTTCGGGTCATCTTCAAACTTTACAGTGACATTGATGAACTCTATACTGCTTTTTATCTTATCCAGATCAAATATTTTTACAGTGTTATCTAATACGACTACGTCTAGGGTTGGAGTTGTATAAATCAATGCATCCATATGTTCCGAAAAGGGTATAGGTTGGTCATGTATAGGTTCATCGAACATTGTTACAGTTTTTCCATCTTTTATGTGGTATAACCTGCATCTATGTTTATCTTTATTATCAAGTATCGGAATATAATCAGATATTATTTTTTTTAAATAAATTTCAGCATACGAATACCAATAGATCGTATTTATACACAATGACGTCATATAACCCTGTAATACATTCTTATACCTTGCTATACCATACATACCCGCTACAAAAATACTGAAATGAACAAGTCCTCCCATTTATCGTATTAGATATAATATAGGTTTTATATCTAATACATTTATTAACTTCTATATTTGTTATTGATTGTTTTACATTTTTCAAATATGTGACATTTCACTACAAATAATTATTATTCCGATGATGTAAGAACAGCCTTACCATTTTGTAACGTGCCTACATATACATCAGGATCACCATTTACGTCAATACTATACAATGACCCATTTTTTTCATCTGTTGTAAAATATGACACACCATTCACTTCTATTTCAAACACACCTTCTTCGTCCTCATCAACATCTTCCTCCTCCTCCTCCTCCTCTACTATGAGTTCAGATATACTGTCATCGCCTATAATATGATTATCATTCGTTGTTTTAGACATATTATTGCCTGAAACAATACTTACGTCTGGAATATTCAATATTTTTACATCTTTATTATCTAATACCTCATGTGATAACTCATTAATTCTTAATACAATATTATTTTTAGAATCTTTAGACTCTGTAGTATCATATATAGATTTCTCATCAGAATTATCCCCTTGTAGTTGAACTAATTCTTCTTGCATATCATTTAACTTCTCGCGATAAGATATTAACTCCTGTTCAAGAAGAGAAACATTAATTCGATACGTTGTCTCTTGAATACGTGATCTCGCTATTTTTTCTTCTTTTGTAAGACATATTAAATCCTCTTGTAACTGATGTATTTTATCATTACATTTCGAGATATCTTCTTGAATCCTCGATACATTGAACTCCATTACCGCATTGTGAATATGAAGACTAACTACTTTGTTTACTTCGCTCAAAATTAAATCCATGTCTATTTTCAAAGTTTTATTGGTTGATAGCATGGTTGTTGTTGACATATCAATGTATTACATAGTATAAGTTGTTTAGGTTGTTTTGATAAATAATAAATAATATGTATTCTGCAGTAGACGCGTCATACCTGATATATTATTTACTCATGTACTAAATATAATATAGTATGATTTCTACACGTATTCAAGAAATTACAGATGATGAAATACGCAAACTGTGTGACATTGTACATAGACAGACCGATTACACAATTAGTCAAATCATGGACAAACTTATTGAATATGATTATAACCATATTGATATAATCAAAGACTATATGGGAGTTGTTGTTACAAAACCGTATAAAATAGAATCAATACAACAGGAAATATACAAACAAATGCGTATTAAATTAGATGCTGCAACAAAGGATTTTAACGACGGACAATACGATAAACTAAAGAAGGAATTAGAAGACAATGCATGAGAAGAGAGAGAGAGAGACGACCAAACGACGGTATTGACCTAAAGGGCTAAATAGTAGTATACAACAATGAAAGTAACAAATACTGATTTACTCAATAATAGATATAAGTATTCTATTGATATTCTAGAACAGAATATTGTGGAAAATCATCTTGATGAAAAAATACTTTTGGCAACACAAACGCTTACGCCCGAGTTTTGTGTCAAATACATATTAGATTTAGATATTGAAGGAGGTGGAGAAGAGTCGTATATATTTGACGTGTGTTACATATTAGAGTTCCAAAAACATATTACAGAAAAAGAATTGATGGATTTAATATCTACTTAAATAGTGTTATACATATCATACACTATGGACAAGACACTGTTCCCAAATGGATACTTGGAGTTAGGAATCGGGTGCATGTTTTCAGGAAAAACGTCATGGTTACTAGAGACATACAAAAAGTTCACATATTGTAAAACAAGTGTCATTGTTATCAATCATGCACATGATACAAGGTACCACGAAACTATGATGTCTACTCATGATAAAAATATGATACCATGCATACAACTTTCGACATTTGATGGAATCATGTCATCTGAGAATAGTAGTATATTAGATGGCATTGTTTCGGTTGATGTAGTCCTTATTAATGAAGGACAGTTCTTTGGGTCTCTTGTTCCGTTTGTTAAATACCTTTTAGACAACTGTAAAATTGTCTATGTATGCGGTCTTGACGGAGACTTCAAACAAGAACGGTTTGGCGAAATACTCGAACTTATCCCAATATGCGACAAAGTACACAAATTAAGCGCACTGTGTGCCGAGTGTAAGAACGGAACACCTGCTATATTTTCACATAGAATCAATAACGATAAACAACAAATGGTAATTGGTAGCGATAACTACATACCCCTCTGTAGAAAATGTCTTCATGACAAAACAATCATTGAATAAGTAATTCTAATAATGCAAACAACTTAGACCATGCCCTGCATTTATACCAAATACTAGATGGACGGAGCAAAAAAAAAGAGAGCAACTTCAAAAAATACCAAGATTAAACCTGTCGAAGTCGAATTAAGCATGTCTGACCCTAATACATCTGTTGTTCAAGATACATCATGCGTTTCCCCCAATATTCCAAAAAAAAGGGGAAGAAAACCAAAGGGTGGAAAAATTATTGAAGGTGGTATATCAGAGACAAAAAAGGAAATATATAAACCGAATATTATATTGCATCTAAAATGTTCAACGAGTGATTTAAAATGCAATGGTCATCGAGAATCAGACTTTTCACAAGTAAATATCAACTCATATAGTAGCGACATTCCTACATATCATATGATAAATAACCAAACAGCGGTAATACCAAACGAAAACAGTTTATTTGATGAAATATCCACAACAGTAATCCCCGATTTAAATGGTATTACTAATGATGGGATAAATACAACAAGTATTGCGCCAAATAAAGAGGTATGGAAAAAACTCAAATCCCTCGAACATCTTCTTCATATGAACAGTGTTCCTGACTCAAATGCATCATGCTTTTGGTGCACATACGATTTTGACAATCCACCAGCATACATACCCAAAATGTTTCTAAAAAATAGTTATCACGTATATGGATGTTTTTGCTCACCTGAATGTGCTGCAGCACATTTAATGAATGAAAATATAGATAGTTCGAGTAAGTTTGAACGTTACAGCCTACTAAACACAATCTATAATAGCGTGTATGGGTATTCTAAAAATATTAAACCTGCACCCGACCCACATTACCTACTTGATAAGTTTTTTGGTAATCTAACAATACAAGAATACAGATCAATGATACGAAGTGACAGACTGTTTCTTGTAGTAGATAAACCTATCACGCGTATATTACCTGAACTTCATGAAGATAATGATGAGTTTATTATTAATAATAAGATTATTCCAACTGCATCAAACTATCAAGTAAAACGAAAACTAAAATCGACCATTAATAAAAATCAATCCACTGAAAACTTTGGCATATTTTCCACAAATACAATCACTCCACCCGTTTGAACACTCATATGACCAATTAATATAGATACACTCTACAATGATATCTATATTAATACGTTGTTCTTGCACTAAATGTCAGCACAATCTAATATTTCCATACCATGGGTTGAGAAATATAGACCTAATTCATTTGATGCAATTGTTCTCAACAAAGTAAATAAAACAATATGTAATAATATTATTGAAACTGAATATTTTCCACACCTTCTACTATATGGTCCGCCTGGAACTGGAAAAACAACAACAATCAATAATTTAATTTACAATTATCAGAAAAAAATAGGATCCGTTAATAAGGATCTTGTTATTCAATTAAATGCATCTGATGAACGTGGTATAGATATTATCAGAAATCATATTCTACAATTTGTCAACTCAAAATGCATGTTTTCTACTGGAATGAAATTTGTTGTTCTAGATGAAGTAGATTATATGACTAAAAATGCACAACATGCTCTTAGATATTTGATAGATACATATAGCACCACTGTAAGGTTTTGCTTGATTTGTAATTATATTAGTAGAATAGATGAAGGATTACAAACAGAGTTCTTAAAAATACGCTTTAATAATTTACCCAAGGATCATATATACAGTTTTCTAAAACATATTACAGTATCTGAGAATATTGATATTACAGACAAACAAATACAAGATATTCAACAAATATATGGGTCAGATATACGCAGCATGATCAATTTTATACAATGCAATCATATGGCGAATAATAGAGTGATTGTTACCATAGATAATACTGTGTGGGATAAACTAACCACTCTTTTGACGAAAATAGAACCAGATGACCAAAAAACATATAATCCTGCACACAAATATTTGTTCACTATACAAGAAACATACGAAATGACAATTAAAAATATTATTAAAGACTATTTTACACATTTGCTCAAAAATAAAAAAATACAAGTTACTCAACCCTTCTTGACATTTATAGAACGGGTTGTGCATTCTTCGTCAATTAACGACAACGTGTTAATCAACTATGTCTTGGGGGGGTTTGGCGAGTTTTCAAGCATATTATAATATACATGTCGCTCGTATAAACGCTTCATAAAATCTGAAGTTGGAGGACTTGGTTCAGGGTCAAACAACTTTTCACTCAAACTATATACAGACTTATTGATTGACTTATTTGGAATGTTTTTTTTTATAGGAATAGAACGAGTTGGTTTATATGCTACCTGCATACTCGTATTCCAATTATACTATACGGCAATATAATAAAAATTGATTTAAAGAACTCTGTTAGATCAATATACCAATCAAACACTATATAAAGAATATTATGTTATCACAGCCACAAAACAGTGTTGACGACGAATGGGACCTTTTTGTAAATGATCCTACATATGAATGTAGGATGCTACAACAATCTGAGATATCAACTCTAGATAATACCACCAATAACTTAGATACCAATACGCATATATCAAACGACTGTCCTTCAGCAGGAGGCCTTTATATATCGACTAAATCTAAAATCGCATATCTAACTATGCCGATAAACCTTGGAAAAGTATTTTGGAAACTACCGATTATACGATATGATACACCTACAAACGGCATTGTGAAAAAACAAATGAAGTTCAACTCTACTTCACAAGAAGAAGTAGACGAACTTGAACAAAATATGACATCAGAGTTTTATGTAGTTAATCAAATTATGACAAGCATACGAAATCCATCTGGAAAAAAAGACTGGTTTAAAGATGTACGAAAAATTAGTGTCGGATTATCAATAAAAGATGTTACCGTATACAGAGACAAACAAAAATGTGCATTTTATAACTGCTTTGTTATTATCATTCGCATCAAAATAGAAGACGAAACAGATAGCACATATGGAAAGTTTAGAGAGTTTCATGTAAAAATATTCAATACAGGAAAAATCGAAATACCAGGTATTCAAACAGATTATCACTTATCGACAGTTATGAACCAAGTCCTCATATACTTAAGAAATGTCATAGATGAACCTATTTCATATGTAGGAGAATGTGATACGGTTCTTATCAACTCTAACTTTAACTGTGGATTTTACATACACAGAGAGATACTATTTGATATTCTCAAAACAAAATATAATATTCAATGCATATTTGACCCATGTTCTTATCCAGGCATACAGTGCAAGTTCTATTATGATAAAAAACGAAAAATACAAAATGGAACACCACTTGATATAGAACATGGAATAAAAGACGTAGATCTTGTCACCGTATCATTCATGATATTCAGAACAGGAAGCATTCTCATTGTAGGTATGTGCGATGAGTTTGTTCTAGATATTGTCTACAACTTTATAAAAAATCTTCTCAAAAATGAGTTTGTAACCATATGCCAACGAATCGCCACTACAGAAGAACTCACATTTGTCAAGAAGAAAAACTCCAAGGTTCGAAAACGACCTGTGATATTTGACCAAACATCTCCTACATGTAATCAAACCAATACTGTGATTCAAATAGTTAACGAGAAATAATACTAATCATCCAATCACGATATTCAGACGGACTCATATTCTCGGTATGGACTCCTTTTTCATTATTAGCACATTGTTTCCGTACTATATCACGATACAATGTCATACATAGAGGAACTTCTTCTAACATTGTATTCACTTCAATAACACGACATATCACATTGTTATAATACGATAGGGAATTATCATCTATATTGGTATAAATCAAATCCCTAATAAACAAAACCTCTGCCATATTTTGGTTAATTTGCTTATATTCATGCAAAAACTCAAGACATATATCAACTTGTGTAACATTCAACGATGATGCATCTAGGTTTACTGACAACTCGGGATTGGTATAATCGTGAGGTATATCCGAAAATATCTTTTTATACACAAACTGACCAGCATCCTTACATCCAATTGTATACGGAGTATACGAACTAGAACAATTGTCTGCATCGATCATAGATAATTGGGCAATGAACTCTATATAAAGACCAATTGCTCGTATTGAACCTGTTTTAGCACAAACAATAGATCTTGTCTGACATAAAAGCATTGTATATACATGCCCTATCACAAGTATACCATATATAACCCATTGAACAGAATACCGTTTACCATCTTTTTCAGTTTGTTCAATTAAACACTTTATATATTGAACTATATTGCGACTATGAACGCTCAATATAACACGTAAATCATCCATGTAATATATATACATCTAAAAAACACACATACTCTGCGTTATATTATTACATGCATCCAACTTATTTAGACAAAAATACAAAAGTGTATAAAGAATTATTGGGTAATACTATAAAAGGATGTCAACTACAAGTACTACAACACCTGCACCCACTGATGGAACAAACCAGACAAATTATAGACTACCATCAGATACCACTATGAAACATGCATGTAAAATTGCAATTGTTGAGGATAAACCCATTATTTTAGATTATTGGTCTGCATCCCTTGATAATAAGGCACTCATAGGTATTCGCGAAAACAAGGAAAAACTTTTGGTCAAAAGTGAAGAGGAATATACCTCTCCTATATCAAAGTTCTACAAGGTTAACTCAGAATACATTATCGTTACTGAAAACTCTATCTATTTGGTTTCATCTGATATCCCAAATCGCAATATTTCATAAACTACATTATAGAAATAGATTTCCACATACTTAATCTATGTATTATGATATTCACATCAATAACATAATACACTAAAATACATAAAGACTATTCATCTCTTTATCTAGCACATGAAAACACTCATAATTGCGTACTGTAAAATTGCATGCTTTCAGATGGTGAAATCAAACAAGTATAATATATGCAAATGCTTCCCACATTGCAGTGTTCTTAACAATACTCTATCTATAAATACAAGCGCATACATACTAGGACCAGACGCTAAAAACACAGGTTCAGACTGCTATTGTAAAGACAAATGCAAACATACACAAATCAATATATCTCATAAATTAACACCTTAGGTACCTTGTTCGTATGATGGCTTGGATTCGTGATATGGAATCAAAAACTTATCTCGAATCTCAATACCTTTAACATAATCTGTTTGTAAAAAGGGGTTCATTCCTATCTGACGAACCATCTGTCTCTCACCCATCTTTGTACAAGTCTCTTCTCGCTTATTGCTTGTACGACTAAATAATACTTCTGAATCTTGTTCACTAGGGGATACTGAAACATTTTCAGGTTCCACTGCATTCTTTATACGTGTCATAGGCGAACGTTCTAATAAACCATCAAATACTACGCCTGCGTTGCGCCACTTCCAACATATACGTTCATTATGCTTTGGAATAGACATTACGATACTACTATACGTCAATATTTTGCAGGTTTCATACAAACGTACTCAAATATTCTGCAAAACAAAATATTTACGTACTCTAGCATACTACTATGAAAACACATAGAAATCATAAAAAGAAGACAAAGAGTAACACAAAACGCACACGAAAAAGGAAACGCATACGCGCGCACGGACGAAAACTACTACTACAAATATCGAATACTCCATCTGAATCCATAAACACAATGGTATAACGGAAATCATGTATGTGGAGAATACTCGATACTACTAAATACATCAAATAATGGGTCATTTACAGAAAATATTGGCTCAAATACACCCATCATGTCAACCTCATCTTCACTATCATCACACTTACTAATCATCATCTGCTTTGTTGCACGGTATGCTTCCACATCACGCCGTCTCTTAGATAAATTACATCCGAGACAGGCAACCACTACATTATTTACAGAATGACGTATATCATTATCTACACGATCCAATGTCCATTGCATTGAATCGCGCACCTTATTACACAGTAAAAATATATCTTCGTTGCAATAATAACACCTGTGACCACATTCTATCATCTTTTGTACAGTATCAGTATAACTGATATGCTCACCGACAGACACACGGTCTTGAATACGATCTTGCGAGAGATATCCACTTAGTTTTTCCTTAATGTGACGAACAAACACAGGTATTGTATCTACATACTGTAACGGCATGTCACACATTGAATTAGTTAGATTTTTCACCAAATCTACTTGAATGCGATGAGTATAAAACTCTGCATCTACTTCAAACTTCCTAACCCTATCTGTTCTCTCTACATCCCCTATAACTTTCTTCATTTCGTACTTATTGTGCTTGCCAGCAAACGATATCGACCTCACTCCAGATGTATCATCCATATATATTATATAGTATATTACCAAATGACTTAAACTTAAAGCGGTATGATAATACATATGGACACAACAGACACATCAACTCAATGCATAGTACAATCTTTCTACATATGTAAAATATGCGAATGCTTATATACAGACCCATCCACTATAGACTGCGCATCATGTAACAATGTATCGTGTATCATGTTATACCAAGACGAAACATTAGAAGATGCGATTGAACAAAAACGAAAACAATATGGCTCTATAATTGAACAAGAACAAGAAGAAGAGTGTATTGAACTAAAACACTTAAAGTACAAATCTATGGTTCAAGGAGGCACCAGAAAAGACATCGGGGGGAGACCCAAGAGCGACTCAATTAACACCTTAGACAAGTTTTTAGAAGACGCTACTGCATCAAATAATACTGGGCGTTGGAACAAACTAGATAAGACTATAAAACTACAAAAAATAACAGAGTTTGCCGACGGATATGCCACAGAAAATGAATACACAGATCAAGATAAAGTATCACTTGTGACATACTTGAAAGATTGCATTGATAAGAAAAAATTACTAAGAGTAAAAGACGTTGAATATGACAACATCAGTGACAAACTAGTAGCCATTCCTGGTCTTCAATATAACAAAACATCCAAAAAACATACCATCAAAAATGCAGACTCTAAAAGATCTTCAGTGACAAAATCACTACCACAGAGAAAAACTGTCAAACTAAAACGGGACAACACCGACAAATAATTCGCACAAAAATAAAGTATTGTTATTTTTGTGCATACACATCACACTACAAAGAATATGACCATACTTATTTCAACTGTTCGTGGTTTTTACAATCGTTAACGATCCATGACCGCCTTGCGGTCTAAAACGATACCCTTACATACCTTACTTGTGATGCGAGCCTCTACGTCCAAATCATTCACCCTCATAATATCGGTAACTAATCTGTGGTACTGATCACGTCGAGAGACGGTTCCTCGGAAATGGTCTGGGTACACTACTCTCCAGTCATCTACCATGCGCCCCAACTTGCGACCTACCAAAAACACAGAATTAGCCAACATTTTCATAGCCTTATCATTTTTTTCCCATCCCGTAGCATCTTTCACGCATACCGTATTGCGTCGCGCATCTGTGCAGTGTATCGGTCTCTCTGTAATAGCCATGTCCTGTATTGACTCCAAAATCTTACGGGTTATCGTAGCCACGTATCCATCATGATCCATGCGGTCTAAATCCGTGACTGTGCATTCGATGGAATCCATCACCTCTTTCAATGTGAACGCATCTTTGCAGTCTTCATTGAGAAACACATTCAGATTGAACTGGTTATTGTTGTTTGTCGTATTGTTATTTGTGATACATTGCGGACCATTCAGACTTATCGCTTCAACTAGTAAGCGGGTCTGCTCCGCCGCTGCCTCGTCGCGCGCCGCGTCGCGCACCGCCTGTGCTTCTAAAATTTTACTAATGTTTGTGTCACCCATCTTTGCGAGTTGTTCTTCAACCTTTGCATTTACCATCGCTTGAATAGTATCAGACATGTCATTGTCATCAGGTTCTGTTGTAAATGTCTGTGATATAGGAAGAACACGATTGACCTTTTCAGAACTCTGAAGACTATTACTAGACCACTCTTGAGATTCTGGAAATTCGGCGTTTTCTGGCGTTTTTTGTTCACACTTCTTTTTGTGAGCATATAAGCCTTGGCGATACTTATATGATTTACCACAAACACACATATATGCAGTCTCGTTTTTCTCGTTTTTGTAAGCATTAGTGTAATCATTTGTAATCATTTGGTGTTTCACAGTCAATAAGTGTCTATTGTAATCACTCTTATAACTGCATTTAAAGTCACACTTTTCACAATAAATTGTATGCTCGTTTTTTCTCGTTTTTGTGTAACTCATATTGTAACTCATTGTAACTCACTTTCTCTAAAGTACGCACAGACAAAAAGACAGAGGTACAGACACAAAATCCAAGGAATTTTAGTTTATGGTAACAAACTTGAAAAGTACCCCAAAGTTTGTTACCATAAGAATTTAAAAAGAGTAAAGTTCAAAAGTCCTCAAGAAATTTGTAAAACGACAAAAATAAATGTCGTTTTGTACTTTCTTGAGAGACTTTTGGGAAAAGTAAATTTATAATTTGGAGAAGTCTAATTTACCTTTATCAAAATTTCATATACATAAATTGATTTGCACATAGATGAATATACCGTATATAACTAAGAAAGAGTGTTGTAGTACTTGTATAATATGGACGTACCTACTTACATAGATGATTTGGACGGTTTGACGGATATAATAGATTCGCTTGTAATTATTCCTCAATCGGAGAATGATACTTTTAACAATGAAGACCAGATTGATATTATAGGGACAATTATGCAGTTAATGTATGACTACGTTCTTGAGAACCCAACACATATTCAGAATGCAAACTTCCATACTGATATGATGGAATCAATAGAAGAGTTGTTGCACATGAGTAATGCTTCTGATACATGCAGTGATGAAGAGGTTGATATATTTGACGATTTAGGCGAATTAGTAAATCAGGCGATCGACCTGTTCTATTTACAGATAATGCCTAAGCGTTCGACGGATATGTCGGCATCGAAGACAACCTCTAAGAATACAACCCGTACGTATCGTATTCGTCAGGTTTTGGCTCGCCTCCATGCAACACCTCAGCCAGCGCAACGTACTATCGAATGGTATGCGTATCGTCATGCATTGATTACGGCCAGTAACGCATATAAAATATTCGATACACCTGGGTCTCAGAATCAACTTATTTACGAGAAGTGTTTGCCATTGCCAGTATCAGTACCTACACCAACTCGTGCTGACATATTGATTGAAAATCTTGTTCCTACCGTGAATATATCGTCACCGATGCACTGGGGACAGAAGTATGAACCTGTTTCCACGATGTATTATGAGATGATACACGGAACGATTGTGGGTGAATACGGTTGTGTCCAACATAGTAAGTACAGTTTCTTGGGAGCATCACCTGACGGCATCGTGGATGATCCTAGCAGTGAGAAATACGGCCAGATGTTGGAAATCAAGAACGTGGTGAATCGTGATATCACAGGTATTCCACTTAAGGCATATTGGGTACAGATGCAATTACAACTAGAGGTATGTGACCTAGAAGAGTGCGACTTTCTGGAGACACGATTTAAAGAGTATTCCGATTATACCGATTTCATGTCAGATTGTGGTTCAGATAGTCTATTTACAAAGACCCGCGATGGGAACTGGAAGGGAGTGGTGTTGTATTTTATCGATACATCAGGTGTGCCAGTGTATGAGTACAAACCAATAGAGATGGGACAACAAGAGTATGAGACCAAATGGGAACCTAGTATGAGAAAGAAACACGAAGAACAGGGTCATAGACTGATGTGGCCGTCGTATTGGTGGTTACAGGAGGTAAGTTGCGTTTTGGTGGAGCGTAACCGTGTATGGTTCTCCCAAGTGATAGGTCAGATGTCTGCTTTCTGGGATATTATTCTGCTGGAGCGAAAAACGGGGTATGCGCACCGTGCGCCTGCGAAGCGCAAGGTAAAAGATGATGGTTTTGGACAATGTCTTATTACGATTAACGGGACACTTCTCGGGACTGACACGTCTGTATCGAGTAACATAGATCCATCTCAGAATACGCTTGACGGCTACATGATACCTCCTGTTCCGCCTCTTATTCCGCCTGAAAATATTGTACATATTCGTACCCAATCATTTGATGATGCATTGTAAATAAAAATGTACATAATATATATATATATACCCTTTTTATGTCACATCAAAATACAAAAAAAAATAAAGTAGAACAATACGACGAGAAAATAGCACGTTCTAAACGTAGTCATGATTTAGAGAATAAGCGAACTATATTGGGATTATATGATTCTAGATTTAGAGAACAAGATCTTCCCAAATACATATTAGGACTTATATCCTATGTCGTAATATTCGTGGTTCTTGTACCGTACTTTATGTTACGTAACAATGTTCCAGATGAAATCTTCATGGCATACATACCAAATGTGGATATATTAGCAACTGTCCTTGGATACCAAGGTGGTCCATTTAGCAACATATGGCGATACTTGTACAACCCCAGTAATATGACCTTACTTGGATTTTTCAGTACATCCTTAATGAATTATTTTGCTCTATTGGGTGCAACATTCATGGTGGCATGGCAGACACATAAACATAAAAGTTGGAAACATGGGTGGTCTGCTGCGTTTATTTTTCTCATTATGACTTATCTTCTACCTGGAAATATCATTGTGGTCTTACAAAACATGTTTGGTAATTATTTGAATATTCATTTCGATATTAATGATGATAATAAAATATTGCGCTACATACTTGTAGTGGTGGTTGGACTTATAATAGCAATAAGTATTATTTTAGCCGAATCAATGATTATCAAATCAACCCGTCACCATATTGAATATGGTATTCACTTAGCACATAATGCAGTGAAATATCAGTTCAAAAATTAAGTAATGGCCACTACATAAGTAATTATCAAGAAATATAGAAATATATCTATAATGAGTAGTATAGATATATGTCTGAATATAGTTCATTTAATAAAGAAGAAGTCTCTCTAGAAGTGCTTTCTAAGTTAAGAGTTGGTATTCTCATGTTCGAACACCACGCTCTGGGCCGTTGCATGCTTGCAGAAATGAAAAATCAAGGAATTGTGCCAACTGTTGTAATTGAAGAAAGAAGTAAACTTGCTGAAAAACGCTGTGGTTTTTACTTCAGACAAATGGTTGTAAGTTACCCCGACTTGCCGCTTGTGAAGGATTTCATTGAAGAGTCTGATGGTAATATTTCCCACAAAATCGTTTCGAATATCAACAATGAGGAGACCGAAACATTTGCAAAATCTGCGAATATTGACCTTTTTATTCTTGGCGGTGTTCGCATCATCAAAGACCACATGGTAGAAACTTCTAAGCATGGTTCTATCAACTGTCATCCAGGTGTTTTACCATGGGTTCAAGGCTCTTTACCTGTTTGTCGTTCCATTATTCATGATATACCCATTGCTAGTGCTTGCCATCGTGTGTCATCTGAAGTTGATAAAGGTGCATTATGTGACATTACCTTCATTGACCGTTCTACATGTGGTAATAGATTCGAGGATATTATTTCGGAAACATGTAAAGTTGGCGCCATTCAAGCATGCAATGTTGTTAAGCATCTTGCTAAAACGAATGTATTCCCTACTTTTGAAGATTTATCTACAGACGAAGGTGTATGCTTCAATTGGGATGATGATGTCGAACAAGAAGCTCGATGTTATCTGGCTAGACCAGATTATGTGGCTCCTATTTGGCTAGGACCTCAACATATTCCACCGATACCAGTTTAATCCACCAAAGGATTTCACATAAATATAGAAATATATCTATAATGAATAGTATATATATATGTCTGAATATAGTTCATTTAATATGGACGACGATATGATGGTTATTAAGCGTAGTGGATTGTCAGAAGTTATCTCATTTGACAAGATTTTGCGCCGCATTAGGAAGTTAGGTAAAGAGACCCATATTGTTCCAAATTCATCTAGCACAGGAGCCATAGGTATTAATTACACCTCACTTGCAATGAAAGTAATCGAGCAATTGTACAACAATATCCATACCACTAAGATTGATGAACTTGCCGCCGAACATTGTGCAGCGATGTCAAGTACTCACATTGACTATGGAACACTTGCTGGACGTATCGTCGTGAGTAATCATCAGAAAAATACAGAATCGTCTTTTTATACTACAACCTATAATATTTATAATGAGTTGATGGATAATGACACAGGTGAAAGTCTTTTGAATATTGAATATTTTGAAACGGTTGCACAATATCGTGAGGAGTTTGATGCAATGATTAATCACGACCGTGATTATTTGATAGATTATTTTGGTTTCAAAACACTGGAAAGGTCATATCTTTTACGTATTGAAGATAAGGTTGTAGAGCGTCCCCAACATTTATGGATGCGGGTAGCAGTTGCAATTCATGGATGCAACTTAGAGAAGGTACAAGAGACATATAATCTGATGTCAAAAAAGTATTTTACTCATGCAACCCCGACGTTATTTAATGCAGGAACGAGACATCAGCAAATGAGTTCTTGTTACTTGTTGGCAATGGAAGACGATAGTCTGGATGGTATTTTTAATACATTACATGATTGTGCAAGAATATCAAAGTGGTCAGGAGGCATTGGTCTACATGTCCATAACATTCGTAGCAATGGTTCGATGATTAAGGGTACGAATGGTCGTTCTGGTGGGATCATGCCGATGCTTAAGGTATTTAACGATACTGCGCGATTCATTAATCAGGGTGGAAAACGTAATGGGTCATTTGCGATATATCTGGAGCCATGGCATGCCGATATTGAGACATTTTTAGATATGAAAAAGAACCATGGCGATGAAGAAAAGCGTGCACGCGATTTATTTTACGGTCTATGGATTCCAGATCTCTTTATGGAAAAAGTGAAGTTAGGAAAAGATTGGTGTCTGTTTTGCCCCGACACGTGTCCAGGTCTGTCAGATTTAGTGGGTATATCATTCCAAGAAAAATATGAAGAGTATGAACGTAACAATAAGCAGGTCAAGAAGATGAATGCTCGTGACCTGTGGTATCGTATTTTGGATGCCCAGATGGAAACAGGAACCCCTTATTTATTGTACAAAGACGCGTGTAATCAAAAGTCAAATCAGAAAAACCTAGGTGTTATTAAGTCATCAAATCTTTGTTGTGAGATTATAGAGTTTTCAGACAAGAACGAAACTGCTGTTTGTAATTTGGCTTCAATTGCGCTTCCCAGTTTTGTGAATAAGGATACACATGAGTTCGACTACGATAAGTTGCACAAGGTCTCTCAAGTGATTACAGAGAACCTGAACAATATTATCGATCTTAACTTTTATCCTACCGATAAAACCATAACAAGCAATGATAGACATCGTCCTATTGGTATTGGTGTACAAGGGTTGGCCGATGCGTTCGTATTGATGGATATTGCGTTTCATAGCGAAGAGGCCAAAAAGATAAATACACAGATATTTGAAACGATGTATCATGGCGCTCTCACTCGTTCCAATGAGATGTCTATTCATTACAAAAACAATATTGATTCCAAAGACGACGAATCCGATTTGGGGAGTACTGCGGGAGCATATAGTTCGTTTGCTGGATCACCATTGTCAACTGGTCAGTTCCAGTTTGATATGTGGGACGTTGAACCAAGTGATATGTATGAGTGGGAATCCCTACGTGAATCAATAGTCAAATATGGAACGCGTAATTCGTTATTAATTGCACCAATGCCCACAGCAAGTACCTCACAGATCATGGGATTTAATGAATGTTTCGAACCGTTTACAAGTAACCTGTACAGTCGTCGTACATTAGCAGGGGAGTTCGTAGTAACAAATAAATACCTCATGCGTGAGTTGATAGACCTTGGAATATGGTCAGAGAAAATCAAAAACAGTATCATTGCAAACAAGGGAAGTATTCAACATCTTACTCAACTTCCACAACATATTCGCGATAAGTACAAGATTGCATGGGAAATACCTATGCGACATGTGATCGACATGGCCGCGGATCGTGGCGCATTCATCTGTCAGAGCCAAAGTATGAATCTATGGATGGAAGACCCTACATATAATGCTCTCACCTCTATGCATTTTCATTCATGGAGTAAAGGCTTGAAAACAGGTATGTATTACTTGCGACGTAAGGCAAAGCATCAGGCACAACAGTTTACGATTGGTCCTGAAACGATACAAAAAGAGAAAGAGAAGGAGGAAGAAGATATATGTGAGATGTGTTCCGCTTAACTAAAACCCTTGCATATCCCAAATGTTTTTCGATGCCATTTCGTAATACCGTGTTCACGGATTCCATCGAGGTGTTTCTTTGCACCGTATCCCATGTTTGAACCAATAGAATATTTCTCATCAAGTTCGGGGTTATCTAGACACAATTCTGCAATGTATTTGTCGCGTTCCACCTTGGCCACGATCGATGCCGCGGCGATACACGTATAGAGGTTGTCTCCACCCTTGATACAGACATGGTCGTAGCACACCCACTTTCCCGTTTCTTTATCGAACCGTGTATGTGGTTTGAAATAGTTTCCGTCGATAAGAAGCACCGTTTTAGCGGAGTCGAGGTTGTTTCGGTCGATCAGGGCTTGCGCACAGGCGTGCATGGCCTTCTGCGTCGCCTGAAGAATATTTATACTGTCTATTACATCTTCGTCTTCATAGCACGTCTCATGGTCAATACAATGGGCAATCACGTGGTCGTATGCCGCCTCTAGGCGTGTGTGGGAAGAGAACCGTTTACTATCCTTCATGAGCGAGTGGTCGAAATCACTCTCGCATTGTTTAGGTAGAATTACTCCGGCTACGTATACCCGTCCAAAGAGTGGCCCTCGTCCGACCTCGTCGATGCCGATCTCGGTGATCTCGGGATCATCAGAATATCGCGTAGATAGTATATTAGGTGGCATGGTTGTCGTAGATATAGATAGTTACAGTTAGGTCGAGATAAATCAATTTATGTAATGTAGTAATATTTTTTACGTACTATATAGTATATCCGAAATCATGCAGAACAAAAGAGAAATACTCATGTTTCTTGTAGCTGTAATTGGTATTACATTGTTTTATAGAATGGTCTTGTCGCTTCCTACCAGTAAGTGTGATCAAGAAGGGTTTGCAGGACAAACTGAAAAACCAACCAAACCTGGATGTTATTTATATACAAAAGATTGTGGGAGTATACCTGCCGGTCCTAATCCTGATGGACCGTATCTTGATGCAAATAATTGGTTTCCGCTCCCTGGGATGAACCAGTTCGACACCGAAGAAAAATGTAAATCAAGGATTATGACTCAGGATTTTAAACAAGGCATGCAACGCTTTGGATGCGCCGTATCTGACGATTATTATCTATTTGTTCCACAAAATAGTTCTAGCACACCGACTACAGAGACTACCACTCCTGATAGTGGGTTGGACAACTACAACTTTTTCTCAAAAAACAGCATCCCCACTGTTTACTACGGCCCAGACAGTTCCACTGCGCGCGTCACCATGTCTGGCGGCGAAAATGATGACAGTGAAACCGACACTAAAACATATAGCATTACAGTCACATCCGCAAACGGGGCTACCAAAACGTATGTGATGGAAAACACAAGTGAAACTGCAGTTGTGAACCCGCTCACGAACACGCCAGAGACAACGACCACCAGTACTCAGGCAACAACTGTCCCTGAGAGCATCGCTAACACTCGTTTCGTCGACCAATCTGGAAACATTGCGAAGCTTTATGTCGCGGAGAATGGCCAGTACGTGGTGCAAACGCGCCAAATTAATGGCTATGATATGGTGTATACTTCTACTAATGTGTTCACATATGACAGGAACAAGAGTAAATCGTTTCTTGTTGGCGAGTCGGTGAATGATATCACGCCGATTAATGAGGCACAGAACACGACCAACAACTTGATCGGGTCTCTCACCAACAACACAATTTCGTCTCAACAAACTCAGACTATCAACGGCATACCGGGGCGAAGTATCCCCATAGGTCAAGAGGACTTGTATATCTTGAAGTCGCAAATCGTTCCACCCGTGTGTCCGGCTTGTCCCCAGATTTGTGCTGGAAAATCTAGCAAAGAAAGTTGCCCACCTTGCCCGGCTTGCGCTCGTTGTCCTGAATCCACGGATTTTACGTGCAAAAAGGTCCCGGACTACTCTAGCAACACGGCTGGTTCTACGTCTGGCGGCGATAGCACGTGGGGTCCAAATAGTAATATTTCATCGAGTAACGGTGCTAACGGAAGCGCTCCCAACTACAACCAATACAGAAATAACGCCAAGTTCTCTCCAGTACCAGTAGTCAGCAATTTTTCGACGTTCGGCATGTGAACGGATTAAAAATACATGTTTATATCCACAATGATAAAAAAATCAACATTATTTTATCATTTTTATTTTATTTATGCATCTGTCAGGTCGAACACGCTGGCCGGGTCTTCTTTTTTGTTTGCATAACTGCCATCGCCCTGTGCGTAGTCTTCAAGATCTTCCCCTTCTGGAACAAGGACGCAGCCGGTATAGATGTAATAATATGTTTCGTCCAGACACCACTCGCCCTCATCCTCCATGAAATCGGTATCGCACCCACCGAGGGATACTGTTGATGCGTCGTCGTCATTTGTTTGTAGATATTCCTTCGCATCGTCAGTATTTTTCCATATGTCAAAACATTTTTCGCATCTGTCTGGTTGTCCTAAGTCCATATAGGCAGTCGCCTCATCCTTAGACATGCCAAGATTTTCAAAACAGTTCATTCCTTTTGCGCCACAGTCGTCACATTCAAATGCGTCTGGGGATTCGTCGCATGCGCAGTCGTCTTCATCGTCTTTTAATTCTTTCTCGTGTTGGATGTTTATCTCCTTCATCCGGATTTTCCATAGTCTGTCATTTTCTTTCTCTACCGCCCTTTGCTCATTCGTTAGACGACTAAGGTACAAATCATGACTAATTTTGGGACATTCTCCATTTGATATTCTCTCAATTTCCAGTTCTTTCAAATATTCTTCTCTCTCTTCCTCTACTGCTTCACTAGCCTCTTCCTCTTCTTCCTCCTCTTCCTCTTCTTCCTCTTCTTCCTCTTCTGGCGCCATCGATTCTACAATCTCCCGCATTTCCTTTTTGGTGTAATTATCCTTATTATCCAGTTCATAGTCTACGCCATTTCCATCCGTAGATTCAGAGAACTCGCACTCGTATTTATTAAGACATACCGCATCGCTCTGAATAATATCTCTGCGTTCTTTTTCAGTGATCTCGACAATACATTCCCCCCAACGCCATCCAGTAGTGTATTTGAGTGTCGCGATTTTACCCGTGGAAAGTTGTTTGGTGTAATGTCCGACTTCTTCGAAGCATCCTTTGTACTTAGGGATTGCAATATATCTCTGTCTCTCTGGTTGCGGTGTAGGTGTTGTTTCAATGTCTGACATGATGTAACTTGTGTTTCTAAACAGTATGCCTAACTTAAATCTAAAAAAATACATTCAATTTTGGTATAATACTATAACCCATTAGTGCGGGCGCGGTGATGGTGATACGCGTGAGTTGTTGGGAGTGAATATTGCACTCGCCATGCTGAGGACTATGAATGAGAAGAACACGATAGGACAGACACCGTCTGTCATGTCGGTAGGTTAGTGCGGTAATGTGGTATATGGCTTTCGGTCGGAAAGCCATATATGAATCAATTTATGTAGAGATAAAATACTATTCATGTACTAGTTTTTTCTTTTCGCATTTTTTGTCCATCTGGAAGGTCTCTCCAGACGATTCTTGTGGGACTATTTTAATGATGCATTTTGATTTACTGCCTTCATACAATGGTTCGGTGCATCCTTTTTCATGATTTTTATTTTTACGTGTTCGTTCCCGAGTGCTTTGTTTTATGGTTGCTCTTGCCTGTTTTTTAATTGTCTTTTTACTCCATACGTCTTTTGGTGTTCCAGAGTTGCATCTTGCTCTGAAATGTTCGTATCGTTTACGAACATCATTATACGTAAGTCCTGAGCGCTTTTTAAGCATTTTATTGACTAGTTCGTGCAAATTATAAATATATCTTGAAAAGGTGTCACGACTCTTCATGTCACTCATTTTTAAGGGTAAGCTTTTAAAATTATTTCGTAGATTCAATCTACAATATTTGCATGGAATAACGTAACACAAACTGTGAATAAAATCGCGATAATGTTTTTTATCTTCTTTTGTGGGTTCAACAGGATAATTAAAACTGATGGTATGTAGCGAATGCCATAGACTAGGCCCCCACACTGTCGTGAGCATACCGTCTCCACTATTGAACTCGCGTTTTGAATACATAACCTTTCTTGTTTTTTTAGAAGATGTACGAGACGTCTTTTTACGCGTAGACGATGATTTCATAAGTTGACTAGTTGTACTATTGGTAGAAAAAATATTCTGCTTGAAAAATATTGGATATAGACTTATTTTAGTGGAACTACTTTTTCAATGGCTCGTAAACTAGAAAATTGTGCAACGGAATGCGATACATTGGTATTGGTGTGAAGCGTTTTCATAATATGTTTATAGTATTCTGCATCAGTGATATAATTTGTTCGTTGAATGGTAATCAATTCTCCAGTGGTTGTTCGGAAGATCATGATATATAGTAATAATAGTAATATATACGAAGTCTTTATGTGTGTTCGTTCGTTAGGGAGATAAAAATATAAATATCTGGAGTACACTATAGTACTATGTTCGAAGTTTCTTCTGTTCAGAAGCGAAATCTTATGATAGGTGGAGTTGTGGTATTACTTGCTATAGTCGGATATATAGTGTATGTGTATAGTCGTCCTAAACTTCTGACACAAATTAATGGTGACGCTGCAGACGGAGCACAAACCTCACAGTCTGATGCTGAACTCATTTTCTTTTTTGCTGACTGGTGCCCTCATTGTAAAAAGGCTAAACCTCATTGGGATGATGTAAAACAGGCATATTCGGACAAGGTCGTGAACGGATACACTTTAATATTTACAGAGGTAGACTGTTCTAAAGAGACAGAAGAAATGAAGAAGACCACTGCTGAATATGAAATTGAGGGTTATCCCACGATCAAGTTGATTAAGGACGGACAGGTAATCGAATACGATGCCAAGCCAGACAAGGATACTCTCGAGAAGTTCATCAACACAGTTGTTTAGACGAATGTCTATAAATATTCGCAAAATACCATCATACTATATGAAACGCATTGTCGATATAGTATGATTACATCTGATAATGAGTAGGATTACTTGCGCTTGCGAGTACTCTTCTTGCATTTACCTTTACCCTTTTTTGTGCCATGTGAACGCTTATGTGTGGCATTTCGTCGTTTCATTCTGCGACGTGATTTACGACCGCCATGTGTTGGGTTGGCTAAATTCTGTGCTCTTAGAAGGTCGTCTCTTTTTTCACGTAGTTCCTTCATATCTGCATTATACTGATCCATTGCAGGTTGATTTCCTATCGCAGGCTTTATGCCTTTCGACTCTAACGCATCCCGAATTTGTTGTATGTTCTGTTCCATAAAGTTCATTCTATATTGTGTGCCTGCAGGAGTTAGAATGCGCATAGTTATTTTTTTGCCATTTACATCAATCGGCATCTCTGAATACATATCTTCTCCTGGTGATGGAATCTTACCCATGTTATCGAATATATGGTTGGATATATTTGTTACAATTTGAGCGTTTTTTTGTTTTTCTTTTTTCGTTGGGTCAGAAACTGATGCGGATACCTGTCTTGCGGCAGACATCGCCTTAGAAGACGTGTTTTTTGCAGCGGTGGTGGTTGCACTAACAGCTTTTGTTATACTTTCCCATATACTCATTTGGTTATTATACATTAGGTTCCGATAATAAATTATCGGAAATATGATGTTCCGTTTCAGATATCTCTTTATTATTAGCATAATCATCTAAAAATATAGAAGCGCGTTGTCTTCCTATTTCTAGTAGGCCTTTACGTAATTCTATGTCTGAAAACGTATTTTGAATACTTGTTAACGTTACATTCGGAATCGGTATGGATACATATACTGGAATATTCTCGGTATTTCCATCGTCCTTAATACGATTTCCCAGATTAGAGACCATACTGTATAGTAAGTTCTCTATGAACTCAAATAATGATGAGTTTTCAGTGACTTCAGTTCGATTGTCTTTAATCTGGTTACCTATCCCTAATATTTCTGTCTTGTCTGTGTGTCTTTTTAGACACATTGACATAGGATAATTACATAATAATCCTCCATCAATGTAGCATTTTCCATCATTAAACACAGGAGAAATGATGAGTGGACATGCTGCTGACATTTGAATTGCAGTAAGCACCTCTATGTTAGGATGGGTTTCGTGTGATATGCTTATAAACGTGAACGATGACAGGTCAGTAGTGCAAAAATGAAGGTCTACCCCTGTTATTTTATATAATTCTGCCATAGTAATATTGAGTTCTATATCTTTGCTATCAAAGAATGGTTTGAAAAACGTAATAAAAAAGTCGGGTCCATAAAATCCTTTCTTCATAAAAATATCAAATATGTTTGCTAGGTTTACGTTGTATACATTGGACCAAGGCCGCTTTACTATATAATCAACTATTGTTTCCCATGTGAACTTTAGCGCAATGAGTATAGATATCATCGATCCTGCCGAGACAGAATGAATGGATTGGATGTCATCAATATTCCATATACCAGCATCGTGCAATGTTTGTAGTGCACCTACGAGACACAGACCTGCAGTCCCCCCTCCAGGAAGTACTAGATGTTTAATTGTCATATAAATACCTACATCAAGTTCTGTCTAATTATATTTTTTCCACATAAGAAGTATATGGAAAACATATTCACTATCAACAAACACGAGGAACAATATGACGATGATGTAGCAACAAGCATTAATATTGACGACCTGTATGAGAAGAAGCGCGAACGCGACTTTGCACAGTTAAAGATATTCAATAAGGTGTTGCGACGTGTTCATAGTAAAATTCAAGTGACATCAAGACAGAAGGGTGCTGAAAAGATATGTTGGTTTGTTGTTCCAGAAATCATGTTAGGCGTTCCATTGTATGACCAATCTGGCTGCATCGCATACGTAATGGATAAACTCAAGGTCGACGGCTTTATTGTGAAATATGTCCATCCCAATACTCTTTTCATTTCTTGGGGTCATTGGGTTCCTAATTATGTAATTAGCGAGATAAAAAGCAAAACAGGCATTGAGTATGATAATTATGGCAACACTGTGAACCAGCCTCCACTAGAAGCCATGGAAAGCGTTGCCGCATCATCTGCAACAACTGCGCCACCCAAATCCAATGTGGTTCTCAATGCAAAGCAAGGTGTCTTTCAGAAAAAGCGAGACCCAACGGTATATCGGTCCACAGACAACTACAAACCGCAAGGAAATATGGTGTACGATAGGCACCTCTTATTTGAAATGTCGAAAAAAGGTGGTAAGTAAGATAATTATGCATATACAAGAAGGTCTAGGTCTTGTTCCATAGTGCGTATTTGGTTCTTACTGCTTTCCAATGTCTGGATTGCATGTAGCGCAGTAAAAATTTCATTTCCTAAGTGATTATCTATTTCACATTGTAACGACATATCTACAATAGTCTGATGTGCATCGCTTGCTATTTTTTCTACATCTTCTATTGTTAAATATGGTCTAACTCGTGGTCGTCTTTTTCTCTCTCCATCTACAGTGTGAGTTCCAAATACAAACATTTTGTTAACCAGTTCAACGAGTATCTTTCGTTTTGTCATGACAGAACTGATCATTTTTTGTAGATGTTCTGCGAATTGTGATAAGAGGTTTGATTTTAACGTCACCTTTTTAGGATCATTATTATCATCCTCTAAAGATGTAAAAAGAGGATCACAGTCTACGTCGTCATTGTCACCAAACTTACACACGAAGAGTGGTGTTGATGGTTCTGGAACATCTTCTACGCGATCTTTATTTTCATGAAGCGGTATGTCTCCAAACCGCTTAATGTTATCGGGAACAACAGTTTCTCCAGAGAATGCATGATAAAATCGCGCCAAATCACGATTAAATACAGATTTTGTATCATCGCTCATGCCTAAAAATGAACCAGTTTCTTGGTCGTACTCAGTATCAAAGTACAAATCGTATAATTCGGGAATTCCATAGTGGTTGCCCAGAGTAGTCATCTCAGCCACCTCCATTTCGTCAGTATTATCATCATTTGTCTCTGTTTTAGCAAACCGTTTGATACGAGACCCACAAAAACTCAGATGTGATATGGAAAAATTGGGAGAAAGGATATTATCAGAATCATCTGTCGCAACAAGGTCTTTATTATTTGGTTGAATGGCGAGGGAAATGGCTACCAGCACTCTTGCGATGTTTAGGTAGAACGCACTCACTTCGTGACGAGATGTTTCTGTGGTAATTGGTTCGGATTCCATAATACGTGAAAGTTTATTGACCGCTATGTCATCTTGGATTGCTTCAGAAATCTTGTTTGCCAATACTTCAGACCTATTGGACCCATCTACTGCGTTTTCTATCAAACTGTTCAAATGTTCTGTATTCGTAGTCAATATAAGTTCGGCAGCAATAAAATCAAGGTCATCTACAGTAGACATATCCATATTGATCATTGGACTAGTCTCACTATCAGGAACTTTCATATCAGAAGAGTCGGGAGAGTTTATAATAGATAAAATATTTCCCATTAACAACGCGTCTATATATATTATAGTGTTCTATTTTTATGTAGATATTTTTATACATTGGTTAGAATTGAATTAAACTTGTGGATTAATTATCAATCAACAAAGTATCTAATGCAGACTATAACATTGCGACAAAAAACCGTAAAAAAACAAAAGAAACAGATTTCATCCGCCGAAAAGGCTCGAATGTGGAACATATTCGATAGTGAAGTGACTTCTCCAGATGCAAATGCGAACAATCTAGAATGCATGTACCGTGATTGTGGAAATCGCGAAAGTTGTGACCAATGCACATCATCGCTTGCATTTTCGGAAGAGGGCTTTCTTACATGCACCAATACCAGATGTGGAATCATTTACAAGGATATTATCGACCAGACTGCAGAGTGGAGATACTATGGAGCAGACGATAATCAAGGAGGTGACCCCACACGGTGCGGCATGCCTATTAATCCGTTACTCAAAGAGTCTTCATTTGGGTGCAAGATTCTGTGTAGTGGAAACACTAGTTACGAAATGCGCAAGATCAGAAGATACACCGAATGGCAGGCAATGCCATACAAGGAAAAATCGCAGTATGATGAGTTCCAATTCATTAGCACCATGGCTCACAACGCTGGAATTTCAAAAATGATTATTGATGATGCTATACGATATCACAAAAAGATTTCAGAATACTATCAGACATTCCGTGGAGAAAACCGTGAAGGGATATTAGCTGCATCCATTTACGTATCATGTCGTGTTAATAACACCCCCAGAACACCCAAAGAGATCGCAACTATCTTTCACTTAGACGCCACAAATGCAACCAAAGGGTGTAAAAATGTTCAGCAAATTATCAATATTATAGAAAAGGATATGGAAACAGAAGAAAAGACCGTATTTAGCAAAACCACTTCTAGCGATTTCATTGAGCGATATTGTAGTAAACTTACCATAAGTGCGGAACTCACTAAATTGTGTCAGTTCATTAGTATCAAAATAGAACGCACTGCACTCATGCCTGAAAATACTCCACACTCAATCGCAGCAGGTATCGTGTTCTTTGTCATTCAATTATGTAACCTTACGCCCACAAAACGCGATGTAAAACGCATTAGTGATATTAGTGAGGTCACCATCAGCAAATGTCACAAGAAGATTGAAAAGCATACATCTGACCTTGTACCTGCTACAATTCTCAACAAATATGTTACAAAGTAATTTGCAGTTGACTGTTGAAATGATATATACTATATTTTTAGTAACATAGTATATATAATAATGAACCCAGATGATGATGCCTTAGTCATAACACTTGCAATCACAACGCACGGGTGTGTTACTACTATGGACACTGACCCCGATAACGAACATAATGTACGATATACTAGCATAACCAATGACAACCTTCATACTACCACATCATCACCCAAGGACGATGTAATCAATATATATAGTCTAAATAGGTATTTTCGTAAAGATACTCCCGATAAACTACTAAGTAATTTGCCTTATTTTGATTCGTTGCCGTATGACAAGGCGTTTTCTGCAGTAAGTGATAGGACTTCGAGTGTGTTTAATATGTTGGTTTCTACAATTGCTCGGCTACCAGCTAATCTGGGTATATGGGTTATCTCCGTTCATAAAAGACGAGAACCTCATCCAACAAATAATTATGAATATGTGTTTCCTAAGGATATTGGCCAACTTACAAACTTATTAAACCTGAATGGATTAGAACAATTGAACCAAACTTTTAATAAGATACCCAACTTAAAAGGTACAATAAAGAAAGATGACAAATATATTAAACTGAATGGTGACAACACTCGTATTGAAAATATTCGGTTAAGTTATTTATTAAAACTGCTCAAACAAATTATGGGTCCAAAATGTGATTTCAATATTTATGACTTCTCATGTTCTAGTCCATGTAATGGATCTAGTATAATTGATACAAAAACAACAACCTCATTAATTCATCTACCAGAAGCAGGTGACCCAGAATCAGGTAGAACGCGTTTTTTTGGTGGAAAAAGAAAGAACCGCAAAACCAAACGCAGACGCTCTCGAAGATACATGAGACCCAAGAGAAAACACACGGTCAAAACCAAGAAACTGAATAGAAAGATGAAGAGGAAACACTAGCACAATAGGATACACACTTTAATCCTTGCCCGAATCATTCTCACATAATGACCGATGCATAAAGGTGATTAACAATATCAATACTGCTGTCAATATGCGAAAATTAAAACGGGATTGTATCCATGGAATTTGGTATATTGCTGCCGAGAACAACATCGTGATTACGATATCTATTATCACCATACTGCCTATGCGATAAGAACGTATTCCTCTTCCATGAATACCGATCATATCTTGATATACATTACATAAATCAACTCCCATCTTTGACATATAGAGAGACAATTATCTCTCTATGTATCATATATTATAACTATGCTACGCCCATCATCTTCGCTAGAGAAGGTTGCAACACCTCAAGACATACAATTTGAAGAAAATAAAAAGAAAAATCAAATTCAACTAGATATATTCTACAATACTGGCCGCAGAATTTATAAGGTCACTAGAGAGACCATCCATATGAAAAAGTTTCGAAACAGTCATGCGGTGAGTGATATACCAGAATGGAACCACTCTGTAAAATGTGGGAATAACATCGACCGATGTGGACAGCCATGGAAAATTGAAATGTCACGTCTCATTAAACCAAATAGACACATTATGTCTTGCAACGCATCTGATATAGAACCTGGATACAAAGGGATCATGGATTTAGATTTAACAAACATACCCCATAACTTTAGAAAACAAGCGATTGACCAACATCATAATGATATACATGAGTACAAACAAGAACAGGCAAAACGCCCTGAACGGTCGAGATATGAATATACTGTAGAACGGTCGGAACATATTCATCACCTAGATGCTATTGCTGCGGACAAAAGGAGACGTGACGCAGCCGAAGCGCAACGCTTGCGCGATGAACGTTTTACAATAGGGCGACGTAAGTTTATTACACAACAAACAAGTCTTATGGATGATGATATATCCTTATCAGATAACCACAACAAATAAACGGTTCATCTTCATCTAAAAAGGGGCTTATTTTTTATCTTTTGTTCCATTGTATAAATAATACTAATAACCCTAATACTACATATATTATTGGTAAAAATTCTAGTAGTGGAATGTTGGGATTTTCTTCATTGTTTAATCGATTATTTACAATATGATATTGTAGTGTACTTAATATGAGCATTATTATTCCAAATATAATTATCCACCATTTTTTAAATACTCCAGCCAAAGCAGCTATCCCAAAACCGGTTCGCATATAAGCTAAATAAGTTCTTTCATTTGCCATTTTTGTTCTTTTTATTGCTAATTCATTCGAACTTATTTTTTTTCCCATTACGATTATATATATATTATACTTTATTTTTTCTCTCTAGAGTTCAATTAACAATGTCTGAATCGGATCTTGCACAAGAGTACGCTACCGAACTCAAAACGACTACGTTAGTCGCCGTACGCCGCGAATGGGACAAAATTAAGGCGATGAGTTTAGCCGAACTCGAGGCGCTGACCGGACGGAGCAAACTCGGGTGCAATATTGTGGATCACTACTTTTTTGCCGAACGTCTTATCACAGTAGGTAAGAAACTAATTAATTTTTTGGAGTTTGTAGAGAATATTGAGTACTACAAGACCAAAAAATATATACAGACCCTGTTGACATTTTGTGAGAAAAACAATCGATATTCTGACAGCATGTTGAAGCGGTACTACTACATATACGGGCTTTGTTTTGGCAGAGTGAATGCTTTTAAGGTAACCAATGCGCTTGCGATATACAAGCGATATAACCCGACACGTGTTCTCGACCCGTTTGCTGGTTTTGGTGGTAGGATGATAGGAGCAATGATGGCGAACATCGAATACCGCGGATACGATCTGAACACCTATATGGAGTCGTCATACGCTGAACTATTAAAGGATTTTACATGTGATGATGGAACTATATCTGTATCTTTTTGCGACTCTAGCACTATCGACTACGATGAAATTGCAAAAACGTATCCATATGACATGGTATTTACAAGTCCTCCGTATAAAAATATCGAGATATATCGATGTAGTGAAAAACAACCTCCTGCGTGGTGGGATGAGTTCTACCATAGGGCATTTTTGGGAACGTACACTGGATTAGCACCAGGTGGGTACTTTGTGATCAATATCAATAACGATGTATATGAATCATCGTTAGTACCTTTGCTTGGAGAGGCTAGAGAGAAGATATTATTGACCAAGACTAAAAAAAATACATACGACGAATACATTTACATATGGGTCAAGCCCGACACAGTTGTTTTATGACGAGTAACTGGTAATAGCGTTTTATTTAGAAGTCCGTATCCATCTGAAAAATTTCACTATCATTACGGCTCTTCTCGGCAAGAGCATAATCACTCACTCTGCTTTCAAAAAAGTTCGTTTTGCTCTCTAAGGATATCATTTCCATCCATTCAAAAGGGTTTTTTGCATTATAAATCTTTGCGCATCCCAACTGTACACAGAGCCTATCAGCCACAAACTTAATATAAGTACTCATCATGTTGCTATTCATACCGATGAGGCGGCAAGGCAGAGCATCGCATATAAATTCAGTTTCAATATTCACCGCATCGCGTACGATGGTATGAATAGTTTCATCTCTTAGCGAACGTCCGAGACGTTCATACAAAAGCACTGCAAACTCCGTGTGCAATGCTTCGTCGCGTGAGATGAGTTCATTTGAGAAAGTAAGACCATGCATAAGTCCACGCTTTTTCAGCCAAAAAACACTGCAGAATGCTCCCGAAAAGAAGATGCCTTCCACACAAGCGAAAGCGACAAGGCGGGTTGCGAAGTCGGACGAACCAGCATCTGTATCAGTCGAAATCCATCGTTGCACCCATCTAGCCTTCTTGGCAATGCAGTCAAACTCGTCCATTGCTCGGAAAAGTTTTGTTTTTTGTGTGTTGTCCTTAATATAACTATCGATGAGCAGACTATATGTCTCAGAATGAATATTTTCCATTGCTATTTGGAAGCCATAAAACGCTCGCGCCTCTGCTAACTGTACGTCACCCATGAAGCGAGCAGCCAAGTTCTCAAGAACCAATCCATCGCTCGCGGCGAAGAAGGCTAATATCATCGAGATGAAGTGTCTCTCATCGCTCTCGAGCGCTTCCCAGTCGGCCGCGTCGTGGCTGAGATCGATTTCCTCGGCTCTCCAGAAGCATTCGACCTGTTTTTTGTACATTTTCCAAATGGCATCATCTTTGATGGGAAAAAGTACGTAGCGGTCGGATGTAGGCATGAGGATCGCAGGAAGAACTGATTCCGAGGTTGCCATTCTGTCTATAGTTGACCGAGAAATATATTTATCCATTCGTCGGCGGTCGAAATATGGGTTCACGTTTAGCCAAATGTAATAGTGTCTCTCTATAGTATATACACAAGCATATGAGCATGAGTGTCCAGCCAAAAATACCCTTTGTCGGTAATGCAGAAGAGAAGGACGAAAATGAGAAAAAGGTAAAGTTTCTTCCTGCCGAGAACATGCGAACATTGGAACGCGGTGTTGCTGAACGTGACGGTCAAATTGACGATTTACTTGGACGTATTCGTGAAAAAAATATTATGATTCTTCAACGACGTAAGGCTGTAGAGGTTGCAGGAAAGCAGAACCGGTTCCTTGCGGAAGTGAAGAAAGACTACGACCGGTACTATAATGCATTGGTTAAACAAAAAAACGACCAACTAGTTGCCATCGAGTACCTAACCAAGTACATCGATAATATAATTGAAGAACAGGGATTAAGTGCTGAGAAGATTAGCGAGGCCAAGCAGGAACACAAGGAAATGTTGTCCGAGATCCGTTCTGTCAAGGAGAGTTTAGACGAAATTATGACAGAAGGAGGACTAGAATAGTAATGTTTGTATCTGGTATATTATGTCTGCGTATTATATAAGCATCAACTGTTTTTGTAGAATATGGGAGTTATAGAAGATGCCATAGAGACAACAACCACTCATAATAAATTTGTAGTATCAATCAGAGGTAAATTAAATGAATACAAAGGGGCTATTAGCAGATCTATGAAAAATGGGAAAGAGATCCAGGAATCGGTTTCTCCTATTGTTAAAGAAATCAATACCAAGTTAAGTAGTATTAAAGATATGCTCGATAAGGCGAAAACTATTAAGAAAGAATATATAGTAGCCAATACTCAACTCGAACGCCTCGGAAAACAAAGGGAACAAGCATCCAAAGCGTTGGAGGACCGAACCAATCAAATTAAGGCTTTAACTGACAAGATTAAAACGAACGAAGCCATCCATCTGGAAGACCACGAGAGACTCACCAAAGAAGTTTCCGATCTCCAACTAGCAAATCAGAGAAGTTTAGACGCAAAAAAAACTGTGGACGGCATGTTGGCTGCTCTCAAAGTTCAAAGTGATGATGCGACGAAAAAACAGCAAGAAGCCCTAGCAGTGGCGATGCAAGAGAAGACAGCAGCAGAAGAAACACATAGAAAGGCAGTGCAAGACCTTGCAAACACGCAGGCCGCTCTCGGAAATAGTCAACAACATGCAAAAGCTATGCAAATTCATATGAACAGCCTTGGAAAATTAAAAGAGCAACAAGAAAACCTCACCGCAGCGTTAAACGGACTGAGTGGGGAAATAGACGCGGCCAATGATGATATTAACTCACTTGATGAGGCACACGTCAGCAATCTAAATGCTATTAAGGGTCAATTACAGCGACTGGACCAAGAACTAGGTACTATTATTGAATCAGAACCCCCTTCACAACCTCCTGCACCTCCTGCACCTCCTGCAGCCGGTTCAGGTAATCCAAAGGAAATGGAGAACCGAATCCCCCGACAAATGTCTAAATCGCTCCCTCACGTTAAAACAGATGCGTTTGGTAATATTAATTTTGATAATGATAATGATGCTTATGCTTATGCTTCACGGCCAAATATTTTGAGGGGTACAACTGACATGCCAGGAACAAATCCAGATGAAAACATAAATTATTTGGGTGCGGACCGACCTAGTAGTCGTCATGTCACAAGTGCAGATGAGGATGCATTGCTTGAAGAAGGATTGAAGAGAGGACCAGGTTCTGATGCGCCCCCTTTTGTGCGCACGATGCCTGGATACAATGATAGGCGGCAGCGCGGTGGATACATCGCGATCAAAAAGACTAGATCAAAGTCCTCCTCCTCTTCTGGAAGACGTGGAACCAGACGTAAAAGCAGTTCCCGTTCTAGTTCAACACGTCGCAAACGTCACCGGGGTAGTAGTAGTAGCAGCACCCGTAGTAGTCGTCGATAATTGAATAAAAATACAATAAATAGTTTGCTTATTATTTAGCAAGCAGTTATAATCCAGCCATCATGCCACGTAGCCCAGGCATTTCTTGACATTCGGATGGCCACTTTCCAGAGCGTTCGTGCTGTTGGAGTGATTGTGTCTCGCACCGTTTTCGCAGTATTTCCTTGCGACGTGCGTATATGTTTTTCCATGTTCGCTGTAGTAGGCGTATCCATACAGTCTTTAGAATGACCACCATCTCGTCTCCTGGCAAGATCATGGTCTCCCCAATTTGTGGTCGTGCAAGAGAGTTCATTGCTGCATATATGTTTCGTGCACCCACTTCTTGTGGCCATATATCAATGTCCGATTCGCACATGACGCGCATTTTGGTACGTAGCATTCGTGATATTTGTTGAACCATCTTGCTTTCTTTAGGCATTGCGTTTTTTGATTTATGAATGCATAAGAAGTGTTCTCTGATTTCGGGTGTGCTTTCTGATTGGTCGAATCCATATGTCGGGTGATGTAGCGACGCGACGACCAGATTGAAACGAGAGGAGTTATTGTATGTCATGTCCTTTAACGGATGTGTGGGTTGTTGAGAATAGCATAGTCAATATTAATCATTCAATTTTGGAATCTTCTTATGTACCCTTTTCGATATATATTTTTGTTGGTAGTATACATAGTATCGATAATGGTAATGCACATTAAGACACCCAAGATTGTCCGAACTCTTATGGAAAGTAAAATGGCACTCTACGTTCTCGTCGCTCTCTCTGTGATGAATGTTTTAGGGTACATGATGAATAACTGTGCTCGTGCGGTAGTGTTCTTCTTCCTTGTCGGTGCCGTAGCGTATGGGTTTACACATAACATGGTTGTTGTATTGTCATCCGCATTGGTCTTTACCACCCTTCTGGTGACATGTGGTGGAGGAAGTCCTGTTGCTCACAATTCGCATCATTATGTCGAGGGCATGGAAGGAAACGACGAAAGTAAGGATTCTGAACATACAGATGATACGAATGATGATGGGGGGAATTCTGACGATTCTTCTAATGATTCCACCACTGGAATGGCCACTGGCGACGATGCTGATGCAAAGAAGGAACCCACTGGTGCAACTGCTGCTCCTGCAGCGGCTCCTGCTGATAAAAAGTGTGCTGAAGGACAAAAGTTGAACAAGGAGGGTACTTGCGTTGACGCAATGACTACCGTATATAAAAAGAACAACCGTATTGACGCAGCGGCTACGGTCGAGGACGCATACGGCGACCTTAACAAAATATTGGGTAGTGATGGCATGAAAAACCTAACTAAGGATACCAAGAGTCTTGTCACTCAGCAAAAGGATTTGACTGAAGCAATGAAGAATATGGGTCCTCTTGTAGAACAGGCTTCATCCATGATGAAGCAAATGGGAGGTGTTGGTGGTCTTAGTTCTATGATGAAGAAATTCGGAAATGTTGCTCCTGTAACTAAGTCTGATTAGGTTTAGAAGCAACTGTGCAGAGAGAAACCATTCGATGAATATTATATACTTATAGTATATACTATTTACCAATTAGAATGCCCAAGAAATGTCTACCAGGAGTTATTTGTATTGAAAATGCTACGTTACTTTTCATTGTAATCTTGTGTGCCATTGCGGGATATTTTATGTATTCGTCCAACGCTCGAACATCAAGTTCTCTCTATAATCGTTCTCAACATCAGATTCAAGTTCAACCACAAGTGCATATACAGCCTCCGTCACAATATGACCTGATGATGAGGCCAATAGACGGCAGAGATGTGCTGCTTGACCCGCATACCCCACCTATGAATCTTGGTTATGGTCAAGGTTCTATGCCACCAAATCATCCACATGTCCCTCCTGGACGAATGGCTATAAATGTAGCCACCAATGGCGGACATAGACAGTCTAACTATACTCAAGTGGGTATACTTACCCCACCAGGTGGAGGCGGAAGCGGCAATATTTTAGCACTTATGGGTCGTCAGTTACATACTTCCCGACAGAAATGGCAATATTATACTATCAGCGACAGTAACAATAGCGTTAAACTTCCTGTATCAAAGGCAGGGCGTTCGTGCACTGGGGACCAAGGTTGCGATGAAATTAGTGGAGGAGATACTGTTTACGTAGAAGGATATAACCAAGCGTTTAATGTTACGATGTATGATAATGATAATATGTCTTACATTCCTTATTTATAATTATATATCGTTGTAATATATAGGATTTCTCACGTTATATTATTATGAACAATATAATTTTAGACGATCCACAGACAACTGATAGTGCATTTTTACAATTTATCAATAACCCAAGCACCACAAAGAAATACGTTACTAAGGGTGCTGGTGGTTTTGGTTGGGAGATTGAAAACAATGAGACAACTCCATACACAAGTATCTCTCCACAAGGTACTTTGGTAAAATATACCAAGGTCTTCTTGAAGATTGTTCCAGTTAGCAAATCTGGTAATTTTAGTGGTATATTAACAACACCAGAGGAGGATTTTATATCTGAACGAGATATCCAAACAACTCTATTCAAGAGGTCAAATGACCAACTAGACCCGATTTGTCCTCCAGTAGTATTCTCAAGTATATTGACCAATGTACAAGGTCAACAGTGGTTAGCCACAATCAATCCACATAATGTAAGTTCACCAACCAGTATGGATTTCAAAAACAAACCTGAAGTGCAGATGGGTATTATCGCCATGGGCTATACAACAAACTACCTTACGTTGACAGAGACTTCTCGGAAGGTGAATATTACAATGCAAAATAGGTATAAATATATGGCGGCTTACCGTCTCATCCAACTTTATGACATGGGTTACATGCATGGAGATTTTTCTATAGCAAACATTGTCATTGATACAACTCATATATACGAGAATACAACATTTGGACATGTGTTGCTAATAGATTTTGGAGCAACATTTAAGCATGATATACAACCGAATGTCGCACTTAGTATGGTCGATAAGTTACATCATATGCTTAACACTAAAGTACCTTACTTAGGCGATATAAAACCTATATCTCATCCAAATTATACATGGCTGAACAGGTTGATTGAGACGACTCCCAAACTTGAGGATATTCTGATAAATATCAAAGCCAATGTAGAGAGATATAACAAAGAAATGTACCAAAATATAAAAGATACATCTCCAGAAATTATATCCCATATAGAAAAGTATAATAAATCCCCATCAACAATGACAACCATTCGAGGGGGCGTACGAAGGAAGAATCGGAAACGCATTAAGAGAACCAAATGCAAATCCATATCTCGTAAAAAGAAAAGGAGAAAGACTCGACGTGTGACGAAGCGTCGATAGGTTTATTCATATATTCCAAAAATGTAGGAAGGTATGAATTATACGTAATTACTGTTTAGGTGTATCAGGTGCACTAGGTGATACAGATGCGCCGGGTGCGGTAGGCGCTCCGTCGGATGCGGTAGGCGCTCCGTCGGGTGCGGTAGGCGCTCCGTCGGGTGCGGTAGGCGCTCCGTCGATTTTACCAGACATTGCATCTCCTGTATCAGTTACTGTAACTGATGTAGTAGCCATTGTATTAATTGGGTCGGTTTCTGAACTGGTATCGATGGGTGTGGCAACTGGTATAGCATCGGATGTGACAGATTCTACATCAGGTTTTTCAGCATCATCGTCTTCTGTAGAGGATTTGTCTTCTGTTTTTTTCGGAGGGTTCATCGCAGTCGCTGCATCTGTGATATCACCATGGTTATTTGCGACAATATTGAATGCACTACCATCCTCTTCTGGTTTGATATGCTTAACAACTCTTTCGGCGAGGTCATCAAGTATTACTCCTAGAGCCTTTCCAACTTCTTCTGTATCAGAATCAGAATCAGAATCAGAATCAGAATCAGAATCAGAATCAGAATCAGAATCAGAATCAGAACCTGAATCTGAACCCGAGTCTGAATCTGACCCGGAACCTTCACCAGCATCTTGCTTCGCCTTCTTTAAGACCTCTTTTGCATCGTTATGGGCCTTCTTTGCGTCGCTGTGCGCCTTCTTTGCGTCGACAAGTGCCTTCTTGTTGGCATCTTCAGTCTCAGTTGTTGGTGCATCGGTATCTTCAGATGCGTTATCATCTTCACTGGTGGGTTCCGTTGCCTCGGCATCCTCCTCGGCATCCTCCTCGGCATCCTCCTCGGTAGTTTCTTCCGTTTTTTTCAACCCCATACTTGTTAAGATTCCTCTGTCTTTTGTCAGTGATTCCTTGATTCCTCTGTCTTTTGTCAGTGCTGCCTTGATTCCTCTGTCTTTTGTCAGTGCTGCCTTGAATCCTCTGTCCTTTGTCAGTGATTCCTTTGCGGCATCCTTTGCCGCGCTCATTTTAGCCTTAGCTGCGTCTTTTGCTGCACTCATTCTACTTGTGATACCCATGTCTTTCATCCCAAATAAACCTCCTTGCATGTTCTTACCATGTCGTCGACGTTTTTTTATGGTAACTTTATGCAAAAGTCGGTCATTAACATTGTTTCTAAATGTCTTCGCATGACGTCTCTTCTTGGATTTTGCTTTTGTTTTGCGATTTTTGCGTGTATGTGATTTTTGCTTAAGCAACTTTGATACTTTTCCTCTGGACAATTTCATTGATGCAATGTTGATATATTGTACATAGATTTTTATTGTCTGCACTGAATGTAACGATGGAGAATACATTTAGCGCAGTAAAATCTGGGCGTTCGGGTGAGTGTGGTAAAGAGTGTGCACTAACTATAAATACGCATGCGTATGACGTCTCTCTTCGATGGCGAAAGAATAAATATGGAGGCCTAATTCACTTAAACTATACTCCAACTCAGCCAAATGAAGTGATTTTTGCGGATAAGACGTATAAAGGTATTGGAACGTGTAGTATTGATTTTTTGAACCATGCCGGTTTTACAGTAAATAATATTGAACCTGATGCAGTAGTCCATATGGAGTTTATGAGGGATGGAACCAATAATGCCGAGATACTACATATCTTAGTCCCGTTTGTGGTCACAGGTGATCAAGGAAGTTTTCCTATTACAGGTGGATCAGAACTAATTCATACTATCACAAATCAGTTAAAATCTTACCAGCCGTATTCAGGTGACCCTAGCACACAGATAACCGATCTTAATATGCGTGATTTTTTCCCTGTAGATGCTGAGTATTACTACGCTGTTTCTCATGATGGAGATAAGTATATCATTTTGAGTACAATACAAGGAATCAAGACCGAAGACAAGAATACTTTATTTGATGATTTGTTCAATATTGGAACATCTCCCAAATGGTCATCCCGTGGAGGTTCTGATTTAGATATTGCGAAGTATTACAGTGGTTCCCAAAAAATAAAACTATCCAATGTATACAAAGGTGGTTCACGTGAAGGATTTACTGGAATGACTATAAAAAATGCAATGATGAATACAATGTATCCAATAAACACGTCTATCTACGAAGGTTTTTCATCTAAAGATTCTGATGATATTTATATTGATTGTCGACCTGTAGGGGTTGATGAAGAAACAAAGCCAGTTACAGTAAAGCATGAGAGAGGGAGTATGTTCTCGTCAAAAGATAAACAGATATTAATTTCATTATTACTAGGTATGGTTGCTACGATCATATTTTCTATATTGATTTATGCAATTTTCAAACTCCTGAAAACGCAAGAGACTTCTTAAATATTTTCAATAAAATAAATACTATTCTGATTATTCGTAAGAGTATTTATAAGTTATACCCACATGTTTTATGTGTCTGTATTATACGTCACCTACATTGGAAGCAGTGATACTCGTATCAAGAACTGGGACGTATGTTTGTGTGGATGGAGTGCCAACTGTTTTAAGCGGTGCCATATTTGAGATGACTTCTTCTTCTAGTGTTCCTCCTATATCACCAGAAACAACTTGATCAATGTTGTTATATTGAGGCATGTCATCCGCACCAGTTTTAGGAACGGAAATAGAACTGGATACCTTATCATCGAACCGAACGTTTTTTTTGGAACGGGAATCATCTATAGATATTTTCCAGAATGCCAAAATGGCTAAAACACCTGCTATAGGATGGATAGATGCAAATGTGGCAATAAGAATGAGCGCCATACCTACTTTACCTATGTTTGATTGAGCAATATCAATAATATCGTCAGGAAATGATGTTTCGAATAGTATTACAAAAACAAATATAGCGCTTACCAAAATACTCACACCGTGTTTTTTTGTGTCAACCATTTGTAACTTCATGTGTATATTCTACATCAAGATTATATTTACTTCCATTCGACATGTGTTGTATTGTGGTTATCTGAACAAGTAAGTATTTAATATTACATTGAAACAGTGTAAAGAATGAGTTCTATGTAATATAACCAATTAGGTATATATATATATATTTGATAGCCAATATTATGAGTTCAAACAAAGTTATAAAAAAAGAAATCAATCCAAAATCTCTAAAAATAGTGACATCATCTCAACAGACTAACGCATGTTTAGGAACTAAAGGATATTCTATTCAAAAGTCTGATTTATCAGATACTGAACTTGCTGCTTTGAAAAAAACATTAATTGCTAAACCACAAACTCAAGGTGGATTTGGTCCAAATGTTCCTACACGTACTTTTCCAGTTTATCGTGAATCGAGTCAACGTGTTTATATGCCTCGTCATTTTGGTGAAAAAATGTATGGTGTTGCACCAAAGATGCGTGTAACACAAGGAGATACTATGTTAGTTCCATTCGCAGGCGAATTACGAGACAATCAGGTTCCTGTAGTGAATGCTTATCTAGAATATGTTACAAAAGACCCAGTTCAAGGAGGTGGTGGTTTGCTTGAACTTCCGTGTGCATATGGAAAAACTACATTAGCCCTGTATATCTCTTCTCAGTTACGCGTGAAAACTTTGGTAATTGTTCATAAAGAGTTTCTCCTAAACCAATGGGTTGAACGTATTCGTCAGTTTTTACCTACGGCGCGAGTGGGTAAAATACAAGGGTCTACCGTCGATATTGAAAATAAGGATATTGTTATAGGAATGCTACAGTCTCTATCTATGAAGGAGTATCCCGAAGGTACTTTTGCATCGTTCGGTCTGATGGTGATCGATGAAGTGCATCACATATCAAGTGAGGTGTTTTCGTGCGCATTGTTCAAGATCGTGACTAAATATACAATGGGATTGTCTGCCACAATGAACCGTAAAGATGGAACTACCAAAGTGTTTAAGATGTTTCTCGGCGATGTTGTGTATAAAGGTGAGCGTGATGAAGAACATGATGTGACAGTAAGAGCAATACAATATAAGAATGCAGATACAGATTTTAGTCGTATAGAAACTGATTATATGGGTAAGGTCAAGTATAGTACAATGATTGTAAAGTTGTGTGATTTTGCTCCGCGTTCCGAGTTTATATTACGTGTTTTGAGCGATATGGTTGCAGAGAACCCTGAACAACAGATTATGATTTTAGCACACAATAAATCATTGTTGAAATATTTACACGATGCAATAGATCAACGTAAAATCGCAACCGTTGGCTACTATGTTGGAGGCATGAAAGAGGCTGCACTAAAAGAGAGTGAAGGGAAGAAGGTGATCATTGCCACATACAGTATGGCATCGGAGGCGCTAGATATTAAAACATTAACTACTCTAATTATGGCGACCCCCAAGACAGATATTGAACAAGCCGTGGGTCGTATTCTTCGTCAGAAACACACCGCTCCAGTAGTTGTCGATATTATTGATAGTCATGAGACGTTTGTACGTCAATGGTATAAGCGTTGTGCATTTTACAAAAAGAATGGATATACGATTGCTCAGACTTCATTCGATGCATATACACCTGACGTATCCCAGTGGACAAATAAGCGAAGTCCTGTAAAGGCGAAGGCGAAGGTGTGTGCGCCTCGTAGCGCGAGTGTCAAGGTTGACACCCATGAATCGGTGATTGCTCTACTAAATCGGAATGGGTTAGGTGGTGCAGAAACGCCTACAGATTTAGAGATGGAACTGGAGCCTGGAAAAATCAGTTCTGAAGATACTATATTTTCTGAATGTTTTATTTCTATAAAGAAATGAGTACGTGAACAGTGTATTGGTTATCACGACCACAAATGGTCGTGATAACATAATTATTTGATATTATATTTTTTAGATAAATGAACCACTGCCTTTGGTATTATTCATATCATAAAATTCATATCCCTTGCTGGCGGAAATAGGTGCATGTGTTGCCATATTGAGATCAGCAGGGCTGAGTTCTTGACCACCTAGTTGATAAGAAATAGTGCTACCTCCTCTCTGAGCATGTGTGCGCCTTCCTTTTCTTCCCTTCTTTCCCTTTTTTCCTTTTGTCTTTTTACCAGACTTTGACTTTGTCCTTTTACCAGACTTTGTCTTTTTACTTGGTCTTCGCTTTTTACGCGTGGATAATAAACTGGTAGTCATTCTCTTGAGAGTATTGATGCCTTTAGACAGTTTTGCTAGTTCAGACTTGGACATGATGTCGTATATATCATATATGATTATTATTATTTTATGGTTTATCTTTTAGAACGCGACCTACATCGTGTATTTCATTTGCATTTGTAAGATGACTTCCACGAGATGCAGTTTTATATGGCTCCCATTTATTAATTTTTGGTAAATATCGACATAGCAATCGATACGTTTTGTCTATGTATACGTACTTGTCTTCTGCAACATTTTCGAAATCATCTTCATCATCACTTTCTTCTAGAAGGTCTAGATTTCCATTTTCTTTAATCTTCCTAAATAGTTTATTCATAAATTTACTGGTATCATAACTTTGTATTGCTGCAAACCCATAAAACCCGTCAATGGTTTCAATGCGATATATATCGTTTTGAATATCGGGACTTACTAAGAATACTGCATCTTGAATTCGCATTTTTCCATTGCGAATAGATTGATAGTTGTTATGATTGTTATGATACTTATTACCATGTTGGTGGTTGATATTTTTTCCAATAGGTGGTGTAACAATATTGGACATAGATACATTTACAAATGAATTATCCTTACGGTCGTTATAGTGATATTGTGCTTTTGCAACTGGATATGGTGTAGATTGTAGATGATTAAGTAAATCACTCCTAGTCATATTCCCTGGTATCATTAATGGAAGTCCGATGACAAACTGGTCTGTAAAATAACTAATTTGTTGTATTTCGTGTTGGAACATACATCCAATGAGAGTTAGTCTATCTATATATTTCGTATTGTTATATGGAGTGCCTTTGTAATAATAGATATCATGTATCGCTACAGTTTTCAGTTTTGCAATGTGTGATAAAGTTCCTAGCACAACCGTTCCATTTCCATATGCTAAACTTGTATGGAAACATGTTTTTATTGGGTATCGTTTACCCATGCGATTAGCATCTGTTAGTTCTATAAGAACACATCTATTCATAGACTCTGTATTTTCAGTTCCAGAACTTAATGCCGAAGAAGTGCTGTTGAACCATAGAAGACATCTCTGTCCCTCAGGAATAGCAGTGATGACTTGGGCGTTGTGAACATGTTGGTCTCCATATGTCTCATTAATGAAATTAACACGTGGAAGCCTTGATAAATCAGGATGATTTGTCCGTTGTTGTAAAAGATCTTGTTTTCGTACATTCGTATTTTTCTGGTTATGGTGTGTTTGCTGTTGTTGCCTCATTTGTTGTCTCTGTCGTTGAAACTGTTGAGGCATCTGTTGCCTGTCTCTTTGTTTGTGATTATGTGGTGTATTTGACTGGTTCATGGTTATGATGATTGCTACATATATTATCTATATCATGTCTAAATCAATTTCAACTACCCAGTTTACACTTGGTGATAACCTATGTGAGGTTACTCATAAATGCCTGTAATTCTTTTTGCATATCATTGTCTCGAATGGGTTCATGTAATATATTCAGTGGTTGCATGTTATCAGATATTATGGGTTGAGATAGTTCTTCTATAGTATTTGAAATATTTGTATTAGACGTGTCTATAGTATGTATTTGTTCTCCAGTTTGAATGGTTCTTGCCATCTCTTCATACATTCTTTTTGAATTGTGTAGTGCACTATTTGTTCTCTCTTCATCATCTGGCTTAATATCTTTTGTATAATACCCCCATAGAAGATGTACTAGATAAATTATCAATAATGATCCAATTGCTATTTTTAGCACTGTAAAAACTATCATTTTATATTCGTATATTAGCGTAATATAGATAGCAGAATATTAACTTCTTGGATAAATAACTTATTATCTATATTTTCTTCTTGTGTGACAAAATACATGTCAGATGGAGTAAAATTATGATATTTATTTTCAGCCTGTTCTATAGTTGTCGTGGTCATAACAGATGCCGAATTGTTATATGTGCCTTCTACAACAAGGTGTATTCCAGAACGTTTTCCAACACAAAAATGTAATAAATCCTTGTGAATATGGATGTGGTCATATGGAAGTTGAGAATCTACCTCTTTTTCAACAAATGAACTGTTGTCTATTGTAAACCCCCCATCAAGTATTTTTGGAGGAATATCTATGGGAAATAACCTAAATAATCGATTGTTTCGTATCGTATAAATTCCTTCATCTGAGTAAATCATATTTATATTCGTTTTTTTAAGATAATAAGATTCAAGATCTGTCCATTTGGAGATAAGTTTATTTGGATGAAACTTTGTTATATATATCTTTGGCATCACAATATAATATATCGTATAAAAGCATCTAAACCGTTTAATGTATACCTAGATAATGACTGCAAATGTTGGAGTATTGATTGTTGAAAAAAATGCTACATTAAAGCCACTATGTGTAAAAAGTTATAATGAATCTGAATTATATAAAAGATGCGGATTTAAGTCCAATACCAACTTTCATAAACGATGTGAATGGTCTATTAATAAAGATAATGCAATTTATACAGTGTCTTTATATGGGAAAGATGCTGGTCGGATAGCTCTTGAGAATACATACATTTTTTCACAACCATTAAAAAATATCCGATTGTTTGGTAACTGTGTATTGGTATTGCATGTTAGACATGAATCTAATCCAGATGTAAGTATGATTCAATCGTTAGACATTGATTTATGGACAACAATAATCAGTGCAAATGATGCGAATACCCCAGATTATTATACCGCATCTGATGCTGGTGCTAATGATATTACTGAAAACATTGTACCTACTGTGAAAATATTAAAGAATGACCCATCAGATTCATGTTTTGATAATGAAATGCATATTAATCCATCTGAATCAGATAATGATAGTAATATATCAGAACTTGTCGAAGAAGAATATTTAATTGAATAGTGGAATAGTATTCGTAGTGTATAGCAAAATTGAATGTATATAAATGTATCTTGATGTATTATAACTATCACACGATATTGATTTGACATGAAGATTGACAATCCTACACAGTTTCGCACTAATATGCGTGTCAAGGTTGATGCCTATATGAAGAACATGACAAAAAGCACCAACTTAGAGATTGGTGTATTTAACCATGCACTCAAGGAAGCGATTACACGCAAAGTGGTTCGCAAATGGGACAATGAACATTTTGTGCAACTCTATATTGACAGATTGCGTACTATATATTTAAACTTACGAAATCCTGTCGTTATTGCACAATTGCAAAATAATACACTCAATGCACAAACATTTGCATCTATGAGTCACCATGAGATGCTTCCATCTAAGTGGGAAGAACTTATTCAGAAAAAGATTATCAGAGACAAGACAAAATATGACACTCAAATCGAAGCGGCAACCGATACATTTACTTGTAGGAAATGTAAGTCAAAAAAGTGTACATATTACCAGATGCAAACGCGTTCTGCAGATGAACCAATGACAACCTTTGTGAGTTGTATCGATTGTGGTTCACGATGGAAGTGTTAATTTATCATAAAATAATATAGTATACTATAAATGGTGTGCAAAATAAGCTGTTCTATTTCTCTTGTTTTTCTGATAGGAATGGTTTACATGACTACCGCAATGTCAGACAATGACACGATGCGCAAATACAAACAACAGATCCCTGACAAGTTTAAGGCATTATACCAAGACATTGTAGAAGAGCGTAGATGTATCTATTATACTGGTTATGGAATAGGTATCTTTGTGGCGATGCTATTTATCCTATTCAATAATAGGGTGTTAGACAAATCTTTTTCTACTACGTCGATGGTGTGCATAACAACATCGACTGCGTTTGTTGTTAATTATTTCTACTATGTTCTTACTCCGAAGACAAACTACATGTTAGATCATCTCGAAACACCTCAACAAACACGTGCATGGTTAAAGATGTATAAAATGATGCAATTCCACTATCATATGGGACTGGTTGTTGGAATCATTGCTATCGCTATTTTGTCTTATGCATGGTGCAAGTAATAAAACTATTATATAGATGATATATTCTTATACGTAATACAATATATCAACTAACCTACTTTTTGTGTAATATCATTTTTTGAACAATCTTTCCAGTGTGTTTATTTTTGGCAAGCATAGTAGTTCCTTCAAATGAATGTATGTAGTCGTTCTCAAATGTAATGGGTGTTTCTTTTGCAGACTTCTTCATAGCATCAGCGCACATTTGACAGCACGTCCAAACTTCGTACTCTTTTCCCTTGTAACTAATCACATTCATCTCGTTCGTTGCGCGGTAGTGTCCATGCTCGTCTAACGGCATATGTGGGCAACAGGAAGTCCAACCGTGTGTAGATTTGGGAGCCTTTTCGGAACATTTTTGATTTCGGGTATTTTTAGAAATAGTTGGCTCTGTAACACGCTTTCTTGTTTTCTTGCTCGAATTACCGCCTTTCTGTTTCTTTGTCTTGGAATAACACTTTTTGAATGCGTAATGTGCGAAATCGTCTGCAAGTTGTTTCTTATATCTTTTATGGTTCTCTCTTTTTAATTTGTACATAATGGAATGAAGCTCGTTATGAGGAATTAGTTCACCACGTATCATTTTTGGATACATATCTCCAGCCTGAACCTCTTTCAGACTTAGTTTGCCATTTGCAATCATCATGCCTAAATATAACGTCGCGTAATTTGCACCAATGCCACCACAACGCGCTGTTAATAACTTTTTTAGACCATCGTACGCAATGGAACCACTAACCTTGAGAACATCGCAAAACTTGTCGTCGGGAACGTAAAACTTTACGCTACTATAGAAATAATCATGATGCGGTCGAGGCACACAATGTTTCACATCTTCATCACGAAGAAGATGCTCACTAAAAAGACCCTTCGTCTTCCATAAAGCAAATCCATGCTTTTCTCGACTGATTGCAGTTGGCTGCCCAAACTGCTCTATACATGATGGAAAATACGACACAGGCCTTTTATGTGTCCACTTGAGAGATGCTGCAGACATTATATACTATAAAGGTAGAATTTAATTTAGAGAGTTCGTAGTAGGTTATACTGTGAGGGGGCGTTACTCCCACATGCGCAGATGCCCGAGTGGTCTAAGGGGGTGGACTTAAGACCCACTGTTAGAAAACGCGTGGGTTCAAACCCCACTCTGCGCACAGGTTTAGATATTTTCCTAAAAAATATTCTGGCACCGAATGGTTATTTGCTCTTATAGTGTAGTGGTTATCACTGTGGACTTTGAAATATATAGTAGTATGTACAAGTCTCCGCAAACCCGAGTTCGAATCTCGGTAAGAGCTTTATACCCGATTAGCTCAGTCGGTAGAGCGCATGCCTTTTACATCATTTTACGTGTGTTAATGTCAGCATGTGGTCGAGAGTTCGAGCCTCTCATCGGGTGAGGGTAGAGACAATCCCTTGGGTTAAACCAGAAGTCTTAAAGGAAAGATAGGCGCCTTTAAAGACCGTCAAACGAGGAAATGGAGGGACATAACATGTACATAAACACTATACTAAGCGACATAAGTTGCACAGGGTGTCCCACAGTAACAAGCGATGGATGGGGGCTTGTTACACTGCTCTCGTAGCTCAGTTGGAAGAGCATCCGACTGTTAATTTACGAGCATGTATCGTAAGCAAAAATCGGGAGGTAGAGTGATCGAAACACTCCGAGAGCGTCTATAAACATAATAAGTATTACTTGTTATTATGTTTATTCAATATTTTCATATTTCCAAATATAGCCTTTATGACTTTTACCTTGTCCAAGACAACATCGAGATATACCGGCTTTTGAACCATTAATATATTCACCTGCTTCTTTACAACTATAAAATTCGTTTAACCTATTCCCATAAATATCTAGTTGTATAATTTTCCGATTTCTTTTCATTCGTAACGTCTCAATTCCTTTCTTACACGATTCTTTATTTTTCGGTTTTCCCTTTAAGGATTCGCTTATCTTTTTCTTAGTTAATTCATTATGTGGTTTTCCTAATTGATGCTTAGAATGAACAGTAGTCCCATTTCTATATGTAGTTTTCAAAGTATCCGAAATCTTCTTCTTAGTTTCTTCATGATGTCGTCCAGAATTACCCCCAAGTCTTAGGTTATATCCATTCGGGACTAAACAATCATATTTTTTGATATAGTCTATTTCCATGTCATCTAAACTGCTGTCAAAGGTTATACACACTATTTTGAAATCAAAATTATCAACACCGTGTTTTTTTAGTGCCGATTTTAGATATCGACAATTGCTTCTTTTTTTTACATGGTCTGACCATCTTGATTCGTAATCCTGAACGGTTTGTCCAATATATGTCTTCTTGTCAATCTTATTTACGATTTTATAAATGTATCCCATTGTATGTATTATGAATACAGTATCTTTTTATATAAAGTTATATAAAATGCCCATCAAATCTAATGGTAAAATAGTTTATGATTCATGGAAAGACGGAAGCGATATCTACAAAGATAAGGAAGGTTATTATGTATATCAGTGGAGTGCTAAAACAAAAGCTATTTATAAAAAGTATTTAGCAAAATCTTGGAAACCTAAACAAACTGAAGTAAAAAACAAAAGAAAAACTAAAAGAAAAACTAAAAGAAAAACTAAAAAATCTCAAAAATTACGTTGGAGTATTTTTAATTTGTAAATTTAGTCTATTATTAATAATTTTTTCCAAAAAACAATGTTTGCCAAATATCATTTTCGTAATTTGATTGTTCTATTTTTATTGCGGTTTCGGGTCGTATATTTTGTAGTATTTGTATGTTTTCACTTTTTGTCTTATATTTTTTTATAGTATAATTAAATTTCTTAAAAACACTAAGAAGACATTTTAATATTGGCATACCTCCAGCTATAACAATTTTTATCAAGTTTGTTTTATTTCGCATTTCATTTTTTATTATTGTTTGTTCTACAAGTGCATTACATAAGTTACGACCACGATATTTGTCATCTATGTAAACTGAAACTAATAGCAAAAAATCAATATTATCTTCCTTTTCATGCGCGACTAGCGTACTTCCTATGATTTCATTTTCATGCCGTAAAAAAATACCCCAATAATTATTCCTTTTTTTTATTACCTCATAATCATGTAAAATGTGTGGATTGATGTTGATTATATTTCGTTTTAGACCATTATCCAATGTTCTGTTGCTTACATAATAAAAATCAATATCCATCATATAGTATATATATTGATACATATTATATTTGTTGTGAGTATTTACAGCACCTTATGCGCTACGTTTTGTTGGTGGAACAACATGTCTTCGCCGTGCGCGTCGTTTGGTATCCCTCTTAGCCTTTCTCTTTTTATGTGTGCGTTTTTTGGTCTTGTTGCGTTTTTTATGCGAGCGTGATTTTTTGCCTCCCTCTTTCGGTGTCTGTAGAGTTTTTCCCCATCCATCTCCATGATTTTTTAGTTCTGCTAGTACTTCATCCATATCTGGCTGGGGTGGAAGTTTAATGCTTTGTGCAGGTGGATTTATTTTTTGTTTAATTTGTCCAATAGGCTGTTTAAACTCTTCCATAAACTCGTCTTGTAAAACTTCTTGACTGTGTGTCTTAGACATGCCTTATGATATATCACAACAAAAAAATAATATATTTGTGGTGATTAATTATTTATAATACTTCTAGATCGCGCACGCGCCAGTATTCGCAGCCTCCACCATGAATGGGTCGTTCAACGATGAATGGTATGCGTTTCTGCGCTAATTCCATCTGTGCGATGATATATCCGTCAAGAATATGGTCTGGAACAACAACATATGGTTTTGATCCGCTGTTAAGTTGTTTTGCACGCTGACCGAGTACACGTGTCTTTTCATATTTTGTTAAGAATGGTGTTGTTTTGTGAAGGGGGTCGATAATATTATTGGATTCATTTCGTGTCACCTGACACAATACGGATATCTCTGCATCATTTTTAGTAAACTGTGTAGGATGATGTTCCAAGAGCAAGTCCTTGTTCATTTCCGCGTCAAACTTTTGTAGATACGTTTCTGGATCTTCATCATCGTCATCATCATCGTATTCGTCGTCGCCAGTTACGTTTCCACTCATACTTGCAATATCGTCATCACTCTCATTATCATCTGCTGCGTTGGCTGCATCAAGGATGTGTCGTGGAACTGGGACATCCATCGCTTGCATTCCAGTAACTCTCCCATATTTTGAACCTATTCTTGTAGTTGTTTCAGATACTTGTTCTAAAGTGCTACTATCTATACCGTGATTACTATCATCATCATCAATATCCTCATCTGCATCGGTATCTTCTAACTCTACATTATCATCATCGTCTTCTGTAGCAATTGAAACATCTGCATCATCATCGTCTTCATCGTCGAGATTGTCTTCTGCATTGACATTAATATCAATATCGTCATCCCCGAGTACTCGGATTTTCTGACCAGGAATCTTGTTGGGTGAAGTAGTAGTATCCGACATATAGTATGTTAATAGAAAATACCTAAATAGAACTAGCCTTATATTAATTCAATTCTTATTATGCGTCATTTGCTTTCCAAACATAATCGCAGGTAGAACAAAGATACATGTACTTGATGTTTATATCATCATACCGAATATAGATGATTTCACGTGTGGTGTCTTTTACGTTCGTATCACATTCTGCGTTGGGACAAGGAATACGTTCAATCCGTGGGAGCGTAGGGTCCAACTTGGTGTACTTATTCACAATATGTGCCATATTTGTGCTAGTGTTTGTTAACTGAACACTAGATATAACAGATGACTTATCTGTGATGCCACTAGTGTCTTGTGTGCCACAGTTTCGACAATAATACATTAGTTTATCACTGTCGGATGGGTCGATTGATAGGTAGAACATGTTGTCGCAAGTATTACAGAACTTCATGGCTGTATATTGTACAGGAGGATAATTGATACAGAGAACAACCTTATATTATTTGGAATCAATTTTGCTTGTGTCTGAAGTTGCTTCCAATGTATTTTGTTTCAGCGTATCATTCACAAAATTAAAATGTTTAAAAAGGTTGTCATAATCGATTTCTGATATCATTGAGTACATCCGCGTGGTAATTACCTGAGATGTTTTGGTTTTTGATAAGGTATTAATTCGATTTAATATGTTTTCCTTATTTTCGGTGAATTTTTCCAAAACGATATCACGAAACAAGTCGAACATAGGAAGATAGAGAGACGGATGCTTTGCAACAATATTCAACGTGGCGATTTCAATATTTTTGTGTTCTATGATATCGTTGTACTTCTCTAGATCAGGATGACCTAAACTGACTCCGGGTTCATTAAGCAATGGATTGTTAGTAAATAGCGTACACATAGTAAGAAGAATAGAAGTTATTGTCTGACATGACGTCCATTGCTCCCCTCTCCACGTATTTAACAAAGACAGGCAGACTTTTCCTGATGTATAAAGGTTTGGGTGAAACCGTATTCTATCTTGATTTGTTTTAAATGTAAATTTGGGTGGGCGGTACGGATAATCAGCGGGGTAATCAATCTCAAAAAAGTAATATCCATATGCATACACTGTATCAGATGGACCAATAATAAGAGCATATCCACGCATCATATTTTCATCGTCGTGTTTATAGTATATTCCATCAGAGTTCAATGGATGTTTCATAATTCCTCGTACATCTTTTATAAGACGTTTTATGGTTTCTTGTGGTATTATTACATTAGCAGATTTGGATGTGATTGATGTACTCATTTTATATAGATACTAACGCCATAATAGGTTTATATTATTTGTATATTAACACCTAACATTCTAGGAATTAAACCGAAATTGACTGAAGTTTAGGATATCTCATTCTAGTTAAAATCAATACTAATAGTACGATGTCGATCGATAAATCATCAGTTCGGTATAAGGGTAGAGCAGAGGTTTTATCAGAATCTCGTGCGACAGGCAATGTAAAGCCAACTCATACTCGTATGCCAAATAAAGGTGGTAATAATTTGAAAGACAAGGGAGGTAAATATTTCATCGACGACGAACTTGAAAATGAGTTCTACACACATTACTTTACAGAAGTTGTTCAAGGTGGAGAAACCGAGTATCTTACAGAGAAACAATTAGGAGAGGGGGGTCCAGTAGCAGTAGATCTTGATTTTCGATTTGACCCTGGAATACGAGAACGTCAACATAATGAAGATGACATTCAAGATGTTATCTCTATCTATCTAGATGCTCTTAAAACGATGTTTACATTTATTCCAGAAACAAGTTTTATGGTGTATGTTTTCGAAAAACCTGACGTAAATACAACACTTGATGACGTTACCAAAGATGGTATTCACATTATAATTGGTATTCAAATGAGCAGTGTTCTTCAAACAATTCTTCGCGATAAAGTATTGGAACAGTTCAATACTAATCCATTTAACATTGATATTATTCGCGACCTTCCGTTGATAGATACTTGCACCTGGAAGAATGTTCTTGATGAGGGTATCTCTAAGGGAGGAACAAACTGGACACTATATGGCTCACGAAAACCTAATAATGATGCGTACCAGATTACATCTGCATTAAAGATTAGCATGGATGCTACAGATGGCGAGTTTTGTATCGAGATTGGAGATACCGACATATATCATCGTGACATAGAAGAGTTTAAAAAGTTGTCTGTTCGTTATCGCAATCATCCAACGTTTGAACTTACACCTGATGCGGCGCGTCTACTTGAAACGAAACAACGCAGCAGCAAGGGTAGTCGTGTATTAAATAAATCAGGTAGCAATAGTCGGCTTAACGTTGTGTCTCGTTCTCAAATATCCCCTGGAACTAGTGCAGATCCATCGACAATGGTACCAGTAGATCGAATTACCACAAAAGCCCAACTAGAAGAGTGGCAAGCCTACATTGAGCGACAATTAGATGAAAGTCCGAAGCATTTCAAAACTCGAGATACACATCGATATGCTCTTGCGTTACCTGATATGTTTTATGGTGAAGGTAGTTACAACGAATGGATAAAGTTAGCGTTTGCTCTAAAAAATACAGATGAACAGTTACTATTTATTACATGGGTTGTAGTAAGTGCGAAGAAGCCCGGATTTGATTATGGATGCATTGGTGACCTATACGATAGATGGTGTAGCATCGACAAGCGTTCTGATGGTCAAATGTTAACAGCGAAGTCGGTTATGTATTGGGCACAGATGTATAACAAAGAAGGGTTTGAGAAGGTGCGAGGTATTTCACTAGACCATTATATCATGGTCGCATTAGATAATGATAATGACCGTGAGATAGCTCAAGTGTTGTACTATATGTGCAACGAAAGGTTTGTGTGTTCAGGATTGACTAGTAGTAATCAAATCTGGTATGAGTTCGACCAACACAGATGGTTACTAGACCGAGGAATGCGATTAAGAAAGTCTGGAATCTCAGAAGAACTATATGAAGTGTTCTATGCAAAACAGGTTGAATTAGTTTCCAACTCACAGAAGGCACCGGTAGATGATAGTCGGAACGATACTTACGATAAAACAAGCATTCATACTAAATCTGTCAGTAATATCATGTCTAGATGTCATAGTAACTCACAGAAAACACATATTGCAAAGGAGGCTGCAGAGTTGTTTTGGGATGGTGAGTTTAGTGACAAATTAGACCAAGATAAATGGACGCTATGTTTCAACAACGGCGTCGTTAATTTACAGACAGGCGAGTTTCGTGATGGTCGTCCGTTAGACTATATATCTAAGTCGACCAACGTTCAATACTTATCTGACGATGATTTGAATAGACCCGAAAACAAGACAATCTGTGCAGAGATTATCAAGTTCATGTCAGAACTCTTTCCAGATGATGAACTACGTGAGTATATGTGGGAGCATTTATCGTCAACCTTAGTCGGTGCAAATCTAAGCCAAACGTTTAATATTTACAAGGGTAGTGGTAGCAATGGTAAATCACTTCTTGCCGATCTCATGGCCAACTCTTTAGGTGAATACTGTAACCCAACTGCACCAGTTGGCATAATCACATCAAAACGCCAGTCTCTAGGAGGAACATCTTCAGAAATATATGCACTCAAAAGCATACGTTATGCTATATTCCAAGAACCTACAAAAGGGATGGTGTTAAATGAAGGTGCTATGAAAGAGATGACAGGAGATGCCAAGATTCAGGCTCGTGAATTATACCAATCGTCAAGTAGTTTCAAGCAGATGTTTACATTGGCGGTTTGCACCAACTCGCTGTTTGAAATCAAATCGAATGATGATGGTACTTGGCGTCGTTTACGTATCATTGATTTTAAATCCTGCTTTAAGGATGCAGATGTCTACGATGCTCTTCCAGAAAAAGAACGCAAAGGTAAGTATATATTCAAAAAAGTACCCGAACTTACTTCAAAATTAGAAACATGGGCACCTGTATTCGCCAGCCTTTTGGTTCGCAGATGTGTCAAAAATCAAGGAATAGTCAAAGATTGCTCCATGGTGTTGGCAGAAACTAACAAATACAGATTGCGTCAAGATCTTATCGGACAGTTCGTGGCTGAGCGAATTCGCGAATGCGAAGGTCGAAACATCACTCGACAGGCTCTTTCACAGACATGGAAGATGTGGCTCGAAGAGACGCAGTCGTCTAATGCTCCAAAAATGTCCGAACTATGTGAGTATTTATCAAATAAATATAATAAATATGGCAACGCTGGGTGGGCGGAAGTAGAAATCATATACGAACCACCTCCAGAGACAGATGCATTTTAGGGTTGTCTAAATAAATAACAAATATTATTGATATTTTTTATTTACCATTTTACGATACTGGGTGATACTGTCCTAGATATTGTGCAACAGTCTCTCCACTACCCAAACGATGTGGGCGTGCGTTGGATATAACACTGGCTTCCACTGAACCTGGATTGTATTGTTGTGTACTAGAGTTAAGAGCAGGATTGTATACGCCTAATCCCATAGTGAATGCATTATACGGAAGTTTAGATAGTATTGAACGAATCATCGCGAAAGAGGCTACTGCAATCACAGCGACTACGAATGGAAACATCACAAGCAATACAAGCATACCATATTTCATTTTCGATGAAGTTGTAGTAGGTAGAGAGAACACACCCACTAGGTAAGTTATCACAATAGCGGCGTATGCCCAACGCAAAAAGTAGAACCAATACCGAAGATTATCGATACCTTGGTTCTGATAAAATGCCTTGCGGTCGTTGGTTATAGTGTCGTTCTGTTTAGCTTTAAAACTCTTATCTAATCGACCGACCGACGCCGATATGCGTTCACGATAATGATCCATATCTGCATGGGTTTTCAACATGGCGTTGTAATCAGAGATCAAAACCGTTATCATATCTTTTTCTTGGTTCCATACGTGAGTCATATTTGCAATAACATCATCTGCCTCTTTTTTAAGGGCAACTGATGCTTTTGTTACATAATCATCCTGACCGTATTTGAACTCCAAATAATTTTTGCGCGCCACCTCCATCTTCATAGGCGCTGTCTCTAAATTATCTTCTGTAGCTTCATACACATCGCGAAGTTTTGCGAGTTTCTTATCGTGTTCACATTGCGCGTCACATGCCATCATCTGATTCTGGGCTTGAATAAGATTGTTTGCATTACTAACAACAGTATCCATAGATGGGGTTGTAGTTGACTGCTCTGCTGGGGTAGTCTGATTTATAATATCTCCTATTGTTCCACATTGTGACATGATATCCTAATATATGATGTATAGTATACCATGTGATTACTTTCTTTAGATTGTGGCGAATATAATTATACGAATTTTGGGGATGCGTTTGCATCGTAGGGTTTGACTGGTTTACCCATGGCAGATACAATATCCTCGCTTCCTAGTTCACTATTTGCAATGCACTTGTTAAATGGTGGTGGCACCCATGTGAACCCTTTCCCACAACATTCTTGATTTTTACATGCTCCAGCGTTAGGGTCATCACCTTTATCAAATATATTAGAACCTGTCAGATTACCAGGATGTTCTAAATCAGGACTGACCTTTGACCAGTTGTATTGTGCATAAATCATATTGTCACGAGTGTATGCATCGAAGAGTTCCTTAATGATTGCGTAAAGGCCTATCGTTAGAACGATAACTAAGAGAGACTTAAATACCATTGGTGGCAACTTGCCAGTGTTATTCATCATTACAATGACTAAAAGCAACGCAAACATCAACGTAATATTCTTAAGAATAGATGTATGGTGCTTGTATTTTGCACCATAGTAACGATTGATTTCTACTAGACGCAAGCGATTGATACGTTCTTCATTCATAAGTTCCACACGCCTCTTGGAACGATTGAGTTCGCGTTCCACTACCTCCAATGCGTCGGTCTGTTGAACAAGCGTGTGTTGTGCACTCGTCAAGTTCTTGTTATAGAAATCTTGGTTTTCACGCAAGGAGTCGTAGAGATTTTCGCGTGTAGCGCTCAAACTGTTGATTTTGGTAATTAGTCTAGATTTCTCTTCAGGAGTGAGTGTTACCGCACCCGTCTTATTTTCCAGTTCACGAAATGCTTGCAGTTCTGTTTCTTGTAACTGTTTAATGTCTCGGACCGTTTGGTCTCCACGCGATGTAGTTGGTTCGGCTATCACCATATTTTCGTATATGATATAGTGATATTAAAAATAACGCTACGGCCTAAAGTTATTCATATATACTTTCACCAGTTCACCCTTTCACATAAATACCTACATAGCGTTTCGCAAAAGAAGAATCAACATAATAACAGCGAGAACTCCCCATAACATATAAATATATACACTAGATTTGCGTGTTAATTTTGTAATGTCTACAATGTTCTTGTCATGAATCCATATTTTGTTTTCACGGTTCTCTGCTACAATAGCAATATTGGCTCTATATTCAGCAATCGCTTTGTCCATTGTCTCACTATTTCCTTCCGACATGGTGGTAAGATCCAAATTATATTTTTTCAACTCGTCAACGTTACTCGCGTACTGGCGTACTTTCGCATCCAACTCAGACTGGATATTGCGCTGTTCGGGGTCGGTTTGATAGTTTGTTTTTGGATCTTTCACGTATGTCGTCCACGTCTCTTGTGGTGAAGGTCCGCTTGGTGACGGTTGGTTTTTTTTTGAAGGGGCGTAATAGTTGTACACGTTAACGTTCTTGCTACTTGCCCGACAGTCACTTTCCCACCTATTACGACGTTTAGAACATTGGTCTCTAGTCGTAAAAAGGTTTCCTCTGTCATTATTAGAAGTTCTATGATTTCTGTCATTGAACCATCCACTGTTTGCTAATCCACTATGGGATGGACAATCTCCTACAATCTTTATACTGCATTTGGGGGGTGGAGGTACAGCTTTTGCAGCCGCCTTTTTAATATCCTTCCAAAAACTTCCCCATGAAAATCCTTCCACGACAGGTTCAGTGGAACTGCTGAATAAACTAAACCCCTCAGAACCATCCGTCGTTGGAAACCGTATAATCTTGCCGAGCATGTTCTTCTTGAGATTGCCCCAACTAGTATGACCGTCTCCTGACTTGCAAAATGCGGAGACGTTTGACACCTTTCTGTATGTATTACATGTATTTGCATCAGACATGAGGTACATATCACAATTTACATCATCTTGGCATGCTGTAGCACATTTTCCCTCGTCGCCCGTCGTCTGATTAATCCTTTCAGAGTTCGCATCAACATATATCTTCTCACCGTCACAGAAGTCACTCGTGTCCATAAACGTAGTCGCTAGTCGTTGTTTCTCCTCTGGTGTGAGTTCGACACTGGTGACACCTCCGCGATTTACTGTCGTCATTTTTCCTTTGTTTGTGAGATATTGGTTCGTGGCTGCGTTATACTGTCCATTCCATACATCACCTAGAAGTGATCTATTGTATCTTTGAATGGGTGGATTAGGTAGAATACTTATTTCCTTCATTGTACACGTTCCATTTCCTGACCAATAACTAAATCCTCCACAGTTTTTGTTTGTATCACACGATCTCTTACACTCTTCTACTCCACCCGTTTGTAATTGCTTAATAAGGTAAGATGGTGTATCTGAACCATCGATCACAGCATTGTCATATTTGGTATAGTCCATGGAATCGTTCTGTGAAAGAATTGTATTGCCTGTCTTTTCTCTGTATCCTCTCTGTCTTTTATGCAATGAACCAATCTCGTTAGAAACATTCGTCATATTCGTCAATAGCAATTTTATTTCATTTTCACGGTTCAATATATCACGAGAGTTTACAACATGATTTGTCGAGTTAGAATGTGTAGCCCGTCGTGATTCAGGAAATTTAAGATTGGTATAAAACCCTTCCACACTTTTCTCCGTTTCTTTTTTTAATGGGCACGATTCTGTCATATGTTGTGATATCTGTATAGTACCATAACATAAATATTCCTACCAATGTCTCTTTTAGATATTTCTCTAAATATCAGTTCAACTTACACAGGGGGCGATGGCATCTCTGGGGCAATCGTTGGAACTGTTGCTCCACCTCCAGACTTTCCACGCCTATACATGTAATACAATACCAAAAATACAATCATGATGCATGTTGGTAAAATAAGATGCGATTGTCCAAGGAACGTTGTAAGAAGCACAACACATGCGATAATCACAAAGATAGAGATGACCTCTCCTTTGACAACACCTGACATATTAGGTTCCGCAACATAAATCATTATTAATACAAGTATTGCTGCGGCTGTAATCCCCCACGTCCAGTAGATAATGCGTTGCGTATCCACAGTTAAATCCGATGACAAATGTTCGGTGCGAACGGTGTCAAACTCTGTGATTGCGTCTTCAACTATCTTACGCTCCTCCAATAGGGCCATGTATCTCGCCGTCAAACCCTTGTACGCGGTATCGCGTTGTGTAGAAAACATATTCAAATCCTCCTTTTTCGAGACAGTTGCGTAATGCATATGAACTTTCTCGCTCATTTTCATGATTTCATGACTCTTGGCGCTTATTTTATCTAAAAGTGCTAATTGAGGGGTCTGAAATGCATCTAAATTAGGCCATACTTGTGGCATAATCACTGGAGGCTTAGGCTTTTCTTCTGGGTTGGTAATCGAGCGTAGGACAAGATCTTGAGTCCATCCGTCCCAAGAGTCTGTTCGACGCACAGTCAATGTTTTTCCTGATACATCGACACTAAATCTATCAGACCATGTTACATTCTGTGGGTTCACTGGAACATGAGAAATATACATGTTCTCTCGAGGGAGATTCACTTGTTTCGTATTGGATCCTGAACTACCCACTCTTATATTCTCTGTTTCATTTTTCGCTGTCCAGCCGCTGGGAACTGTCGGCTCTGCCTCTATAGTAAGATCTACATCACCGAATGCGAATGTTTGTACCGCAGCAGAACTACCGAACTCATCTCCCGTCCACAATACATTCTTATTTGCGTCCATGAACTGTAATTTCAGTACTCGCGCGCGCGACTGACAACAGTCTGCGCGGTTGCAATATACAATTTTAGCAATATTATGAACGCCTTGTAAGTCTACTTGCCACCACGGATCTTTATGACATGCACTGTGGTATATGTGTGGGAACGATTTAAGTCTCATATTTCCATCAACCGCCTTGTCTGGTGTGGAACCGTATTTACCGTTGTCATATACGTCCTTAGCAGATGTAGGCTTACCTTGTGCAATGTTCTTTCCCTGATTATCCATAGGATATACCGCCAATTGCGAAATTTGCATGCAATGAGAACCCTCTGCGATCACGCGGACATATCGTACTCCCTTGGCGGCCTTAAACTTCTTCAGCGATGATGGTTTAAACTCTTGGACTAATTCACGATCGTTCTGAATGAAATCAGGCAACGAAAGGTTCGCATCACTATACGGCTCTTTGGTCGCTTGCTCGTGATATGTTGACAGTCGTGGAGCCGTGACATTCTGGAGAATGCAACGCCACGTAGAGTCGGTGCGCACGATAATACCCGTCTTCTGATAATCTGTACCACCTGTTCGACTAAACCATGATTTCCCTATGTTCACTTCGGGTCCATTCCAGTATTCGGGACTGTTCCACATGGTCCATGACATACCCGCAGGTCCTGCCTTGTTCATCGCAACCACTGCGATCATATTAAAACCCTTGTTCAGTTTTATAGGTCCCGATTCATTTTTCGGTTTATCCCCGCTACCCCAGCCGCCTCGTATAACCCTGTCATATACATCAACGTTGTTCACATACACTCGGCATGCATCATCACACCATCCGTACATATACCCTGAGGTGGGACCCTGTGGATCTACAAAGAAGGTTGTGTAGAAAATGTAAGGGACATTGTTAGGCTGCTTCCCCCAGTTCTCCTGAGGACGCGCATTACCTCCGTACCCCATGTTTAACCACTCCATCCACCCACCCGCTCTACCCCAATATGGAGGTCCGTGTCCATACCATATATTGCTGCCTGCGTTTGTTCCCCCAGGTGTCTGACCCCATGCACTGCTCCAATAATTTCCTACACCTGACCATGTATTGGCTTTTGACCCACCCATTGTCCATTCCCAGTTCTTACCAACAGCAGCCATCCCTACTTGTTGTGCAGGCAATGTCACTGAATACCCTGCTTTTTCCCATCGCTTCACTTTTGACCAGTATGGATTTGAAGTGGCTGCATTTGTCATGAACCAGTTCGACGTAGTGGTGTCGGCACCGAACAACTGATTACGGCGCACAATATAGTTATTTACGTAGTAGTCGATCACTGTTCTGTTGGTGGTTTCACCTCTGTTACGAATCTTTCCTAACGCTTCATTGTGACGCACGCGTCTTAACTCCTTGAACTCTTCATTGTCTCTATTGTATTGGTTCATCGAAGACTGCCACCACCTGTTATACCATGTATTATCTCGATTCCACTTGCTGGAGGCTACTCGATAATCCTCTTTCTCTTTTCTAATATAATCATCGTATGCCCAATAGTTCTTCACTTGTTTGTTGAACTTAGTGATACGCGTATCATTATCGGTATTACTGATCGGTGCGTATTTTTCATAGTATTCATTCTTCAAATCCATGTACTCTTTCATCATTTGGTCAAGTTTTTCGTGCATCTTCTCACTGGTATCCGCGTGGGTATCAACAGTTTTGTTATAATTTTTTGAAATCGACGTCTGCATACTGCCACCAGTTTGTCCATTTATTGTAGCGTTTACAATTTCTCCAAGTTCTGCATTGGTTGCTGTAACCTGTTCAATAGTACTCATATATTGTAGTTAGTACAATATACGAATAAAAAATTATTAAATGTAGTCGGCACATTTTATCTATATGAGTTATCTATGAATAAGATAGAGACCAACATACAATATCACCACCAATGATATAATCATTGACATTAATGTAGGTATTCCTGAATAAGTATATCTTCCTCCATGTGTTGCAGTCACTATGGAAAATAATATTACAATCATAGTAAGAATTATAGTGCTAGATAGATTCGTTGCAGATTTGCCACCTTGAACCGCAAACTTGCTAAATAAAATCAAAGTAAGAAATGTAACTATATACCATATAATCTGTCGTGTATGATTACTCTCTGTTTGCATTCTAGATACTGCTACATTTATACTACCATCTGACATAAGCGCTTCTGCCTTGGATCTTCTTTGTCTTAAATCTCTATATTTTCCATGCAGTTCTTGATGGCGTATATTGTTCTCTCTCATGACCGTAATTAATTCTGATTGTTCTGTATGCATTGTATACTATATGTAGATAGAAGAATATGGGCTAATGTATATGCGCCTACTCTACATCAAATGCTGTGTCAGTTGTTGCAGAAGCACTAGCACTAGGCGAGAATACTCGGTAGAGCATCACCATGGATATAATAATCCCGAGAACCATAAAAAAGTTCGAAGCATATTGGAGTTTATATGTGTCCGTTAATACCTTGCGTGCGCCTGCGGCGCCACTGTCTTCGGCTTGTTCAAACTCTTTCACAATATCTCTCTCTCTTGTTCGGTCTATTTTAATCTCTCCCGAGAGAACTTCTAACTTTTCTCGATAGGCTGCTGACATAGATTCAACCTCGTTTTGAAGTTCAAACATGTCTGATTTTGCCCTATTCACCCCAGACAACATTCTATTATACACATTCTCGTATTCAGTATTGGTAGGAAATAACTTATGGTTCACGTAGGCATTTGACAACTTTGCTGTTTGTGTTTTAAAACTGGCCAATAGACCGTTCAGTTTATCTGAATAATAACTTGCCTCATGAACTGTATCTGCGGTTGCCGCGTTAACAGAACCCGTTTGTGCAGGAGATGGTGAACTTGAACTATGTGACATTATAATAAGATAGGTATATGCGTCTCGTACTGTAAGTCAACATATTTTATACTAAAAACAACCCAACAAAAATAACATTATTTGTTGGGATGATATATTATAAGATTACTGTAATTAGACACAGATACGATAATACATACCTTCGATTGACGTCTTAGATGGTCGAGTAATTTCACATACCTTGCCTGGACGAAGGCCTATTGCCACGGCTACAGGGTCAAAACGATTGATATCAGGAAACTCCTTAATATTTGTCAAATTATGTTTTTCCATAACTGATTTTACTTCACTATCTGTCATAGTGCGATGTTTGGGAACAATGCTATGGTTCAATATATTGAACTGAAGTCGTTTAATATTGATAACAATTATGAAAATACCATCCTTCTCAAGAATATGACGCACCGCATTTAATACGTTTTCGCTGGTATCTTCGCGTGTTACGACCATCAATGTATCAGATTTTTGCAACATTTCTTCTACATGATACAGGTCCTCAACAATGTCTTGAATATAACCAGGACGAAGTGATTTTTCGATATGATAGTTGACATAGGTTTTATGAATCATATTATCACCATTAGCCTTATCAAATAACATATCTAGTTGATTTGCAGAATGCTTGGCATTAGTTTCTGTCAATGTGCTATTAGCATACTCAGACACATCATATCCCTGAAAACTCATCATTTCAATAACTGTATCTCTCGATTTATGAATAGATGATATAAGACTGCTATTTAGTTGCATACCACCGCGGAGACGAAGAACTAAATGAAGGGTTGATTCTTTTTGCACATTGTAGTCTAATAGTGTGCGACCGTCTTCAAGTTGCTTACCAGCAAATATGAGACGCTGTTGGTCAGGTGGAATACCCTCCTTGTCTTGGATCTTTTGCTTAACATTGTCAATCGTATCTGATGACTCAACCTCTAGAGTGATTGTCTTTCCCGTAAGTGTCTTAATGAAAATTTGCATCCTTATACTAGTATCTGTGATATTCTTATATATTAAAATAAGAATATCATTCAATTTGGGTGATTCTATATAATATCCTAAATATTACCACTAAGAAAATGCGACCTTCTTTACCCCCCCTTCTCCTTTAGTTTCGCTTTCTTCGCTCTTATCATCACCGTCTTCTTCGGTCTTTGCAGGCGGGTCTTCTACCTTGAGAATATCCATATTATCTTGGGTCATTTCTACTGTAGGAGTATTGATTACAATCGGTGTCGATGAAACTTGAGGCGATATGTTGCTTTCGGAAGATGCCTTCTCAACGCGTTCACTTTCAACCTGTGCAACGGCTTCCACGAGTTTCATCTTGTCTTTTGCATTAAGTGCATCAAACTGTGATTGAATGTAGGGGTTCTTCATCTCCAGTTGGTTCTCTGTCGCTACTTTGGGTAAGTCATCATTACTCACTGGTTCAGGTAAAAACTCATCATCCGAAAGCGGTACATGCTGTGCTGAATTATACACCGGTGGAGGCATGTTAGGCGAAGGGGGGCGAGTATCATCAGTTCCAGTCGAGTTGGGGTCATAACTCCCCCACTTTGTACTCAATAAATCTCCATTACTATCTAGTGACTGATAGATTGGAGAACCAAGTGCATATGGAATGCTGTCATCAGATCCTGTCGAGTTGGGATTATAACTCTCCCAATTTGTATTCAATAAATCTCCATTGCTATCTACCGACTGATAGATTGGAGAACCATGTGCATATGGAATGCTGCTATCGGAATCGAGACCATCCTCAATAGAATGAACTACTGTTTCTATCGGAGTGGATTTATATCGTTTATCAGGAAGTGGTTGAGATCCTTTACGTATTTCTGCGTTTATATGGTTGTTTACTTGCTTCATTAGATTATTTAAATCACTGTCATCGTTTCGCATCAACTTGTTTATGTTGTTAGAATAGTTCATTGTTAACATATGGTCGACGTTATCTGATGTAATAATTTTCATATGAACATTCATTGCCTGTAATTCTTGTAACAATAATTTGAAGGCGAATGGTACTCGCACCACACTAAAAGAACGACCAAACTTAGTCATTCTGTTTAGAGTAGGAGAGCGACCGTCGGCAGTGGTATTGAAACGTAGTGGGCCATCGGCGTGAGGGCTCATCATGAGGTTCAGTTCAGGATTATATACCGCAATTCCTCCAGTTTTATTACATATCAACATCTCATATTCATCACATCTTTTCATGAATGCGTCATTGAGAAAGGCAGACGCACCGTGTGCCATAATTCCGTCACGTTCCATTTCGCCAATTTTGAGACCACCATCTTTAGCGCGACCATGCACCGCCTGACGAGTAAGTTCATTCCTGGGACCATCTGCACGAGAATTAATCTTATCTTTCACCATATGCTTCAACCGCATATAATAAGTAGGTCCCATAAATATATCTCCACCAAGTTGTTCGCCTGTCATACCGCTGTACATAATATCGTTACCCGACGAATGAAATCCATTTTGCACAAGCGCTTTACCAAATGCATCTGTATTTGCACCTTTGGTGGTGAATGCAGTACAATCACCATACCCTCCTATTACACATCCTGTTTTACCAATGACTGATTCCATCAACTGACCGATAGTCATACGTGAGGGAATTGCATGTGGATTAATAATCAAATCGGGAACTAACCCATCCTTCGTATATGGCATGTCGGATTCAGGAATAATTCGACCAATGGTTCCCTTTTGTCCTGCACGCGATGCCATCTTGTCACCAATAGCAGGAATGCGTTCCTCGCGTACGCGTACTTTGGCAACACGTGTTCCCTCTTCACCTTCGGTGACAAATGCCTTGTCTACGATACCAAGTTGTCCTTTCTTGGGAAAAACAGAAGCATCTATTGGGTTTTCCAATATGTCTGAACTAGAGACAACTTTACCAATTACGACTGTTTTGTCATTCATTTCAGTACCTTCACGAATAATACCATATTCATTTAGATTATTGTAATCATATTTGGGTTTTATGCGTTCCACGTCAGGAACTTTAAGCACATCTGCGAAACGTGTATCCACACTATCGTTTGATGTTTTCTCATTCTCTTCGCGCGATTCATACATTGAAAAGTATGTGGTGCGAAACAATCCACGATCCACAGCGCCTTGGTTAATTAAAATAGCATCCTCTACATTGTAACCAGTATATGACATTATGGCTACAATTGTATTGACTCCGCATGGTAGTTCTTCGTTATTGATATATTTCAAATATCGTGATTTCAGAAGGGGAACTTGACCATAATTTAATACCACACTCATCTTATCAATACGTGATTGAAAATTACTGTGATATAATGATACAGCCTGTCGGGCTTGGCCACATGAAAAGGTGTTTCGTGATGACGGATTTTCTTCTGGAAAAATAATAGAGTTCCCCATAACACCTAAAATGAGCGAAGGGTGTATTTCTAAATGGGTATACTGTTTACTGTCCTTCAAATCATTGAAGTTTGTTGCTACAAGTTGAGAACTCTCTTCGGAGGTATCGAGGTAATCAACCACAGAAAGTTTTCCAACGAACTGTGGTTCAAGTTTTGCATTTAAATCATTCTCCATCGTTGTATATATTTCTGGGTACATATCTTTGATTTCATAATATGAGTTTGTCCCTCCTCCGGCACCTTCACCGATGGCTTTTTTACCAAAACCACGTACAACATCGTTCCATGAATACTCTGCAGGGGTATCTATAATCTTTTTAAGGATACTTTTGTTGTCATAACTTGGTGTATTATTGCGAGTATAGTAAAGCGGACGGGTTAATCGTCCAGCGTCTGTATATATGTAGATCTCTTGAGTATCATACTTAAACGAAATACTATTGTAACTGGGAAGAAGTCCTGCACGTCGATATAGCTTAAACAATGTTATGGTTTCGATAGGATTGTCTAATACACCTACCCATTGACCATTCACGAAAACTTTTGCGAACGATGCGATTGTTTTTGTGTTTGCTTCGGGTAACAATTTCATAGTAGTCTTAGTGCGCATCCAGTTGATCATTGGCTTGGAAGACCCACCACTTGTTACACGCGTGGAAATAGCCATGTGTTTATGTAATCCACAGTTCCCGCCATCAGGCGTGTCCACTGGATCGATGTATCCCCACTGACTCGCATGTAGAAGTCTTGGTCCAGTGACTTTGGCAGTGGGATCAAGAGGTAGGTTGAACTTGCGTAGTTGGGAAATATAGGAGTTATAAGAAAGACGGTTTAAATCTTGAACTACGCCAACCTTTGTAGTGCGCTCTGTCGCTCCCCAATTACCTTTAAACGCCTTCCTAATACCTTTTTCAAGTATATCGGTCTTGAAAAACCCGCCATGATTTGTTTCAACCAAACTAGGGAAATTATTGATGTATTCACTTGTATGGTAATAGAACTCTTTATCAACACGCTTTTCGATTTCTACTTTCTGTAGGATATAAAACTCTCGAAACAGTTGATACATAAGCGTTCCTGTAAGGTCAACCCTCTTGTACATAAAATTATCACGGTCTGTTGGCGCATCCACTTTTGTATGCACTCGTAACAACTTGTTCACCATATAACCAACAAAGTAGGCTTTATCAATGAAATTACGGGTTCCAACATGAGGGAGAAAAAAATCCATCAGAATTTCCAGTGTTCCATTGATAGTGCGTCGTTTTGTGAACTCTTTAAGGTAATGTAACGCGGATTCCTGTGTAAAAGCCTTATCTGCGTCATGTACAGACGGGATAAATAGGTCTATAAGATGTTCGTTCGCATCTAAATCCAGAAGACAGTACTCAATAATCTTTTTGTCTGAAATTACACCCAGAGCACGCATTAATATAAACAATGGAACGGGAATGCGAATATTAGGAACCATAACAACAATATTCAAATTAGAAAACTTAGGCGATGGACCCACAAGATTTACAGACGACGTACGAACAGGTTTTGATGGATCTTCTGAAACCGACCGCACCTCTGCCGAACACAAGTACTTGCTATCGGCGGAATGGTTTTTAATATACATCATATTGTCTGCAAACTTTTCTTGTCCTACGATTACTTTTTCTTTACCATCAATAATAAAGTATCCGCCAAAATCGTGTTTACATTCACCCATATTGTATCTGGTATCTTTATTCAACGAGCGAAGAACACACAGGTTTGAATGAAGCATAATTGGAAGTTTACACATGAATACTCGGTCTTTTGTTATGGTTTGAGTAATATTCTGACCCTTTTCATAGTAAAACAGGTCAATCACAATATCACAATACATGCTTACTCCATATGTCATATTTCGTAAACGTGCTAAATTGGGATACATAAGTTTAATGTCATCCATCTTATCATCGTCATATATCACAGGCTTGCTGCGAAACACCTGTGTACCATCACGTCCGCCCATGTATATTTTGCATTCATATGGTTCGCGGTCAGCGGATCCTGATTTGTCCATTTTTTCAATGAACCGTAATGGGTTATTATCCTTAAGTACCTTCTTGATATCCATATCAATAAAATCATTATATGATTCCAGATGATGTGTCACGAGATTATACGGATTGTCTGTGAAATACTTGTCGATCAACTTCCATGCAATATCTTCCATGTAACACTGAATACTATAACTATATACTGTGTACACTCCTTATATTTTGATGCGTCATAACATATCTATTGTGTTTGCACACGAAATGTCATGACCCGAAACAATGTTTAATATATCTTAATGCAAGTTCATATTACCTAACTTACATCTAATATAACTTATGCAATCATTGGAACTGGGGGCTTCTTTTTACCACATCCAAACCCTTCGGTACTACTTGCAAAAGGAATAGGACTTTCTTCGGCTTCTTCATGATCTTCTTCGCTACAATGACTACCACAATCACTATCACTATCCTTTTCTTCGAGACCTTCGCTAAAACCCTCCTTGTCAGCGTCCTTTTTCACGCCACCTGTCAACAAAAGCATACCTAAAATAACAAACAGTAGGATGACGGGGAATAAGACAAGAAGCCATGCGAGACGCACGTTGTTGTCTTTGCATAACAAGTTCAAGACGTATGTCCAGAACAAGATGTACACAATCTTAAATGCGAAAATAAGCATCACACTGGGGACATTAACGCTAAATGAACCGCATTTGTAGTTGGAATTGTCGAACTTGCGCATATTCTGAATGACAGACATTACAATTCCAGCGATAGATAAATACAAATAAAACTTAGATGGCTTGCATATTCCCTTAGGTGGCAAAGACTTGAACATTATGTAGTATGTATAGAAAATAGTACATAATATGTGATACGTTTAGTTAACTAGTTAGGCCATGCGCAAAATTTCTCCAACCATATTGCCATCGCCGACTAATTGATCCTTATAAGGAAGCGGGCTGGGATCAGACTCTAAACCGCTCATAGAATTAGTGGCATCCATTACACCACCAGTAGCAGTTCTGTATATATTGGTAAGGTCGGAAGGAATCCAAGGACTAGGTACTAAAGAACTTGTAGCACCCCCATGCATAGCAGAACGCTGGCCGCGACGGCCGCGCATAGAACGCGTGCGCTTGCGTCTCTTGTGGTGCACACTGCGCTTGCGCTTATGTTTGGACGCAGTCTGCTTGCGCTTACGCATCGCACTGCGTCTGGGCTTGCTATGTTTACCTCGCGTACGCTTGCCTTTCATAGTTCGACTACGATGTGTTTTTCTGGTCATAGGCATTCTAGACGATATAGTATACATAGAGATAATAACAAAAAACAACAATATATTAAATAATTGGCTACTTACTCTACATCTACATGTGTGAGCATATGGCGACGACAACACATTTTTGTGAGACCAAGTTCATCAAGCACTTCTCCTTCGGGAGTTTTTGAAGTGTTCTCCTTGGTTAAATATAATAGACGGTCTACGTCAACTCCCTTATTGAGTTTCTTTTTGCGTGTCTTTTCCAAGTAGAACAGATATTTATCTGCTAAGACTTCTCCACATGTAAAACACTTGACTGGTATGATCATCGGAAACTTCTTCTATAATAAGAGGTGATATACTATTATGTTGTTATATCGCATTTCATTCAATTTGTAGGAGGACATCATACTACAATCTAGCATTTTCGCACATTTGTGTCTATCTTTTTTCTCTAGATAGTACACGATGTTCTCTCTAGTAACGAAGTTTTTACTTATTTCTCTTGCCATTGTATCTATATTGATCGTTCTTGGCACACATACGCTACACTATGCCAATCCAGAGGATCTTCGCGCACTGGCATTCTCGATCCTTCCCATGGCAGTAAAGACAAGCACTGATGCGACCACAGGCAATATAGTTGAAGGTATGAGCACTGAATCCAGTGAACCTAGTAAAGAAAGCGTACATGCAGCAAAACCATCAGATGATTTGAAAGTAACTAGCAAAGGGTCTTTTTGTACCTCTACTGCTAATGATAAAAGTGAACTAGAGAGAAAATGTGGAAAACTAACAAAGGCTAATTGTAAAGATATTAAATGTTGTGTATTGCTCAACGGCACAAAATGCGTAACAGGCGATGCGCATGGACCCACATTTGAATCTGACCATAAATCAGACAAATCTGGCGACGATTATTGGTACTACAAAGGTCAATGCTATGGTGACAAATGTCCTTCATAGACAAATAAACACAATGCATGTAAGGTTTGAAAATCATAATATTTATACAATATCATGATTTATATACACATCATTACATTTCTAACAATACAATGATACATTATATTGGTTCTCCTTGTCCTGGTCCTTGTCCTGGTGGTCCAAACTCTGTACCTTCTGGTAGTGGAATGTATTCCTGTGCTGGTGCTTATCCTCCTCCTGATGATTGTTGTTGTAAGGCAAGCACAGCAGTTTCGAGAGCGGTTACACGCGCTTGCAATGAGGCTTCTGATGCAACAACAGCATCAAGTTGTTCTTTAAATACAAGTTTCTTATCACCCCACAATAACTCGGCATCATTGGTTGGATTCACCTTGAGCAATTTATTACCTAAAAATACACCCGAAACATACATCTCACCATCGTTATTCACATACATAATATTTTTCAAAGAGTTATCAAAACTACTTGCTCCTGCAAGATTAGGATCAACCATTTGAACACCAAAACCACCATGCAGAATACCATTATCATCTACTCGATCAATTACCATCTTTACTTCTCCAAGTTCGGTGGTTAATCCTGTTTTGTCCTTGATTTCAAAAGAAATATCAGGACCATAATATCTCTTGAACATCCAATGTGGTTCGGTTTCTCCAACACTAGTTAAAGTTTTGTTTAATTCGACAACACGTTCTTGAATTTCAGCATAATCCCACATCTCACTGATACGAACCATTGTGGTCGAGGAATAAGACCCAAAGAGAGAATAATCTGTCGCAGCATCTCCCAACTCTTCCTTTTCGGCAATACGACCGAATGCCGCATTTGGATATGCGTTGTTTTTGACAAACATGTGATGGGATGTATTAAATACCGACCCAAGCGTCGTGTAATCCAAAGCATAATTCACAAAACGGTCATTTGAGTTAATTCCCAAAAAGTGGTTTTCTGGGTCAATGGTTATATACTTAGACGATGCATTTTCACCAGTAGTCAATCCAGATAATGACAACTCACCTGCAATTGTCATATCGCCTTCTAACGCAACAGATGGTCTCATATAGTCGGTTGACATATTCACATAAAATACAATAATCGTCGTTACATCTAACTTAAAAAACGTGGTATAATAATAGTGGTTACTGTCTCTACACTCTATAATTCCAAAACTACCAGCCGCAGCGGTTTTTCCATAATCTTTTAAATAGGTAACAATGAACGATGTATGGAAAACGCGTTCTGATGTATCAAGCACATTAGAAATAACTACTGGAGTTCCACCAGACACAACCTTGTAATCAGGTGAGATTGAAGTTTTTGTGACAAGATTATCCAATACAGATGCAGTTGTGTCAACTAATGTATATTTGTATACGTTCTTGGATATATTTGGATATGTGTCAGATATATATCGTACATCTATAGGCGCAGGTATATCTGTAGTAACAATACGATTAATAAAGTTTGCATATTTTATAGTTGCATTCATACTGTCAAATAACTTTATGATATTAGGGTTGGTGATTACATTAATTCCATATTCTTGAAGGTTCCAACCACGACCAATAACATCAACAAATCCAGGTTGAACAGTTATTACCGTGTGAACTGAAAACTTTACTCCAGATACAAAGGGTATTCTTGATGAGTAGATACTTCCAGGATAAAATAATGTATTGTCTATCGACTCTTGTAACGAAGGTAGCACAAACTCTTCAATCAAGCCTGCGCGGTCTGGATCAGATGCTATTATTTGTGCATATGTCGCACCTGACCATTCAGGATATAATCCATGCTCCAAAACTACTGTATCACTCGCATTGTTTGTGACTCGGTTCAAACGATAACTATATATATAATCGTCATTATTGGTTATTATATTATGCGTAAGTATTCCTGAAGTTATTTCCCGTAATCCACTCGACACTTTTGACATAAAATAATTCATGTCAATTATTGACGTATCGCGAATATCTAACATAGTTCGAGGCTTATGCGTACCAATAGAAAATGGATACAAGTTGCTAGTTACATTGTTTAAAGTATCTACTTGAAACATTTCTTGGTTACTCGATGATTTCACTGTAAGATCACCGTAAAAGGTTGAATCTCCCTTTGCAATAATACTTTGGTCGATATAGTCGTTCACATCAATAATACATGAAACTCTATACAAAGTAAGTCCAATAGGTAAATATCTCATTATGACTATTTTCCAACTATCGTCATATTTAAAAGGAACCATAAATGTATTTGTAAGAAGAGTACTGTCCATACTCATATTTAACGGGTCAAATCCATACTTATTAATAAACTCTTTATTCAATAGGTCATATGCATCAGCCACACATATATTCGAATCTGGATAAAACAAAGAAGAAAACTTATTGTTGTTCCAATGACTATATAACTCATGTTGAGCAACTTTTGATTCTGTCATATTATCAACTACCAAGAACAATGACCCATATCCAAAGCGGTCAATAAATAAGTTATCATTTTTTATCCGTGTAGATAATAACAGACCATCATGACTTATAGATTCAGAAACCAATACAGAACCGTAATTCACTAGTTGCGATGCAGCTGTAAATGAACCCATTAATAACATAAGTGTATCTCGATAAGATTTGTCTCGTGTGAAATCATTGACATCTAACATGCGACCAGAAATTGCTATTTGTGGATATTCATTATCAAACATAGGTACAATCTTTATATACATAGCAGAAGTAAGATTGTCAGAGTTTGTAGTGACAGGTATAATACATGAATATGACAGTTTCGTTTCTTTCATAACATCTCCATGGACTAGATACATTCTGTATAAGTTGGAAATGACTTGTTTCAAACGATTATGAGTGAATGAATCCCAATCGTGTGCGAATGTATATTCTTGAAGTTCATCCATCAATCCAGATTGGCTAGCAATCAAACTGTCAAGTTCAACCTTGAGTTTATCTCTTTTAGTCTTCTCTTTGGCTAGTTCTGGTATTGCTTTACTTCTAATATTTGCAGCAACTTGATTTAACTTCATATCTGGTTTATAAAGATCTAGTTCGTAATAAATATACCCATAGAAATGATTTACATTTCCTCTATAATGGTCATGTAAATCACCATTCTTACACCTTCCAAACATCTCATGATGATCTCCTGCGGAAGTCTGATGACCAGGAGGGTTTGTAGCTATCAACCAGTCAAGTGCTTTATAACGCACCACAGAGGCATCATAGTCGACACGCACATTATCTATATCTTCTTGCCATTCTGCGAATGTTTTAACATTTGACATTGCAGCACGGTTTAATGCATCCTTGATCTTCATCGCGTTTGAAACTTGTGTAACTTCATGATTATTAATAACATTATTTGCATTGTCTACCGCAACCTTTGCAGTATATAGATATGTTTCAAGATACTCTAACGCGGCAATAGTACTGTTTTCTACATCACTCTGCATTCCTACCAATGCATCTGCCTGGCGGCCAAAAATAGGAGACTCGTCGGTAATAACCATGGTTATAAAATCTTTCATTGTCATTGGTTCATATAGAGCAATCTTACCTCGAATATCATCTTTAACCGACGTTTCCCAAGTGTTGAGAGGAGATGATCTTTCATAAATATTAAACCACTCAGATACAACACCAACAGAGTCTTTAGTTTTAAACTTGAACTTGTTATTATTTCTTGACAGGTAGGTATCAACATCTTCGCCGTATATATATCTAGCAGCGGTTATTGGTCTATAACAGGTGGTTACGGTCGGAGTAAAAAAATAATCATTTACTTTTTCCGAAATGTATCCTCGTATGGTTGCATACAATCGCATTGCTAAGAGAAGTCTTGTTTGTGCATTCAACAAATTTGTATAAATATCTTCCATATTCAGAAATCCTGCCTGTAGTATCATATCTGCTTCTTTTTGTACAACGATGCCTGCTTGAGTGTTTCGTAAAGATTTTAGACTCGGTATCACATTATCTTGTTGGTTTTTGATCATCTCTTTAATTTCATCTTCGTCACCCTCAATTTTATCATTAATTGCCCCTGTCGCAGCATCTGCTCCTGCATTAATGAGAGCAGATCCAATTGACGATATCAGTGCCTTACTCGCCACAGCAGCAAGTCCTACGGATGCACCTCCAGTAGCAACAGCCAATCCAGCACCAGTAATGACCACTGCAGCCTTTATAGCAAATTTCAGCATTGCTGCATCATCCGCTCTATCTTCTGCCGCATCTAGTGCATCTTCTAATCGGTCTAGATAATCTTCTGCATCGGATATACGAGTATTCAATGCAGAAAGAATACGATATTCATTCGTAACTGCATATATTCTAACAGGTAATTCAACACGTGCCTGAATCTTTCCAAATCGATTATTTCTGGTTTCTTGAACGGGTGGAGCAATTGTTGTGAAAATACTAAGGGGCAACGTAATAGCGGTATAATCAGATTGAACGGTTACAACATCTTGCATAGAACCTAATGTATTTTCATTTATAGACGGGTCGTATGTATAAGTTGTCTGTATATTGTTGACAGTGTTTTTTGAGATTAGGTATGAACTACTGCTTGACATTGCAACATAATTATCGATATCGACTTGTGCTCCACCCCAATACTCATTAGTCCACGTGTGCGATAAAAATACTCTATGTGGACTGGTTCTTGGATTTCCATCTGGATAACCTTCTCGACTAATTAATTTAATTTTTGAAATAGGTCGCACGTTACCTAGGTCAATAAACGCATAAGAACGCCCACTATCCTCTTTTCCAGGTGCTAATGCGAATGTTGAATCTTTATACGTATGGCTAAATGTGTCTATATTTCCATCGCGATGTTTTGATTCGTCAAAAGTCCAGTACTGATGAGATACTTCTCCGCTTGTAGGGATGTATATACTATCATCCGGACCGAATGCTTGGATTTCTGCCCAGTTAGAATAGTCATTTGTGTCAATTTGAACAATCACATACCTGGCTGCTTTGTAATACGTTGGGTCACTTGTTAGGTACGGATTAAATGTAATCTGCTGCTTCATATTCGTTACTGTATTTAATATCAAAGGTGCAAACTTATCAACAAATCGAGACATATTTTGGTTTGATAAATTATCAATATCAACCATGGCAGTTATTTCGTGAAGTTCTTGATTGACTCCAAACTTTCCCATAACAGTAGTTTTATCACTCACAGGATCAACATGTAAAAGCATATCACCCTTGTAATTTTCAACCTGCAATTCTCCAGTGATAAGCATATCTGCGTTAATATTATTGATAGGAAATATATTATCAACACGTCCATCTTTATGTTGGAAAGCAATCTCGTTTCCAGATTTTATAATTTTAATAAGACTAATTATCTTTTCTTTTCCATTAACTTGGTTGAATATAATAAACTGGCCATCTTCTAATTCTGAATAGTTAGTGTTTAGGTATCTGATCATATTAAAAACTCTCTTTGGAATATCAATGCTTGATCCAAGTAGATAACAATCCTTGATTAATTGACCTTCCCAATAAGAGTTCGTAGAACTAATACATTTGAGTGAATCATATTTTGAAGGATATCCGTACTCCCATTTCGTATTAGATGATTCAAAGTTTGTTGTCACCCCCTCGTCACTATTTAATATCATTAATGCCGATGACAAATAAGTAAGAAAATTAGATGACGTGATTCCAACAGCAAACTTGCTTATGTCTATGCTATCAAGTAAGTTCACTCCAGATGATATGGCGATTTGTCTTGTTCCAGTTAGACTAAATATATCAGTAAATACATAAGATACATAAATTCGAACATTTAATATGTTCCGGTCATTATTAGGGTGTTTAACGACTGCATAACCAACTGATAATGGCAAATCGGACACAGTGTTATTCGTAAAATTAAATGAAGATAGTGATGAATTATGAAGCATTTCTATTGCGAACTCATTTGCATATTCAGTCATAGACCGTCCATTTCTTACCTTTGACGAGTTGTTCATCAGATAAGAAAGTGCATGAGGCTTAGTTTTTTCGATATCACTAAGCCTATTTGTATATATTATCTTATTTTCTATAAAACTGTTTGCGGGGGAGTTTAATGGTTGTAGTTCATATAAAGATATCTCATCGTCATCACTAAAATATTTTGCAGTTAGGTCATTCATTATTGAATATCTGACATCATTGCTTCTACTAACATACCAATACCAAGCATTAATCATATCAAGACCAATCGCACCATTAGATTTACTTCCATATTTATCACCAAGTGAGGTCCAATACTGAGATATATTATTCCTGATGTCATGATATATATTTAGTATATGATCACGTGATGCTGTATGTGTTCCATCAGCATTATACAATATTGTTTTCATGCGACTAAGTTTATTCTTGTATATCTGGCTAGGAGATAATCTGAATTGTATAACCCCTGCACCATTACTTGGATGATCGCGTATTGGTGTCGTATCTCCAGGAAGGTGTATCCTCATTACTCTTTTATTGCCATTGGCTGGCCGTATTTCAGGAACTCCTTGGGTTACTGCTCTTACAGTAGTGTATCCATATGCATCTGTGCTGGTTACTTTCATGTTCCAATGCCGATCCCATCCATCGTTCATACTATCACGAAGAGTTAATGTATAGGATCCAGTATAACCATGATGTTCTGAAGACAGTTGAACTGTTTCAGTAGGTATAGGTGACTGCGTACCCAGACCGGGATAATCCTTAGAAGCAACAACTTTGCCGTCAGTATCTTGTGAAATCTCCCATGAGATTTCGGAAGCAAACATCCCTGGAATGTTGTAAGTAAACGTTCGTAGGTTATTCTCGAACCCAGATGCGGATTGTTGATTTGTCAACTCAAGCGTATTAACTCCAAACAAATCTATACCGCCGTCTGGATCAAACGTATCGGCCAAGAATACGCGATGAGGGATTATTGATTGCGTCAGACCACCGACAAGTTTAATCTTATGTACAGATTTGTCCTCGCCAAAATCAATCATCGCCCATGAACCAACCTTAAGTCCACCTTCTACCCCAATTACTTTTGTGCTATCGAGAAACTGCGTTCTCGAACTGGTATTTAGATTATTATCGTGATGCCGAGTCGATGATTGCCGTGTGCCATAAAACACAAATTCAAGGCCGGTCGTAGATAACGCGCTAGAGAGTACCGGTATGATGTTGTTATCAACATCATACGCTATAATTTCTGTCCACGATGTGCCTAATACATCACCAGGCGTCTGAACAACCACATACCGATATTTTGTAATGCTTTCCACAGTAAATGACACAGGAGACCCTCCTAGGTCGACTTGTGGTGCAGAAACTGCAGAAGGAAACTCATAAATGGTCTTACGTTGGTATCTATTTGCTGACACGTCTTCATGTTTTGCGGACATAGACGGTATTTGAATTACATCAGACCCAAGCATAGTCCTATGACTTTCAGACATTGTCCACGCATCATCTCCTGTTTTAAAGGCGTGTTCCCATTTGGCTTTACAATATTTCATGGTGTACATCCACCTTCGAGACCTATTATAAGTCCGCGCAACCCCAAGACCAGATGTACTTTTTATAGCAAGTGCATCACTACTCAGGTATTTATACGCATTAGAACCATCAAATGTTTTAGATAAATATACACGATGTGGATGCTGTCTACTTTGATACTCATTTTCACGACTCACCACAGCCACACTAGAAACTTTTTGTTCTTGGCCTAGATCAATCATCGCCCAAGGTCCTCCAAACCAATGACTATGTATGGTTGTAGGTGTGTTGTGTGTATGAGAGAAATTAGGACTATTGTCAATAAGACGTTCTGCATAACCATTCCCCCAACCTCCATACTCTGAAGACAATGCACTAGAAACTGGTGTTATTTGATGACCCCATTCATTGAAAGCGTACATTCCGGCCCAAGTTGCATAATCGTTATACTCAAGTTGAACAATCACATAACGACAGACATGAGATGGTTGCGCACTACTAAAAGACGTGTCAGGTGGGGCATCACTCGTTTTATAATCTACCGATGCGAGTAATCCATTGACCCCATCATTTTTTCTTTGTACAACAAAATCAAATCGATTGATACCTGGACGTCCTTGAACCGTAAAACTACTTGGTATTTGCCATGATATATTTTCATTATAGCCATGGAACCAGTATTTTTGTTTTTTACCATTTAAATAAAGCGTTGCCGTGTCATAACCAGTCATATTCACAAGAAACTCTGTAGAAGAATCGTCTGACAAATCTGAAGGCTGAGAGGCGGTATCAAACACATAGGTGAATACAGTTTGTGATGGAGTAGTAGGATGTTCAATACCGGCCGGGAAACCTGTTCCAGCATTCCTAGGTCCTTGAATCCATTTGGCATCATATCTAGAAAAATACTTATTGATATCAGTAGTGCCCGGGATTTCACTTACTGTAACAGGATGAACTGTAGTGAGTTTCCAGTCTAGATGGTCAGTTAAATATAGAGTATGAAGGTCCGAATCAACGCCTGCACCTCCACCATTACTGTCTTTGCTTTGATATCTTGAATATATCTCAATTTTGCTAATATCTTGTTGGACACCAAAACCAAAATCAATAATTACATGATGTTTCATACGATCACTGTATGGTACTAATGACTTTCGACGATCATTGTAGCCGCCTTGTCCAGAGTGCCAAGCTTCGTGAACATCAGTTGTTACAGCCCTCCCATTTACTAGGTCTTCTTTAACATAATTACCATCCCAGACACTAGATGTGGTTATCTTGTCCGCACTAATAGATATTTGATGTCCATTATGATTAAATACTTTAATTTCGGCAAACGATGCATTGACGTTTCCCTCATCCTCGATAATAAGATAACGGCGTGCTACTCGTGTACCCATGACTTGATTGATAATGTATTCGTTGAATAGATTTAAGTTATTCTCGTAGATTATGTGAGCCTCGAGTAAATTTTTAGCACTCTTCTCGCACTCATTACGATATCGTGTATACATAGAACTAGAAATCTTCATCGCATTTTCTATCTGCTTCATCACTTGTATCACAATATCAGCCGTAATTAATTCAACTGTCTCAGTTTTTACAGTTTTCTGTTTAAATAGTGTACTAATAGGCTGTATAACTCCTTTCCCGCTGTTAGCATATATTGGATTACTATTACCAAATAACGCATTCCAATGAGGTGTTGTCATTCCATACTTAGAATTATAAAAATCACGAACTTTTTCAACAGAAAGGCTCCCATTAAAGTCTGGATGATTAATAAGGTTTGCTTTACCAAACAAATCGGTGTTGGTATATGGATTAGTCACTGTATCACCCATGCCGCTAAAGTTATACATAGTATTTAGATAAAAAAAACTGTGTTAACCATAACTATATAAACATCTCTATCACGTTATGATATATCAACGCTTTCGCTATTATACATATTCACATCAGAATCAGCAAAGTATTTATTATAGTAGTATGTTGCGGTTCGCACAGATAAATCCAGACAGAGAATGAATATTACACCTGCAATAAGATTTGCATGCATTGATTTAAAATTAAGTACTCGTGACATAAATACATTGGGAACCAAAAAACTAAAAAACGCATATAACGAACCTCGAACCATATTCGTGCTTTTCGATGTATTATCTCCATTGTACGCCATGTTCGCTACTATTCCTGTGATCGCAAGCGTATCGATGATTGCCTTTCTGAGATGCATCTCAAATGTACGTGGGTCATGGGGGTATACCTCAATCTGAAAATGTGGCTTGAAAATCGTTATGGTTAAGAGATTAAGTATCTCATTGATGAATGGCATCACTGCCCCATATGTTGTATAAAATGTATTGTTTTCTGAAATACCAGCAAGTAATACGTATTCTGTAAATGACGATGACATAGTTATACTATATCAAGATTATAACCTATCATATTTTTTATCAAATTGTGGGAAAGAGTTTCCACAATATAAATTTACTTTTTCCCAAAGTCTCTCAACAAAGTACAAAACGACATTTATTTTTGTCGTTTTACAAATTTCTTGAGGACTTTTGAACTTTACTCTTTTTAAATTCTTATGGTAACAAACTTTGAGGTACTTTTCAAGTTTGTT